>JAEEGL016434617.1_pt1 | contig 12021 bp, 23 predicted proteins | sample 9134231 | NCBI WGS metagenome assembly JAEEGL01 (sample SAMN16246548, study PRJNA631951) | gut metagenome | biome: gut microbiome; feature: rumen; material: fiber-attached | host: Bos | place: Iran: Karaj | collected 2018-10
GAACCCCTACCCTGTACCCACTCGCACTCTATACAAGGGTTGCAAGGGCGAGGATGTGAGGTGGTTACAGTCTGAACTCCGGGAGAGTGGCTATGACATCGAGATTGACGGTTCATTCGGCAACAAGACGCTGAAAGCCGTGAAGGAGTTCCAGACTTCCGCCAAGCTTGCGGTTGATGGAAGGGTCGGGCCAGAAACACGAAAAGCTCTGACTGTGGCTTAAATAAAAAATAGATAAAATGGGAGATAAATCCAATGGAGATTAACGGTTCCGTAGTAATTGCAATATTTGGACTTGTCCTGACCGTCCTGAACATCATCGACAAGCTCGCCAGCATGAAGAAGAACGCAGGAGAACCGCTTCGGTTGATTGAAGACCGTGTTCGTGCGCTGGAGGTTAGGGTTGAAGATCACACAAGATTTTTGCAGACCGCAAACGATACTCTGAAGGAGCAACAGGACACCAATGAGGTTATTCAGCAGTGCATACTTGCTCTGTTGGATTTTGAAATCTCATATTGCTTGCACACGGAATACCCACACACGGCTGACCTGGAAGAAGCAAAGAAGATAATCCGGGGACATCTCGGAAAGCATTAGGAGGGAAAATGGAAGTTTGGAAAGATATAGCTGGCTTCGAGGGATGTTATCAAGTCAGCAACCTCGGGAATGTGAAATCGCTTGAAAGGCGTGTCTTAAATAATGGAGGAATGCAAAGGAGACATGAAAAAATCCTAAAAGCTCATTCCGACAAAAGGCAAGGACACAAAATGGTTATGTTGTGCAAAGACGGCAAGACATATCCAAGATTGGTGCATAGATTGGTCGCAGAAGCATTCATCCCAAACCCCGACAACAAACCAGTTGTTGACCACATTGATACGGATGCCACGAATAACAGGGTGGAAAATCTACGTTGGGTTACACAGCAAGAAAACTGCATGAATCCGCTGACAAGGATAAACAACTCAAAATCAAAGATGGGGCATCCTTATCGTGGACGACCTCTCACTCCTGAAGAAATAGAAAAGATACGTCAGGCAAACATTGGGAAGAAGAGGTCGGAAGAAACAAGGCGAAAACTGTCAGAATCCCATAAGGGAAAGCATTATCGTAAAACAGAAGGAGGAAAAAGAGTATGTTATTAAGTTCTAAAGTCTACGACATAGCCAAATGGGTTGCAATCATCGTACTCCCGGCACTCGCCACCCTTGTGACGGTGGTGTTCAAGGTGTGGGGCATCCCATACGGTGACGAGATCGCCCAGACCATCACGGCGGTGGCTACGTTTTTAGGTGCCGTTCTGATGGTGAGCAATGCAACATACCGCAAGACGGTGCGTGAGGAAGTCGTGCGTGATGAAATTTTAAATGTCGATGTCCCGGAAGATTAAACACATCCGTTTCTCCTTTCACCCCCGGAGGCTCTGCCATGCCTCTGGGGGACTTTTTTATTTTTGAAAAACCCTCGACATGACAAATTTTTGAAAATCTTGTCACGAATTTGTCACGAAATTTCAAGAAATGCCGTATTTGTGCGGTTTATTTATGTGCGAAGAGGGTTCGAATCCCCCTCTCGCTACGCTACAAAAAGCCCCGGTTTCCTTGAAATCTCAAGGTTTCCGGGGTTTTTCTTTTATCCAATATGTGTGTCACAAACACCGTAAATGTGTCACGCGCACACCAAAATTTGTCACGAATCTGACACGGCATTTGTCACGGAATGTCGAGGGATTGACCCTCCGTTATCGGGGGAGGTGTCTTTTTCATTTGTCACGTGACAAATTGTGGCAAGTTGTGACAAGCTGCGTGACATATTCTCCTTCGCCTCGTCCATCTCCATCGCATGAGTATACACGGACTTCATCACATAATTGCTCGACCATCCCCCAGCCTCTTGAATCTGCTTATCGGTAAAGCCTAGCTCGTGCATATAGCTGGCAAAGAAGTGCCGGAGCTTGTGCAGGGGGAAGTGGGGCAAGCCTGCTGCCTCTTCGAATGTTGCCACCGCCATTGATAGCCGAGTTGCTCCTCCGTCATAGATGCACCCCTGCTGCCGGATCAGATCGGCAAGGTCAGGGTCAAGCTTCACGGTCCGGGTGCTGGCGGTTGTTTTGGTGGTCTTAATGAGTGAACCGCCGACACCTTCCACGAGTGCCTTGTTGATTGTCAGAGTATTATCCGGTGACAGATCGTCCAGGGTGAGTGCCAGGATCTCCGATCTCCGAAGGCCATAGATGCCAAGACGCAAAGAGACCTCGAATTTGCTCCCAGAAGCCACTTTTAGAAGTCGGGTGACATCTTCTTTGGACGGAATGTAAACGGACGGTTTAACGGCTTGTGGGAGCGTCACAGGGCACTCTCTGCATCCGTAGAAGTTCATCACGGCAGAGACTAGGCCGTATTGATTCTTGACGGTCTTTGGTGAATGGTCCGCCGAGTAATCGTTCACTACCTTCTGAACGTGGGTCCGGTCAATCTTGTGCAGGGGCATTTTCGCGAACCACTCTGGAAGGCCTCTGAATGCCGTTCTATACCCCTTTACTGTGCTAGGTGATAAAATACTCGTCTTTGCGCTGATAAAGCCGTCATAAGCCTGTGAGAAGGTCATAGAGGCACGGTCTGCAAGGATGGGGTCATTCTTTTGGAGTTCATCAAGAAGAGAACGAGCCTCCCTTTGAGATGGTTTTGTCGGAACCGTCAGCGAATAGCTCCGTCCGTTCTTCTGTTCCCTGATCCGGTAGCTTCCGGACTTCAGTTTCGTTATGTTCATTCACCGCACCCCCTTTCTGTGTTACCTTTGCGTATGCTATGAGCCTATCTACCATCTCTTTTGTGTAAGGATCCAGCTCTCGATAGTCCAGGACAAGGCCTTGCTCCTTCGGAGTGAGTTCTTCTATTTGTTCGTCTATCTCGGCTTTCTTTCTCATCTCCACGTTATATCCAAGCAACCACGCCGGATCTATGTGGAAAGTATCGGCGATGATCCCGATCTGTTCCTGTCTGGGAATGCTCTTTCCGTTCACATAATATGAAAGCGTGGATTTTGCCAAGCCGGTCCGCTTCGACATCTCCGTCAGCGTAAGGTTGTACTGTTCCATGAGCTGTTGGATCCTCTGCTGTGATGTTGAGATTTTCATTTTTCTCATCTCCTTTCACCCACATAATAACATGAAATTTGTTTACTTGAACAAAATTTGTTCACGTTCTTGAAAAAAACTATTGCAAACAAAAAAACGCCGTGTTATATTGGCATTGTGTTCGAGTACTTGAACAGCACAGAAAGGAGGTAAAAAGATGTTTGAAACAACAAAGTTGCGAGGCCGGATTGTTGAGAAGTATGGCACTCTCGGTCAGTTCGCAAAGGAAGCAGGGTGTTCCATGTCGTTCCTGTCGCAGTACATGAACGGAAAAGCCTCCCTTGACCAGCGAACAATCGACAAATGGGTTGCACTTCTCGACATCCTCGATGAGGACATCCGGGCTTATTTTTTTACGGCAAAAGTTCGAGATGTTGAACAGGAGGATTGATATGGCGAAGGTTCAACTGACACAAACACAGAAGAAGCTCCGACAGTTCAGCATTTGGGTGAGCGGTTCACTCCACGCCAACAAGCAGACACAGGAAGAGCTTGCCCGGTATATCAACGTAGACCGGAGTGGAGTGACAAGGCGGATCAGCGGTGACACGCCCTGGACGCTGGAGGAATTTTTTCAAGTTGAGGAGTTTTTCGGAGAGGAGTTTAGGGCATGACAGAAGAGAAGATTGGAAAAGCATTCGGCGTGTTCGGATTCCTTGTGGTGGTGATCTTTGCCGCTGCGATGGATAGCGAATGCCAAATTATTCCGGCAGCAGGCCTGCTGATTGGCTGTCTGATGATGGTTGGGGGTGCGAAATGCTCGTCCTGGCAGAAATGAACGCATTGGTTCCGCCATACTACGAGGAAACCTTCATCCAGCAAGCCTATGTGGAGATCTGCGAGGAAGTGGGCGAGGAGTACAACCTTTGTCCGGAGCTGCTGATGGCTCTGATCGAAAAGGAAAGCTCCGGCAAAGCAGACGCACAAAATGGATCCTGCAAGGGTCTCTGCCAGGTCTCGGAAAAGTGGCACTCCAGCAGAATGGAGAGGCTGGGCGTGACTGACATCTATGACCCTGAGGGAAACATTCGCTTGGCGGCTGATTATCTGACGGAGCTGGGAGCCGAGTATGAGGACATAGCCACCGTGCTTGGTTGGTATCATGGCGAGGCTGACCCGGAGAACAAGATCAGCACTTACACCACATGGATCCTGGAGAGGTCGGAAGAGTTAGAAAGAGCACATGGAAAGTGAGGGAAAACAAATGGAAATGACAGTTGAATTAGAGTTTTTTGAGCCTATTTTGGGAACGGCATCCGGAAACAAGGAATTGCATTCGGAGTACATCGCCAGCAAGGCACCCGATGCAAAGACAAAGGCAGAGGAAGTGGAGGCACTTGGAGCAGACGAGGTGGAGAAAAAGGAAATGACCGTGTTCCCCAGAACCGAAGACGGAACACCCTTCCTGTATGACTACCAGATCAAAGGATTTTTCAAGCACGCCTGCTCCATGCTGAAAAACGTCCCCGGCACGGAATCGAGCAAGATCAAGGCATACAAAAAGTACATTGATGGCCTTGTGTTCGTCAGAGAGAGACAGGTTCCGCTTGTGTTTAATGGCGAAGTCGGCTCCTTGCAGAGACCGCTCCGGGCACAGACCGCACAGGGTGAGCGTGTGGCACTTGCCAACAGCGAGATGTGTCCTGCTGGAACAAAGATCACCTTCACGGTGGATGCTCTGAAAGACGATTTGATGATGGCGGTTTGTGAGTGGCTGGACTATGGCAAGCTCAATGGTATCGGGCAATGGCACAACGGCGGCTTCGGGCGTTTCACCTGGAGGAATCTCACCAAGTAATGCAATGGAAAAGTCAAGCAGGGCAGGGCGTTGGAGTAGAGTGGAGCCGCTATGGCGAGGTTGGGCTACGCTACGCACGGCAAGGCAAGGGCATTGATATGAAAGACGGTGATTGAGCGGCAAAGGAAGAGATGGGACCAGATAAGCAGGGGCTAGGCGAGTTGTAGCAATGCACTCATAGTGATGCAGAGGAATAGCAAAGAAGTACCAAGCGAAGGCATAGAAGGGCGGTGAGGAGCGGAGGCATAGATTTGTATAGATGGTGACGCAAAGGCAACTCATAGCCGTGAAAGAGCACACGGAAAATAAGAGAAGCCCCACCGGGGTAGGCGGCGAGGCTTGAGGGGGAGAGCAAGTGCCAATGCGAAGCTCTTGCTGTCTCCATTCTAGCAAAAGAAAGGAGCGAAAAGAATTGATAATCGGAATATTACCGTCCGGGCATATCCGGCAAATTGTAGGCACCGGGGATCCGGTCAAGGCTCAGATCATGCAGGAGCTGGGCGTGGCTCTGGAGGAAGATCTGGACTATTACTCTCCGAGATTCCTCACCAGGGCGAAGGATCTTCCCAACGTGCTGATGTATGGCGTGGCCAACGTGGAGCACAGCCGGGAGAGCTTCAACCACATAGCGTCCGTGCTGTGGGCCGGTGATGGCTTCGTATATGGAGAGGTTGTCCTGGCTATGGCGGATTGGGATAACACGATCACGGCACTCGGTCCGAATGAGGTTGGGCGGATCATGCAGACTTTGGAGCTTCTGCAGAAATGCACCGGCTCCGTGGAATTCATAGAGGAGGAAAAAGAATGAGCAGTTTATTTGAGATTACCGCCGACATGATGCAGTTGGTGGACATGATGGACGACCCCGAAATTGATGAGCAGGCACTCATCGACACGCTGGAAGGTGCGGAGGGCGAGTTCAATGACAAAATCGAATCCTGGCTGAAGGTGATCCGCATGAAGGAAGCGGACATCAAAGAACGGAAGGATCTGATCGCATCCCTGACCGACAAGAACAAGGTGGATGACAACGCCATCGAGCGCATGAAGAAGGTTGTCATGATGGTGATGAACGCAACCGGGTACAAGAAGGCCGGGACCGCCATTCTTTCCGCTACGGTCTGCGCAGCAGGAGGAAAGACCCCTCTGGTGTGGGCAGACGGAGTGAAAGAGGATGCACGACTGCTGCCGGAGAAGTATCAGATCACAGAGACCATCGTGAAGGCGAACACGGACAAGATCAGAGAAGATTTGGACGCAGGAGTTGAGGTTCCCGGTGTGGGATATGGCGAGCGTGGATCTTATCTGCGCATTAAGTAAAGGAGGTATCTTATGGGTTTACCTGTATTGGTTTATGGAAAGTCCGGGTCCGGCAAATCCCGGTCATTGAAATTCTTTGGAGAGGATGAGCTTCTCCTGATCAACGTGGAGGGCAAGCAGCTGCCGTTCCGAAACAAATTCAAGTACACGCTAAAAACCGACAACACGGACACCATCATCAGTCAGATGGCAAAGATGCCCTGCAAGATCGGCGTGATTGATGATGCTGGCTACCTTATGACCCACCACTTCATGAACAACCACCGGAACAAGAAGGGCAACGCCAGCTTTGACATGTATGACGATATAGCCGACACCATGTATTTCCTTGTGCAGAACATCAAGAACAATCTGCCGGAGGATGTCATCGTCTACATCATGCTGCATGAGGACACCAGCGATGCCGGAGACACCAAGATCCGAACCATTGGCAAGCTGATTGACAACAAGGTTTGCCTGGAGGGAATGGTCACAATCTGCATCCGCTGCATGAGTGACAACGGAAAACACTTCTTCCGCACCCAGACGGACGGCTTCGACATCACGAAGAGCCCGGAGGAAATGTTCGAGGAAGTTGAGATCGACAACAACCTGAAACTCGTGGATGAGACTATCCGCAATTTTTACGGATGGAGCGCAGCTCCCGAGCCTGCACCGAAGAAAAAGAAGGGAGAGGTAAAGAATGGATGATCGTCAGAGAATGGCGGACATGATGGCGCAGCTTGAGCTCGCTGGTCTCCAATTCAAGGCATATCCGAGCACCTATATGCTCAATGTGACTGACGCAGATGGCGTGGTGCAATCCTACTATGTGACCACCGGAACCGCAATCTTCCGGGATGGTAATGACCGATTTAAGCAACACCGCCACACCGAGCATGATATGCCGTTTGAGAGATTCCTAGCACTCTGCAAGGGTGATGAGGATATTTTAGAAACGTTTTTCGAATAAGGAGGAAAACATGAACAAACCCAATGATTTTGACAACGTAAAAGCCGGAGGTGACTTCACTCCGGTGGAACTGGGCGGACACTTCGGTGTCATCAAGCAGCTGAAGGAAACCACATCGTCCAGCGGTAAGCCGATGGTTGTTGTGTGCCTGGACTTCGATTCCAACGACAAGCAGGCTGGGTACATGACCGAGAGCTTCAAGGCCGATGTCAGACCGGACAAGAAGTGGCCCTACAATGGCACCAGGTGGATTGTTACCGAGGACAAGGACGGCAAGTGCTCCAAGAGCTTCAAGAGCTTCATCACCGCATTTGAGAAGTCGAACAACACCACCGTCCAATGGGGTGACAAGTTCGAGGCGCAGTTCAAGAACAAGAAGATCGGCGTGGTGTATGGCGAAGTCGAGGAAGAGTACGAGGAAAAGATCCAGGTCCGCCATCAGATCAGATGGTTCTGCTCCATCGACAAGGTGAGCACCACTCCCATCCCCGAAAGACAGACGCTCAACAAACCGTCTACCCCCAATGGCGGCTCCGGCTCTTCCGACTTCATGTCTATCCCTGACGGCGCAGAGGAAGAGCTCCCCTTCTAAATGACCATTCAGATCGATACCAGAGAGCATAAATTCGAGCTCGCAAGGGTCCAGCGACAGATTGAGAGGGAGGGCGTGAGCACCTTCCTCCAAAAGCTGGATGTTGGCGATTACATGAACGTGGAGAATCCCAAGCTCATCATTGACCGGAAGCAGGATCTGCAAGAGGTGTGCAGCAACATCACGCAACAGCACAGTCGGTTTCAGAAGGAACTGATCCGGGCGATGAAGCAGGACATCCAGCTTGTGCTTCTGATCGAGCACGGACCGGACATCCGCAGCCTAGAGGATGTTTGGTTCTGGGATAACCCACGGCTCGAAGTATCTCCGAAGGCGACCACCGGAGAAAAGCTTTACAAGGCTATGGTCACGATGCAGAACGAGTACGGCATTCGCTATGAGTTTTGCACCAAAAGGGAGACCGGAAAGAGGATAGTGGAGATATTGGGGGCAGATAATGGCAAAGAACAATGACAAAGACAAAGGCTACATTTTGATTCACCGGACCATCCTGGACAACAAGGACATCTGGGACACCGGAGAACCATTCTCGAAGCGTGATGCATGGATTGACCTTTTGCTTCTGACCCAGCACAGCCAATACCACGGACTTGAAAGAGGCCAATGTGGAACAAGCCTGACATGGCTGATGAACAGGTGGAAGTGGTCAAAGAAAAAAGTGCACCGCTTTTTGCACCACCTAGAGGCACTAGGTATGGTTACCGTTAATGGTACCGCCAAGGGTACCACTCTAACCATTGTAAATTATGACAAATTCCAGAATGTGGGAAACACTAAAGGGAACACAAAGGGGAACACTCAGCGACACGCTCAGGGAAACGCTCAGGGCACCCAAACAAAGAATGTATATACAAGTAATGGATATACAAAGAATGAAGATACAAAAGGGCAAGGGCCCGATGGAGAATACAGACCCGGTTATGAGTACGTTGAGGGAGTGGGGTGGGTAGAAACATGAGCTGCATTGATGAAGAGGAGATCCGCAAGACAATCGAAACATTTAAGCCGGGCGGTCAGCTCTTCGAAGTGAGGATCCATGATGTGAGGAAGAGAACCATCAGCGGTTACTTCCGGGATGCTGACAAGCTCATTGAAGCATTACAGCTCCAGGAGCGAAGTGGCAAGCTCGACAATGCCAATGTGTTCTACACCATCAACTCCATCAAGGAAGAGTGCGCAGGCCGTCAGCAGTTCGAGCAGTTCCTCGCGATTGACCCAACCACCTCTGATAATGATGTGACAGCCTACTCATGGCTTCTGATCGACATGGACCCGAAGCGACCAGCCGGAACATCTTCCACAAATGAGCAGTTGGAGAAGGCAAGGCTAAAGGCTCGGGCGGTTTACTCACACTTGCGGAACAGAGGGTTCCCAGCTCCCATAGTGGCATTAAGTGGAAACGGCTATCACCTACAATACAAAATCACCCTTGCCAAGAATGACGAGAACAAAGCACTCATCAAACGAACATTGGAAGCTCTGGACCTCATGTTCAGCGATGAGGATGTTGAAATAGATACCAGCGTGTTCAATCCGGCGAGGATCTGCAAACTCTATGGAACGAAAGCACAGAAGGGATCTGACACAGAACGACAACCGCACCGAATGAGCAAGCTCATTGATGTGCCGAGTGATTTAGAACCTGTCGGCAAGATATACCTCGAACAGCTGGCAGAGACTGTGCTCCCGAAGATGCAGCCGAAGGCAGCCTACAACAATTACAACCCTCGTGCCTTTGATATTGAGGAATGGATGGACCGCTATGGCATCCACTACAAAGCGCAGGCTCACGGAGATTACACCAAGTATGTCCTGGACTGCTGCCCTTTTGATTCTACCCATAAGGCTCCAGATAGCATGATTACGAGGGGGCGCAACGGTGAGATCGGGTTCCGATGTCTGCATAATAGTTGCTCTGGGAAGCGGTGGCAAGATGTCCGGGTACTGTTTGAGCCTGACGCATACGAGAAGGAATACATCGCAGATGATGGTCATATTGATGCCGGATGGAAGGAGCACAAGAACGCACTTGCCAAGATGGAAATGGTGGATGGTAAGCCGGACACATCGAAGCTGGATGAACCCGTGTATTATACGGCAGCAGACATATTGCAGTTGCCGAAAGAAGAACACAGCTACATCGCAACCGGGGTCCTTGGCATAGATCGGAAGATTGGCGGCCTGGAGCGTGGTGCCGTGTCGGTTGTGTCCGGTCTGCGTGGTGGTTCGAAATCGACCATCCTCACCCAGATTGCATTGAATGCCGTACAGAATGACAAGAAGGTCCTGTTCCACTCTTTTGAAATGAGAGCGCAGACGGTCCTGAAGTGGTTCATGTTGATGGCAGCAGGCAAGGCAAATGTGCAAGGGTCGAAAATTTACGAAAACTATTATTCCGTTAAGGAACGGCGTGTCGAAACGGCAATATCTGAATGGCTCGGTAACAGACTTCGGATTTATAACAATGACTTTGGCAACAATTACAAACAGCTATACAACCAGCTATGGCATGAGATAAAAACCTATGAACCGGATCTTGTGATCCTGGATAACCTCATGGCGTTGGATATATCAGATCTGGACAGTCGGGGCGATTTATACCAAGAACAGACCGCTTTTGTGAACTCCATTGTGACGCTGGCAAAGCAAGGCAACACGCACATCGTTTTCGTGGCGCATCCAAGAAAGTCGATGGGGTTCCTCCGGCTGGATGATATAAGCGGCTCTGCCAATATCGCCAATGCCGTGACCAATGCCTTCATCGTTCATCGGAACAACGAGGACTTCCGCAGGCTGACGAATCAAATGTTCAAATGGCCTGCATCTCATGCAGCGTACACAGGCACCAATGTGATCGAGATCGCAAAGGACAGGAACTATGGTGTCCAGGATGTTTTCGTTCCTCTTTGGTACGAGAAGGAGACCAAACGGCTGAAGAACTACCAAACGGAAAGTTTTCATTACGGCTGGGAGGGTGCCAATAGCTCCGGCAGATGGATTGAGACCGACAAGGATTTTCATGAGGTGGCAGGGGATGAAAAACGGCAAGTTTGAGAAAACAGACAGAGAGTGGGAGGCTTTCGCTGATTTCTATCGGATTGTGGAAAAATTTTACTCTCAAAAAGACTACGATGACATGATCCATCAGCTGAACACATTCATGAAGAAGTACGGTGTCCAGAAGGTTACGGAACCGCAATCTGATCCGGTGGCGGCACTCGCTCACAGATTGGCGATCGCTCTGGCGGATTTGGCGGAGGATTTAAGGAGAGCAGACAAATGAAGAAATATACACAAGATGTGTTAGGCGAGCGGCTCTACCAGGAGCGGACCCGGCAGAACCTGACACAAATTGAGCTGGAGAGGCGGTCTGATTACCGGGCCAATTCTATCAGCAAATGGGAATCGAGCCGGATGAACATGACAGTCGATGCCTTGTGTTCGATGTGCAATGCTCTGGGCGTAACCCCGAATGATTTGTTGGAGGTGGATGAGTGATGGAAATTCAAGATGCGAAGAACATTGTGGAAATGTACCGCAAATGGGTCAAGGATTGGCTGGTGGAAATCAGCAAACACATGAAGGAAATGAATCCGAGTTATGACCCGAAGGTTTTCGATGAAATCCTCGACAATGAGGAGTGGGCACTTCAGAAGGCATGGGAGGAGCTTTATGGCCGAGACGAGTAAGAGCATCACGCAGCAGATCGAGGAGATTTGCGATGAAATATGCGACAACTATTGCAAATGGCCGCATGAGCCTATACCGGAGGGCAAGGACGAGGAATGGTTGATGTGTGACCCGGAGAGTCCCTGCCAGAGCTGTCCGCTAAACAGGCTGCACTAGGGAGGAATGTGCATGGAAAAGGTATTGAGCAAAGTGAGGATTGAATGAGCGAAGAAAACGGCAAGGTCTGTTGCAACTGTCGGCATAATAAGCGATACAACGATGATGGTGGAATGACCTATTGCGAGTGCGAAGTCAGCGGAAAGTGGCTTTCATACATCCGAGTAATGACAGGCTGGTGCAGACATTGGGCGAAAGAGAAGGAGGAACAAATTGGACCCGATAAAAAAGGTTGAGAAGGACATGGAGAAGGAGATGCACCGGCAGATTCACATTTACTACTCTGCTGCCTCTCTGGCTCTACATCGTCACGATGGCTGGGGCAAGGCTCGCATCGCCGAGATGTACTCTGC
>JAEEGL016446365.1_pt1 | contig 12021 bp, 9 predicted proteins | sample 9134231 | NCBI WGS metagenome assembly JAEEGL01 (sample SAMN16246548, study PRJNA631951) | gut metagenome | biome: gut microbiome; feature: rumen; material: fiber-attached | host: Bos | place: Iran: Karaj | collected 2018-10
GACGAGGGCGATCGTCTCGCTGCCGATATAGTCCAGCAGCTGCACGGTGTTGAACGAGGCCGTGCGGCCGATCATGCGGTCGGCGAGCCTTTCCAGCAGACCGTCGCCCCAGGCGCGGACGCCCGGCACGCGCAGAAAGACAAAGATCAGCACCACCGCGGCCAGCGGGATCAGCAGGCCGAGATAGTAGTGTCCGATCTGCGTCAGCTTGAGCGAAAGAAAGACGTTTACGAGCGCGGACACGATCGTGATGTTGAACACATAGCCGAACAGCATCGTGATCCGCGCGAGGCGGCGCCGCTTCCGGTTGGAGAGGACGATCTCGCTCTCCCGCGTCGTATAGCCGCAGCCGGTGAGCAGCGAAATGACCTGAAACCGCGCCCGCTCATCCGGCAGCCCCGTGAGCCGAAACAGGATCGTGAACAGCTCCGTGATGACGAGATAGATCAGGATGATGACCGAAAACAACGACAGTGCAATGGTGAGATTCATGGCTTTTCCGCTCCTTTGCCGCCTGCTTTTTGCATCCATGATAATACATATATGGCGGAAACACAATGAAAAAAGCACTGCCGAAGCAGTGCTTTTTCTCTGCATGGTTTACTTCGTCACGCCGCTGATCGCGATGACCTGCAGCTCGGGCTCGGCTTCGGTCATGTAGTTCGGATCGAGGATCCAGATCTCACCGTCGCCGAGGCAGATGCCCTGTCCGTTGAAGAACATGTTGTGGCAGCTTTCCTTCACCATGGCCTCCTGATCGGCGTCCGTCACGGTGCGCTCGCTCAAAAACGCGGTGAGCGCGGCGGCGTCGGCAAGCTCCGTGCCGTCCACGGTGATCGGATAGCGCACATGCTCCGCGATGGTCGCCCAGTCGGCGTTGATATAGGCGTCGCGGATCATGCCGGCGAAGAGCTCCACGTCGGCGGCGCTCATCGCGGTGACGCCGCTGTAGTCGGCCTCCACGGCGGTGTTGACGAAGACCATATCGTCCGCCATGTGCTCCTCGTCGTCCTTCCAGAAGAGCTTGTCGTTCTCAAAGTGGATGGTGCCGAAGCCGTCTTCGTAGACGACGGTCTCGGAATCGACGGAGCCGTCCTCGGCGAAGGCGACGTCCTTGCGCACGCAGTCGCTGTACTCGATCGTGAGCGTATCGGGATCGAACTTGCCGCTCATGGTCCACTCGCTGTGCTCCCAGGCGCTGCTGCCCCAGTGGACGGAGATCTTCGCGCCGTCGGCGCCGTCCGCCTCAACGAGGATGGAGGCCCGGTCGCAGGCATAGTTGCCGACGAAGTTCATGACGGGGTTCTGGCCGTCGTTTTCCGCCGCGGCAGGCTCACTGCCGGCGGGCTCGCTCTTGGCGGCGCAGGCTGCCAGCGCAAAAAGCATGGTGAACACCAGCAGCAGAGAGAGAATCTTTTTCATTTTGTTCCTTCCTTTCTGAGTTTGGCATCGATCGCCGGGATGCATCCTCCCGGCAGCTGAAATCCTTGCCGCCGCACATTATACCATGCGCAAAATCGGATTGCAACGACGGGAAGACGCAGGAAAAACACGGGGCAGAAAAGAAAACGCCCCATCCTGACGGATGAGGCGTTTTCTTGGTGGGGGATGGTGGATTCGAACAGCAAAAAAAGCGTCTAAACCGTATTTATTAGTCACATTAAATCTATTGTGTTCAGTAAATCGTCTATTTTATGCAGTTTTTTCCACTTGTTCTAATGATTTTATCCTGGCAAGGGTAAATTATGGGTCAGTTTTTCACTGATTATCACGGAAAAGGAGTCATAAAATGAGCACATATTTCGAAAAATTCGGTGGTACCTACCACGAAGAGAACGGATACCTCATCCCCAATCTGGCCGCACCGGAAACGCCGCAGATCGGCATCTGGGGCAGACGGTATCTGCACCATCTGAAAACGGCAAAGCGCGCACTGTATACGGAGCTGGTGTTATCCGGAAAGCTCGCTGCGCATCTGGAAGAGACAGAACGCTGCGCCGAGGATATGATGGATCGGCTGCTGTCACAGATGGCCGCGCAGGAGGGCATCACAGAGCAGCTGAAAGCAGAAAACCAGATGGAGTGGATCAGACACATGAACAGCATCCGATCCAGAGCAGAGGAAATCGTCTGGAACGAGCTTACAACCTAATCAACAGGAGCCGCAGCAATGCGGCTCCTGTTTTGGTCTATTTATATAAAGTCCTGCTATCAACAAATGACTTCATTTGAAGTTCGGATGGATACCCATGAGACTCAAACACATTCGATCGCGAATGATAATATGATTGTCATTCTATTATCATCAATCCTCTGAACAATTCATTTAGATTAATACTTATAAATTAGAGAACTCAACTGTTCAAAGTTCAGATCTCCGCGTTGTAGCCTGTTAATATACGATGTGTAGTCAGGCTTTTTTTCTTTAATCATAATTTGACCATTTACCTTTTTCTCAGCTATAATTCCTGATAATGCCTTATTATATCCGGAAATGAGGTACTCCAAAAATCTCCATTGTAATTCTTTAAACTTTATCGAACGATATAGTAAGTATCCCTCACTAATAAACTGGTTAGTGTAATTACGACCAGTCCAATATGTTCGACGGTTAAGCTTTAGCATCTTTTTTTCTGAATATGATTTGAAATAGTCGATATTAAAATCCGATGTTCCTATCATGTCAAAAGGCAACTCGAGTTTTTGTATTTTTCGCAACAAACGCACAAAGTAGCGGCGGCTAAAACCCAACTCTTTTAAATCAAAAATAAGAAGATTTGATTTGGGAACCCAAAATGAAATCATAGATTCATCGAACTTTTTTGCTCTAAAATAGACGCGGTTATGGATTGCTCTTGCTTTATTTGTATATATAGGTTTGAAAGAAATGCTTATGAGTTTGGAATCTTTGTCTTCTTCTGTTATAACCTCAACATATGTTTTTCCAAAAAGCAGTAGTTCCTTTGCTACTTCGTCAAGTTGTTGAACAAAGCCATACCGCAGGAAAGAAGGATCGCTAAAGCATAACAAGTCTTGAAGATGCTTATCATTTATTTCAAATAATGGTGAGTATTGCCCTCTATCTTCGAAAACAGAAAAACAGCAAAAATCATCTAAAAACATGCTTGTGTAATTCCCTAGCCCTTTTATCGTCGGTGTTTTCAACCATACATCAGGGCTCTTCTGCGATGATACTATTTCCTGTTCGGTTCCGATTTTACTCATTGTTCAATCTGCGCTCCCAACCGCTCTTGCTTTTGTACTTTTTATCTGGAGGAAGGTGTTTGTTCAGGCACTCTATAAAGAAAACATCTTCTGCGTCACGCAATTCTAAACGCTCAAAGAGCCGACCACAAAATGCTTTTAATAAATCACTATTTGTCTTGAGCGTTTTTTCTCCGTAACGTCCATATTCATATCTTACGATTTCTAAATTATCAATTGCGTTAGCAATTCTCATTTTCCACCCAGTATTAATGACATCTCTATTTCCAATACCAAAAATATCATGTTGTCTTTGCATAACTAAATCGCACCATTGATCGAGGATTTCAGCTGGTTTTCCTGACTCATCCCTGGCAAATTCGTTTATAGATCCATCTACTGTTTCATACCAAGATTCATCGCATACCAACTCACCCCAGATGATTGCAAGTCCGCTAATTAATGCATACTCAAAGAATGGTGCCGTCCAAACATGAAAAACCGTCCTCTGTCGATACTTTTCCTTGATTTTGAGAAGGTCGTTTCGAATATATACTTGGTAAAGAAGCATTAGTTTCAAAAAATCCGGAAATGCATTATTAAACTTTTCAAAGTCGTTTTCCTCAATTGAAGATATCAAATATTCGCAATAGTTATTATAGCAGAAGCCTAATAAGTCTGGATGTTCTTCCCGACGCGTCCAGTGATGAACCGCATATTTAGAAGAACACTCCATCCAACTTTTTGGAAGGCTCATAACTGTTTTTCGTGTTGCTTTATTAAAGTCATTAAATGGATTTTCTTGCCACACGACATTTGGCTCTTTATGCATTGCTAATAGTTCGGGAAGAAGAGCACCAATAGTCATGCTACCAGTTTTTTCTTTCGATATGATTTCTTCCATCTTGGTATACACAAGCATTGCCTCGTCATACAGCTCATCCTTTTGAAAAAACATACCAAAAGAAGGAAGAATTACGTTTGCGATTCTGTTGAAGATTTCAATCATTTCACAAAGATGAGTATATATTATTTGCGCAACAACTTGATGAATATGCCATTCCGGCGTAATAATGACTTTCTCAATTTCAATTTCTGCTTCTATTTTCTTGTATAAATCCTTAACAGTAAAGTTGTTTAGGAAAGAATTTGATGAAAAGTCTATTTTTGAGTAACTATAATTACTCGTAGCATTTTTTAACATATCAGGAATGCTGATCTCATTAACCAGCTTATTAATTCCCAGTATTATTCCCGTGTAAGCCCTGACGGTGACTTCAACAATTCCAAGAAGTGAGTTTTCCGCTTCAGTTTTGCATATCGCGTCCTTTGAAGCATCTTTATATAGCGATTGGATTTTTTGTTGAAGAGAAAAACTCTGTTGTAACGAAAAGAGCAATGCATCTGCTGCCGCTGACTTTTCTTGTAGAATTGCAACAGAATACAAATATTCATAGATTGCGCGGTAATCACGCGTTTCACAAAGTCTGTCGAAGCAGATACTGTTTATTTCGACAAGTGCTTCCTCGAACCAATTATCATTTTTCTCATAGGATGGCTTAATACTAGTTCCTGTGCGAAGGGCAATATCAATCTCTTGGTCACTTGCATGATGCCACTGCTTATATTTAACCTTATCTTTGTACCAAACAGAATCAAAAGGAATCCCGCATTTATGCTCCCAGTAGAACGCCAATAGATTTAGGTTATTCTTCATAAACTCAAGCATACTTGAGTTGCGGTTCTTCTGATTTTCAATATTGGTTTTTGCAAGCTCTGAGAGGATTTGCAGGCCCTGTTCGGCTTTTTTCTGATAAAATGCTTGATAATTGGCATCTTGTGAAAAGAAAGTGCCCTTAGACACCCTCTTAATCGATTTTGTTATTTCAACATACAACGATTGCGAGACGCTATATGAATTTGATAGCTGAAGAGCCCTATTTCTAGTCTTGCTATAATAAATGATAACGTATATGATATATAAAGATAGTACAGACAAAGAAACATACGATTGCTGAATGCACACAACATGCTCAATAAGCATGATTAGATTTAATATGATATAACTAATAATGCTCTTAATGCTTTTATCTGTGACGATATCTCTTTGAAACAATTCAGATATTCGTGCAGGCGCGTTAACGTAAACCGACGAATAAATAGAAATAATATTTGAGCAGTAAAGGCCAAGTATTATTCCGGTTACACTTAATCCGGATAACAGAAAGCTGAAGAATGCGTCACTGTTTATCTTCATATCCAACTTATTAATTGCATATGAATCTGCAATATAGAGGAGAAACGCAACTACTCCACACACAAAAACTTGCTTGATTACTTCAAAACAAACGTGCAATAGAAATGGAGATTCATATTTTACTTTCCAGCAGTATTCAACAATACTATGAAACATCCTTTTTAATCGAAAAGAGAGATTATCTTTAATAGCTTTGTATTTCCAATACTTCCTTTTATTCATCTTCACAGCCTAAACCTCAACTTCCATCTTTTCACAATAACACATTATTTTGTTACAGCATCATTGATATTCCTAATCTTTTTTCTGATGCTATGTGCCTCGTCCTCTAAACAGCACATAATACTTGTCGCTTATAGAACTAATTATAACAAATCAAATAAACCGGAACAAGATTAATATAGCTTTGTCTAATATAAAAAGAACGGGGCACATTGTGTGTCCCGTTCTCCGATTATAGTCAATAACGAATACTCACATATTCTCATTCTTCAGCGCGTCGATCGTATTATCCTTCTTGATCTTATCCATAGCATACAGCATCGTGGCAAACACGACCAGAAACACGCTGCCGACGGCGATGGCGATGCTGTACCACGGAATATAAAAGCCGCGGTCGAACGCCTGATTTGTGATCCGCCAAATGACCCATGTCATGCCGATGGCAGCTGGGAGACCCCAGACGAGGCCTTTGACCCCATAGATGATGCACTCATAGTTCATCATTCGCCGGAAACCCTTGTTCCCGAGCCCGATGGAACGCAGCATGGCGAACTCTCTCCTCCGCAGCGATACGTTCGTGGAGATGGTGTTGAACACATTTGCAACCGCGATGAGTGAGATCAGGATGATGAACCCATAGGAAAAAACATTGACCACCTTGACCAGCATGCGGACGGATTCCTCTCCTGCCGCAGAATCGTAGAGCTGGGTGGCGTCCATGCCGGCATCGTTCAGCTTTGTCTTCATGGTGTCAAACACCTTCGCGTGCTCCGGCGCCTGAAATGCGAAATAGGTCTGATACATCAAATTGTCCTCTCCAAGCACAGCTGTCTCCATGCTGTAAGGATAATACAGGGTGAATTGCTGAGCTCCCAGGCCGAAAGTCGTCTGCTCGATCGCGGCGCCGATCTCAAAGGGAACGCGAGTTTCAACCTGGGATGCTGGAAACTGCTTTGGGTGATCCCACTGCGGCTCGCCGCTCTCTTCGTCGATCGGATAATAGATGGCAACTCTTGTTCCGTCCTCCGAAGTGGTGATATTGCCGTCAAATACATATCCGTCAAGCTCTTGTGCTTCCGGTATATAGATCGTGCCAGGCAGCTTGGACACATCCAGCGTGGGGTTGCTCGTCCACTGATAGTGCCCGTTTTTCTCAACCTGCTGACGGTTCTCGTTCCAGATCAGCGCCATCGGATGCTCCGGCTCAAAATAAGGGGCGCTGTCCAGCTCGTTTGCTTCGCACAATGCGCGAAACGCCTCGTCCTGCACAAAGGTCAGGTATCCAAACCAGGTCTCAACGTCCGCGTCTGAATGTTCTGCCCTGAGATCCGCTGCGACAATGTCTCTCGGCAGATAAAAGGTCCTGCCCTCCGTGTCATAATAGAGCGCGTCTGTCACGCCGTCCACACGGAGCATTTTCAGCACATCGTCCGGATTTACCTTGTGGTCACCCACGGTATAGTATTGGATGTCAGTGCTGTGCTCCGCGTCCGCCGCTTCATTGACCGAATCCGTCAGATAAGCGCAGAAGCTGGAGGCGGAGATGAACAGCACCACGCTCAGAAACAGCGACACAATCGTGCTGCGATAGCGGCGGCGATTACGCTTGAAGTTCTTTGAAGCCATGGTGCCCTCGAAGCCAAAGAGCTTTTCGGTGAGGCGGCTCGTGCGCACCTCCTTCGCCTTGAGCTTCACATCCGCCGTCTGCCGGATGGAGTCGATCGGAGAGACGCGGATCGCCCTCCGCGCCGGGATCGCTGCGGAGATAAGTGTTGTCATCAGGCACACGACCGCGGAGATCAGCAGCGCAAGCGGGTGCAGCGCCAGCCGCATCTGCGTGGTCGCTCCGGTGAACAGCATACCAGAGAATGCGTCGCGCAGGCAGTAGAGCGTGACGCCGATGCCGGCGCAGCCAACAATGAGACCAGCGGGAATGCCGACGGCAGAGAGCACCAGCGCCTCATACAAAACGCTCGCGCGGATCTGCTTTTTCGTCGCGCCGACGCTCTTCAAAATGCCAAGCTGACGCGTACGCTCACTCACGGAGATGGAGAAGGAATTGTAGATCAGCGAAATTGAGCCAAAGGCGATCAGAAACACCAGCACGCCCGCAAAGCCATAAAGCAACAGATTGAAGCTCTCGGAGCCGAACACGCCGTTGAACCGGCGCAGATCAGAGTGAATTTTCAGAAAACCTTCACCCGGGTGTGCATCGCACCATTTCAGAACACTGGACGGATGCTTCAGCGTATAGAACACCGTATAATTCCCAGTTCCGCCGCCGCGAGTCAACGCGGTGTAGCCGGGGCAACCGAAGTCCTCCACCTCGGTGCTCAGCCGCTCATAGATGCCGACCACAGTATATCGGTGCTCCTTCGCAGCGCGGATCGATTCCGCCTTTCCATCCTCTATTGCTGTGAATGCCGAGAGTGCCGCGCCACTTTCATCAACTCTCTGTCCAAGTGCAATGTTCAGCGTATCACCCTCGCTGTAATGCACACCGCCGTTTGAGGCAAGATGGGCAGGCAGGAGAATTTCGTTCTCATTTTCCGGCAGTCGGCCGGAGATCAGACGGACGGACAGCATATCCTCGATGCCGTCATCGATGGACTCCACCAAAAGATACGGCTTATATTCGTTGCTGCTTCCGATTTCGCCCCAGCCGACCTCCTGCCAAACGGCGCTGTCGGCAATGCCGTCGGTCTCGCGCAGCGCATCTGCCTGCTTTTGCGTCAGTTCTGCGTCAAAGACCAGCCAGCGCCCGTCTTTTTCCTCCACACTACGGATCATAAACTGCTGTCCGCTGTAAGCACCCTCGATGACGGCGGTGAACAGCGCCATGGAGAGAATGATGCCGATGATGGTGACCCAAGTGCGGCTGCGGTTTGCCAGGAGCGATTTGCGTGTAAAGCGGTGCAGAATGTTCATTTCGCACCTCCGCGAATGCGCTCATCCCGCACGATGCGCCCGTCCTCGATGGCAATGATACGGTCTGCCTGCAGCGCAATCGAATCGTCGTGGGTAATCACAATCAGGGTCTGCTTGTACTTCACGTTCGACTGGCGCAGAAGCTCCACAATCTCCTGACTGTTGCGGCTGTCCAGATTGCCGGTCGGTTCATCTGCCAATACGACCGCTGGTGCGTTCATCAGCGCACGACCGATGCTGACGCGCTGCTGCTGTCCGCCGGAGAGCTGATTGGGCAGATTGTTTTTTCTTCCGCTGAGGCCAAGCGTCTCCACCAGTTCATTGAGACGATCTTCATTGACCTTCCGCCCGTCGAGCAGGACGGGAAGCGTCATATTCTCCACCACGTTCAGCACGGGGATCAGATTATAAAACTGATAGATCAGCCCGACCTGTCGCCGACGGAAGATGGCAAGCTGCTCCTCGTCCTGCGCATACACGTCCTGCCCATCCAGCCAGACCTTGCCCGAGGTGGGGCGATCCACACCGCCGAGAATATGCAGCAGAGTGGATTTGCCGGAACCCGACGGCCCGATGATGGCCAGAAACTCGCCCTTCTCTACGCTGAAGGATACGCCGTCCAGAGCACGGACTTCGTTCTCTCCGGAGCCGTAGACTTTTGTCAGATTTTCAATCTTCAAGATTTCCATGAATTTGCCTCCTGTTCCATGATGCTGGGGCAAGTATAACAAAGCAAAGTGACAATCCGGTGACTTTCATCAAACCTTAATGAAGTCTTCATCCGGATTGCCACTTTTTCATTTCAGATTACGCTTTTATAAAATCGGATCGTAAATCTCGCGCCGCCGGTTGGCGCGTTTTCTGCTTTGATGGTACCGTTCTGTGCGGCAATGATGCTCCGCGAGAGCGCAAGCCCAATTCCCACGCTGTCATCCGACGAGTCTTCACCTTTGTAAAAACGGTCAAACAGATACGGAAGATCCGCTTTCGAAATGCCCGGACCGTTGTCCTCGACGACGATCTCCGTAAACAGAGCGGTTTCTTCCGCAGTTACCGTGATTGTCCCGCCGACGGGCGTATGCTCCATACAGTTTTTCAGAATGTTTCCGAGCGCTTCCGTCGTCCAATTGAGATCGCCCATGAAGTGCTCGCCCGTTGTGTGAACGGTGAAGGACTGCTCCCGCAGCTCCATGGGAATCCGCAGCGGCTGGGCGGCTTTCTCAATCAGCTCTGCGACAGATACGAGGTCAGACCGGAACTGCGCCGTTCCCGCGTCGATCTTGCTGAGCTTCAGCAGCGTTTCCACCAGCCACTGCACACGCTCCAGCTGCCGTCTCAGCTCGCGCGTCATGGAAAGGCGGCGGTCGTAGGGCAGATTTTCTTCGCCGAGCATGGAGACCAGCAGATTCATGGAGGTCAGCGGTGTTCGGATCTGATGGAAAATATCCTGGATCGCCTCGGTCAGCTGCTTTTTATCCTCCGTGAGCATATTGGCCTGCTCCTGCAGGCGTGTTGTCATCTTTTGAAGCTCGCTGTTCAGGATGGATAGCTCACCCTCTGCGGCGTCTTCGATCAGCACCCGGTCCTGCCCGTGCAGAATCCGGTCGATCCGCTGGGCCAGTTCCTCCATCTTGCGGTAGCGCTGATACGCAAAGGCGACGTGCGCCGCGCAAAACAGCAGACCGACCGCCAGCGCCGCAATTCCGCAGATCGGACGAATCAGAAAAGCGATCAGCGCCGCAGCAGCCGTGATTGCAAGGTCGATCAGCAATTCCCGCTTCAATTCCGGGTTTCGTATGATTTTCATATTAGTCCACCCGATAGCCCAATCCGCGTACGGTTTTGATGATCTCCGGCTTCTGCGGGTCATCCTCGATCTTCTCGCGCAGGCGCTTGATATATACAGTCAGGGTGTTGTCGTTTACGAAATCACCGCCGGCATCCCAAATCTCTTCCAGCAAAGCGTTTCGCGTCAGCAGCTTTCCGCGGTGGTTCACGAAGGCCATGAGGAGCCGGAATTCCAGTGCAGACAGATTGATCTCGGTTCCGCTTTTCGATACGATTCCTTTCTCGGCGTCGACCGAGACGGAGCCCAGCATGACAACGCGCTTGGTTTTCCCGCTTCTGCGAAGGACGCTGCGAATGCGGCTCACCAGCTCACGCGGACGAAACGGCTTTGCGATATAATCATCCGCGCCCATGTCCAACCCGCGCACCACGCTGTTTTCATCCCCGGACGCGGTGAGGAAAATGACGGGAAGCCCGTGTCCCTTTGCAGCCTCACAGACGGCAAAGCCATTCCCCTCTGCAAGAGAAATGTCCAGGATCAGCAGGTCTACAATTTCTTTTTCAAGCGCAGATAGCGCCTGCCGCTGGCCGGAAACAGAAACGGTCTCAAAACCTTCCGAGAGAAGATACGCTTCCAGTGTTCGTATGATGGTAATATCGTCCTCGACGATCAGAATTTTTGACATGGTCAATCACCTGCTTGTTACACACTTGTTTCTAATGAGGAGCCCTCTGCGAAGGCATTTAAGCCTTTGCCAGTACAGCAACACGCCGGGCAGCGATTGCTGTATGCACTACTACTCATCTAGCATTAGCTGACCATCTTCCGCTTTCTTCTTCAAACGTTCAATGCGCTCTTCTTCGATGCTTTTCTCTGGAGAATCAACAATTTCCTCTCCTACACCTTCAATGAGACCGGTGACAACGGCTTGGAGCTCTGCGGCGTTCTGTGCCGTTATGACCGGCTTGCCGGTTTCGGCTTCGATGGCTTTCCGCGCATCGCCGGCGACTTTGCCGCCGCGCTGTGCAACTTCCATATTCTCCGAGAACGACTGCGGCTGCGCCTGCTTGGAGATCTCTGTGGTGGTGGCCTCTGACAGCATCGTCAGCACCAATTCCAGATCACTCATGTTGTCGCGCAGGTTCTCTTTCTTGAGCCCCTTCAGGTGTTTGTACTGCTTCGTGGACATGCCGGACCACGCCTTCGTGATTTCATCGGTGAGAATGGCATATTCGATGCCCTTCTCAACACCGCGCGCTTTCCACTCATCCGTCAACGCGTTTCGGACACGGATGGCAAGCAGCCGCTGATGTACCCATTCCTCACTGTAGCCCTTTTTCAGATAGGTCTCCAGCGCACGGTCAATCGCCTGCTCCGGGTCGATCGTTTCTTCGATCCGCTCAGCACCAACACGTGCCAGCCACAGCTTAAACGGCTCAGCCTTGGGCGATGGGATCGACTGGATGATTCGCAGAAGCTGCTCGGTATCCGCAACATCCGTTTTATAGCGTTTCCCGTCCTTTGGCGATTTCATGCTCAGTTGGTTACAAGCCGTAACCAACTGACTGCCTTCCTTTTTAAGACGGTTTTTTAAGACCTTCCAGTAGTTTCGTGCTCCGTC
>JAEEGL016847416.1_pt1 | contig 12021 bp, 9 predicted proteins | sample 9134231 | NCBI WGS metagenome assembly JAEEGL01 (sample SAMN16246548, study PRJNA631951) | gut metagenome | biome: gut microbiome; feature: rumen; material: fiber-attached | host: Bos | place: Iran: Karaj | collected 2018-10
ATTGAGCAAATGGCATAGAACCACTATCAAACCAACAATCCATTACATCAGTAACTCTATTCATAGTTTTTCCACATTTAGGACATTTAATATGTACATCATCAACAAATGGTCTATGTAATTCAATACTCTCATCTATATCTTCAATAGCAAGTTCAACTAATTCTTTTCTTGAACCAACCATAATATCATGACCACATTCACATCTCCATAATGGAATTGGAGTTCCCCAATATCTGTTTCTAGAGATTGCCCAATCATTCATATTCTCTAACCAGTTACCAAATCTCTTTTCACCAACATAACTTGGTACCCAATTTATCTTATTATTATTCTTAATAATTTCATCTTTCTTAGCAGTAGTTTTAATATATAAAGATGGTTTTGAATAATAAACAAGTGGTGTTTTACATCTCCAACAATGTGGATAATCATGGTTCATCTTTTGTTTCTTAAATAATTTATCATTCTCAACTAAATATTTAATTATTTCAATTTCTAAAGCAGAATCAACAACAAGTCTACCCTTCCAAGGACCTTCTGTATAGCATCCATCTTCTCCTACTGGATTAAGAACTGCTAAATCATATTTTAAACCTACTTCATAGTCGTCTTGACCAAAAGCAGGAGCTATATGAACTATACCAGTACCATCTTCCATAGTTACATAATCAGCACAAGTAACTATAAATGATTTTTTACCTTTAGGAACTTTTATTAATGGTAATAATTGTTCATACTTTCTATTTTCTAAATCTTTACCTTTATATTTTTCAACAACTTCATATCCATCTCCAAGTATTTTATCAGCAAGTGCTTCAGCAACTATAAAGTTATATCCTTTAGATTTACATTTTAAATATGTTTCTTTTGGATTAACACAAAGTGCTACGTTAGAAAGTAATGTCCAAGGAGTTGTTGTCCAAACTAAATAATATGTATTTTCTTGATCTAATGCTTTAAATGGAACAATAACTGTATTAACAGATACTTCTTTATATCCTTGAGCAACTTCATGAGAAGCAAGACCAGTTCCACATCTAGGACACCAAGGAACAATCTTTAATCCTTCATAAATATATCCTTCATCAAATATTTTCTTTAGAATCCACCATTCAGTTTCAATATAATTATTATCATATGTAACATAAGGATTTTCTAAATCTATAAATTGACCCATTTCTTCAGTAAACTTAGTAAAATATTTTTCGTTTTTCCAAACACTTTCACGACATTTTTGATTAAATTCTTTTATACCATACTTTTCAATATCACCTTTATCAGAAAAACCAAGTTCTTTTTCAACTTGTACTTCTACTGGTAATCCATGAGTATCCCATCCAACTTTTCTAAGTACTTTGTACCCTTGCATAGTCTTATATTTACAAAAAGTATCTTTAAGAATCTTAGCCATCATATGATGTACTCCAGGCATACCATTCGCAGTTGCCGGTCCATCATAGAAAACCCAATCTTCTCTATCTTCTCTATTTTTAATACTCTTTTCTAAAATATTCATCTTATTCCATTGTTTACTAATTTTAGTCTCAACTTTATTGATTGATCCACTCTCTAATTTCTTAAATTTCATAATTATGCCTCCTCTTTACAAAAAAAAGACTTCATCCATAAGGACGAAATCTTCGTGTTACCACCTTAATTTATAAAAACAATGTTTTTATCTCAAAACTATAACGCGTTACCGTATTTATCTTATCCATAAATCACAACTTGAAAGTGATCCGAAATACTATACTACTTATTCTCTTTCACCTAACGAGAACTCTCTACAAATCTTCTAATATCTCCGTCTTTCGCACTTGTTTTATACAACGACTAATATATCATAATTAAATAATTTTGACAACACCTATTTTATTAACCTACAAACATTTAACAAAAAAAGAAGATTAATCTTCTAATTCTATTTCTTCTATTTCTTCAACAATATCTTTTTGTTGCTCTACAAGTAATCTTAATTTTGTTTTAAATATTTTTATATTAGATTCTAATAACTTAGTACTTTCTTCAATTTTTTGCGCTCTAAGTAATGCTTCATTTACTATTAAACTTGCATCATACTTAGCATCATTAATAATAATTTCTCTCTCATCTCTAGCTTTTTGTCTTAAATTATCACATTCTATTTCTGCTTTAGAAATAATTTCATTAATAGAATTTTCTCTATCTTTGTATATAATTAAATCTTTTTTTAATCTTTCTATCTCTTCTGTTTGAATCCTACATTTCTCAATCAAATCATTAGTTTGTTTAATAACATTACTAAGAAAAGTATTAACTTCGCTACGATTATATCCATTTTCTTCTAAACTAAAATGATCCATATAATCACCTCGGTTATATATTATAACATGAAGAGTAAATATTATAAACAAAAAAAGCAATAAGAAATGTTATTACTTTTAATATCGAATTTAATTAATTGAAGTAATCTTCATCATCATCGTCTTTTTTCTTAGAACTTTTAGTTTCTTTTGAAGTGTTTTCTTCACTCATAGTTCCTTCAACATTAACATTATTTGGAGTACATAAGAAAATACCTCCACCTAGTTTTTGAAGTTCACCACCAATAGCATAAATAGTTCCATATAAGAAATCAACAATTCTTTTAGCTTGATCTGGAGTTACTCTTTTTAAATTAACCACAACAGCACTTCTATTTTTTAAATAATCAGCTATTTGTTGAGATTCACTATAAGCACGTGGTTCTAATAACATCATCTTAGAGCCAGCTACTCCGTTTTCCATATGAAATTCTTCTTTTGATTTATTATAAAATTGATCTTCAGTTCCCTTTTCAGTGTCATCTCCATCAGATTCTCCACCGAAAAGACCTATCTTATCTATTAATCCCATGTATCATAACCTCCATAACATATTATTTTACTATACTTAATTCTAACACAAAAAAGCAAAAAGGAAAAGATTATTTAAAAAAAATTAATAATATTACTATAAAAATGTAAAATAAAATGCTATAATATTAGAAGATAGAATAAAAGATAATAAAGGGAGATAGTTATGAAGATATATTTACTTGATGAAACAAAAATTAATATGTATTCTCTACCTAGAAAGATAGAAGATCCCTATCTTATTAATTATGTCACAGAAAACGGATTAGAGGAAACAATTAATATAATAGCAAAAGACGGCCACTGGGAAATAGATAGTGTACCTGAAACTACCTTTCTTAATAATGGAGCAAAAGTCCAAAACGAAGTATTACAAAACAATTCAACATATCAAATAAAGTTTAGTGATGTTCAAGACCCACTAATGTTTTATTGTGTAGAAACACCAACACAATACAAAGAATATGATTTATCTGCTGTATCAGAAATAACTATTGGTAAAGATCAAAACAATACAATTTATTACAATAATCTTTATACAAATGCTCAAAGTATAAAAATAACTCAACAAAATGGTTATTGGTACTTAGATAGTTTAAATGTAGATCAACCTGTTTATATTAATGGGTATAAAACAAATAAAAAATTATTAAAATTAGGAGATACAATTTTTCTTAACGGTTTAAAAATAATTTGGTTAAATAATTATATTAAAATAAATATTCCTAAAGATGAATTAATGATAAAACTAAATCCATTTAAACAAGTAGATAGTGATAATACAAAATGTTCTGAACCATCAGATACTGAAAAAGCATCTACTCTTTATAATGATAATCAAGTATTTTTCCATACACCAAGATTAAAAGAAACAATCAAAGAAAAAGAAATATTTATTCAACTTCCTCCACCTAAAGAAGAAGGAGACAAAACTCCTGCATTACTACAAATTGGTGGAACAATTATGATGGGTATGGCATCAGGTATAACTGGAATAATTGCTATATTTAATGTTATGGGTGGAAGAGCTTCCCTACTATCATCTATATCAGAAATTGTAATTTGTATAAGTATGTTAATAGGAAGTGTTTTATTTCCAATACTATTAGATAAATATCAAAAGAGAATAAATAAGAAAAAAGAAAAAGAAAGACAAGAAAAATATACTGCTTATTTAAAGAATAAAGAAGAAGAAATAGAAAGAGATTTAAGAAAAGAAAAACAAATTCTATTAGAAAACAACCCAGACATAAAAGAATTACAACAAGCATTAATAAATAGAACAAATAAAATTTGGTCTAGAGAAATCAAAGATGATGATTTCTTAAGTATAAGATTAGGTACTGGTAATTTAAAACCAAGTTTAAAAGTTACATCAACTATGGAAGAATTTTCACTTACTGATGATAATTTAAAAGAAAAAGTATCAGAAATAGTTAATAAAAAATTAATATTAGAAAATATTCCAATAACAGTTTCATTAATAAAAAACAAAATACTACCGGTAATAATAAAAAATGACTATCCAAAAAGACAACAATTTATAGATGGATTAATTTTACAAATAATTAGTTTCTATAGTGGATTAGATCTAAAAATAGCAGTAGTAACAACTGAAGAAAATAAAAAGAAATGGGAATACTTAAAATATTTACCACACTGTGTAAGTGATAATCAAGAAAATCACTTCTTTGCAACAACAGAAGAAGAAATAAAACAATTAATGTCAACATTAGAAAAAATAAGACAAGAAAGAAGTAAGAATGAAAACATAAGTAGCGATGATAATGATTCAGATACTCTATACAAAAACTTTGAAACATATTATTTATTAATAACAGACAATTTTATATCTACAAAAAAATATGAATTTATTGATAACATTACAACAGAAGAAGATAATTATGGATTCTCAATATTAATGTTTGAAGAAACAATGCAAAACTTACCTAGTAGCTGTGAACAATTCATAGATATTAATGAAACAACATGTGGAATATTTAGCAAAGATTTATCAGAAGATAATCAAAAAATATTTACACCAGAATTCCAAGAAGATAATAATAACAAAGATTATTCAGAAATACTTGCGAATATTCCAATAATAGGTTCAAATATGGCTAATGTTTTACCTACTAGTATAAGTTTCCTAGAAATGTATAAAGTTGGTAAAATTGAACAATTAAATATTGCGAATAGATGGTTGAATAACAACCCTACTCAATCATTACAAGCACCATTAGGAGTTCATCCAGATGGAAAATTATTTGAATTAGATTTACATGAAAAAGCTCATGGTCCACATGGTTTAGTTGCAGGAGCAACTGGTTCAGGTAAATCAGAATTTATAATTACATATATCTTATCAATGGCAGTAAACTACCACCCATATGAAGTACAATTCGTACTTATCGACTATAAAGGTGGAGGTTTAGCTGGAGCCTTTGAAAATAAAGATACAGGATTAAAACTACCTCACTTAGCAGGTACAATTACAAACTTAGATACTGCTGAAATGAATAGAACCCTAGTATCAATTAAAAGTGAATTACAAAGAAGACAAAAGAAATTTAATGAAGCAAGAGATGCTTTAAATGAAAGTACAGTAGATATTTATAAATATCAAAGATTCTATAGAGAAGGAAAAGTAAAAGAACCTATCTCTCACCTATTTATAATATCTGATGAGTTCGCTGAGTTAAAAGCTCAACAACCTGACTTTATGAATGAGTTAGTTTCAACAGCCCGTATCGGACGTTCATTAGGAGTTCACCTTATTCTAGCAACTCAAAAACCCGCTGGTGTTGTTGATGATCAAATTTGGTCAAACTCAAGATTTAAAATATGTTTAAAAGTACAAACATCTGAAGATAGTGTTGAACTATTAAAAAGACCAGATGCAGCTTCTATAAAAGAAACAGGAAGATTTTACTTACAAGTTGGTTATGATGAAATATTTGAATTAGGACAATCAGCATGGTGTGGAGCAAAATATAATCCAACAGAAAGAATTCAAAAATCATATGATGATGACATTATCTTTGTAGATAATAATGGAAATATAATTAAAAAGACAAATGACAAAACAGATTCAGAAAGTCAAGTAGATAACGGAGAACAATTAACAAACATTGTTAAAACATTATTTGATATATCAAATAAAAATAATATAAATTCTACATCATTATGGTTACCAAGTCTTAATCCAACTACATATATAGCTGATTTAATTAAAAAGTATAACTTTAAATCAGAATCATATGTATTAAATACATTAATTGGAGAATATGATGATCCAGAACATCAATTCCAAGATAAACTAACAATAAATCTTTCAACATGTGGAAATATACTTATCTATGGTATGACTGGTACAGGTAAAGAAAATTTACTAACTACTTTAATTTATACAACTTGTATAATGCATTCCACTGATGAAGTTAATTTCTATATATTAGATTTCGGTGCTGAAGTATTATCTGCATTTGAAAAAATGCCACAAGTTGGAGATATCGCAACAGTAATAGATAAAGATAAAATTAGAAACCATTTTATCTCTATTGAAAGAGAAATTAATAAAAGAAAAGAATTATTTAAAGATTATAATGGTAGCTATGAAAACTATATTAAACAAAGTAATACAAAATTACCATTAATTGTAACTATAGTTAATAACTATGAAAGTTTTATGGAAAACTATGGAGAATATGATGAAATACTTACTCATCAATTAAGAGAATCAGCAAAATATGGAATTATATTTGTCACAACAGTACTTGCATCAAATTCTATAAGATCTGCTCTTGCACAATTATATGGTACAAAACTAGTAACACAATTAAATGATAAATTTGATTATTCATACATATTAGAAGCTAAAAACAATTTAATACCTGCTAAGCATTTTGGTAGAGGTTTAATACAACTTGACAATGGAACATTTGAATTCCAAACAGCTTATATTTATACAAAAGAAAAGATAAATGATGCAATAAAAGAAACTGCAAGTAAATTAATTCAAACAAATATGAGTCAAGCACCAAAAATACCAAATATACCAAAAACTGTTAAATATGACAATATTATTAGTTACATCAAAGATCTAGATGCAGTACCAGTAGGATTTAATGTTAAGAATGCTAATATATCTACATTAGATATTATAAAAAACAATATTACGTATGTATGTGGTAACCAAATTAATGCAAATCCAATATTTATTATAGAACTAATCAAAGTATTCGCATCAATACCAAATGCTAAAGTAAAAGTAATAGACTTAGCAGATAACTTATCAGAAGTAGAAGTTGATGAATACTATAATGGAGAGTTCACAAGTACAATTAATAGTATATTAACTGCAGAACAAGAAACAAAACAAAAAATTATCTATATCATAACAGGTATTGGTTATGTCTATGATAGAGTCTTAGATGAAGGTATAGAAGCATTATTTAAAATATTTAATAATGAATATAAACTAAATAATAGTTACTTCATTTTAGCTGACAACTACACATCAATGAAAAAATTAGAAAACGAAGCTTGGTTTAAAAAACAAACAACAAAAAATGGAATATGGATTGGTCAAGGATTAAATACTCAAACTATAATTCCAGCTAACGATATTAAAACTTATGATGCTAATGAAGACTTCAATGGATTAGCTTATAATATCAATGAAGGTAATTATGAAGTAATTAAAATAATTGGAACAGAAGAAGAAGCGGAAGCAGGTGGTTACTATTAAAAACAAAGTTTTCATTAAACTAAGAGTACCAGAAATAGATAAAGAATATGATTTATATTTACCAGTTAATAAAAAAATAGGAAATATAATAATATTATTAAATGAAGCAATAAATGAATTATCATTAGGAGAAATAGAAATATCTCAAAAAAATAAATTATACAATGAAAAAACACAAGAACTATATTCTCCAGACACATTACTAATAAATACAAATATTAGAAACGGTACTACATTAGTATTAATATCATAAAGAAGTATTACAAATACTTCTTTTTTTTACACAAAAAAAGAATTGCTTAAGCAATTCGATTATTTTTTATTAGCTTTTTAAAATAGATTTTGACTTACTATTTAATGAACTAGCTAAGTTAGAATCATTAGACTTATATTGAGTAGTTAATTTATCTAAACGATTAGTTAAAGGTTTTAATTTTTGATTAACTAAATTAGCCATTTGTTGATCTGCATTAGTCATTAAAGTAGTTAATGATTTAGTTGTAGCTGATCCTTTTGCATATAAATTTAATTGTGCTCTTGTAGCAGCAAAATTAACTGAGTTTACAGCTTTTGCATAAGCATCAATAGCTGCTTTCATTTTAGCAATTCCATCTGTATTTAATCCTTGAAATTGTCCATCATCATATCTTTTTCCATTTATTTCTACTCCACCTGCTGTAGCCATAATTCACCTTCTCTCATATATTATTATTTAGTAACATTTTTTGATTGGAATGATTTAAATCCTTTTAAATCAGCATCCAAAGCACTTTGAGCTGTAGTACTTACCTTTTTAATACTAGATGTAATATTATTTACACTAGAAGATAAGTCTCTTACCCAATCATCAGCATCGGCACCAGCCCAATAAGTTCGAATAGTATTTATCATGTTTTTGTACTCATCACCAGTTAATCTTTTGACCATAACTGAACAATTAGACTGTAAATTTGATTTTAGATTTTTAAGTCCCATTTCACTACGTCCATAAGTTGCAGTTGCTATTGTACCCATTCATTCACCTCCATAATAATTGAATAGAAAATAACATACCTATTCTATAAATAAATTATATCATTGTTATTGTATAAAAAAAAGAGAAAAGTATATTTTTCTCTTAAACTTTACGCACTAGGTGCAGGCTGTGGAGAAACAGGTGCAGGAGTAACTGTATTATTTCCAACAGTACTCATAACACTTGTTGCATTAGCTTGCTGTACAAAATTTTGTGTAGCTGCAGTTTGTTGAGCTTGTTGTGCTGTTGGTTGAGCTGTAGGATTAACAAAAGTTGCTTGTTGAGCTTGTTGACTCATAATAGCATTTACATCATTTGCTGGTACAGCTTGACCAGTACTTACAGCAGGAGCTCCACCTTGTACTGCACTAGTAGGTTCTTTATACCAAACATTTTCCAAATCAACGTTATTAGACAATGGTCTAGGATTAGGTATATCAATATACATTGAAGTAGGAACTTTAAATGCAGAACCAAACGCTATACAGTTACCAGGTTTCAAGTTCTTTAACGTTAAAACAATTTCATCCGTAACGGACGGAACCATCTCACGAATATATTTTAAATCAACTGGGTGTAATGTTCTAAGAACAACGAAATTCATACATTGAGAAACACAAGTATCAGAAAGTTCTGAAGGTCTTTGTGTAATTAATGCTAAGAAGATACCATATTTACGTCCTTCCTTAGCAATTCTTTCAAAGATATTATATCCAATTAATGCAATATCTGCATCATGTTGAACATAACGGTGTGCTTCTTCAAGTATTATATGATATGCTTGTGATCCACGTGGTTTTAATGTACTTGAATATAAGAATACCATTCTTGAAATTATCTTAATCATTACTTTCGCAGTACGATCATCTACATAGTTTATGTTAAAGTTAATAATTTGACATCTAGTACCTTGAGCATCATGAGTTAATGAATCTAAGTATTGTTCTCTAGTAACATATTGTGGATATGTGAAATAATATCTATTCTCACCTGTTGCCAAAGTATGTAAACGAACACTTAATACGTTAGCTAAATCAAATACCTTATCACTCTTTAAAACACCTTCAGAAATCAATGCAAAGTCTAAAGCTAATTCCAAATCAGTTAATGTATAATAAGGATTCAATTCACTAGGATCAATTTCTAATTGATCTTCAATAATATATCCTCTAATGAATTCAACAACCAATTCCATTTCTTGCATCTTACCAGTTTTATCAACAAATAAACATTGTTTAAATGTTCTAGTATAACCAGGTTGTACAATTTGACTATTAAGATTTAATGTAGGTGTATTAAACTTAGTAAGAACACCCATTACTTGGTCACGAATCTTAGTAGAATCTGCTCCACTTAATAATATATCTTGAACTGCTCTCGCAATAATATCATTTTTTCTTTTAATAACATTTTCACTATTACCAGTAAGTATAGGAACTAATTTTAAAGTCTTTTCAATAATAGGTAATTGTGAAGGTGTAGTCGCATCTAATAATAAAGCTAAATCATCAACATCTAATAACCAAATAGGAATTCTTAATAAATTACCTGATTCAGCTTCTTCAACATTAGTAGTATATGTTTTATAATTTATTTTATTATTCTTCTCATGTAATGTTCCAAACGCATTAGTATATTCACCATATGCATCAAAGAAGAATAAATGTGAATTAATTGGTGGTGTTGGACTACTAGTATATAGTTTTTGGAAAATAGATGCTACAGTACAAGATTTACCAGCACCAGAGTTTCCAAGTATAGAAAAATGTGTATTAAAGAATTCATTAATACCTACGTTAATCTTATATCCTTCATATACGTTACTAGTACCAAAATTAGTTTGACCAAAAGAAGTGTTTTGGTTTCCTAATAATAATTCCAATTCTTTCATTTCGATTAATCTAACTTTTGATTTAAATGATGGTTTAGCTCCAGCTCCTGGAACAAAGTTACCATCAGATATTTCACCAACTATATTAGCTATCATAATTTTCTTATTAACGTTAGCTATTTCAGCTATTATTAATCTTCCACTTTCGTCATCAAATACTACATGTAATCCAACTAAGTTAGGTTGCTCTGTAATATCAATATCTAAAGTAATTGTAACAGTACTATTAACTATTTCTTCTATTTTTCCTATCACACTACATCACCCACTATACTATCATATATAAATTATAACAAAAAAAAAGATAAATTAAAATACTTTATTTATTAATTATCTTTTTTCTTTAAATTGTTTAAATTCATCTAAAGAATTTTTAAAACTAAGTAATACATTATCAATATATGAATCAACTAATGCATTTTCATTTTTAATTATTTCTTCAAAATCATCATTTAATCCAGAATTTTCTATAACATTATGTTGATTAAGAATTAAATCTTTAGTAAACATCTGAGCCCTTATTGCTCCAATATATTCATCTAAGACATTTTCTATTATATCAATACTATCTTTATTTATCTTATCTATTTTAATAACCATCTAATCGCCTACCTAATCTTTAAATCAATTAATGATTGGATTTTATTATTATATTTTTTTATTTCTTCTTTACATATATTAACTGATTCTTCTAATTTTTTAAAAAATTTATCAGCTTCTGCATCATTCCAATTTCTTGAAACAACATTAACAAATCTTAGATACTCTGAACCCTCTAATACATTAGTTAATTTATTAGATCTACTTTGAAACGATCCTTTAGTTTTCTTTAAATCTTCTATATCATAACTACTCATAGGCCCCTCCTATTATCTATATATATAATATCAAAAAAAAATAAAGAAATCAAAAACTTTCTTTATTTCATATAAATAACTGCACTTGCATTATCTCTTCCTTCAACAGGTGCGACTAATTTCTCTTTTACTTTATATTTCATAAAAAACGGAACATATAAATTCTGATCTATATAAACAGCATTATTAATTATTTTATCTAATATATCTTCTTTTTTACTATGCTTAATTATCCTTAATAACTTCTTATCAGTAACTATATCAGTAACTCCATCACTAAATAAAAATATTCCATCATAAAGATTTTTAAATGAATATATACTTACATTACATAATCTTTTATTAATACCTAAACAAGCATTTATAACATTACTAGAAGCAATATATCTTAAATGATCTTTCTTAATACCCATATATTTATAGTATAACCATACATCACTATCATCTTCTGTTACTTGAATTAATTCTTTACCAGCATATATATAACATCTACTATCTCCAATATTAAATACAATTGTATATTTGTTGTTTATAATTGCGAGTGTAAGAGTTGTTCCCATTACATCAGTACCATATTTATTGATTAGGCCAGTATTAATACACTTAATCATGCTTTGCACTAAGGAAATGAC
>JAEEGL010049946.1_pt1 | contig 12020 bp, 11 predicted proteins | sample 9134231 | NCBI WGS metagenome assembly JAEEGL01 (sample SAMN16246548, study PRJNA631951) | gut metagenome | biome: gut microbiome; feature: rumen; material: fiber-attached | host: Bos | place: Iran: Karaj | collected 2018-10
TAATCATGCCATTGCCGTCATTTGAAGTTTGGAAGAAATCTTCGATTTCAATCATTGGCTGGCCGAAGAACTTGTTCCCGCCTTGATTCTTGAGTGTTAAGAGATTGCGCTGAATTGCGCCGACGGATTGCGTCGAGATGTTGCCATAAGTCGTATTGTATTGGGCGCGGTTCTCGGAGATGTAATTTAGCATATTACGAAGGTCGTCGATAGTATCAAGCGGCTTTTCTTCGTCTTTTGCAACTTCGAAGGCAATCGAGAGGATGCCTTCCTGTGCTTCGCTGAGGCCGAGAATAATCGAGAGGATGTCGGCGCCAACGGATTCGATAGTAGCGCGTAGATGGTGACCATTTTCGCCGTAAAGGTCCCAAAATCGGACTGGGTAGGCTTTTGGCGTGAAGCCTTTAATATCTAGGGCGTCTAGACGGCTCTGAATTTTTTCGTTCACTTCGCCAGAAAAAGCAGTGCCAGCGAGGTCGCCTTTGACGTCAGCAAGAAAAACCGGGACGCCGGCATCAGAAAAACTTTCCGCCATTACTTTTAGCGTGATAGTTTTTCCGGAGCCAGACGCGCCAGTGATAAGCCCGTGGCGATTTGCCATTTCCGGCAAAATGAATAGTTCTTTGTGCTCGGCAGTTTTGCCGATGAGAATACGATTGTTGATATACATAGCTAATATTAGCTTAGCATATTGCGATCAATGGTGACGCCGATATCTGCTTGAGCGTCATTGGCAGCTTCCTTTTCTGCTTCGTCTTTCTTCTCTTCTTCGATGCGCTGCTTTTCGACTTCTACGCTAGTGCCGTTTGCCTTGGCGGCTTCAGCGGCTTCGGTGGTTTCTTCCTTTTCTTCTGCGGACATGGAGCTGATTTCGGCTTCTTTTTGGGTTATTTCGTCCAGTCTTTTGTTAATCATTTGATCGGCTTGAGTTTTGATATTTGTAGCCATTTCCGCTTCTCGGGGATTATCGGCATTACCGGCGACAGCTTGTGGGATTTTATCGGTGAGCGTCTTAGCCTCAACTAGCTGCTGTTTAATATCTCCCATATTATCTAGCGCATCGAGATTGCCATTATTGATTTTCTCGAGAGCATCTTCGGCTACTGCGTCTTTACTGATTGCATCAATCGTAACCGCTTTAGCTAGTTCGTATGGCTGATCGGTTTTGGGGCCATTATCATCATGATCATTTCCGATTGAATTACGATTTGCCTCGGCTGTTTTGGCGATAACCTTAGAATCCGTAACTTCGCTGGCTGCGGCGCCGCTTATGTTTTTTGCGTCGACGGATTGTCTGATTTTATTTAGGTCGGGCTGAATGCCGTTATCCCAGCCAGGGTCAAACTCTTTGCCGATAGCATCATCGGAGCTGTGTGTAATTTTTTGTTCTTGGTCGTCGTTGGCGAGATTTTCAAATCCGGGATTATAGTATGGGTTGTTAATTTCTCCATTTTCGCCGTTGTTCTCTTTGAGAACTTCTCCTGGCATTGGATCTGATGGCAGTAATGGCTGTGGGTTCATTTTTTCCTCCTTTTTATTCCCAAGTTACCTTACCATTGCTTGGGTAAAGCGAAATCCATGTTTGCCCACGATTTAACGGGATTTCATTACCGCTAGCGTCTGTAAACTTTAATTCATTATCGACGGTTTCGCGCGTCCAGCGACCGGAAATGACGCCGCCATTTTGGAAAATATAGGCATCGCCGGTGCCGGTGGTTGTGTAATCTTCATAAGATGTGCCGGCGCGATTGACGGCATTAACCTTCATGGCAATTACGACATCTGGTGAGTTTTGGACTTTTGTTCCGTCTTCGGCTTGGCTATAGTGCGCACCGCCTTTGGCATGCGAACGGAGATAATTATTGTTGTCTGGATTGTAATCGTAAACGATATTGTAAAGTGGGCCGCTCATGTCGATCTTAACCTTCGTGGCTTTGGTCTCTGGGGCTTCTGGGATAGTGTCAGCTTTTACGCGGGTGAAGCCGTCAAAATCGCTAGTACGGTAGCCTTTATTGAAGTTTAGCTCATCAAGCATACTGAAGCGCGTGTATACATTATGCGGTGCGTAGCGTGATTTGATGCGCCAGTAACTATTGCCGTTAAAGAATTGGTCGATGTCGCGGTAGGCGGAATTGTTACGGATGAGTTGAAGCGCATTATCTGCGCCACCAACGTGCGCAATTGAGCACTGATATGGTTTAGCGAGCTCGGCGAAGGTCATGCGTACGCTGCGGACTGGGCCGACGTAATTTGGTTTAGCTTCCTGGAAGATAGCCATGAAGCGCGTAATTCCGCCTTCGGCGATGGATTCAAAGATAACACCAGCATCACTGAGGCCAGATTGAGGGCGAGCGTCGGGGCTATTCTCAATCATGACGCAGGTGGCGGCAGTATTGGTAGTTTCTTTTTTGTCGACTTCTCTACCGGTAAGATGTGAGTAATAGATTTCGTCGGCTTGTGCATCGGTGCCGTCGATGCTGCCGAGTTCACTTTGCGATGAACCGAAGCGCAAGAATAAGATAACTCCGGCGACGACTAAGGCGATTAAGATAATGGCAATGACAATACGTTTTATAACTTTTTTGGCTTTTGATGATTTTTCGGCTTTTTGTCGGCGCTTTTTGCCGGCTCTGTTCTCTTTGAGATTTTCTTCGTCGACGTCGGCGGAATTGTCTATAAATTCTTCGACGTCTTTGTTGTTTTTCGCGCCGTCCTCCTCTGCGAGCTCACTGTCGCGGTATAGCTTAGTGAGGGTCTCGTCGCGCTTTTGAGTGCTGCGCTTTTTAATATTGCCATAGTATTGTTGCTTGCCGTTCATGCTTATAGTATAGCATAAGCGTATAACAGATGAAAACTAATCGCGAGAATAAGCGGTAATGACGGCGTTGAGGCGCGCTAATCCGCGTTCGCGATCGAGCACGCTAAGCGTGTCATGAAGTGCCGGGCTGAATGGCGCGAAGCTGACGGCGAGACGGATAAGACCGAAGAGCTGAGCTGGTTTGAGTCCGGTCTTTTCGAGTAATTCATTGAGCGCGTTTTGGAGAATTTCTGGGGTCCATTCGTCGAGCGATTGGAGTTTTTCGACGGCCTGGCGAAGAGTGTCTTGAATCTCTTGTTCGGACATCTTCTTGAGAGCTTTGTTTTGCTCAATCATAGACATATCGACGGTTGGATCGATGAAGAAATATTCGGTCATAGTCTTGAGATCGCCGAGTGTTTTGAGACGATCGTAGATAATGCTGAAGACCTGGAATTTATATTCGTCGCTGTACTTGGCGGCAGATTCTGGCCAGAAATCTTTTGTGCGAGCAAAGAGCTCTTTTGGATTTTCGGCGAATAATTTGCGAATCCACTGGCCGTTGAGCCAAATGAGTTTTTGTTCGTCGTAGCGGGCGCCGGCGTGCTGAATGCGATCGATGCTGAATTTTTCGATGAGGTCAGCTTTACTATAAATCTCATCTTCGGTGCCATCGTTCCAGCCGAGGCAAGCGAGGAAGTTTAGCATCGCTTCTGGCAAAATGCCGTCAGCGCGGTAGTCTGCGGCTGATTTGGCGCCGTCGCGTTTGCCGAGTTTTTTGTTGCCACTTGGTGCAAGAATGTGTGGCAGGTGGACGAATTTCGGCGTATCAATACCAAGCGCTTCGTAGATTGCGAGATAATTGCCCATGCTTGGTAGGTATTCTTGGCCGCGGAAAATATGGGTAATGCCCATCATGGCGTCGTCGACGATGTGTGCGAAGTTATAAGTTGGGAGACCGTCGGCTTTGATGAGAATAATGTCGTCTTGCGTTTCTGGAAGCATAGTCATATCGCCAAAAACTTCGTCGTGATATTTGCGTTCTTTTGGATCGGCCTTGAAGCGGAGCGGTATGCCTGGTTTCCATTCTGGTGTATCGTCTGGGCGATAATTGCGATAGAGGAAAGCTTGCTTGTTTTTGCTGGCTTCTTCACGATATTTGGCGATTTGCTCGCTAGGAGTTGGGTCGGCATAAGCGCGGCCGGCATCGATGAGTTTCTTTGCCCATTCAATATATAGGCTTTGACGTTCGGTTTGAAAATATGGACCATGGTCGCCACCTTTGTCTGGGCCCTCGTCCCAATCTAGTCCAATCCACTTCATGGTGTCTTTGATCAGGTCGGTTGCGTCTTCAACGTAGCGAGCGCGATCGGTGTCCTCGATGCGCAAAATATATGTACCTTGCGCTTTTTTAGCAACGAGGTATGGATAAATAGCAGAACGTAAATTGCCGATGTGAATATAGCCGGTCGGCGACGGCGCAAAACGAGTAACAACTTTCATATCTGTTATTGTAGCATATTTTAGCTATTTCTTTTTCTTGTTTCCGATGCGCTTCAATGCGTACTCGGAAATAAAGTGCATAACAATAGCCGCAGTCAAGCTTCCGACGAAGAAATAGATTAGCATTCGTTTTGTCGTATGTCCTGCAGTGTAGTGCGATAATACTCTGCCTACAGCATAGTGCCAGATAAATAGAGGCATGCTGATTTTGCCGAGCCAAGTAAAGAATGAACATTTAATATTTGAGGTATAGCTTATTCCGGATAACATTATCGTTAGCATTATGACATATGCGACTAACTGCATAGTCACGGGTGTGAAGTTTAAGAATCCAGCAAGACAAACGTAAATGAGACACAATAATTCGGCTATGGTTGCAAAAACGCGCGTTGAGGTTTTGAAGGTTTTGCTTTTTATCTCTGTCACGACATCGAAAACAAACATGCCGATGAACATGCAGGATGAGCATAATAATAGTGCACTGATTGGATCGAATGCAGATATGGTGGCCTGCATACTGAAGTATACGTAAGCAAGGATAAGGCCGGCATAGCAGATTGGGCGACGGTATTTACTCTGGCAAATATAGCTAAATAGAGGCATTACGATTAGCAGAGCGGATAAGTACCATAATGGGCCGATTTGACGTGCTGGATTGTCGAAGAACTTGATTGGCAGAAGTAAAAACTCGGCAAACATGTCTTTAAAGCCAGTGAAGAAACCCAATACGTCGCCGTCTTTTAGGAAGTGGAAGTTTAGCATGAAATACGCAATTGGGAGTGCGACTAGTAGGTGCGGTATGAAAGGAATGAATTTTTTTGCAGTATAGCGGAGTGCCGTGCGTCCGCGTTTTTCGGGATTTGAATCGGCTTTTTGTTTTGCGAAATGCTGTACAGTGAAGTAGCCGCTAAGAATGAAGAAGAAATCTACGAACATATAAGTTGGGTATGCTTGTGCTCCAACTAAATCGAGATGACAGAACATTATCATCAGCGCCGCAATAAAACGGCATAGGTCTACCATGTAATTTCGCTGTTTCATAGTTCTAGTATATCATGGAAAAATTTATGATTTTTTATGGACGTCGAGTTGCTGGTATGGCACGCTGACGTGATGTTTTTCGAGGATTTCGAGAATAGTGTGATAGATTTTGCGTTTGGTTACGACGCGCTTGCCCTGCTCGGTTTTGGCGTATAAGCGATACATAATTGCAGAATCGCCGAGCTCCGCGACGCCGCGATATTCGCATTCAATTATGTTTTCGATATCTTTGGTTGCGGTTGCGATTTCTTCCATGATTGATTCAGCGTTTTTGAGTTTTAGCTCGTATGGTAGTGGAACGTTTAGATTAATAGTAGATGCAGAGACTTTGACTTTTTCAATATTGCGGTTTGCAATGGAAATGACGTCGCCGGTTAGACCGTTCTTGAGCTTCGTGGAGCGGATGCCGGAATAAATCACGGTGCCGCTGTGTTCGCCAATAGTGACGTAGTCGCCCATTTTGAAATAATCTTCTGAGACGATAGAAACGCCGCGAATGATGTCTTTGAGGGTGTCTTGGATGGCGAGACCGAATGCGATTGAGGCAACTCCGACACCGGCGAGAATGCCAGAAACGTCGATACCGTTAATTTGTAGAATAAATAGAAAAACTAGCGTGATATATACAATGCGGATGAAGCTGCCAAACATGGCAATGACGGTATTGCGGCTCTTGTTGTCTTTATTGTCTTTGTTGCGTTTGAAGGCGCGTTTGAATGGCAGTTTTACGACTTGATAAAATACGATTGCAATAACAATCGTGGCGGCTGACGAGAAAATATTGTTCCAATTAATGTGATTTAGAAATTCTTGCATGTGACCTCACTTTTTCTAATAAAATTTTATCACGATGCGAATTTTTGCGTAAAAATCTGCAAAAAAGTGGCTAAATGTTAATTTTTGTTGCGGAAAAGTAAAGTCTGGTTGGTGTTAATTTTCGTTGCATTTTCTTATAATTTAGGCATACATTAACAAAGGAAGACATAATGACACTACCTGATAGGCTAGTAAAACTACGCAAAGCTGCTGGTTTGTCGCAGGAAGAAGTTGCGGACAAATTGGAAGTCACGCGCCAGACCGTTTCGAAGTGGGAGACCGGTCAATCGAGTCCAGATCTCGATAAAGTATTGCCACTTTGTAGTTTATATAATGTTACGCCGGATGAATTATTGCATGAAGGCGGTAGCGAAGAAGCGGATGAAATTAAAGCTCAACAAGATGCCGCGCGCGCTGAAGAGTTGTTGGAAAAGAGCGTAGCGAAAAAGAAATTAGTTGGTATTCTTGCAGGTGTATTTCTCTACTTTATCGCTATGGCATTTATGATGGTTGCAGTTACAGTTGTACGATTAAATGTAATTGTATCTGCAGCAATTTTCTTGCTGCTAATATGCCTAGCTACGATTATTATTATTTATTCTGCGATAGCCTACCGTAAGAATAGTAATAATAGCAACAAGGAACAGAAAGGTGAATCAAAAGAACAAAAAATCGAATCAAAAGAAAAGAAAATTAGTGGCAGTATTAATGGGATATTGGCATTAGTAACGCTTGCGGCGTATTTGTTGATTAGCTTCATGACTGGCGCTTGGTATATTACTTGGATGATGTGGATTATCTTTGCGATTTTGACTCGTATCGTAGCATTGATTTTCTTAATTCGCGCAGGAAAGGATGTGGATGATGAAGACTAAGAGCAATAATACCTTTTATATTGTTTTGATTGTAATTCTGTCGGTGGCTGTGCTTGGCTTGATTGCCCTGCTCGTTGTTGGTATTGCGAATAAAGGTTTTGGGTTTAGCTCAGACAATGTTAGTAGTAATCTCGTGCTTGAACGTGACTATTCTATCGAAGATTTGAATAGAATCGATGCGAAAGTAAAGGCTGGTAAGGTTTCCGTATATAGCACGCAAGATGAGAAAGCGGTTGTAAAGTTTTATTCAGATAAGAGCTCGGCGGCGGAGGTAATTGCTAGTAACAATGTACTTAGTATTGTCGACCGCAATGATGATTGTCACTTCATCTGTTTTAACTTCAAGAGCGTGAACGTTGAGGTATATATTCCGAAAAGCTATGATGGCGAAATTAAACTCGATGTCGATGCCGGCGCCATAATGGTTGAAGATTTTACGGCAGCAAGCTTGAATATTCGCGACGATATGGGTGACGTGACGCTTGGCGTTGCGAAGAATATTGACGCGAGACTTGATATGGGTAGATTGACGGTTGTTGACTGCCTTGGAAAGATTAATATCAAGAACGACATGGGTGATGTTGAAGTGAAGAATTTGCATTTGACGGAAAATTCTGAGATTAAACTCGATATGGGTAATGTTACTATTGATAATGTCGGCGATGTGCGTGTTGATGCGGATGTCGATCTCGGCGATAAGAACGTCAGTGGCGGCAACTATAAGTCTGATATTGTTTTGACGGTTCAGAATAGTTTAGGAAACATTACTGTTCGCTAATTGAAAAATGCGCTCTTGCTATTAACGTGAGGGTGCATTTTTTCTTGCCTTGACATATTCCATGTAATATGCTATATTAAGATTATTGTTGCTCATTCACATAGTCTTTGAGAGAGGAGTGGTTGCTATGCAGAACCAGGACACATATTATCAGAAACGAAAGTTGCTCGACGATTGGATTCAGAAGAACGGACGTAAGCCTACGATTGAAGAGTATTATGACTTCATGTACGAAGAGGAGCGTCGGTTCGCTGAAACTGTAGCTAGTGTGCTGAAACAGCTCCAGGAAGAGGAAGAAGAAAAGAAGCGCCAGAGCGAAAAACTCAGTGCGGCTTGCGAGACTCTTGCTGAAGCGCTAAAGGCGCATATGAAGAAACTCGAAGAATAAAGCTATGTATAACCCCGCATTTTGCGGGGTTATTGTCTTACGTGGAGGGGGTTTAACTTTGCGTAAATATTTGTATCGTAATATTTGCCGTCTAGCAATTCATGGTCGCGGAGTGTGCCTTCTAGTGTGAAGCCAATGCGCTCTGCGACTGCGCAGGATGCTTTGTTTGCGGCTGCAGCTTCGATAACTACGCGATGCATGTCGATTTCATTGAAGGCATATTCGGTGATTTTGGCGGCACAGCGTGACATTATTCCCTTTCCGGTATATTTTTCGTTGAGCCAGTAGCCGATTTCGCAACTGTGGTTATCTTCTGAAATATTGTGTAGGTCGATGGCGCCAGCGAATTTTCCATCAACGATGATGTCGTATCCGAATTTCTCGCCTTTATCGAAAGATTCGATTTGGCCGTCGATGAATTTTGGCATTTCGTCGAATGTCTGATAGAAGTGCGCCCAGGACAACCACGGGAGTAGTTGTTTGCGGCTTGTAATAATCGCATCATAGCGTTGCTGATTGTATTCATGACTAAAGCGGCGGAGCGTGATTGTTTCGTCGACTACGATTTCTTCTTTGGGTTTAAGCGTCATTTTTTCTTCTCCAGGGCTAGTTTAATGTCGTCAATTTGGTCGCGTAGCTCAGCAGCGCGTTCGAACTCAAGATTTGCTGCAGCGAGTTGCATCTGCGATGTAAGCTCTTTGACGATTTGCGGCAATTCCTCGCGTGGGATTTTGCGTAGGTCAATCTTATTGCTCTTCTCTTTTTCAGGAATAATGGCGCGGAGGCCAACGGATATTTCCTTTGCGATGCCCTTTGGCGTGATGTCGTGCTCTTGGTTATATTTTTGCTGGATTTCGCGGCGGCGGTAGGTTTCGTCGATGGCGTGTTGCATGCTGCCGGTCATATTGTCGGCATACATAATAACCTTGCCCTCAACGTGACGTGCGGCGCGGCCAATAGTCTGAATAAGGGCGGATTCGGAGCGCAAAAAGCCTTCTTTGTCAGCGTCAAGAATGGCGACGAGCGAGACTTCTGGTAGGTCGAGACCTTCGCGTAGGAGATTGATGCCGACGAGCACGTCGTAGGTGCCATTGCGGAGGTCGCGTAGGATGTCGCTGCGCTCGAGCGTGTCGACGTCGCTATGGATATAAGCAGTCTTAATATTGAGCTCTTTGAGATGTTCGGAAAGATCCTCTGCCATGCGCTTTGTGAGCGTAGTGACGAGCACGCGTTGTCCTTTAGCGATACGTTGATCGATTTCTTCGATAAGGTCGTCGATTTGGTTCTCGCTGCCACGGACTTCGATTTCTGGGTCAAGTAATCCGGTTGGACGAATAACTTGTTCGGCTGGTTTTGGACTGTGTGAAAGCTCGTATTCGCCCGGCGTAGCGGAAACATAGATAATCTTGTTGATGTGCTGGTCGAATTCATTAAATGTGAGCGGACGGTTATCTAGTGCGCTTGGCAGGCGGAATCCGTATTCCACGAGGGTCTCCTTGCGGGCACGGTCGCCATTAAACATGCCACGAATTTGCGGGATAGTCATATGCGATTCATCGACGAGGCACAAGAAATCTTCTGGGAAATAATCTAACAACGTAGCTGGCGGTTGTCCTTGCTGGCGGCCTTCAATATGGCGTGAGTAGTTTTCAATACCCTTTACGAAGCCGGTGCTTTCAAGCATTTCAAGGTCATACTTAATGCGTTGCGATAAGCGTTGTGCCTCGAGGTATTTATGTTCTTTGTTGAAGAAGGCGAGGCGTTCCTCGTATTCGGCGCGGATTTTTTTGAGGGCGCGCTCGAGGTCTTCTTTTGGCGTGGCGTAGTGGCTATTTGGGAAGATGCCAATTTCGCTTGGTTCGGCAAAAACCTCAGCTGTGAGTGGATCGATGATTTTGATGTTTTCGACTTGATCAAAGCCAAATTCGATGCGATATGCTCTGTCGCCGGAGGCTGGAAAAACATCGATTGTGTCGCCATGGACGCGGAAATTACCGCGTTCGAAGGCAATGTCGTTGCGATTGTATTGGATTTCGGTAAGAGCGCGAATAAACTGCGACATGTCGCGTACTTCGCCCTTTGCGACGCGCATAGCCATGGCTTTATAATTCTCTGGCGAACCGATGCCGTAAATACACGAGACGGACGCGACAATAAGTGTGTCTTTGCGTGTTAGGAGTGCCTCGGTGGCGCCGTGACGTAAGCGATCGATTTCTTCGTTAATGGCGCTATCCTTTTCGATGTATGTGTCTGTGCTGGCGATATAGGCCTCTGGCTGGTAATAATCGAAATACGAGACGAAGTAATGAACTTCGTTTTCCGGGAAGAATTCGCGGAACTCCGCATAGAGCTGTGCAGCAAGGGTCTTGTTGTGTGCGAGTACGAGAGTCGGCTTATTGTATTTTTCGATGAGATTCGCCATCGTAAAAGTTTTGCCAGAGCCGGTCACGCCGAGGAGGGTTTGCTCGCGCTGGCCGCGCGTGAGCCCACGAAAAAGTTGGTCGATCGCCTGAGGCTGATCGCCAGTGGGCTGATACTTGCTGTGAAGCTTGAAATTCATGCTTAAATTATATCAAAAAATATGCGAGGGGCTTCCTCGCATATTTCTAATCGCTATGTTGTTTAATTATTTGCCTTCTACCCAAGAATCTTTCTTGGCTGAGCCGCTATTGCTGCTGCCGGCGCTTGATTTTGCGCCTTTGTAGGTTGCGCTGCCGAAGCCAAGGATTAGTTCAAAGATGGTTGATAATAGGATAAGGCCGATGGCGAAACCGGTGCCCTTGCCGAAGTTCTTGGCGATGCCGAGGCTGGTCATGATAGCCCAGATGATGACGCCAACGAATGGGATCAAGGAAAGAAGGAACATCCAGCCGTTGTAGCCAGAGATTTCAGTGTAAATATACATGTTGTAAATAGGGATGATTGACTTCCAGCCAGCGTAACCCGCTTTCTTGAAGAGTTTCCACATACCGATGATTGTGACACCGTAGATTACGAGCAATACGATGGCGATGCCGAGGATAAATCCGACAAAGCCGTCGCCTAGTTGGTCGCAGAGTTGCCTTTCTAAGCTGCCTTTTGCATATTCGCTACAGAGCGATAATGTTTTTGCAAAGAATTCCATTGATTCTCCTTATTGTTAAATTAAGTTTATTGTAGCATCTTTATTAAATTTTTAAAATCTTTGCCGCGTTCTTCGAAGTTTTTGTAGCTATTATAGCTGGCGGCGGCCGGTGAAAGCAGGCAGCTTTTGCTTGGCGTGGTGAGCTCGTAGGCTTTTTCGACGGCTTCGTGCATATCTTTGACCGGATAGAGCCCCTGCAAGTAGTGATCTTCGGCAAATATTTCTTGAATACGCTTGTCGGTATTTGGTAGAAGTAGGACATAGCGAATGTTGGTATTACGAATAAAGTTGACGAGTGGATGGTAGTCGATACCGCGATCGAGGCCGCCAAGAATGAGGGTGTCGACGTCGCCAACGGCTTTGATGGCGTTAATTGTGGCTTCTTGCGCTGTAGCAATTGAATCGTTATAGAACTTGATGTCGCGATAGGTGCCGACGAATTCTAGGCGATGCGGCAATGGCTCGAATTCGGCGACAGCTTTGCGGAATGCTTCTCCGTCGACGCCGAAAGTAGATGCAACGGCGGCGGCGACCTGGATATTCAGCATATTATGCGCGCCGAGAAGTTTGGTTTGGATTTCGCTAGGTGGAACAATCTCAGTTTTAGTAATGTCGATTTTATAGCATGGTAGGGCGTCGATTTCGGCTTTGTCGGTATGTTGGAAAATATCGCCGTAGATTAGTAGGTCGTTTGCGGA
>JAEEGL014020261.1_pt1 | contig 12020 bp, 8 predicted proteins | sample 9134231 | NCBI WGS metagenome assembly JAEEGL01 (sample SAMN16246548, study PRJNA631951) | gut metagenome | biome: gut microbiome; feature: rumen; material: fiber-attached | host: Bos | place: Iran: Karaj | collected 2018-10
GATGGTCTTGGCTTCCTCCATCATGTCCTCGGAGCCGCGGACATACACAAAGCCTCTGGACACGATGTCCGGCCCGGAGATGATGCTGTGCTCCACGGTGTCGATGGTGGCCACCACCACGATCAGACCGTCCTGGGACAGGTGCTTCCTGTCGCGGAGGACGATGCTGCCCACGTCGCCGACACCGAAGCCGTCCACCAGGACCCGTCCGGCAGGGACGGTCCCCGCCCGCTTGCAGGACTCTCCGTCCAGTTCCAATACCTGACCGATGTCGCAGACAAAGATGTTTGCGGGATCCTCGCCCATGAATTCCGCCAGTTCCCTGTGCTGCATCAGGTGATGGTATTCCCCGTGGATGGGCATGAAGAACTTCGGACGGATCAGGGCATGCATCAGCTTCAGTTCCTCCTGGCAGGCATGTCCGGAAACGTGGACCTCCGCATTGTCATGGTAAACGGAGACGCCGCGTCGGTACAGCTCGTTCACGATCCGGTTGATCAGCTTCTCGTTGCCGGGAATGGGATGGGAGGACAGCACCACCAGATCGTTGGGCGTCAGCTCCACGCGGCTGTGGTCGGCAAAGGCCATCCGGTAGAGGGCGGACATGGGCTCGCCCTGAGAGCCTGTGGTGATGATGGTGATCATGTCGGGCGAGTACTTGCCCACCTCGGAAATGTCGATCAGGGTCCCTTCGGGGACGTTCATGTAGCCCAGCTCGATGGCGGCGGAGATGACGTTCAGCATGCTGCGCCCGGTCAGGGCCACCTTCCGTCCGAACTTGATGCTGGCGTCGATGATCTGCTGCACCCGGTGCACGTTGGAGGAGAAGGTGGCCACGATGATCCGCCTGCTGTAGTTCGACATGAAGATGTGGTCGAAGGAGGAGGCCAGCGATTTCTCGGACGGCGTGAAGCCCGGCCGGTCCGCGTTGGTGGACTCGCACATCAGCAGGAGCACGCCCTCCCGTCCGTAACGCCCGAGGGTGGCCAGGTCCATCATCTCGCCGTCGATGGGAGACACGTCCAGCTTGAAGTCGCCGGAATGGATGACCACGCCCACCGGCGTGCGGATGGCCAGGGCGCAGGCGTCCGCGATGGAGTGGTTCACGTGGATGAATTCCGCCTCGAAGGAATCGCCCAGCCTGACCTTGTCCCCGGAGCAGACCACATGCCGTTCCGTGACGGAAAGCATGTCGTTCTCCTCCAGCTTCTTTTCCAGGATCCCCAGGGTCAGGGCCGTCCCGTAGACGGGAACGTTCACGGAACGAAGGACATAGGGAAGACCGCCGATGTGGTCTTCGTGACCGTGGGTCAGAAGGATCCCGCGGACCCTGTCCAGGTTTTTCTCCAGATAGGTCACGTCCGGGATCACCAAATCGATGCCCAGAAGGTCGTCATCCGGGAACATCAGGCCGCAGTCGACGACGATGATGTCCCTGTCGTATTCGAGGACGGCCAGATTCTTGCCGACCTCATTCAGTCCGCCGAGCATCATCACGCGAAGCTTGCCGGCGGGCATCTTGTTTTTCTTTCTTGCCATAAATGCCTTTCTTGAATGAATCATGTAAAATTGGTTGTATCTGTCTATTGGCCTGTTTTTCTTGGAGGAACGGCCGGAAAAATGACCGCACGAAAAAAGGAACCGGCTGAATCCAAACGCGAAAATTCCGTGGAAACATCGGTGCGCAGGGGTCGAGGGCGGCGACCCCGTCGGCAAAGCCCGAAACGAAATTTTCCGACCTGGAATCAAACGGATTCGTCAAACGAACACATACTTGCCCTGTATTATATACGAATTGTTGCAAAAAAGCAAGTCCAAAAGCATGGATGGACGATATTATTCCGTTTATTCCGTTTGGACTCTTTTGGATCTCTTTTCACCCCAACATTTGGTATGGAACCATAAAAAACAGGAGACCGTTTCATGAGAGAAGGTCTCCTGTCTAATGTGAGTATTTTTCGGGGTTGTGAGAATATCGGCATGCTTCATGCATGCTGCATACGGCGTCTCACAACGACAGATTGCGGACGGCACGTGCAAAAGGACGCAATAGATTGCATAGAGACGTCCTGAGAAGCGCCAAGGGTGAACGCAGCGGCAAATCTTGTGCGAACAAGGAAGACCATCATCCGGAGAAGGAGGAGTGATCATTGCGGTTCGCTTTCGAGCGTGGTGAATTTGGTGTACTGACCAAGCCATCCCATTTTTACGTTGCCTTGAGAACCATGGCGGTTTTTGGCAATGATGACCTCTGCGGATTTTTCGGTGGATTCCTTGTAGTAATCGTCCCTGTACAGGAAAAGGACCACGTCGGCGTCCTGCTCGATGGCGCCGGAGTCACGGAGGTCGGACAGCATGGGACGTTTGTCCGTGCGGGATTCCGGTCCGCGGGACAGCTGGGCGCAGCAGATGACGGGGACCATCAGCTCCTTGGCCAGCAGCTTCATGTTCCGGGAGATGTCAGCCACTTCCTGCACCCGGTTGTCGATCTTGCGCTCGCTGGTCATCAACTGCAGGTAATCGATGACCACCAGGCCCAGATTCTTGACCCTGCGGAGCTTGGACTTCATTCCCATCACCGTGATGCCGGAGGTGTCGTCGATCAGGATGTCGGTTTCCGAGAGGGCGGAAGCGGCATGGGCCAGCTTCGCCCAGTCATTTTCCGGCAGGTCCCCGGAACGGAGCTTGTAGCTGTCCACCATGGCTTCGCTGGAAAGCATGCGGGTGATGAGCTGTTCGGTGGACATTTCCAGGGAGAAGATGCAGACGGTCTTCTTTGTGGATCGGGCCACATTGGTGGCGATGTTCAAGGCAAAGCTGGTCTTGCCCATGCCGGGACGGGCGCCGACCAGGACCAGGTCCGACTTGCCCAGACCCACCAGGATCCGGTCAAGGCCTGAGAAGCCGGTGGGCACGCCCATGGTCCCGACGGGATCGTTCTTGATGTCCGTCAGGTGCTGGTATACGTTGACCAGGGCGTCGCGGATGTGGGTGAAATTCTTGTTTTCCCTTTTCTCAGCAATGGCGAAGATCTTGGACTCCGCCAGTTCCAGCTGACGGTCAGCCGTGTCCTGCTCGCCGTAGGCATCCTCGGCGATCTCGCTGCTGGCGGAAATCAGGGCGCGAAGCAGAGCCTTGTCCCGAACGATGTTCGCGTAATCCTTCACGTTGGCGGAGGAGGGAACGGTCTCGGCGATCAGGCGAATGTATTCCTTGCCGCCCGCCTCGTCGTAGGTGCCGCTTTGGACAAGCTCATCCACCAGGGTCACCACGTCGATCTTCCGGCTTTTCAGGAACATCTGCTGCATGACCGTGAAGATCTCCCTGTGTTCGTTCAGATAGAAATCCTCCACGGAAATGATCTCGGAAAGCTCCATGATGCAGGCCGGGCTGAGAAGGATGGCGCCGAGAACGGACTGTTCCGCCTCAATGGAGAAGGGCATTTGCCGTGTGTAATCTTCGCTCATAATGTCACTCCGTCGGTTTTCCCGTGAAGGGAAGTTAGTCGGTCACGAGGACGTTGATGGTGCCGGTGATCTGCGGATAGAGCTTCGCCTCGAACTGATAGCTGCCGGCAGCCTTGATGGGACTGTCGACCACGATCTTGCGGCGGTCGATCTCGATGCCGAACTGCTCCTTCAGGGCTTCGGCGATGTCTTTGGAACCGAAGGAGCCGTACAGACGCCCGTCGGTCCCGGCGGAGCCGCGGAGCCTGACCAGCACTCCGGTCAGCTGCTCCCTGACCTTGACGGCGGCGGCGGTCTCCACCTCGATCTTGTGCAGACGGGCTGCCTCCTTGTTCCTCGCGTTGTTCAGCGTGGCGGCATCCGCCACGGCAGCCAGTTTTTTCGGGATCAGGTAGTTTCTGGCGTAACCGTCGGAAACCTCAATGATCTGATCTTTTTTTCCCTGACCCTTCACGTCGGTCAGTAGTACGACTTTCATCGGTTCATCATCCTTTCTTGGAAATGCTCAAACGGAGGCGGCAAGGCCGTCCAGGTAGGCGTCGATCGCGGATTTCAGGGAAATCAGCGCATCGGTGACGGATTCCGTGGTGATCTGGGTCGCCGCGCCGTCGTAATGGCCGCCGCCGCCGCATTTTTCCATGATCAGCTGTACGTTGATCTTTCCGGTGGAACGGGCGGAAATGTGGACCCTGTCGCCGATCTTGATCATGGCGAAGGAGGCTTCCACGCCCTCCACCGTCAGCAGCTTGTCTGCCGCCTTGGCCGCGGCGATGCGGTCGGCGGCATCCCCTTCGCCGTCGCCAAGGGCGATGGCGGTGACGCCGCGGTAGATCACCACGTTGGAGTGGAACTTGGCCTCCCTGCGGAAATCGTCCAGGTTGGTACGGAACAGATCCTGCACGGCAACGGTATCCACGCCGTGATCACGCAGGTACAGGGCCGCAGAATAGGTACGGGTCCCCGTATTTCTGGAGAATTGCTTGGTGTCCAGCAGGATGCCGGCCATCAGGAGGCTGGCCTCCGCGGGAAGGACGGATTCGTTGGGAAGGATCTGCTCCATCATCTCCGCCACCAGCTCGGAGGCGGCCGACGCGGAAGGCTCGATGTAGGAGAGCAGGGGCTCCCTGCTGAATTCGGAGGCCTTGCGGTGATGGTCGATCACCACGACGTGGCTGCAGGCTTCCGCCAGGTCCTTCGATTCATAGAGCGCCGGGTTGTTCACGTCGGTGATGATCAGGAGCGTGTCGGTGCGGATCCTGTCCATGGCCGTGGGCGCGTCGATGAACATGTCGTCATATTCGGGCTCGTTGTCCAGCATGGCGAAACAGCCCTGTAGGTTGGGGTCCCGGCGCTCCATCACGATGTTGACGGGAACGCCGCAGAACAGGCAGATCCGCGCCAGGCCCACCGCGGAAGCGATGGCATCGAAGTCGGGGTACCTGTGCGCCATGATCATCACGCCGGAGGAACGGGAGATCAGGGACACGAGCTCCGTGGCGACCACGCGGGAACGGACTCTGGTGCGCTTCTGGATGGCCTTGGTCCGCCCTCCGTAGAAGTCCAGGGAACCGTCGCCCTTCAGGACGACCTGGTCCCCGCCCCGCTGCAGCGCCATGTCCAGCGACTGCTGCGCGGCCTTTTCCTTGTCCGCGTAGGTGCCGGCCACGTCGGCAAAGCCGACGGAGATGGTGACCGGCTGGATCGTTTCCCCGTAATGGATGTCGCGGATGGTGTCCAGCACGTCGAACTTGCGCTCCGCGCAGGCATTCAGGTTTTCCCTGGTCATGAGGAGAAGATAGCGGTCCCTTTCGTATTCCTTCAGGATGCCGTGGGTCTCCGCCGCCCAGTCGCGCAGGATGCCGTCGATCTTGGAAACGGTGGAACGGTAGCGTTCCTGTTCGTACTGGAGCATCTCGTCCACATTGTCGATCATGATGTAGCCGACGGCCATGTTCTGCATGTCCGCGGTCCGCTTCATGTCTTCCAGTTCGGTGACCTCCCGGAACTGCAGGAGATCGAAGGTGCGTTCGGCGGAGTGGATCCGGTAGCCCTTGGCCCGGAAGCTGCGCTCGGCGATGGGGAGTTCCTTGCTGCGGGAGGCTTCCGTGTCCATGATCTCCGCAGCGGAGATGCCGGCGAAGGAGGCGACGGAGGTCCCGTGGAGGGACTTTCTCTTGTCCTGCAGCAGCAGGGACGCGGCCCGGTTGAACCAAATGATGCCCTCGGTGGCCTCGTCGCAGATGATCACGGGGTCATCCATCTTCTGGACCATGTCCAGCATGATGTTCCCCAGCACGGGGTTCAGGGAGGCCGAGTCCGCGCCCGCCTTCCGGGACACGCGGTCGGCAACGATCTGCCAGACGGCGATGCCGATCGCGTAGACGCCGATCACGATCGGACCGGCGATCCGGAGGTCCCAGGAGAACCTGGCCCCGCCGATCACAAGGAGCAGCAGCGCCAGCAGTCCGGCCCCGGCGGCGATCAGCACGCCGGTCAGGGCCCTTCCTGCGGAGATCTGTTCGTTTCGTTTCATGACAGTACCTCACACTTCATCGGAGGAATCGGTTCCGGACGTTCCGCCGGAAAGGGGATCGGCAGCGGCCGTCTTCCTGCGGCGATAGCGCTGCACCACATACAGGGCGCCGTAGAAGGTCATCGCGATCAGGACGACCTGCCAGGCGCAGCAGAGCATGGCGATCATGATGACGATGATCATCATGTAGGGGAAGTTGCTTCCGGCCGCCCTGATCCTGCGAAGGGAATTGGCCATGCGGCGGAAGCCGATGGCAAACAGGGGCGGCGCGACGATGAACAGAAGATCGGCGGCGATGATCATCGGCAGATAGATCTTCAGATAGGACAGGAATGTGCTGACCACGTACAGGACGGCGGTCGCCACGAAGGCGACGACCCACCAAAGCGGGACCATGACGGCCCATTTCCGTTTGAAGATGGCGGTTTCCGCCCGAAAGATCCTTGTCAGGAGCTTTGTGAACCTGCAGGAGATCCAGGAAAACAGCATGAACGTGAACAGCGCGATGCCGGGGATCATCAGCGGCCAATACTGCAGGATCAGGGGAAGATCGGTCTTGATGAACCTTTCGTAATATTCGTACAGGGTCTGGGAATCTGCGTTGGACGCCATGTCCTCCAGCGTCGCCTTGGCGGTGGTCTCGATCATCCCGCTGACCTCCGCGACGATGGCGGAGATGCTGCCGTAGGCTTCGTGGAGCAGAAGAAGCAGGTGTCCGCCCACCAGCACAAGCATGCACAGGGTCAGGCGAAGGACCGTGGGGGCGCACTTCCGGCGGCGGAAGATGCAGAGCGCCAGGATCGCTCCGAGCGGAGCGAAAAAGAGGGAGGAGACGCACAGCAGGACGTTCCTGTAAAGGAGGAAGGAAAACAGAAATGCCACCGGTACGGAGAGCCAGCACAGGGGGGTCCTCCACAGGAGCAGGAGAAAGGCGAATACGGAGGCGTCCAGGGCAACGGTCAGGATGCCGGCTCCGGTGGGCGCGAAGGCGCCGCTGGACAGGGAGGCAAAGAGCAGCAGGAGCACCGCTGCCGCGGGATGCAGCTTCGGAAGCCGATCCCTTTGCGCCCAAAGGTCTCCCTCAATGTACGGGGGCAGCTGGGGCGTCTGCGTGTCGGGCTGTTGGTTCATCGGTTCTCCTTTCCCGCCTGCGGCGACAACTTTTCATACTATTATATCAAGATTTTCCATAGTTGTAAAGACGTACGGAAGCAAACCGGCGAAATGCCGCCGGCGTCCGCCGGGTCTTTGCAAATCGCGGCGATTGTGGTAGAATGAGAAGGGAACAGAACGTCCGAAGACAAAGGAGAGCGCCCATGGAGCAGATCTATACCATTCCCGTCAACGAGGAATTCGAACGTACCGCCGCGGCGGAGACGGCCGAGTGTCCCTTCTGCCGGCTGTACAACCGGCTGGAGAACCAGGACCTGGACACGATCCTGGGGGGCGCCATGATGGAGCCCGCCATCCGGGAAATGACCAACCGGGCCGGATTCTGCGACGTCCATTTCAAGCGACTCCTGGGCCATGGGAAACGGCTGCCGCTGGCCCTTGTGCTGGAGAGCCATCTCCAGCAGGTGCTGGACAGCGCTCCCGCAGCCGGTCTTCTTCCCGGCGCCGCCGGGACGGCGGCCATCAAGAAGCTGGGGGACGTCGCCGACAGCTGCTATCTGTGCGGCAGGATCCGGTCGAATTTCGACCGCATGGTGGAGACGGCCGCGTTGCTGTGGGAGCAGGACGAGACCTTCCGGGAAAAATGCCGGCGGCAGAAGGGATACTGCCTGCCCCACTACGTGGCTTTCCTGAAGGCGGCCAGGGAACGGCTGGGCGGAAAGGCGTTCGGGCAGTTCTACCGGGACGTGTCCCCGACGGAGCAGGCGATGCTCGCGCAGCTGAAGGAGGATGTCAGCTGGTTCTGCAAGAAGTTCGATTACCGGTTCGGGGACGAACCCTGGAACGGCTGCAAGGACGCGCCGGAGAGGGCCGTCCGATTCCTGGCGGGAAACCTTCATCTGACGGAAAAGGAAATGGAGGCCGCGCCGGTGGCCTCGGACGACTGAGGGATCGCATGGAAAAACAAAAAAGGGACTGTGAAGAACGATTCCCGTCTTGCAGTCCCTTTTTCATTTGCGTGATGGGTTACTCCGCATCCAGCGATTCTTCTTCCTCGTACAGTGCCATCAGTTCCTCCTCGATGGCGTTCCTCCTGGCGTCCAGTTCGGACGCCAGCTTGTAGTCGGTGGCCGCCTCGCCGAACAGCCGCCGCTGCGTCTCCTCCAGTTCGGCTTCCAGCAGCGAGATGCGTTCCGCGATCCTCCTGCGGCGATTCATGAGCTTCCGCCTCCGGGCGTTCTCTTCCTTTTGATTCAGGTACAGGTCCTTCTGCTGCTTCGGCTCGCTGACCGCGGGGACTTCCGCCTTCGTCTGCGCCGCATGCAGTTCCCTGTCGTGAAGGAAGGCGTCCCAATCGCCGCGGAAAAAGGAACAGCCGTCCGTGCGGATCTCCAGCATCCTGGTTGCCAGCTTCCTGATGAAATACCGGTCGTGGCTGACGGCGATGATCGTTCCGCCAAAGGAGAGCAGGGCGTTTTCCAGCGCCTCCCTCGAGTCGATGTCCAGATGGTTGGTCGGCTCGTCCAGCACCAGCAGGTTGACCTTGGACAGGATCAGCTTTGCCAGCGTCAGCCGCGCGCGTTCGCCTCCGCTCAGGACGGAGACCTTTTTTTCGATGTCCTCTCCCCGGAAGCTGAACATCGCCAGAACGGAACGGACTTCCGTCTGCGTCATCCTGGGGTAGGCGTCCCACAGCTCGTCAAGGACGGTGCTGTCGGGCCGCAGATGCAGGTTTTCCTGATCGTAGTAGCCGATCCTGACATGGTAGCCGAACTCGATCCGTCCTCCCTGAGGGACCATCTGCCCGCAAAGCAGCTTGATCAGGGTGGATTTCCCGGTGCCGTTGGGACCCACGATCAGGAGACGGTCGCCCTTCTTGACCTCGAAGGACAGTCCTTCATACAGCCGCAGGCTGCCGAAGGACATGGCCAGGTCCCTGACCTCCAGAACGTCGTTCCCGCTTTCCTCCGCCTCGGAGAAGGAAAACCGGATTGCCTCCGGTGCGTCGGACGGACGGTCCAATTTGACCATCCGGTCCAGAGCCTTCTGACGGCTTTCCGCAGCGATGATGTTCCTTTCCCGGTTCCAGCGCCGCTGCTGCTCGATGTAGGCTTCGATCCTGGCGATCTCCCGCTGCTGGTTTTCGTAGTGCTTCCATTCCGCCGCCCGTTCCGCCGGCTTGCGGGCCGCGAAGTCAGAATAGGCGCAGCGGTACAGCTTGGCCCGCCCGTGTTCCACGTCCAGCGTCTTGTTGGTGACCCTGTCGAGGAAATAACGGTCGTGGCTGACGACCATCACGGTCTTTCGGTAGGCGGTCAGGTGTCCTTCCAGCCAGGCCATGGTCTCCATGTCCAGATGGTTGGTGGGCTCGTCCAGCAGCAGCACGTCGGGTTCCCACGCCAAAAGGCGCGCAAGGGCCAGCCTGGTCCGCTGGCCGCCGCTGAGGGAGGACACGGGCATGGAAAACCGGCTTTCGTCAAAGCCCAAATGGAGCAGCAGGCTTCGGCAGCGGTTCTTGAACTGGAGGCCGCCGTCTTCAATGTACCGGTCGTGCAGGGCGGTGAAGGAGACGGTCGCTTCCGTCAGCGCGTCGCCGGAAAGCCGTTCCAGCGCCTTTTGGAGTTCTTCCAGCCGCATTTCCGCCCGGCAAAGATCCGGAAAGGCGGCGTACATCTGTCCGAGCACCGTTTCGTCCACGGGCGATCCGTCGGCGGAGGGAAGCAGGTTGAAGGCGTCGTCCTGGTGGAGGATCCCCACGGTCTTTCCCTTGGCCAGAAACACTTCGCCCTCGTCGGCGGCGTATTCTCCCGTCAGCAGCTTCAGCAGCGTGCTCTTGCCGCTGCCGTTGACGCCGACGATGCCCAGCCTGTCGCCCTCTTCGAGGGCAAAGCTGATCTCACCGAGTATTTCCGTGATGCCGACCCTGAAGGCGAGCCGGTGCGCGCTGATGATCGTCATAGATGAAACGTCCTTGCAAGTGGTTTGAGGATTGAAAAAGCAGGGCAGGGTCTGCCGCTCGCGGCAGGCCTTGCCCTGCGGATGGGATCCGGATCAGTGCCTTCCTGCGCCGCCGCCGTGGGAACCGCCGCCGCCGAAGCTGTGGTGGGATCCGCCGGAGCTGTGATAGCTGTGGGAACCGGAGCTGTGGTAGCTTGAACTGCCCGAGCTGTGGTAGCTTGAACTGCCCGAACCGTGATGGCTTGAACTGTAGCCGGAGGAGGATCCGTAGTAGGTGCCTCCGAAGAAATGGGACCAGCGGCCGAACCTGGAAGAGATGACGGCCAGCAGGAAGACGACGAACAGGTAGGCAAGGATGATCAGGAACAGGATCAGAAGGAACCTGCCGAAATCCGCCAGGTCGCTGGTGTCGGAATGGGTCCTGGAGGTGGAGGAACCGCCTGCGTCGAAGAGGTAGGTCTTCCCGTCCCAGGAAGCGATGCTCACGTCATAGTGCTTTTCCAGCTTCTCGACCAGCGCCTCGTAAAACGCCTTGGCCCCGGCGTCGTATTCCTTCTTTGCAAAATAAGGCTCCAGATATTTGTCCAGGGCCGTCTGCAGGTAGTAGCTGTTGAGGATGTCGTCGATGCCGTAGCCGGCCGTGACCCAGTAGTCCTCGGTCTTCGTGTTCATGACCAGAAGCACGCCGTTGTTGCGCTCGGCGGAACCGATCCCCCAGTCGTTGAATGCCTCGTAGGCCAGCTCCTCCAGATCGACGGCATCCCCGTCGTCAATGGTCAGGACGGAGATCTGCGCCCCGGTGAGGGCGAAGAGGGCGTCTCCCTCGGCTGTCAGGACTACTTCCGTCCCGGAGCCGATCACGTTGGCTTCGTCCACCACGTAGACCGTGGAGGGCTCGGACGGATAGGAGGCGCCGAATACGGGAAGCGCCGCCAGCAGCAGGAGCAGGGAGACCGTCAGTACTGCGGCGCGCCGCAGGAATCCGTATTTCACCTGATGGGCTCCTTTCTAGTGGAAGACGACCGCCTCTCCCTTGCGGAACAGACTGGCCGGGAAGCCGGAGGAGGCCTTGTTGTAGGCCTCGGCGGCTTGGTTGTAGGGCTCGTTGTGCGCCAGCTGGTTGGCCAGCGACTTCATGGAGGTGTAGTTGTACTTCAGGTCAGAGGTGGATGTGTCCCTGTCGCCTGCCAGGGTGTACATGGTCTCCGCCAGCACGCGGAGGGATTCCGGCGCCACGGACAGGAAGGGGGAGGACATTTCCTTGTCATAGACGGACAGCTGCGCCGCGAAGTCCCGGCTCTTCTGGTCGCTCCCGATCACGCGCTCGTAGGCGTTCAGGAAGCTGTGGGCATAGCCGGAGAAGGTGACCAGGGAGTCCTTGACGTTGACGTATTTCTCGTTCGACGCGGAAAAGGCGTCCGTCACCTTGGAGGCCAGCGCGTTCGCGGACCTCATGGATCCGAACACGCAGGCGAGCACGGTGATGACGCACAGGCAGACCAGCGCCAGTTTTCTGTTCTTTGACAGGATTTCCATCGTTGTTGTCCTCCGTCAGGCCGCGCGGCCATGGGACCGCGCGGCCGGATTTGAGCAAAAGGGGATTATCTCTTCTGAAGATCGACGAGCTTGTTCTTGAGTTCGCCTTCGATGCGGTGGAGTTCCTTTTCGGCTTCCACGCGCTTCTGGTGACCTTCGTCCTGGATCTTTCTGACTTCCTCCAGGGTGGCGATCAACTGCTGGTTGGTCTGGGTCAGGGTCTCGATGTCCACGATGCCTCTCTCCGCTTCCTTGGCCACTGCGACGGTGCCCTGATGGAGCGCCTCCGCGTTCTTCTTCAGCAGTTCGTTGGTCATCTCGGTGACGGCGTGCTGCGCTTCCATCGCCTGCTGGGAATGGGACAGACCCAGGGCGATGACCATCTGGCTCTTCCAAAGCGGGATGGTGTTCAC
>JAEEGL015091942.1_pt1 | contig 12020 bp, 10 predicted proteins | sample 9134231 | NCBI WGS metagenome assembly JAEEGL01 (sample SAMN16246548, study PRJNA631951) | gut metagenome | biome: gut microbiome; feature: rumen; material: fiber-attached | host: Bos | place: Iran: Karaj | collected 2018-10
AAGAATAATCATAACTTAGATAGCGATATCTATGTTGTAAGTAAAGTAGTAAAACAAGAACTTGTTAAGAATGCTATTAAATCATTGTTAATCGCATCAATTGGTATAATTATCTATATAGCAATTCGCTTTAGATTTAATTATGCTATCAGTGCTATTATTGCACTTCTTCATGATGCACTATTTACATTCTTATTCTTCAGTATCTTTAAAATAGAAATAACAAGTGTCTTTATTGCTGCTATCTTAACTATCATTGGTTATAGTATTAACGATACGATTGTAACATTTGATATGATAAGAGAAAACTATAAAACAAAATATAAAAATGATATTAAAGACAAAGAAACATTAAATGAATTAGTTAATATCAGTATTCGTAGAACATTATTTAGAACTATTATGACTACAATTACAACAATTGTTCCTGTAATAGCATTACTTCTATTTGGTTCTAATGAAATACTAAACTTTAATATTGCATTACTTATTGGTTTCTTATTAGGAACATATTCAAGTATCTTTATCTCTAATATGATATGGTTAAGACTTGAAGGATTCCATATCTCTAAACCTAAAAAAGATGATGAAGATATCGATGATATTAATGAACTGAAAGTAAGAGGTATTAATTGCTAAAGGAGGTAATCTCATGAGCGTTAAAACTGAAAACATTACAATTGAAGATTTACTTAACAAAGTAAAAGAATATGACGATAACGAAGAAGATTTAAACTTGATAAGAAAAGCTTATGAATATGCTTATCGTAAACATTTTTCCCAAAAGAGAATTACTGGGGACGATTATATTACGCATCCCCTTAATGTTGCATGGATATTAACTGGAGTAGGTGCGGATGCCGTTGCAATAACTGCAGCCTTACTTCACGATACAATTGAGGATTCTGATAGTACTTTTGAAGAAATAAAAGATTTATTTGGCGAAGAAGTTGCTAAGATTGTCGATGGCGTTACTAAAATTAACAGGTTAAGATTTAGTTCCGATTCAGAACAAATGGCTGCTAACCAAAGAAAAATATTGGTAGGATTATCTTCCGATGTTAGAGTATTAATCGTTAAATTAGCTGATAGGCTTCACAATATGCGTACTTTGTATGTCTTATCTGAAGCTAAACAAAAAAGAAAAGCCAAAGAAACATTAGAAATATTGACACCTGTTGCCCATAGACTTGGTATGTATAAATTAAAAAGTGAACTAGAAGATTTGTCCCTTAGATACTTAAACCCTACAGCTTATTATGAAATAGTTGAAAAACTAAATCTAAAGAAAACCGAAAGAGACGAAGCCGTTGGTAAAATGTTAGATGAAGTAAGTAAACTATTAACTGAACATAATATTACTCATGAAATAAAGGGTAGGAGTAAAGGTATTTACAGTATCTATAATAAAATGAATAAAGGTAAAAAATTCGAAGATATATATGATATTTTAGCCCTAAGAGTACTTGTTAATACTGAACAAGAATGCTATTTAGCCTTAGGCTTAATCCATTCGAAATATAAACCAGTACCAAAGAGATTTAAAGATTATATTGCTATGCCTAAAACAAATCTTTATCAATCACTTCACACAACTGTTTTTGGTATTGATGATCAATTATTTGAAATACAAATAAGAACATATGAAATGGATAAAATAGCAGAATATGGTATTGCTTCCCATTGGTCATACAAAGAAAATAAAACGGTAGCTATTAAAGATCAAATGGATCAAAAATTAGCCATCTTTAGAAATATTATCGAACTTAATGAAGATGCTACGACTCCTGAAGAATTCATATCTAATGTCAAAAAAGATATTCTCTTTAATGATTCAATATATGTTTATACTCCTAAAGGAGATGCCATTGAGCTTCCTAACGGAGCTACCTGTGTAGACTTTGCTTATAAAGTACATAGTGAAGTTGGAGATAGAATGGTGGGAGCCATCGTCAATGATAACATTGTCCCATTTGACTATACCCTAAAAACAGGTGATATTATCAAAATAAATACTAGTAAATTATCCAAGGGTCCAAATAAAGATTGGTTAAACTTTGTTGTTACTAGTCAAGCAAAGAATAAAATAAAAGCTTTCTATACTAGAAGAGAAAAAGATGATAATTTATCTAGAGGATCTGATATATTTGAAAAAGCTTTAAGAAGAAAGAAACTTGTATTTAATGAAGTAATTGATAATTATTTAGATCCCATATTAGATACATTTAAATTAAAAGATTTAGATGACCTATATTTAGCTCTTGGTTCTGGAAAATTTACAATGTCTTCAGTTATGAAAGTAATTAATAAGAAGAATGATAAAACAGAAAAACTTCTTAATAAGACACCATCAAATGTAAAATCTACGCTTAACAATGATGTCTTAGTCGAAGGTATGAATGAAATAAAAGTAAGCTTAAGTGGCTGCTGTAAACCAATTCCTGGTGATAACATAATTGGATATATTACCAAAGGATCAGGTATTACTGTTCATCGTAGTAATTGTAAAAATATTGTCGATTTAGATGAAAGATTAATCAATGTTAAATGGAATGATATGGTATCTAAAAAGTTTGCTACCGATGTTCTAATCTATACAACTCCTGAAGATAATTTATTATCGATAATAACATCAGCTAGTACAAATAATATCTCTATTGATTCTGTATCTACGATTACTAAAAAAGATTGTAAAATATATATGATTACTATTTTGGTAGAAAATCTTGAAAAATTAGAAAAATTCTGTAAAGAATTAAATAATAATAAATTTATCTTAAAAGTAGAAAGGCAGATGAACTGATGAGAATTGTGGTACAACGTGTCGATAATGCTAGTGTTACTGTCGATAATAAAGTTGTAGGTAAAATAGATAAAGGTCTAATGCTTTTAGTTGGTTTTACCGAAGGTGATGATGATACCAACATTGCATATATGGTCGATAAAGTATTAAATTTAAGAATCTTTGATGATGAACAAGGAGTTATGAATAAAAGCCTTTTAGATGTAGGTGGAAGTATTCTATCAGTAAGTCAATTTACTTTGTATGCTGATGCTTCAAAAGGAAGAAGACCTAGTTACGTAAAAGCCTTATCTGGAGATTTAGCTACTAAATTATATGATAAATTTAATAAATTAATTAAAGATAAAGGTATTCATATTGAAACAGGTATTTTTGGTGCTGAAATGAAAGTTAGTTTAATCAATGATGGACCAATTACAATTCTTTTAGAAAAATAATTGTAAAATAAAAGTAGACTTAAGTAATTAAGTTTACTTTTTCTTTTATCTTTGCTATATTTATAATGATAGATAAGGAGGAATATCATGAAAAAACCAACAAAATTAGATAAACCATTACTAATTGTTATGTTATCATTTATGATATTTGGCCTTATCATGGTCTTAAGTGCTTCATCTATGGCTTCATACATGAGATATCACAATAGTATTTATTACTATCTAATAAGACAAGGAATATTTATGTTAATTGGTATGGTAGGATTCCTCGTAGCAGTTTATTTTCCCACCAAATTATTTAAACAAATTAGCCCTGTATTAATGGGTGGATTAATACTATCATTATTTGGTTTAATGGTGTATGGATCAGTATATAATGCTAGTAAAGCTTGGTATGATTTAAAATTCTTTACTGTTCAACCAAGTGAAATAGGTAAGATAATTATCATCCTGTTTTTAGCATATTACTATAATAAACATAAAGATGATTTAGATAATCAATGGACTTTATTTAAGCCTATCTTAATTTCTCTAATTAGTATCATAAGCGTAGTAATGCAACCAGATTTAGGTACTGGCTTTGTCATGTTTGGCATAGTTTTCATAATCTTTTATGCCTTACCATTAAAAAAAGAAACGCGTAGTCCTATCAATAAAATATTCTTAGGTGGTGTTCTCTTAGTTATCTTAACCTTAATCTTAACTGGTGGATCACTTCTCCGTGATTATCAGTTAAAAAGATTCCAATTTATAAATCCATGTGAAAGATATGAAGAAGTAACCGGCTATCAGTTATGTAACAGTATCATAGCATTATATAATGGTGGCCTTACTGGTAAAGGAATGGGTGAGAGTACCCAAAAATATTTATATTTACCAGAATCTCATACTGACTTTATCTTCCCAATTATCGTGGAAGAATGGGGTCTAATTGTCGGTTTAGTCATAATTGGTTTATATCTATTTATGTTATATCGTATTCTAAGAATAGCTAGAAGAGCTACCAATTTAGGAAATGCAATCATTGCCTATGGTATATTTGCTTATGTATTCTTACATATTGCCATAAACCTAATTGGTGTCTTAAACATAGGACCATTAACTGGTGTACCATTACCATTCCTATCATATGGTGGTAGTTATACACTGACACTATTATTCTCTATGGGCTTAGTTCAAAGAGTCCATTATGAAACATATAAGAAAAGAAACTATAATAAATAAATCTTACCAAAAGTAAGATTTTTTTTATAAATTTTTTAAAAATAAAAGTAATTGGTATTTTTTTCTTGAATATTATTTATGAAGGGAGAAAAATATGAATTACTATAAATTAATAAAAAATGAATTAATTGATAATGAAATTAACAAGAGAGTAAAGGATTATAGTAAGAACAAATATGAATTAGAAAAATACTATAACGTTGGTAAACTACTTAGTGAAGCAGGGAAACACTATGGTGAAGGAATTATTAAAGAATACTCCGCAAAATTAAAACAAGATATAGATAAAAAATATAGTGTAAGATACCTATTTGATATACGAAAACTATATGTATTTTTAAAAGTGCACCCAATGGGTGCACAATTGACCATGTCACACTATAGACTTCTTTTCTCTATTAAAAATAAGGAAGAGGTAAATTATTATATTGATCAAGTTAGTAAAAAGTGTCTATCCAAAAGACAGTTAGAAATGTTAATTAAGAGTCATGCATATGAAAGATTACCCAAGAGCACTAAACAGAAACTAATAAATAAAGAAGAAACTAAATTACCTGATTTAGTTCCCAATCCAATAATGATTAGAAATAAAAACAATTATGAAATAATATCTGAAAAGATATTGATGAAAATCATTATGGAAAATATACCTTCATTTTTAAAAGAACTTGGTAGTGGATTTACATTTATCGATAATGAATACAAAATAAAGGTAGGTAATAATTATAATTACATTGATTTACTTTTATTCAATATTGAGTATAACTGTTATGTCGTCATTGAATTAAAAGTAACTGGATTAAAGAAAGAACACATTGGTCAAATCCAAGTGTATATGAACTATATTGATAATAAGTTAAAGAAGTATTATCAAGATAAAACAATAGGAATAATTGTTACTAAAAAAGATAATAAGTTTATTATGGAATATTGCAGTGATCCTAGAATACTGAATAGAGAATATGAAATAATATAAAAGAAGTTACTCCGTAACTTCTTCTTTGTTTATCCTGTAAAAATTAATTGATGGCCTGTTCCATAATCTATAATTTACTGTGCTAACACCAATTCCTGAAGAAACATATAGACTAGTATTTCCAATCTTGTAGTATTCATCATAATACTTTTTAGCATATTCTGGGGTATATATAGCGCCTACAAAAGGAAGTCTAATTTGTCCTCCATGACTATGTCCAGCTAATATTATATTAGGTTCATAATCTTTAACTATTTTTGTACTTATATCCGGTTCGTGTACTAAAACTATCGTATATATTTTTTCCTCTTTATCTTTTAAATATTCTAATGCCTTATCGATATCATCTTTACCATTAGTAACATTACCAATTCCACCAATGAATATTATTTCATCACTACTATCGTATATTAAATCATAACTATTATCCAAATAATTAAAACCACTATTATTAAGTATATCTGTTATTTCTTCAATGTTTTCATCATCATGATTACCTGTTACAGCGTATTTTCCATACTTAGCAGTTATTCTAGATAAAGAATCGGTTAATACCTTAAAGTCATCACTATCGAGTTCTACATCTTTATCGATTAAGTCACCTGTAAAAACCACAATATCTGGATCTATTAAATTAATTTCATCGACAATTTCGTTAACCTTATCGATTGTAATAGCTCTATTAAAGTGTACATCACTAAAATGGACTATTTTCATTCCATCAAATCCACTAGGAATATCTTCAGATAAAGTATATTCCTTAGTAATTAAACCACTAGTTCCAACATATCTTGCATATACGATTATGATGAGAAGTATTATAAATATTCTTAAAAGAAAAGCATAGAACTTTTTCATTATATCACCCCGGTAGCAATATATAAAATAATTGCTGCGGTGTTATGAATTGAATGCATACAAATTGATGAGAAAATATTATTACTCTTATTATATAAAAGAGCAAAGGAGAAACCTAGAGCAAAATAAGGAATAATATATACATAATCTATCATCCTATCACTAGTTCCTACAATATGCATAAGTCCAAAAATAAGTCCACTTACTAAAGCAAATATAATTCTTAAAAACTTATTGTCCTTATTTGCTAAAAACATATCTCTGATGCTTTTTCTAAATATCATCTCTTCAATAAATGGTGCATATAACGAAACAGAGAAAATCATATATACTGGATACTGTGAAATCAAATTTCTAACGGCATCTTCGTTTCCAGCAACGGCATCCTTAATTAGTACTCTAATTAAAACATTGCTGACGACCATCACTAAAAATCCAATTATATAATATTTTATACAAGTCTCAAGATTCTTACCAAAGTTTTTAAAGAAATCTTTAAAATTACTAATTATTTCTTTTCTATATATTAAGAATATTATTCCCATATACAGAATATCACATACAAATGAGTAAATAATCTTTCCTGTCTCACTAAAACTTTCTGTACTTAATCTAAATATTTTTAATGGTATATACGGGAATATTGCCATTCCTAATAATAATAAAATAAATATAAATATTCTAAATAATGTCTTTTTCATATTACACTCTCCATATTTATTATAGCAAAATATAGTTAAAAGTAAAACATAATTCCAAGTTCTATTATAATTTACAAAAATCTTAGTCTTTGATATACTTAAATGGGTGGTATCATGGCATACATAAAAGGTATATTTCTTGAAGATATTTTTAAAAATGAATCCAATGGATATACCGTAGGACTTATAAGAATTAAAGAAACAGATACTGAAGATATGAACGGTAAGGTAGTAACTTTTACCGGTATTTTTGATGACTTAAAATATAAACAAGTATATAAAATGACTGGTGAATTTGTTAATCATCCTAAATATGGAAAACAATTTAAGACCGATACCTATGAAATAGTAATGCCAACAGATACTGAAGAATTAATTGAATTCCTTTCATCCGATTTATTCCCAATAGGAGAAAAGACAGCTGAAAAAATTGTTGATAGACTTGGAACAGATGCTATTAATAAGATTATTGATGATCCCAATGTCTTGGTGGGTATACCAAGATTATCCGATAAAAAGATCCTAAAAATAGTGAAAGTATTAAATGATTATCAAAGTACCAGTAAAATTCTAATGTCTTTAAATAAATTAGGTTTTAGTACAAAAGACTCATTATTAATATTAAAAAAATATGGAAGTAGTACTGAAAAAGTAATCGATAAAAATATTTATAGTGTTATTGATGATACCGATATAACTTTTGATGAAGTAGATAAAATAGCTAGTGGTATGGGATACTTAGAAGATGATGAAAGAAGACTTGAAGCATTAACTATTCATGCTATTAAAATAATAACATTTGATCATGGTGATACTTATCTATATTTTGATGAAATATATAATTATGTCTCAAAACATGCCAGTAATATAGATAGAGAAACATTAGAATATATTCTCTTAAAACTATCTAAATTAAATAAAATAAAAATAGAAAAAGACAGGTATTATTTATATGAGTTTTATGAAGCAGAACATTATATTGTAAATAGACTTATATATTTAAATGATTTAGAAAGAAGAAAATTACCAAAGTTAGATACCAAAATAAATGCCGTAGAATTTTTATCTGATATAACTTATGATGATTCCCAAAGAGATGCCATAAAAAAAGCTTTAAATAACAATTTGACAATCATAACAGGTGGACCAGGAACTGGTAAAACAACAATTATTAAATGCATTGTTAGTTTACTGATAGATATTATGGGTATAAACAAAAACAAACTAGCCTTATTAGCTCCAACAGGTAGAGCTGCTAGAAAACTAATGGAACTAACAAATACTCCTGCATATACCATTCATAAGTATTTAAAGTGGGATAAAGATAGTAACAAATTTGGGGTAGATGAATATAATCCTAATAATGAAGATTACATCATCGTAGATGAAGCAAGTATGATTGATACAATGCTTTTATATGGATTATTTAAAGGAACTAGAAGAGATGCCAAATACATCTTTGTAGGTGACTATTATCAATTACCAAGTGTCCGTGAAGGACAAATATTAAAAGATATGATTGATTCAGATACTTTAGATGTCATTAAATTAAATAAACTATATCGTCAAAATGAAAATAGTTATATTAATGTTTTAGCGAGTGAAATAAAAAACAAAGAATTATCCGATAATTTTCTAAATAAATATGATGACTATAATTTTATTGAATGTCGAAATGATGAAATAACATCTCTAATTAAAGATATAATAAAAAAAGCCTTAGATAAAGGATATACCGAAAAAGATATCCAAGTATTAGCTCCTATGTATAAAACTACTACGGGAATAGATTCATTAAATAAAATACTTCAAGAATTAATGAATCCACCAAGTAAAAACAAAAACGAAATAACTTCTGGTGAAATTATTTACCGAGAAGGGGACAAAATACTGCAATTAGTAAATGATCCAGACAATGGTGTATCTAATGGGGATTTGGGTTATATCGAAAGTATTATTTCATCATCAAAATCAAAATCAAAGAAAAATGAAATAACTATTAATTTTGATGGTATAAGAGTTACATACACTCCTAAAGATTTTATCAATATTATGCATGGATATGCTATTAGTGTTCATAAAAGTCAGGGTGGAGAATTCAAAATGGTAATTATTCCATTTTCTCCATCATATAAAAGAATGCTCTATAATAAATTAGTATATACCGCTATTACTAGAGCAAAACAAACATTAATATTATTAGGTGATGTCAATTCATTTATCTATGGTGTTAATAATGATGAAGTAGAATTAAGAAAGACCACAATAAAAGAATTGTTAGAAATAAAATACAACTAACAATTCTTTTTAATTATACAAACTAAGTATTACTTAATTAACTCTCTTTTTTTAACCTTAACATCTTTTAATTTAGGCGTCTTCTCATCAAATCCAAAATCTGTCATTCTTTCAACGTTTGCTTTTAGTATCTTTAATTCCTTTAAAGAATAATTATCGATATTAGTAACATTGATAGGTTGTTTATCTGTACTTTGTGCCTTTTCAATTTCCTTAATAGTTTTTTTGCTAAGACCTAGTTTCATATTTTCACTTGAACCAATTTTTTCGTTAAGTTCTCTTCTATGTTCTATAAAATAGCATAATTTTTTGGCATCTTTTTTTAAATAAATATTATGTAACACATTAGCAACACAAAAAACAGCGCCTAGCCCATGTAGAACCATCCAAATGCCAGAATATACTCCTGGATTATTTATAAAACGTATAGTTTGTAAAACCCCCGATGCTGGAAGCCACAATGCTCCTAGTCCAATAAAATATTGGAAGACTGTAATATCATTAACTGTAGTAGGTGTCTTACAAAATAAGGCTTGATTTTCCATTTTATCAATAACTTTCATTTCATTTTCTTCTGAATATGGAACAATATATTTTTCTCCACTTGCTAATTTTAGAATTATTTCATTATTTATAACTTCATAGGATAATATATATGTTCTAGCATCTTCTTTATTTTTTGAATGATCTTTCATATTACATATTCCTTCCTGTATGTTTTCTTAAAACTCTTCTTTTAATATCTCTGCAATTAGGTCTTCTTATTAGAGCCATATTATCTCTTATTGCTCTTAAATCATTTAATGAATAATTATCAATATTATTAAGCGTAATAGGTTCTTTATTTTCTGCTTTAGCCATTTCTACTTCCTTGATAGCTTTCTTACTAAGACCTAATGTTATTGTCTCGTCTTCTTTGATTGCATTATTGATATCTTCTTTTCTATCCATGAAATATTCTAACTTCTGCGCATCTCTTTTTCTTACTTTCCAAAAAATTAAAAGTGCTATGGCAGCAGCTGCATCAACATCTAAGAAAGCCATTGATAAAGTGCTAACAGATCCGGGGTCTATTATACCAAATATCATACACATTACAGCTATCGTCGGAAATGAAACACCAATTGCAGTCACTATCGATTCTTCCCAAAACTTTCTATCAATTTTACCAGTATCATAAGACGAATAAGCCTCATAAGCTTGTTCTTCCATTTTATCAATAATTCTTTTTTCGGCTTCTCCTGAATAAGAAAAAATTTGTTTTTTACCGCTGGCTAAGTTAACGATAATATTATTATCTTTAATCTCGTAAGATAATATATATCTTTTACGTTCTTCGTCAGTTTCTGAATGATCTTTCATTATATTTCCTGCCTTCCAAATATTGCTTTTTATTATAAAGTAATAGAAAATATATGTCAATCAAAAATAAGTATATATCATAAAAATAAGTAAATAATATTTATGGAGATGATGATATGAAAATAAAAGAGAAAATGTTTTTAATTGGTTTAGGTATTGGTAGTACCATTTTATATCAACAAGTAAAAAGTGGTAACTTAAGAAGAGTAGTAAGAGAAATGAATAGAACTAAAACTAAAATATTAGAAGATTTAGAAGATATGATATAAATATCTTCTTTTTTCTTGATTAAAAACTCCTTTTTTAGTATAATTATTATGGAAAAAATATGGAGGCAGTTTATGAAAAAAACAAAAGCATCAATTATACAAATAATGTTAGTTATCATTGCTGTTTTAGTTATCACAATTGGATATTCTGCCTTTGCAGCAACAACGAATATAACGAATACAATTGCCCATGTTAGAGCTAATAAGGATGTTAGAGTAACCGAAGTAACTACCCAGGATAATGGTGTATCTAGTTTAGATTATAATATATATTCAATTATCGCTGATGGTATAACTCTTTCTTCATCTTCTGATACAGTGACATTTGAGGTGACGGTTCGTAATCTTGGTAATGCCCCAGTTGCCATTAGTAATGTTAATATCAATGATGGAAGCAATACTATTACTACATTAGGATATAATTTTAAAGATACGAATAATACTGATACATATACCTTAAATCAAAAAATATGTAACGGTAATAACTGTACTGGCAGCCAGGCTGTAATGACTTTTAGTGTTACTTTAAACATAACTAGTGGCAATACTTTAAATTATGGTCATGTCGTAGTGGATTTCACCATAAGTGAAGTATATGAAGTAACATATAATAGTACTTCTATTGGTGAAGTAGTGGATAATGGAACATTTGATTATACTTTCCAAACAGATAAACCAACACAAGCAAGTCTAACATTTGCCACGGGATCAATATATACGAGTTATTCTTATAATGAACAAACCGGTGTATTACAAATTGTTGGCGTAGGTAGTGATATTGCCTTGACTGGACAAACTGGTGGTGGAAATAGTCAAATTATTAACAACCCAGATGGCTCTGTTACAGTCGTTACCGATAACGGCGATAATACTGAAACGAGAGTCACAACCGATACTTCTGGTAATGTTACTACAGAACAAATTGAATATGCCGCAAGTGATACTAATCACACTAATCCAATTGTTACAGGTTATGAAATAGATACTAGTGGTAATCCTAATGGTGGATTAGTATTAAATAATAGTGTAATAGATACTCATTATGTTGCTTTTGATGGTAATGATTTTGAAATACATTTAGTATATAAGACA
>JAEEGL016892143.1_pt1 | contig 12020 bp, 5 predicted proteins | sample 9134231 | NCBI WGS metagenome assembly JAEEGL01 (sample SAMN16246548, study PRJNA631951) | gut metagenome | biome: gut microbiome; feature: rumen; material: fiber-attached | host: Bos | place: Iran: Karaj | collected 2018-10
CCTTCCAGTGGCGGGGCGCGGGGGCCGGATGGAGCGACGCGGAGAACTTCCACGTCGCGCCATCCACCTTCTCGCCGAAGTAGTAGGTGGCGTCGCCCGTGAAGGCCACCGCGCGGTCCAGACCAGTCCAGGCTTCCTTGTCCGTCTCCAGCTTCACGCGGAAACGGTCCGCCACGAACGAGGCCACGCGGATGTCCATCGAGCCGATCCTCTGCTTGCCCAGCGTGCAGGCGACCCTCCACACGCCAAAGGCGGCATTGGCGGGCACGGTCCATTTGGCCGTCGCGAAGCCATAGCGGTCCAGCGCGACGCGCTGCGTGGCGACCGCCGTGCCCGAATCGTCGTTCAGTTCCAGTTCGACCGTCGCACCCGCCAGCGCGGTGGCGCCATGCTTGGCGGCCGTACGCACGAACACCGCCGAATCGAACGACTCGCCGGGACGGCACAGGTCGCGTTCCGCGAACACAAATGCACGCGGATGGGCATAGGTTTCGTCTGCCTCGTTTCCGTCACGTTCCGATTCGCTGTCGAGCACCAGATAGGACAGGTCGTCCGCCGTCTTCACCAGCACGCCGCGCACACGGTCATCCTCGCTGTCATAGAGCGGATCGTAGGACGACCAGAAATGACCGTCGGCGCCGGTCTTCCCTTGCGTGACGATGCGGTTCTTCTGGCTGAGGAACGTCACATCGGCGCCGGCGACCGGCTGCCCGTCCGAGAATCGGCAGACGGCGGCAAACGCCTGGCGACCGTCCCTTTCGGAAATGGCCGCATTCACGCCAAGGTCGGTGAGCGCGAAAGTGGTCTCTTCCGTCAGCGGCGAACCACTCCCGCCCCACCAATTGCGCCTGCAGGCGTCGGTTTCGATCTGAAGGCGATAGAAGCCTGGTGCGCGGTTGGTGAGAATGTTGTCCAGTTCCAGCATCCGATTGGCCGTCTCGTGATAGGGTGGCGACAGATGGATTTCCGCTTCCGCCACCCGGATCATGCGCTGCTCGGCCTGCCACGAGCCCAGATTGTAGTAGTTGAGGTTGTTCTCAAACGCCTTGCTGATGCGCACGGTGAGATTCGTGACAAACCGCGCTTCATACGGGAAGCGCAAGGTGCCAATGGACTTCACCGGGTAGTAGGTCCCACGGCTGAGCAGGTTGAAGACCGGCTCCAACTGGGGCGTACGTATGCTCAGACGCGCTTCGCGGCCCAGGCGACGGCCATCGGCAGACCGCCAGTCAGGCGAAAGAATGGCCGTGTAGAGCGTATTCGGCTTGAAATCACCACGAACGATAATCTTGTCGCCCGCTACGGCGAACGAGGTCTTCAGCGCAGGCGAAATACCCAGCGCATTCTGTTCCGGTGCGACCACCGGACGCTTCCCCGCATTGAGAAAACTGATACGAATTTTCCCCTCGTCATATTTGATTGCCGTCACCTCAAAAGGAAGATTCGTAACGGAATTCTCCCTGTCTTTTTCCATTACCGCTTTCTTGCGTGCCTGCTCCTTCACCCCTTGGGGACTGTCCCCACGTACCCCTTGGGGACTGTCCCCCTTGCCCTTTTGGGGACTGTCCCCATTAGGTTGCGAGAGCTGTGAATTGCGCAATTCCGCCAGCGCATTCTCCGCCACGCAGACACGATGATGGAGCACAAGTGCTACCGAACCCAGTCCAAGGGACAAGAGCGCGAGCAAAACAACTAAAATCCTATTCATTCTGTCGATTCCTTTCAGAAATGGAAAACCCAAGAGAAGATCAAGATCAATCTTCTCCAGCGGCGCGGATTATACCACATTCTCCGCGCCGTTCAACCCCAAAAATAAAGAAAATACGCTACCGATCTACAGTGAGCGCGTCGATCTGTTTGGTCGCGCCAAAAACGATCAGCCGGTCTTCCGCCTGGATGCGGTCGTTCGGTCCGGGAATGATGATGGCACGCGGGTTCTTGGGATTTTCGTCCCGGCGGCGTATGCACAGCACCGTGACGCCCGTCTTCTTGCGTAGATCAACCTGGGCCAGCGTCTTGTCCTTGCAGGACTCCGGCACGTCAATCTCGGCCAGGGACAGTCCCTCGGACAGTTCCAGCAGATCGACCGCGCCATGGTTGGTAATGTGGTGCGCCAGCCGATGGGCGCTTTCGCGATCGGGGAAGACGATCTGGTCTGCGCCCAGTTTGGTGAGAATCTTGCCATGCATCTCGTTTGTGGCCTTGGCAATGACGTTCTTAACCCCAATTTCGCGGCAGTTGGCTGTTGCCAGCATCGACGCTTCCATGTTGGAACCGATGGCCACCACGGCGATGTCGCATTCATTGAAGCCGGCCTCCTCAAGCGCCCGCTTGTTCGTCGCGTCGCCCTGTACGGCATACGTGACGAAGGCCGAGGCATTCTGCACGATCGAGCCGTTGCGCTCGAACAGCAGCACTTCCGTTCCCGCCTCGCTCAACGATTCCGCGAGCGACAATCCAAAGCGACCGCCCCCGATGATTCCAATGCGCTTCATTTACTGATCTCCTATTTCCTTTTCCGCCCCAGCGCGGGGCGCTTGAACTCCAGCACGATATTGTAGAGGCGTTCCGCCAGTTCGGGATCCTCCTCGAACATGTTTTTCGGCTCGGAGTATGTCTTGTTGTCCATGGCCGCGCGCACGGCGATGAACCGTCCCGGCGACGGATACTTCGTGGAGCGGAACATCTTGTCGCGGTCGAACAGCCCGGCGTTGACGAGATCCTGAAAGATCTCCCGTACATGGTCCGCGTCCACATTGTACTGCACATTGCGGATATCGCCCCATTCCTCCGCGGCAAAGTTCTTGGCAAAGCTGTCCGAAACCAGCCGAGACGTGCCGGACTTCACCTCCACGAAGCCCGCCCCCGTGATGCGCACCGTCACGCGTCGCACGGGCTCTCGGCTCGCGTTGTAGTAATGCACCTCGATCCAGTTGAGCGCATTCTCCGTGACCGCGATGTACGGATCGTCCCAGAACAATCCGCAACCGGCACAGGTCGCGAGCGCCGCAATCAGAGCCAGACGATGAACGATTGATGATAGACGAGGCATGAAATGTTTCTTTTTGGTTACATACGACATGTTGAAATTATACCCTCTCCCCTGCCATGTTGTCAACATGGCTCATGTGAATTTTCTGTCCCGTGTTGTTAATGTCCAGTACCCCTTGCTCGTATCTAATTACGAGGAGTCTCAACGGCATGGTCCACAGACGGACAACAAACCTCAATCCGTCCATTTCGTATCGGGATCGGTTCAATTGCCGGCGATGGCCGCCATTGCATTTCGAGCTTTTGGTATATCCTGTTGTATGGCGGCAGCGATACGGCGAACAACGCCGCGTCTGGACTGGGCGAATCCGCCAACAGCGGCGTCATTCGCGTGCTGGTGGTGGTATAGGCCACATGACCGCCTTCTACGCGCGTGCGGGCATTTCCATAATGGTACACGGGGGTCACGCCCCCCCATTCACCCCCGTAGCGCATGCCGCGCGAGAGGTAGGTACCGTAGTTGTCCACCCAACGGAACTCGACGGGCTTGCGCGAAGGATCGTGCATGGAGTTCTTGGGATAGCGGCTGAATACGCACGGAACACCCAGCAGGTCGCCTATCTGAAGTTCGCCGCGATTGACGATTGCGGCCATGGGACGAAAGGGTTCGCTTCGACCAGTCGGAGACAGGAACCTAAACCAAATCTCGTCAATGGTGGCGCGCCCTTCGCCTTCGTAAAGACGCGCGGCATAGATCATTCCTCCAACGACATGCGCCTCGGCGCCACGTGCGACGGCTATTGCCGCATCGCGCGGCCTGTACGCAAAACAATTTTCAATCCATGCGCACGATCCAGTTTCCACGGCGAAAACGCGCCGTCCACCGCGTATCTGCAGATTCGCAAGGACGATCCTGGCTCCGGCAGCGACGCGGAAAACATCCATGCCGTCAGAAAATCCGCGCAGCACGGACAGTCCGGCGCCGGCCAGCGTGAAATCGCCGTCAAGAACCATCGTTTCACGCACCGTAACCCGCGCGGCCGGCAGCAGCCCCGTGGAACCAGGCACGCGAGCGAGACGTGCCAGGAAACGACGCATGGCGACCGTATCGTCCGTCTCGGGATCGCAATCCACGCCATCGTCCACGGCGCTGAACACGGGACCGGAACGCACAGGCGCGGGCGGAGCGGAAACGATTGCGCGCCCGGCATCTTCGGAACAGGAGCGCAGGTAACGCCGAAGCAGAACATCGGACGGTTCGCATACGCCCGTACAACTCCGCATGGCAAAGGCGTGCGTCCCCTCTGGCGGTACCATTTTGGAAGTGCGCCCTGCCAACATGCTGGCTTCGGTCGCTGGCTGGCGTAAAGACAGGAACGGCGTCTGCCCCGGATTCGCATTGCGAACCTCAAGGAACACGGCGATGTTCGGCGGCGTGCCGGCAAGAACTGACACAAGTCCCATTTCGGGTGTGGCGCACGTGTTGACACGAGACAATACCACGTACGAAGATACGTAGGACGACACCTTGTTGGAATAGATCATCACCGGCACGCCGCAACCATCGTCCGTGCGTATGCAGGAGTCTTCGAGCCATATTTTGCCGCTTCCTTCAAGCAGACTCTGTCCAAGGGACGGATTTCCGTGCAGTATCGCGTCCAGCCCGAAAGCACGCAACGTGTTGGAGGTCAGAACGGCGCCACCGGGCACATCGCGACGAGAAACCACCTTGCAGTTGCGCATCACCGCACCGTCGCAGGCGAACGAAGCGGCGCGCTGGCAGTCCGTGAAGCGGCAACCTTCGATGACAAGAAAGGTGGAATTGTTGTTCTCGCCCCGTGGCGAATCCCAGCGCGGATCGCGCACATGGCGTCCCGCCGATTCGTCCCACATCCATTCTCCGATTCCGATGACCTTTCCGACGGCGTCGCGTTGCGCCGGCTCGGTACGAAAGGACCGACATTCCACCGCCGCCCCCGAAGATTCGGCAAACGCACAATCCTTGATGCGCAGATTCGCCCCTTCCGTGTTGTGCGTGGCAAGACGGACTTGCGAACGCCCGCCGCGGAACGACAGCCCCTCAAACCTACAGACGAACGCCTCACAGCAGTAGAACGCATCGGATGCAACATTCTCCTGCACGATTTCCACGGAACCGTCGGCCACGACAAACGCCTTCTTTCGGAAGAAGACGGGCGCGGTAAGACGATACACGCCGCCCGGGAACACCATTCGAGCCTGCTGACCGTCAATGACCCTTTCCGGCGCGCCGGCATTGTAAGGCAAAATGCCATCGCCATTGAAACGGCGCAAGGCGTCCGCTGCGCGCTGTAGCGCTGCCGTATCGTCGGTCACGCCATCGCCCTTCGCGCCAAAATCGGTCACGACAATATCCGTGGGGAGACGTGCGAAGGACAAACCCGCCATGTCCGGCGTGCCTTTCGGCGCCGGACACCTATCACCAGAGGCGGAATCTATTCCGACAAGGATAAAAGCAGCCGTTAACAAGGCGAAGCTTTTTGCCGCGTGATCCATGGCGCACCACGGTTGATCGACCTTTAAGTCACCGACATCTTCGCGCACCGGAAGATCAACGCACGCTGAAGACCATGCCTCTCACCCAGAACGACGCCTTGAACGTCACGGTGCCGTTCGCGTTGGTCACGTGCGTCACGCGCACGGCGACATTGGAATAGGGCTTCGCAACGGCGAAATCGCCATCCGCGAGCGACTGTGCCGCCGTGGCGCTAACCGTACAGATGCTGCGCATGAACGGTGTCCCCTTGTATTCGGTGCCCGCCATGCCCTCGAACGCGACGGGTATCTTTCCGTCGGCGCGGTGGCTCGTGAACGGCACGTCCCACTTCACGTCATGGAGACCGTATTCCGCCATCCCGTCGCCGGCGGGATCGATGTCGAGCAGGATGCCGCCGGCGTTGGCGCCGAACGTGACGGCCACGCCGTCGAGCGCATTTGTCGTCATAGGCTTCACGCGCCCCACGACCATCAGCAGGCGGTTGCTCGTGCTGCCGGCGTCAGGGTTTTCGGACACTTTTTTGTTGTCGTTCAGGAACTGGGCGCGCGAACCCAGAACGAGATCGCCGGTGCCGGGGCCGGTATTGGCCTGCTGTGCGCTGGGATAGTCGTTACCGAACACCATCTCGCCACGCCAGGTCACGGGAACGTTGAACGTGAGACGGTTTTCGTTCTGCATCACGAAACGTGCCCGATTCTCCACGAACACGCCGCGCGTCTGTTCGCTGAAGGTCAAGGCCTGGCGCCCGATCACGATTGAGTCTTCGGAGACGGTGAATCCGTTGTAGGCGAACGACGCCATCGCACCACCCACGTTGTTCGCATTGTCCATGTAGAATCGCAGGCGGTAGCCTTTTGAAGTATCCAGTTTCCCTTGCCCATTGCGGCTCGTGGCGACGAACCGTCCCGCAAACGCGCTGTTGTCCGCAAGGAAGGTGATCGTGCCGTATGGATAGCTGGTGGACCAACGAGTAGCGGCCATCACCGTCCCGGTGCCACGCAAGGGGGCCGTGACAACAAGATTGCGGGCTTGCGCCACTGAGAAGAAGACATAACCAGAGCCCGGGCCGCAGATCCACAGCTCATCCACATCAAGCCCCTGGGCGCTGGAGATACCGCCAATGGTCTTGGAACTAACGCTTCCTGATGACGACACGGACTCGATGTTTCCGCCTTCTATCGCATAAATCTTCCCGCCGGAAAAACCCGAACTCTGAAGGTAGAGCGTCCCGCCTGACACGATCGTTAGCGACGAGCCGGGGAACACGAAGTCGCCATCACTGCTTAGCGTCGCGGCCAAATTGGAAATTCGCACGCTTTCACCCGCCTGGGGAACATGGCCGAGCGACCAGTAGTTGGGGGCGTCTGCGGCAACCATCGAAAACGCTGACTTCTCGGATCTGGTGGAGTTGGTCAGGTTGTTGATTGCGGCAAATGTCGCATAGATCGTCTTGCCGCCCGTCGTTTCGTCGTCCTCGAGGGAAAGTTGCCCGTCTTCCGGCAAGCCGCTTACACCCTTCTGATAGCCCAATGCCAGCGTGCTGACGTCCGGAAGATTGGCGTTCAAGGCGGCATTGCCGGTCAGCTTGACGAGCGCCATGCGCGAGTTGCCGCCACCCACGGCATTCTCGGCACCCTCGATGACAAATTTCGTTCCCGCCGTCGCCACAAACTTGTTCGTGACGGTGATGGACGCGTTTCCAGCCGCCCTCGCAGGAAGATACAGCACGGAATTTGTTTCCGTGCGTAGCGTGCCCATCAGAGCCGCGGCCGATGAACTCGAATAGTTGTACAGCTTGATGCTGGAATTTGTCGAAACGATGCAGGTGCCCGGGATTACGGCGTTGCCGTAGGTGTTCGTGCCGCCCCCTTTGCCGTCATACCCCGTGCCGTTGATGATCGTCCCGAAATATTTGGAGAAATCCGAATTATGCAGCTGGAATCCCGCCTGTAGATTGTAGTTGTAGCGACTGAAGTGCACCTTCGCGTCGGCAGCGCCAAGAAATGTCATGGCCACAACCGGAAACCTGGGGTCGCCTGAACTGGATCGAACAAGGCGAAAATCGAACGGCGACGTCACCGAACTGACCGTAGCGGTGCCATAAAGCCCTCCGTATGAATTGTTAATGTATACTCCTCCGTCAAGAAGGCGCAAATTGGGTATCGTCATGTCAACGAAGTTAATGTAGAAATACCCGCCAATGGAGATCGAGCCACCCTGGAACGTTTTGTTTGTCGGCGCGCTCTGCCAGGCAGTCTGATTTACACTTGCTATTCCATAAATCGTCTTCCCGTTAGGAACCATGTAGTGCGCGTCGCCATGCGGAGTCCGACCGTCCGACCAGTGCGCGCCCAAAAGAAACGACGATTCTGCATAGCCGCTGTCAGCCGTGGTCTGCGTCACGTATTCCAACGAATCCCAGTCGATGCCATGCGCTACCAAGGCGCAAAGAACCGCCACGACGAAAATGCCCCTGTTGCTCCGTCTCGCCATTTCAACTTCACTTTCTTTTGGGTTGCATAAAGTGTACTGAAAACCTTACATGGCTTTCAAGCTTTAAAATTATACCCGCTCCCCTGCCATTTTGTCAATATGGCGCAAACGAATTTTGGAGATCCCGTCATTCCCGACGGCAGCCGCTATTCCAGAGTCAGGACGCCTTCCGCCGTGATCCGATGGCGGCGGTTGAAGTCGATGGCGAAGCTGCGCGACACGTGTCCGTAGGGATAGGCGTCGAAGACGGGGCAGGTCACCTGCTCGGCAAACGCTCGCTTGATTTCCGCCACCTGCTCGGCAAAATCCCGCTGCACCTGGCCTTTACTCCCCCGCTTGCCCGACGTAATGTCGCCAAAGACGACGCCCGCCGCGTCCTTGAAGTATCCGCGCGCGACCAGTTCGGCAAGTTCGCCCTTGACGGCCTCAGGCGTCCGATTGACGCATTCGAGGAAAACAATACGCCCCTTCGCAGGCGGCACCCGACCCGCCTTCACCATGGACAGGAACAGGCTAATGTGCCCACCGCAGGCCATCCCTTCGCACGCACCGCCACGCAGAGGCAGGAGCTTCACTTCGGGCATCTTCTCGCGCGCGATCGTCGCGTTGAGCCAGGTCAGGGTCGGCACGTCGCAATAGCGGAATTGGCTCATCGTCGGGCCGGAGAAAGGTTCGCCCGCGTCTTCCTTGGCCATCGCGTTGAGGATGCACGTGATGTTGCTGAAGCCAAGGACCTTCTGCTTGCGCGTGCGCAGCCGGTTCCAGTCGAGGAGCGGCAGAATCTCCTCGGACCCCTTCCCGCCGCGCGCGCAGATGACGAGGTCCACTTCGGGATCCATCCACGCCTCCTCGAAATCCTTGGCGCGGTCCGCTGCGGGTGCCACGTTTTCGAAATTTATCCGCGGCGCAACCTTGAGCTTGTAGCCTGCCGCAACAAGCGCGGCGGAGATGGCGTCGAAGTGCTGCTTCGGGAAGATGCTGGCCGGCATGACGACACCGATCGTCTTGACGCTCGCGGGGAACGCGGCGGTCAGGTTGATTTTCCGCTCCTTCGGAGGATTGAGCTTTACGTCATTCTTCCGAGCCCACAGGAAGGCATCCTCGTAGTAGTTGCAGGTGAACGCCTCGACGCCCAGTTCGGCCGCATAGGCGAGCATCTTCGGTTCATTGACCCCGAAGAAGCGGAAGCTGAAGCCCGCCGCCCTGATCCTGTCGGCCTCGACACGCGACCACTTCGCCTTGTATGCGCCCTTGGCGGCGGGACACATCGCAAACGCGCCGATATCCTTGGCCGTGGCGATGAGCCTATCCACCTTTATGCCTTTCCCCTCATTGTCCAATCGTTTGGGGCTGATCAGCCAAAGCGTCCTGTACTGCGGCATCTGGCGCTTGAAATCCTTGAGCGAGGTGGGATTGAAGCACGAGACGATGATGTTATCCGGCGTAAGCCCGGCGGCCTTCACCGCCGCATCGAACTTCGCCGCGTATTCCGCGCCATACGTCTTGATCTCGCATTGGATGTGGCGATCCTTGGGAACGACGGCCAATACCTCTTCCAGCGTCGGCACGTGGAACGGCGGTTTTATGACACGATCCCGCGTCTTCACATCGTGATAGCAGAGCATTTTTCCGTCCGGCATCAGGTTGAAATCCGTTTCAACCCAGTCCGCGCCGTAATCATACGCACGCTTGATGGCCTCCACCGTATTCTCGGGGATGGCGGAATTCCAGTATCCCCTGTGGGCGACACATTCCATTCCAACCCGGGCGTCCGCACCGCGCGCCAGGGCCTTGGGTTTCGGCACGACGGTGACGACAACGGTCGCGTTCGACGGGGTTCCCGTGTACCAGGCGCAGCAGTCCTTGTCGCCCAGGCGCGTCGTCTTCACGTTGCCGGCGTCATGCGGCCGCTGCTCGAAGCCTGCGGCCTGAATCTCGGGCTCCGGCCAGCAGTCGGGATGGTCGAAGATGAAGTCGGCCCGGGCCACGCGCCGCTTGAGCTGCCGGGCGCCGCGATGGTAGTAGTAGTTCGCCACCAGGCCGGACGTCGCGTCGTACACGAGGCTCGGCGTCGATTCGCGCACGTCGCCGATGTTCGTCCGGGCCTTCTTCCACGTCTTTCCGCCGTCAACGCTCGTCACCTGGAACTGGTTGCCGAGACTCTTTTCGCAACGCCCCACGATCAGCAGCCGTCCGCCGCCCAGATCGACGAGAGACGGTTCCGTCACCCATTCCTTGAGCGGTAGCTCCTTCTCGATGATGCGCTGCGTCCAGGTGCGCCCGTTGTCCGCGCTCACGAACAATCCCCAGCAGTTGGCGCCATTCTCGCGATAGTTGCCGGCGAACCACGGCGAGACCAGTCCAAGCCCTTCCACGCGCACGGGATCCATGATCTGCATGGGGAAGGGATCCGGACGGATGGTGGCGATCTTTTCGATGGCCTTGCCGTCAACCGTGCGGTAGAGTTCGTGGCGACGATCCTTGCCCCAGCATCTCACCCACAGGATAGCCGCGCCCGTCTCGTCGAGACCAATGCCCTCGTTGACCTCGCCGATCTTGGGGTCGGCGGCGACGGCAATCTCGTCCGACCACGTCCGCCCGCCATCCAGGGAAAGGCGCAGATAGGAATCGCGGCTGCCGGGGCTGATCGTATGCCCGTCCGGCGGACGCGCGTTGTCGCGGCTGTAGGAACAGAAGAGCTTCGTGCCCACCGCCTGGATCATCGGCCAGGAATTGTAGCCCGGGACATCGGAGACGACGCAGGCCTTCTCCGGCAGCTTGTAGTCGCCAGTGGCGGACATTCGCGCAGATGCATCCTCGGCCGAAACGGCACCCTGTGCCAGAGCCAAGAATGCCAGCAGAATAATTGTTCTCAACATTCTCTTTTCCTTCAGCGAAAGTTCAATGTGATTCCCCGGGCGAGCCTGAGCTTGGCTTCATACGTCTCGTCCTCGCCGACCGTCAGCGAAAGCACATGCGGCTGCCGGTCTGGGCAGATCCACGCGAGATAGCTCGCAGCAGGCTCAAACGGCAGGTAAACGCCGTCTGCCTGCAGCGATCGGGTCTCCGGCGGAATGGCAAAGACGCTCACCCTCGACACGCGCTGGGCGACGGAGGCGTCTGCAGGCACGGGCGAATACCGGATCGTTGCGGCACTGCCCTGCACCGCGCCGCGAATGCGTCCGAGCGAAGCCGTCTTGACCGTCCCGTCGTTGAACGTGAGCGTCAGGCTATAGACGTTTTCATTCCCTTCCGCCGCCGCCGGCAGCGAAAGAAGCTGCGACGTGGCGGACAGGTTCGCATACGTCTGCGAATATCCGACGCCCTCCACAAGCAACGTGGCGGAAGACGCGCCGTCGGGGAACGTCCACGACACCGTGAAATCGCCCACGGGCGCGGTGCGCCACGTGTACGTATCGTCCGGACGCGCAAACACGCCGAACGCGGGGGATTCGCCATAAACCGCGCCGTCAAGCGTCCCCTCCACGCCCAACGTTTCCGAACAGGGCGTCACGACGCGGAAGCCAAGGTCGCCAACAACCTTGTACTTAGTCGTGTCAGGCGTCTTCATTCCCCGCGCATCCCCGAGATTGAGCAAAAGATAGGCCTTTGAACCCACGTTGTAGCTGCCGCCGAAAATGGGACGATACGCCGTGCTTCCATCCTGAAACCCGCTCGCAACAGCAGTGGGGTCGCTTGGATCGACACTAGATATCGCCGGCCAGAGTCTCCAGCCTCCCTGTGAGCTGGTCGCAAAGTCGGCGCACCATTCACACACGTTACCGTACATGTCGAACAATCCAGCCTTGCTGGGCGCATAGCTGCCCACGATGGCCGTGCCAACCGCTGTCGTCTTCTTGTACTGTGCCGGCGGTTCGCAATCAGCATACGATGTACCGTCGCTCCATTCCGACGGCAGTGCGTCAGGCCTGTCGGCACTAATATACGTCCCTAGGGAATTCGGCGCCGAATACGCATGCCAAGCGTAGTTCCACTCGAA
>JAEEGL011215906.1_pt1 | contig 12019 bp, 11 predicted proteins | sample 9134231 | NCBI WGS metagenome assembly JAEEGL01 (sample SAMN16246548, study PRJNA631951) | gut metagenome | biome: gut microbiome; feature: rumen; material: fiber-attached | host: Bos | place: Iran: Karaj | collected 2018-10
AAGTTCGTGAAGATCGTCTTCATAATGCTCGAATCCACGGTATGCATGATGTTCATGATCAGCTTATACCAGGCGGAATCCGGATCGTTTACGATCTCGGTCATGTATTCTCTCTGTGTCTTAAAGCTGTTTTCCGGGGAGAACCGGTTCACCCAGTCCACGATCTTCGGGACGTTCTTTTCCGGGTCCTTCTCCAGATACTTGATGGCGCCGCTGATGCCGGCACTGATCACTGCTCCTTTAAATGCTTGTGCAATTCCCATTTTGTACTCCTCTTCTCAAACTAAAAACCCTCTTTCACTACATCAATCGTGATTGTAGTAGAAGAAGGTTTTTTTTGAAAGATACAATTTCTTGAATTTGTCGTTCTTGGTTTAAATCAGGCGTTTGCCTGTGCCTCATCTTTTCTCATGCAGCACTGCTTGTATTTTTTCCCGCTCCCGCAGGGACACGGGTCGTTCCGGCCGATCTTTTTCCCGATACGCACGGTCCCGGACGCCTTCTGCTCGAGATAGAGCTTTTTCTTTTTTGCCTCATCAAAGATGCTGTCCCACTGCGGCAGTTCATAGAGCCAGTCCGCACGGGCGTCCACCATGTTCTTATAAAGCTTTTCCTTATCAAAGGCAAGCGAAACCTCTGTGTCCTCTTCCATCGTGTCGATCGGGTTGGGGGTCTTTAAGCTATCATTGATCCCGTCCAAAAAGCCCGTCATTTCCATGATCGTCAGCGAATACTTCTCCGCCAGCTCTTTCACGGTACCCTTCACTTCCGTGTCGGGATCCTCAAGGAGCTGTTCATACACGCCCTTTTCCTTCATGAAATAATCCTGCCACATCGCCTGCAGCTTTGCCTTGTCCTCCTGCTCGTTATATGCGATCTTATGCCACTGTTCCAGTAATGCCATCTTTTTCTCCTTTATCCTGATGTTTATTCTTATTTGTCCTGAGCCGCTCTGCACAATTTCTACTCACGGCGTTCCGATTATATCCTATTCTTGGGAGATATTCAATATATTAATGTCCTGTATCATCACTGCTTTTCCCGCCGCATGGCAGCGGCCGGCCCAAAGGCCGGGGTCTCCGTAGTACGCTGTGCACTGCCGCACCGCTCCCTCCGGGTCTGACACCGCATATTCCCGGTATCCTGCAGCAAAGCTCTCGTATGCGGCCATCAGCTCGGGTTCTCTTTCCCGAAGGATCTTAATGTTCTCCTCCTCACCGGGAAGGAATAACGGCGTGACCCATAAGATCTTCAGGTCCTTTCTTTTTTTCATCACAGAAAACGCCCAACGCTGCTTCTCGATCGCCTTTTCGCGGTACTGCAGCAGCGAGCTGAAACCGGTTCCATACAAGATAACCTTCTCCGGTACAGAAGCCTCCTCCGTTCCTTTCGCCCTGACCTCGAGCTTCTGCTCCCACGGGATCTCCGGGACCTCCGCCTTTAATATCTTAAGCCACACGTCTTTCAGCTTTTCGTCCTTCAGCCGGATCCGGTGGGAAAACAGGGACCCGATCGAAAGCACCTGCTCTTCGATCGCCTTTTCGAGAAGGTCGTCATCCGTCTTGGCGTCCGGCTGCAGCGCCGGCTCCAGGATCAGCTCGTAATTATTTCCGTCCGCTGTTTCCCAGCCATTGAAGGGATCTGTGAGGACCAGCTCCTGCGGCTTTCCTTCCGGCATGCGAAAGCCGATCTTTGCCGCCGTCTCCCGGAACGGGAAAAAGAAGGGGCGTGCATGAATATGCTCCGTAAGCGCCTTTTCCTGCAGGCCGTACATCGGATATTCATGGAGGCTCGTCCCTCTCACCGGGCGCATAAAATCCCCGTATTCCACACGCAGCACTTCCTCATACTGCGCGGGGACGTTAAGCCGCATGCCTTCAAAATCCATCGTGAGCACGATATCAAACCACTCTTTTTTATACGCGTGGCTTTTTCCTTCGCTCCAGTAATGCAAAAGCCCGACTCGTTCCGTTTCCCTGTCCTCAAAGCGCCGGTACCACTTTTCGATCAGAAAATTCAGCTGCTGCGAGATATTCCCGTTTATGATCTTGTAATGATTTTCCCTTTCCACAAGGTCGAAAAGGCGCCAGGTCGCCTCGCTTTCCTGGTCGTCAAGAAGGCGCTGCGCCAGCTCATCGATATGGCGGATCTTTTCGATCCTGTCGTCTTCCTCTTTCTCATCCTCTGAGAGCTTGTCCAGCGGGAAGATGTCCACCCCGGCGATGTAAGGAAAGCCGAAATTGGCATCCATATATTCCTTATCCGTCCGGATCACGTTCGAATTCGTGATCCTTGTGGTAAAGTCGAGGCACTGCGGATCGGTATGGATGTTCGTGATCTGGTAGGCTGCGGGCAGCGCGTCCCGGGCGATCGCAAGGAACTTTTCATAGTCGCTGCGCATCATGCAGATATCAAAATCGTCATCCCAGGGAACAAACCCGCCGTGGCGCACGGCCCCGAGAAGAGACCCGTTATCCAGGAACCAGCATAACCCGTTTTCTTCACAGACCCGGCTGATCTCGGAAAGCACCTTCATTTCCGATGCCCAGAGCTTTTTCATCATGCGGGAAATGTAAAAGCCGTCCCGCACTTCCGGTTCGAAAAAACCTTCCGGCAGTTCCAGTTTCATCATGTTCAAACTCCAATCATTTCCCGGTAAGAAGGCATTTTCTTAAGGTATCCGAAGTACTGAAAATACTCTTCCTGTTTTGCATAGAAAGGATAATCATGCGCGGACTTTTCATGCACCGGATTCATATAATTCGCGCCGAACCGGCTTTTCAGCGCCGCCGTATAGATCGCGGGAACATTCATCGTCGTGACTTCAAACGGCAGTTCCAGTGTTTTCTCAAACCATTCCTTCCGGCGGATCATCGGCCCGTCGAGATACGCGATGTGCGCGTAATAGTCCATCTCCTGCCCTTCCTCCCAGGGACAGCTCATCGCAATGGCGTCCGCCACCCTGCATAAGATGTTCCGGAGCGGGCGTCTTTCCTTAAAAAGCATTTTGATCTTAGGATAGGAGGAAAGCTGTCCCTTGAGCTTCTCAAGGTCGGATTGAAACGCATTTTTTTCCGCCTTCAGTACTTCTCCCTTTGCCTCCCTGGTTTCGATCGAAACCAGCCGGTGTACGAGCTGATACGCCACGCGGTACAAAAGAGCCTGCAGATCCCGTTTCTTCGGATCGTCCGGAAGCGTATCGAGAGGATAGATATCCAGATTGATGATAAAGGGGCAGCGATAATAGTCCCTTAACCTGTCCGTATCCCATTCGAGCTTCGGCGCGATGTTGTTTGTCGCGACCGCATGGAATTGGTAAAAAGTATCAGACGAATAAATGCTGAGGATCCGGTTCGGCGGCTTCAATTCCGAGGCGTGCTCCAAAAAGATCATAAAATCCTTCCGCGGCATCGTGATGTCGATATCGTCATCCCAGGGAATAAAGCCGTTATGGCGCACGGCCCCGAGCAGCGTCCCGAAATCCGCATACCACCTTAGGCCGTATTTGTCCCAGAGTTCCCTTAAGTCCTCCAGAACTTTAAGCTCCGCGGCCCAGGTGCATTTCATCATGGCCGGCACAAAGAAATCAGAGCGCACTTCGTCATAAAAGAATTCATCCGGAAATGTCAGCATCACGCCCTCCCGGAACTATCATGATCTTCGTGTAATCTTCTTTTTTTTCTTTCATGATATGAAGCCCCTCGAGTAAACCGTCCATCTCCAGGCAGTGACTGATCAGTTTCTCGGGCTCAAAGCTTTTTCTTTCAATCAGGGAAAGGACTCTGTGCCAGTCGTCCGTTTCTTCCCCGGTAAAGGAGGAATTCCATGTCCCGGTCAAGCGCAGCTGGTTCCTCAGGATCTTCCAGTATACGTCCCTGGGCAAGGCCATATCGGAAGCCGGGTTTCCAACCAGAACCACCCTTCCGCCATACGACGCAAAAGCCACGGCCTGCCGGCAGGTTTCTTCTTTCCCCACACATTCAAACACTGCATATGCGCCTTCTCCCGCGGTCCGCTTATCCAGCCATTCCTTCGGATCTTCCTCTTTGGAATTACAAAATTCCGTGATCCCGAAGGCCTCGCATTTCTTGCGCTGGCTTTCTCTATTACCGATCACGAGAGGTTCATTTCCCTGACTTTTAAGCATAAGCGCGATCATGAGACCGATCGTCCCGCAGCCGATCACAAGAACCCGGTCCTGCTTTTCGACCATCGCACGGCGCAGCGCATGCATCGAAACCGCAAGCGGCTCCATCATCGCAGCGGCTTTTAAGGAAACCGTCTCCGGAAGCTCCAAAAGGTTTTCGGCCGGAACATTTACCCATTCGGCAAAGCCCCCGTCGCACCGGGAGCCGAGGTAATTATAGTTCCTGCACATTTCATACAGTTTCTTTTGGCACGGCCCGCATTTTTTGCAGGGAATCAGCGGAAACACGCCAAAACGCCTGCCGAAAAGAGAGGGATCCACTCCCTCTCCCAGTTCCTCCGCCGTTCCCGAAAACTCATGTCCCAAAACAAGCGGCATCCGATGCGCTCCGGTGTCAAATGTCCGCGGCACATCCGAGCCGCAGATCCCGGCCGCGGCCACCCTGATCAAAACCTCTCCCGGCCCCGGCGCGGGCCGTTCTTTTTCCTCCAGTCTGAGATCCCCGATCCCATGCAGTACCCAGGCTTTCAATCCGTCTTCTCCTATGAATAGTCACTGTGCATTGACCACGCTGAGAGCCCTTTTCATGTCCTCCTTCGTCGTGATCTTAAAGTTTCGTTCATCCCCATCGATCATCACGATATCCATTCCATAGAGGATCGCCGGTTCCGTAGATCCGTGGATCCTTGCGAGCTCCTCCTCGGAAAGCGCCGCTACGCTTCTTTCATACTTTTCGAGCATAAAAAGCTCCGGCGCCTGTCCGGCGTATACCCGTTCCCGCGGCAGCAGCTGATCGACGCGCCCGTTGCCATCCCCGAGATACACCGTATCCTTCATCGGCAGCACGGGCATGACCCCATCATGGCCATTTAGCGCTGCGTACATCTGGTCCAGATCCTCTTCTGTCAGAAACGGCCGCGCCGCATCCTGGATCAGCACCGTATCCTCTTTGTCAAAAGGACCGGCCATTTCTTCGATCCTTTTCATCCCCTGCCGGATCGAATCCTGCCGGTTAAATCCCGGCTTCGCGACACCCATGAATTTTGAGAGCGAAAGCCCTTCATCCGACAGATCACGTTTCACTTCGTCAAGAAAGCCTTCGTCCATCACAAACACGATCCTGTCGACATGTTTGCTTTTGAAAAGCGATGCGGCCGAATGCGTGATGATCATGCGGTCTTTGAGCCTCACATACTGCTTCGGCAGCTTTGCATCCATGCGCAGCCCGACGCCGCCGGATAAAAGGATCCCGTAATTCAAGTTTCCATCTCCCTTATCTTCTTCAGTGTCTCCCCGTACGGAGCGTTCTTTCCAAAGAGGAGCGTCGTCCCAAGTACAAACCCCCGCACTCCTCTCGGCGCGTATTTTTTGATCTTATCCGCGCTGCAGGCGCCGTCCCAGTAGATCTGGAAATTCATCTCGCGGCACATCGGAAGGAGCTTGTCGTATTTCTTGCCGACATACGGCAAAAACATCTGCGACGCGTTCCCCGGATTCACCGACATGACCAGCACCTTTTTCACGATCCGCAGCATTTCATAAACCGTCTCGACACTGGTTCCCGGGTTGATCGCGATCCCGGGGCAAAGCCCGGCGTCAATGATCTTCTGCAGCGTTGTCGAAGGATGGTATTCCGCCTCGGGATGGATGTAGATCGTATCCCCCGGATTTAGATTTCTGATGAAAAGATCGATCGTATTGATCGGATGTTCCACCATCAGATGCACATCCATGGGCTTCTTCGTCAGCGAACGGATGCACTTCAGATCGTTTAACGACATCGCGTAGTTCGGGACATATCTTCCGTCCATGATGTCAATGTGGAAGGAATCGATCCCTCCCGCGTCCAGTTCCTTTACTTCCCTCTCCAGATTCCGATAATCGGCGCACATCATTGATGCCAAAAGTTCGATCTTCATACCTCTCCTCACTCCACGTCAACATTCTGTATCATCACGGGCATATGCACCCGCCGCACAAGCTGCACCACACTGCTGGGATCGCCGTAGTAGGCGTCGCTGATCGCGATCGCCCGGTCCAGATCCGCCGTATCGTCATAGATCCCGATATCCTTTTCCCGATACGTTTTAACAATCCCCTTATAGCGCTCAAAAAGCTCCGGCCGCATCGACGAGACCGTTGCCTCGATCAGAGGGTGCGGCCTCCAAAGTAAAACGACCCGGTCCTTCTCCTCCTCAAAGAGCTTCAGCACTCTTTCGATCTTATCCAGCATCTTGTCCCCGTATTCCAGGAGGCTGCTGACACAAGTATTATAAAAGACAACCTTTTTACGGGTTTCGGGATCCGTTCCGATCTTTTGTTCCCAATCCCCGGGAACAGTCACATTCTCCCGCGAGATCCTCTCTACCCGCTCAAACTTCGGGGACCCGGTCCCCAGGATCTTCTGTTCCCAGACGCCCCTTGTTTCCTCTCCCGCCCAATCGGTCAGGATATTGATATAGGCCTTCCTCATCTGCTCCGACTGCACGATCGTGTGATGCGCATGCACCACGCCCGGAACAAGGACAAAATGCGCCATGCCCTTCACCAGGGCGATGTCCGTGCTCACCGGATCATCCAGCACGAAATACGGGATGTAGATCAGCTCCCCCGTCAGGTCCTTGAGCCTTTTGGAGTAAAACAACGGATGCACCGAAGTCACATAATTGGCTTCATCATAGGGATTATGGATATAGATCCGGTCCGGCCTTCTCTTTTCGATATCATAGCTTTCATAAGAAACGATCGGAACATCCGGCGGATACTGATCGGCCTCATAATGTTCTTTACGGAACGTCCCATCCGGATTTTTATCAAAATACGGGATCGGGATCACAAAGGCCTCTACGCCCTCTTTCGCGCTCTCTTTTTTCCACTCACTCTCCAGCGCGTCCCACATCGAGGCTTTATATGGCAGGAAAACGGCCTCTTCGCGGATCTTTATCTCGGTTTCAAAGCGCTTTTTTGCTTCTTCCAGCGCCTTTCGCATCGCGAGCCTGTGGTCTTCTTTAAGCGACTCATGGTATTGATACAGCTCTTCGCAAAAGATCTCGAGCTGCTTCACCGCCGCCGTGCCTTCTCCCTCCGACGCCTCGATCATCTCCCCGAATTCGATCGCCGTTTCCTGCGCTGTTTCAAGAAGGCCCCGTCCGTCCTCCGTTTTCCCGGCCTGTATGCACTTTTCGCTTAGGTCCAGACTTTTTTCCAGCAGAGCCAGCCTGTCCTTCCCCTGTTCCTTTGCCGCCTTTGTCATACCCCGTCACTCCATATGATCCTAATAGTATATTTTATCAATCCTTCGTCGGTGAAACAAGCATTTGACAAAAAAATCCTTTCCACGTATGATTGTTTCCATCATACAAGGAAAGGATATTCATTATGCAGACCGGTAAAAGAATTCTGGCCCTCATCGGAGCGATCCTGCTTATCTGCCTTTTTGGAGCAACGCTGATCCTGTCGATGCTGGGGTCCGCATATACCTTTGATGTTCTCATCGTGTCCATCGTGGCCTGCGCCATCGTCCCCGCCATGATCTGGGTCTATCAATGGATCTACAAGGTCATGAAGCGCCGCCGGGACGATAATAACCAACAATAAACCTCAGCGGTAGATAATGTCTTCTCTGCCCGGGCCCACGCCCACCATGCGGATCGGCACGCCGATAAAGTCTTCTGCAAACTCAATGTATTTTCTGCAGTTTTCCGGAAGATCGGCGTAGTTTTTGATCCCGCGGATCTCCTGCTGCCAGCCCGGCAGAGTCTTTAAGACGGGCTTTGCCTTGTTCAGATCAGTGGTCACGGGGAAATCTTCCTTCACTTCACCATCAATCTCATACCCCACACAGACCGGGATCTCGGGAAGATATCCCAGCACATCCAGCACCGTAAAGGCCACTTCAGTTGCTCCCTGCAGCCGGCACCCATAACGGGAAGCCACGAGATCCAGCCAGCCGACGCGTCTCGGTCTTCCGGTCGTCGCGCCGAATTCCCCTCCGTCGCCGCCTCTCGTCCGAAGCTCATCTGCTTCCGCTCCAAACAATTCACTGACAAACGCGCCTGCGCCCACCGCGCTGGAATACGCCTTAACGACTGTAACGATCTCCTTGATCTCATACGGCGGCAGTCCCGCGCCGATCGCGCCGTACGCGGCCAGCGTCGAAGATGAGGTCACAAACGGATAGATCCCGTGGTCCGGGTCCTTTAACGTCCCAAGCTGCCCTTCGAGAAGGACTTCCTTCCCTTCCTCCAGCGCCCGGTAAAGATAGGAGGAAACGTCTGCGATATACGGTTTCAGCGCCTCTCTATAGCCCATCAGCTCTTCAAAGATATCCTCTTCTTTCAGAGGGTCTTTCCCATAAAGATGCACCACCAGCGCATTTTTCTGCGCCAGCACGCGGCTTATTTTCTTCTTCAGCTCCTCTTCGTCAAAAAGCTCGGAAACCTGGAAGCCGATCTTGGCATACTTATCGGAATAAAACGGCGCGATCCCGGATTTGGTCGAACCGAAGGAAGCCTTCCCGAGGCGTTCCTCTTCCCATTGGTCGAACTGCACATGATAGCTCATGACCATCTGCGCGCGGTCGGAGATCAGGAGCTTGCACGCCGGGACACCCTTCCCTTCCAGGCTCTTTAACTCCTCCATCACCTTCTTCACATCCAGCGCAACGCCGTTTCCGATGATATTCGTGATATGCGAGTGGAAAACACCGGACGGCAGGGTGTGCAGCGCGAACTTTCCATACGGATTCACGATCGTATGGCCCGCGTTGGCTCCTCCCTGAAACCGGATCACGATGTCCGCTTTCTCCGCGAGCATATCCGTGATCTTCCCTTTTCCTTCGTCTCCCCAATTCGCTCCTACTACTGCTTTAACCATAACTGTTCTTAAAAATCTCCCTATGTTTTCTTATTTTTTTGCCGAGCCCATTTTACTGGATCATGTGGCTGCATGCAAGCGCAAGAGATCCCGGCCCGATATGGCACGACACGGACAGAGACAGCGGGTTCACCATGATCTCCCTCTCCCCGTATTCCTTGATGATCTCACTCTTCCAGCGTTCCGCCGGTTCACGGTCCTTGGAATAGGCGATCTCCAGATGGATCTTCTTCCCCTTCGGATCCTTAAACCGCTCCTTAAAGTCGTGCAGCATCGCCTCAAGCATGATGCTCTTCGCCTTCTTCACGTTCCTGGCTTTCGCATACGCATCCAGCCGGCCGCCCTGGATCTGCAGCACCGGCTTCAGCCTGAGCATCGTCCCGAGCGCCGCCGCCGCGGGCGTGATCCTGCCGCCGCGCCTCAGATAGGTCAGCGTGTCCACCATGATATAGATACTGGACTCCATCTTCTCCGCCAGCAGGCGATACCGTATCTCCGCCGCGTTCTGTCCCTGTTTGGCCAGATTCATGGCGTCCAGCACGCTCTGCTTCTGCGTCACGGATATCCTCTGATTATCCACGACCTGCACTCTTCCGCCGTAATCGTTCGCCAGCATCGTCGCCGTCGCGCACGAGCTGGAAAGGCCGCTGGACATCGGGATATAGACAATCTCCTCGTAGTCCTTTAAGACCTCATCCCACAAAGCCGTCAGTTTTCCCATCTCCGGCATGGAAGTGGAGATCTCCGCTCCTTCGTCCAACATCTCATAAAAATCTTCCTGGCTCAGATCAATGTCCTCGAAATACTCCTTTCCATTGATCATAAAAGGCATGGGCACTACCCTGATCCCGAGGCGTTTTGCCTCCATCTGTGTTATACCGCTGTTACTGTCGGTGATCACCGCTACGTTACTCATTGTTTTCCTCCCCATTTCCGCGATTATTTACGACGTAGACTATAACATAAAAGAAAACAACAAACAAGGGGTGGCTTCGCCACCCCTTCTGTCGTTCATATCCCTTAAATATTTCCTTCGATCATAAACTCGATCAGCTTCTTTGCATCCTCCGGCTCGTAAGCCACCAGCTCGATCTCCGGGATCTCCGGCTTGACGTCCCCGCTCGGCAGGAAAATATTCGTCAGCGAAACGAACTGCGAAAGCTTCGACTTCAGATTCAGGCGGTCTCCTTCCCCTGTCACCAGCTCGACCGTGCCCTTGCACGAGTCCACTACTTCAAAGAACTTCTCCACGTTTTTAATATTCTGGATCTTCATCTTCTTTACCTCCGTCTTAATTTTACGCCCCAAGTATACCACATCAATTCCACCTGTCAACAGGAAATTTGTATATCTTCCACAATCCGTCATTTCTTCTTTTGCGCAACAGGACATAAATCAAGGCCCGGACTGCCGGTGCAGGGGCGTTAGCCGGAATATTTCCTTGCGCCGGCCTGCGCAAAAAAAAATGGCCTCCGAAAAACGGAGGCCATTGAAATCCGGCGAAGCAAATGTTACATCATTCCACCCATTCCTGCACCGGCCGGCATCGGCGGTGTGGGCTCTTTGATCGTGGAGACCACGGATTCTGTGGTCAGGAGCGTGCTTGCCACACTGGTAGCGTTCTGCAGAGCGCTTCTGGAAACCTTGACAGGATCGATGATACCTGCGGATACCATGTCGACGTACTCCTCTTTGGCAGCGTCGAAACCGGTTCCCTTCTTGCTCTCTTTGACTTTGTTGACAATGACAGCGCCTTCCAGACCGGCGTTCTCTGCGATGTAGTAAAGCGGAGCTTCCAGAGCCTTCAGGATCACGTTCGCGCCTGTCTTCTCGTCGCCTTCCAGCGAATTTGCGAGTTTCTCAACATCCTTCATTGCATGGATGTAAGCGGAACCGCCGCCGGCGATGATGCCTTCTTCCACTGCTGCACGCGTGGCGTTCAGAGCATCCTCCATGCGGAGCTTTGCTTCCTTCATTTCGGTCTCGGTCGCAGCGCCGACACGGATCACAGCCACACCGCCTGCCATCTTTGCGAGACGTTCCTGCAGTTTCTCCTTGTCGAAATCAGAGGTTGTTTCCTCGATCTGGTTGCGGATCTGTGCGATACGGGCCTGGATGCCTTTCTTCTGGCCAAGGCCGTCCACGATGATCGTGTTCTCTTTCTGTACCTTTACGGACTTAGCTCTTCCGAGCTGATCCATTGTAGTGTCCTTAAGTTCCAGTCCGAGGTCAGAGCTGATCACCTGGCCGCCGGTAAGGATCGCGATATCTTCCAGCATGGCTTTTCTTCTGTCGCCATAGCCCGGTGCCTTGACGGCAACCACATTGAAGGTTCCGCGGAGCTTGTTCACGATCAGCGTGGTCAGCGCTTCGCCTTCGATATCTTCTGCGATGATGAGGAGCCTTGCGCCCTGCTGCACCACCTGTTCCAGCAGCGGAAGAAGGTCCTGGATGGTGGAAAGCTTCTTGTCCGTGATCAGGATGTACGGGTCATCTAAGACCGCTTCCATCTTATCCATATCGGTACACATATAAGCGGATACATAGCCACGGTCGAACTGCATACCTTCGACGAGCTCCAGCTCGGTCTGCATGGTCTTGCTTTCCTCGATCGTGATCACGCCTTCGTTGCTGACCTTTTCGATCGCGTCGGCGATCATCTCGCCTACCTGCTCGTCTCCGCCGGAGATCGTGGCAACCTTCTGCTTCTGGTCTTTGTCTTTGACCTTGCTGCTCATCTTCTTCAGCGCTTCCACGGCTGTTTCCGTGGCCTTCTTCATACCTTTGCGGAGGATGATCGGGTTGGCGCCTGCTTCCAGGTTCTTCATGCCTTCCTTGATCATGGCCTGTGCCAGTACGGTAGCGGTCGTGGTGCCGTCGCCGGCCACATCGTTTGTCTTCGTCGCTACTTCCTTCACGAGCTGTGCGCCCATGTTTTCAAAGCCGTCCTCCAGCTCGATCTCTTTTGCGATCGTTACACCGTCGTTGGTGATCAGC
>JAEEGL012132067.1_pt1 | contig 12019 bp, 9 predicted proteins | sample 9134231 | NCBI WGS metagenome assembly JAEEGL01 (sample SAMN16246548, study PRJNA631951) | gut metagenome | biome: gut microbiome; feature: rumen; material: fiber-attached | host: Bos | place: Iran: Karaj | collected 2018-10
AGTCATTAGTGCATCATCAAGCACCTTTGCTTGGGAAGGTCAATACGAATCTGCAACTTTACCTAGCACCGCAAAAGCTAGTACAGAACTTATGAACAGTTTCACTACGCTAGTAACAACTAAAGCTTGCTTAGATATACTCTTAGAAGTATTACATAACGCTATTAATTTATCTAATGAAGCACAAGCTTTTTACCAACAACTTGAAGCACTCAAAATGTTCGACCACACTGCAAATATAAATAAACTTAAAATAGATTTTGAAAATCTGTATAAAAGTGATCCTGCATTCAAACAAGCAGTAAACTCAGCTTGGGTAATAGATGTTAAAACAGGTAATAAACAACACGCCTCAATTCAATGTATTAATAAACACACTGCCATACCCGTTCGTCGTTTAACCAGAAAATATTGGTAATTTTTTATTGATTTTATAAATTAAGGATGTGAATTAGATGCCATTTGGTTCTATTTACCATATGTGTTGGGCGATTTTCCGCATGGGTTTCAGATTTTTTGTAGAAGGTATTTTTATTTATTTAATAATTAATAATATAAACCAACAAAAAGTTTGTAAAGATTCCAAACATTGGAGTAAAAAGAAAATGCTTCTTTTCTCATCTTTTTATACATTAATAGTATTGCCCATAAGTATATTTGCTTTAATATTTTCCGTTTATGATGTATTCCTTTTTAGATTAGCTTCTGTTTCTTTAGTTTTTTTCTATTCATATTATGAACAGCGGACAATTCAAAAACATTTGGTAATTAATTATAAATGTATTCAACATGTCTGGTACGCCTTGACTAATGCTATAATTTTAGTCCTTGCTGTACATTCTTTTAACGATATAGGTTATATATTATCCCGTAATTTCTTTATTTTAACAGGTATTTATGACACAGTACATAATGTTGATGTTTTATATCAATTATACAAAATGACATTTGTATTTTTAGATGCATTCTTTATGTTTTTAGCTTATAAATTGCGTTTTATCAAAATAAAAGATCTTAAAAATATGTCTCTACATAAACAAATACCTGTTTCATTTGGTTTTTGCCTTTTGTCAATTGTTTATATAGACACTGTTTATGACAACATGTTGCCTTCAATCGCACCATACCGTGAAACTTTATTATGGTCAACGGCGCTCATATTACCTGCATACATAGGTTTTTACTTAACAGCAACTCATTTAACCAGACTAATAAACATAAAAGAAAATACTGCTGCTGATGAAAACATTTTAATTTGGATTTTTAACCCATCAATTATAGAAACAAAGCATTTAAATATATATGACTCTAGTACATTTATGGCCAATTTTGAATCTAACAAGCTTACTTTTAAAAGAAAATTAAAAAAATTAGGCATTGATAATAAGCAAAAAGGTTATACCGAATTGATTTTTTGCTTAATTCTAACTAAATTATTCATAGGTCTTAAAGGTTGGAGTTTTGAAAGAGATATTTTTTGGCAAGCATCTTTAGTGATTGATGTGCCTGTTGCAAAACTACGCAAAGATATAGCAGACATTATTGAACAAATTTGGAACACAAAAGAAGCAAAAACCTTAATCGATGGATATTATCTTCCATATCATAATTGCCATACATACAATCAAAATAAACATCCAAATGTCGAAGAATTTATAATGAGCATAGCGAAATCAAATTGATTTCGCTATTTTTATTTATATGCAAATATAACTAAAAATCATTTTAAAATGCAAAATTAAGATATATTGCCGAATTTAACTGTAGTAATGGCGTAAGCGGCATATTTTTCATAGTGCAGAGGATTGGATATGCAAAAACGTTATTGACAAAGTTCATACATACCCTTTATAGAATGCCAAATTGGTACGGATAACCAATAGGGACTTGAAAGAATTTAATAATAATGGGGCTTCAAACCAACTATAATGTTTACAAAAAGAGTTATTCTACATATTTTAGTAAATTATATAGGGTAATATATCACAAAAATAAAAACCGTTTTGAAAAAATTAGAACAATTATTTTATTTCATTACTTAATTTTTGAATATTAACCAGCCTACCTTTTTCCACTTGTGGTAATCTTTGCACAACATCACTCTCGTTTGTATAACGCCAAAATATATCAAGAAATTCACGAGCATATTTTACTTTTTTTTGTTTTTCAATAATTTTATCTAGTGTATTGAATGATATATTTATAAAATATTTTAAAAGCTTAGACTCATTACCTTTCAAAAAATTTAATTTGTCCCAGTTACCAAATACGTTCTCAAATAACATCTTGTTATTCTTTGCTCTCATTTCACCATTGGCGCTAGATGTCAAAGATCCTTCTCTTTTTAGTCTATAATAATAGAGTTTATCAGATATAAATTTTATATTACTTGCGTGGACAAACGCCATCATATTAAACTCTACATCTTCCGCTGTGTTTAACTTTTCATTAAATGACAACGATTTTTTTCTAATCATATCGGTTTTATAAAGCTTATTCCAAACTACAACACTACTTCCGTGTCCATTAAAATATGCATTAACAGAATCGTTTTTATAAATAGCATTATCAGGTGAACTTGCTTTAATGTACCATGAAGTAGGATTAGGGAAAGGATTATATCCCCAAATTAAAATATCTATATTCCCGTTTTCCAAGTTACTTGAAGCAATTTTAAAAGCATCTTTTTCTAAGTAATCGTCAGGATCTATAAACGAAACGTATTCACCAGTCGAAAGTTCCATCCCTTTATTTCTTGCAGACGACACTCCTTTATTTTCTTGAGTTACGATTTTAACTCGGCTGTCTTTTTCAGCATATTCATTTAATATTTTAAGCGAATTATCTGTTGAGCCGTCATTTACACAAATTATTTCAAGATTTTCAAATGATTGATTTATGATGCTATCCATACACTCACGCAAATAATTTTCAACATTATAAACTGGCACTATTACGGAAATTTTCAAAGGTTTACTTAAAGACACTACCCTCACCAGAACAAAAAATACGTATAAAATCACTAATAACGAAATAAACTTTTTCAGTTGTACCATTCCTTTTTATGTTATAAATACACTTTGTGGGCACAGAATAACCCCTCGCTTACATTTAACATTCCTGCTTTTCCACTTTATAAAAATCTTCTGGTACGGATAACAGGACTTGAACCTGCAAGAACTTACGTTCACATGGACCTGAACCATGCGCGTCTACCAATTCCGCCATATCCGCACAAAAATATTTTTTATAGGTTATATTTTACCATTATATTAAAATTTGTTCAATAACATAATCCCAAAAATACAAGCTCTATCTATTTATTCTGTTTTAATTTTTCTCTTTCAAATCCAGTGTTTTAGCAACTTTTTTCCACATTGATTTATGCCCTGAATTTTCTAAAAATTCTTTAACACATTTTTGATTACATTTTTTTGCCAAAGCAGAATAAAATAACAGCCTTCTACCATCAGAAGATATTTTATTATAGGCAAAATTTTTAAAATTTTCGCGCCCATTCAAGATACTTTCTATATTTTTGTCATCGACTGGCTTTATATTTTTTGAAAACCATTTATTAATAAAACTTTGTTCTTTATCTGTAGGATTTTTATTTACTGCAACATACATTTTATTAAGTTCTGTCATAGGGTCTGCGCATATATATACACCTTTATATTCGCTTTCATAAAATATATACTCTGCAATATACTTTGTTCTATCATGAGTAACATCTGTAAAAACAATAACATCCGAATTCAAACTTTTTGCTGGATCACGAAATCTTCTTTCAGCAACAGTATAAACCACTATTTTACTTTCAGGAACACTTTTTATATTCTTATTTAAATAATCAAAATTATCGTTTCCTTTTTTTATTATTCTATTAACAGGCCCCGCGTATGGATCAGCTATAATTAATTTACCTAATTTAATTTTTAAATTAGAAGAATTTAAAGAAAACCATTCATATATATTTTCTGCAATAATTCCACCTCTACTATGCCCTTTAATATCTAAATATACCTGCATTTTTTTATCTTGGCCCTTATTTTCTTCTATTAATAAATTAATATTAGAAATTAAATCATCTAAAATTTCTTTAGCCTCTTTTGTTATGGACTTTATATTAGGTTTTTTTATATCAAATTTTGTAGGACCAGAAAAAGTCAAAACTATAGCATATTTACCATTTACTGATTTAAGATTAAAATAAACTTCTTTATATTTACCATATTGCGTTCCCGCTTCAATATGTTTTGACGCAGGATGACATGAACCTAGAAAATTAACCATTATATGTATATTACTGCACTTTTTAAATAAAACCGCATTTTCAAAAAAATTTTCTATTTTAATATTAATAAACTTAGCCCTAGACATTTCTATCACCTTTTACTAATATTTATAACTATTAATTAAAAATATATCTATAATTATAATAAATATCGAAAAATATTTCAATATCAATTTAAAAAGTAAATTGACAAAAAATAAAAAAAAATATAAAATTAAAAATATAAAATAAAGTTTTCGGGCTTATAGCTCAGTTGGTAGAGCGCCAGGTTCGCAATCTGGAGGCCAGGGGTTCGACCCCCCTTAAGTCCACCAAATTTTTATAAATTCTAAAAATTTTTGAATTTAAAAATAAACACATATAAAAATATTGTATTTTAAAATAATTATTTATATAGAATGAAAGGTTTAAATGATGAAAAAATTTTTATCTATAATTTTAGCTATTTTATTTATATTTCCTCACTGCAATGCAAATTGCTATGAAATCACAGATTTACCCGATGGCAATAAAAAAGTCACCATAAAATACGACGATTTAGATACAGTAATAAAAGGCTATTCTAAAAAGGCACAACTTTATGAAACACCAATGAGACTTTCTATCGACTTGGCTGATAACGTAGCACCTGTATTAGCCTTTAGCCTCATAGCTATGGGGGTATTGTCCATTGGTGTCGGAATATTTGCTAAAATAAGATCTAAAATAAAAAATGTAGAATTACATATTTTAAGAGCATCACTACTTGTTGGGACAGTATTAATTGCATTAAATTTCTTAATAATGGGAGGATGCCACAAACTTTGCGATTGCGTATGTGACAAACTCCGACCATATGCAAACGAAATCCGCGCCAAACAAATTAACACTATATTAATCAAAGACTTTATCGATTCTCCTATATGGCCACAACAAACCACAGGTATATCATTCAATTCATTGCTTGATAGCGCAGCAATTATACAAAATATTGATGCTAATACTAAAGAACGTGCTAGAATACTCATTAATACTGCTTTAGAAGAAATAATTCAAGAAAGGAAGCAAAATTTTCAAAAAGATTTTTATATTAATAAAAAGGGAGATGTTTACGAAGAACATTATACAGACCCAGTAAGTGGCGAAACTACTATAAGGGAACTTAGCAACGAAGAACAGTATAAATTGCAATTTAAAATTGAATAAAAACATAAAAAAATATTATATTTTAAAATAATTATTTATATAAAAAGGAAGGTTTAAATAATGAAAAAATTTTTATCTATAATTTTAGCTATTTTATTTGTGTTTCCTCACTGCAATGCAAATTGCTATAAAATCACAGATTTACCCGATGGCAATAAAATAGTCACCATAAAATACGACGATTTAAATACAATAATAGAAGATATATTAAATAACGCACTAAATAAACAAAATACTCGTATTACAGATATTACAGAATATACTAAAAAATATCTTAGAAAAATTATAAAGGATTTTGTAACAAAAGGTTTAATAATGTCTACAGACAATATTAAAGAAATTTTAGAAACGGAAAAAATATCTCAAGAAATGAAGCAACGTTTTAAAAAAAATTTTTCTACTAATTTTTATATTAATAAAAAGGGAGATGTTTACGAAGAACATTATACAGACCCAGTAAGTGGCGAAACTACTATATGGAAACTTAGCAACGAAGAACAGCATAAATTGCCATTTAAAATTGAATAAAAACATAAAGAATCCCTCTGAGAGTTGCCATCGGAGGGATTTTATAATTGCTTTTAAATCAAAGCGAACATATTTCTACACATTTAAGTTCTGTACGGCCTTCATTAAAGTAAAATCTTATAAAGTACTTATTCATAATATATTTATCACTTGGCACACTATTTATATTTTTTATATTAACTGATAAATTGGAAAATACCGTCCTATAATAAGCTGCACAAGCATAATTTATAGAAGAATACGGCTCACCCATCACATTCCTACGTTCAACTGCCGAACTTTTACTGCTAAGCCCCATAAATTCTTTTTTGGTACCCAAAATTATTTTCTCACAAACATATTTTCCTTCATCGTCATCTATTTTAAAAACTATGGAAGAATCCAAAGAAAGATAAGTTAAAATAAGGTGACCATCTGTTTCTGTTCTATAAGTTTCTTGTCCAAACTGCGTTGTAACTTTGTCTAAATCCGCGCCTAAATATCCAACGTAATCAATACTATCTCCTCTAAAGGTTCCATTAAATTCTTCTGAACCAAGTTTGTCAAATGATGTTCCAAGGCCTTGACGTTTTCCTTTAGAAAAATTACCTTCATATGCAATAACCGATGTATTTAAATCATACAACTTTCCGCTACCATCAAAAAGACCATTTTTAAATTCGCCTGAATATTTTATAACACCTGTATCTAAATCGTATAAATCACCAACGCCTTCATAACTTCCATTGGCAAAACTACCTGAATATAAAAGATGTGCATTTGAATATAATTTTCCTGTGCCAGTATAAACCCCATCTTTAAAATCGCCTTCGTATAAAACTCCTTGGCCATCTTCTTCATATTCTATGCCATTTCCTGAGCGCAAATCATTAGCATGGCCTCCATAATACATTTTTACACCTGTATCCGGATTATATTCAATGCCTATTCCTGAGCGCATTCCTGCAGCAAATTCACCGGCATAAATAATTTTTCCTATTGAATTATAAAGCTTTCCTTCACCTTCATATAAATTATTAGAAAAAGCGCCTTCATAAATAAGTATACCATCAGCATCATAAAATCTACCTTCACCATAATATTTACCATTTTGAAAACCACCGGTATAAATCATACGCCCTTCACTATCATACTGAACACCAAGGCCATCCGGGCGACCTTGTTTTACATCGCCTTCGTATATTTTTATTTTTTGCGTATCAAAAATTCTGGCTCTACCTGAAAAAGTAGAAAGTTTAGAAGATTCTATTCCTATGTTTGCTGTCCAAATTTTACCGTCTGCCCAAGGGTATACCCAGTAAATAAAAATATACCCAAAAACACCAGTTATTATTAATGACATTACAACAAATCTTTTTGAAAAATACAGCCCAAATAGCTTCCAATAATCCTCTTTTTTGCGTGGATTTTGAGTAATTGTCTGAAAAAACTTTTGAACTTTTTGTTGTATAAATTGAGCTGCTTGTGTACCAAAATTTTGTATTTTGGTCATAAAAGCACTCAACGACGTTAATTGCGACTGCAATGTAGTTGTTATTCTTCCAAATATATCACTTATAATATTCATAATTTTGCCTCTTAATTAATTTAATTTTTTAAACTAAATATCCTGTAAATCCTATATTTTCTTTTCCATTTTTCAGCTTATTCAAGTACTCTTCACATTTTGTAAGATAATGAATTGCTACTTTATCATTTTCGTTTGTTCTTACAACATCTGTAAAGGTTTTTCTTGCCTGTTCAAAATCACCCATCAAATATGATTTTATTCCATCTTCAAAAAGTTTATTTGTTGATTTATAAAGATCGTATTTATATTTATTTGTTGCATCTATAATTTCGTATATCTCTGTATATCCCTCTCCTGTAATATTACCAATTCTACCAATATATCTGTTACTAAACGGCAAACTTTTATCCAGGCGATCAATTATTCCTTTGGTTGCCACTTGATTTATACCTATTATTCTAAGATAAGTATCTATATTAAACATCTGCATAATTTCATCACATACAACTAAAACACCACGTCTATCTTTATTACCAGTTACACCAATAAGCACATTACCAAACCCTAAAGTAATATTCATGTGCTCTTTTACTTTTGGGTCAATATCTATTTCTTTAAACTGCACAGAAGCATTAAACGCATTTTGCGCACCACCAGGAAACAGCATTACACAATCAAGGCCATCAAAAGATTGTACCACACCGTTGTTATTTTCCACGATTTTAAACATTTTTTCGTATGTTTCATTTAAAACATCGAAAATTTCCACTTCGTTTGCAAATTCATAAGAACCTTTGCAAGAAAGATTAAACGTTACGTAAATAATATTCATTTCTAGAATTTTCTGATCATAAAGTTTAACCTGAGTAATTTTTTCTTTATCCATAAATTTAAAGATTTCCGAAGGAACGTACCTTACGTATTCTTTATTAAGTTTTATCAAATTAGAAGTATACCTTTCAATTTTTTCAGACATCAAATTAAAAGCCTGCGCAATATCTGCAAATTCGTCTTTAGAAATAATTTTTATTCTAGATTTCCATTCACCGCGAGTAACTTTGTCAATACCTTGTTCAATTTTTTTAAGAGGATAAAGGCACCATTTCACTACAAAACATATATAAGCAATTATCATAACAGCAATTACAACAATTACAGCAATAGAGTGATTTAAAATTTTATAAAACTCATTAGTACGGTGCAATTCTTCGTCCAAGAAGTTTCCGGCAAAACCAACTACAGCACCGCTATTATCTTTTATTGCCACAAAAGAAGCATATATATCGCCATACACATCGCGGAATATTGCTTCCTGAGAACTTGCCGCACCATTTTTATTAGAAAAGCCTTCCCAAATGGAATAAAGTTTTTCACATTCATCGCGTTCAAAAATAGAATCCACAAGCACACACTGATTTGTAACCATATCTGGGTCAGTATATCTAAGCCTATCATAAGAATCCGATTCAGCACTATACTTTGTACTAATTGTTGCATAAAGCTTATTATATTTTTCTATATAAGTTACTATATAGTCACTACGGTCACCAATTTTTAGCGCTATTTCATTATAACTATTAGTAACTTCGTCTTTTAATTTGGAATAATCTTTAGTCATATAATCTCTTACATGATCAATACGTGCAAAATCTTCACCTTCTATATTATCTACTACTGTTTTTGCTCCGCGTTCTTGCTCACTGCGAAGTACCGACACATATTCATTCACTGCATCAGAAGTATTTATATATATAAGTGCTAACATAGCTATAATTAAAACCGGAACAAACATAGTTACCAGATGAACACCAAGTGGAATACGTTTTATATCTAAACCAGAAAGATATTTAACAATATAAAGAAGTCCCCACAAAGCAGCCATAGAAATAAGCATTACTAAAATTCCCCACGGGAATATATTGCCTCTTATATCTGAAATTAGATGATTTTCTATACCAAAACGCACATAATAAGGTTTATCAAACGCTTTTGACGGCGCATAAAAATCATTTTCATCAATAAGTTTTACTTTTCTTAAATCACGCAATTTAACATTAGCATTATTTAATACGTTAGAATCAAGATTATAAACTTCTTTAATCGTTACACTCTTTGTATTAAGTTTATAAAATCCACCACTAATCATATCTGTAAAATATATATCGTCATAAGAGTCAACACTCATACCAGAAATTATAAATCCAGTTGAAGAAAAAGCATTGGAATACTCTATAAATTTGCCGTTATTATCCATTGCCCAAAATTGTCCATTAGGTGTAGAATAAAATATTCTACCGCTCGAGAGCACACAAACATCCGTTACCCAGCCTGAAGACGGTGCAGTATAACCAGCTGGAGCTTTTACCTCAAAAGATGAAGATTTTTTAGGACTTTCATCTTTAAGCGGATAAGCAGTTATAACATCATAGGTGCTTTCTTTGCCACATATAACGGTCATATTTTGGTCAATAAGCTGTATTTTGCGAATATAAGGCTGAGTAGGTGGATTGGAATCTTTAGAAAAATCAACCGACATCACTTGTTTTATAAAATTACCGTTTGTATCGTACATTAAAACCTGTTCACTTTTTATTGGATAAGAATCTTTATTTGGCACCACTGCCTCTAAATTCTTTTGGCGCTTAATAAGATAGAAGTTTCCTTTTGTATCAGCTTCTATGTTACTGTATGAATACTGAGATGTGCTAGTAGATTTGTCTAAATCTACTTTAAACTCTTGTCTACCACTTGAATTTATTTTAGTAACTTTATATTGTTCATTATCATCATTTACTCCCAAAATATAAACGTTACCCATCGCATCCATATCTGAACCTAAAAATATTCCAAAATTAGGTTTATTAACAAAATACTGTATCAAAAAAGAAATAATAAAAATAATAATACCTATAATGGTATATTTAACTTCTTTTTTTTCAAAAAAATCTTTAACCGCTCTTGTTTTTAATTTTTTCTCCGTGATTTTCTTTGTCCCTTTGCTTTTTTCTTCCATTGTTTTCTCCCGCCTTTTCATAAAATTTAAAACATTTATATACACTTTTGAAAAAAATATAAAAAAATAGATTTACTATTTTATTTTTATACTGTATAATATAGTATATTATTATAGAATAATTGAGTCAAGCACAAAAAAATGTTTTAATTTTGCCAATATTAAATTTTAAGAAGGTGCTAAAATATGATACCTGTAAGAAAAGAGTCAGATTATACGGTTATTGCGACAAAATACCAAAGCGAAAAAATAAATATTTATATTGCTTGCAAAGGTGAAAAAAAATTAGCTAATAATTTGTACATTTTGAACGAAACACCATATGAATCTGAAAATATCAATCTTTTTAAAACATTGTTTTTTATTTATTCAAGCAAAAACAAACCAAAAGAGTTCTGTGATTTCTTTGTTCAAAACGACAATTTTTACAGCGTTTTTAAATATAAAGAATCACCAAGTATAACTCAAAAGTATGATAAAGAGCTTTCTACCTCTCATTTTGACGAAAGATGTAGAGTTTTAGAGCACATTTTAATGAAAGTAGAGCAAGTAAATAAACTTCCAAAAAACATTGCTGCTTGCGTTACAGAATTGGAAAATATTTGCGTTGACGATGAAAAAAATATTATTTTTAATTATAATCTTAAAAATATAAACAGCTATCCAGAAAACGATACTAAATTAATTTATAAGCACATTCACGATATAATATTTACAATTTTGCGTCAAGAATGCGAAGCAGGATTTAACAAACAACTGCATATCGTACTAGATAAATGCAAAAAAAATGTATACTCCTCTATACCAGAAATGATAGTTGATTTAAAAAAAGCAGAAAAAATTTCTAAATCAAGTTCTTGGTGGGGATATATTAAATCAAAATTTGAATTAAAAAAACCAATTATATCAAAAGCTTCTAAAGTAGCACTTACAACTGCAATAGTATTTGGAACATTTTATTTAGTTTACTCTAAACTTAGCGAAGGCCAAAAACGAGACCTTTCCGCAGCAGTTTCAATAGGTAATCTAACATATAATGCAAATACATCAGATAGCTCCGAAAAAGCTGTTTCTGCAGAAAATGAAGACAACCAAGCATCAACAAAATCCCAAGGTGAAACAACACTTACAAAAGGTCTAGATATCGCATATGATGATTATATAGTACAAAACGGAGACACTGTAAGCTCAATTTGTGAATCATACTACAACGATGTAAAATTTGTAACTGCTGTTTCAACATTCAACGGAATATCAATAAACGAAAACTTAACTCCAGGATCTATTTTAAAACTTCCTAACCGCACAGCAATAGCTCTTTACTCAACAAAATAAATTTCAAAAAATAATCATGACCACGCCTAAAAGACGTGGTATGGACAGCCCTATAAGGGCGTAAAAGTTCCAGCCATCTCAAGACGGCTGGCTTTCACTATGTTCAAGCCTAAGAGGACTGACTACTTGCTACCCTTAAAAGGGTCTACAT
>JAEEGL012403564.1_pt1 | contig 12019 bp, 8 predicted proteins | sample 9134231 | NCBI WGS metagenome assembly JAEEGL01 (sample SAMN16246548, study PRJNA631951) | gut metagenome | biome: gut microbiome; feature: rumen; material: fiber-attached | host: Bos | place: Iran: Karaj | collected 2018-10
AGGCATGATGAAGTCGCTGTGCACCTCGTCGGAGATGACGAAGACCCCATGCGCAAGGCATAGCTCGCCGATCCTCCGCAGTTCCTCTTCCGAATAGACACGGCTGATCGGGTTATGCGGGTTGCAGAGTATGAAGATGCGGCAGCGCGGGTCAGCCAGCACGTCCTTGAGCGTTTCCCAATCGATGCTGTACTCCGTGCCCGCAAGTTTCAGAGGGCAGCGCATCGCTAGCCGGCCATGGATCTCTGCCGCCGTTACGAACGAACCGTAGGCCGGCGCCAGCATGGCCACGCCGTCGCCCGGTTCTGACAGCGCCAGGATCAGATAATTGATAGCGCGTATGACACCGGGTGCAAAACGAAACCATGCCGCCTCCGCAGCCCAGCCGTTGCGTCTTTTTTGCCATCCAAGATATGCCTGTATCGTTTCCGCATCGAGTTCCGTATACCCAAGGACGCCGTGATCGGCAGCCTTGCGGATCGCCTCCGTTACGGCCGGACAGACTTTAAAATCCATGTCTGCCACCCATGCGGGGATGACGTCGTCTGTCCCGAACTCACGCCGCAGCGACGAAGGATCTGTCTTGAGCTGATGCCATGGTCCGCGGTCGATGACGGTATCGAAATCAAAATCTGCCATTCTGTCTTCTCCTGTGCCCGGTTTTCTATTATAATACCACTTGATCAGGTGAAAGGAAACGGAGAGTACTTTCACCGCAGGAGAAAGGCATAAGATATGACACTGAAAGAACTGGCTGTCGGCAGATCGGCGGTCGTTACAAACGTCGGCGGAGAAGGCGCCCTGCGCCAGCATTTTCTGGACATGGGCGTTATTCCCGGAGCGCAGGTCACGCTCATTAAATACGCCCCTTTGGGCGATCCGATGGAACTTAAGATCCACGGCTATGAACTTACCCTGCGCCTTGCTGACGCGGACAAGATAGATATTGAAGAGATCGAGGGATCCGACAGCCGCGAAGAATCTCCGGCAGAAGACGCTCACTATGAGCATCCTGGCCTTGGCGAAGGCGGCAAGTTCCACCCCAAAGGCAGCGGCTCTCCCCTGCCTGAAGGTACCACCCTAACCTTCGCTCTTGTCGGCAACCAGAACAGCGGCAAGACCACTCTCTTCAACCAGCTGACAGGATCCAACCAGCACGTCGGCAATTTCCCCGGGGTCACGGTGGACCGCAAGGACGGCGTGATCAAGGGTCATCCCGACACCCTCATAACAGACCTGCCGGGCATCTATTCCATGTCCCCCTACAGCAGCGAGGAGATCGTCTCCCGCAATTTCGTGCTGTACGACAGACCGAAGGCCATCATCAACATCGTCGACGCCACCAACATCGAGCGCAACCTCTACCTCACCATGCAGCTGCTCGAGATGAACGTGCCCATGGTCGTGGCGCTCAACATGATGGACGAGCTCTCCGCCAACGGCGGCACGGTCGATGTCAACGCGATGGAGACCCTGCTTGGCGTCCCGGTCGTCCCCATCTCCGCCGCAAAGAACCAGGGCGTGGACGAGCTCATCGAGCACGCCATCCATATCGCGCGCTATCAGGAAAGGCCGCAGCGCCAGGATTTCTGCGACCAGAACGACAACGGCGGCGCCGTCCACCGCTGCATCCACGCAGTAGACCATCTCATCGCGGACCACGCGGAGCGCAGCCGCCTGCCCCTCCGCTTCTCCGCCACCAAGATGATCGAGGGCGACAACCTGGTCGCGATGCAGCTGAAGCTGGACGAGAACGAACACGAAGCCATCGAGCACATCGTCGTGCAGATGGAGCGCGAGCGCGGGCTCGACCGCGGCGCAGCCATCGCCGACATGCGCTTCGCCTATATCAGCAAGGTCTGCGCCCGTGCGGTGAAAAAACCGAAGGAGAGCCGGGAACGCGTCCGCAGCGAGCGGCTCGACCGCATCCTCACCGGCAAATACACGGCCATCCCCGCCTTCATCGTCATCATGGGACTGGTCTTTTTCCTCACATTCAACGTCATCGGCGCCTGGCTGCAGGGCCTGCTCGAGCTCGCCATCGGCGGCCTCACCGCGTGGATCGATGCCGGCCTTACGGCCGCCGGCGTCAGCCCAGCCCTGCACAGCCTCATCATAGACGGGATCTTTACAGGCGTAGGCAGCGTCCTCAGCTTCATCCCGGTCATCGTCACTCTGTTCTTCTTCCTCTCTTTGCTTGAAGATTCGGGCTATATCGCGCGCGTGGCCTTCGTCATGGACAGGCTGCTGCGCAAGATCGGCCTTTCGGGGCGCAGCATCGTGCCCATGCTCATCGGTTTCGGCTGCACGGTCCCGGCCGTCATGGCCACCCGCACCCTCCCCAGCGAGCGCGACCGCAAGATGACCATCCTGCTGACGCCCTTCATGAGCTGCTCCGCCAAGGTGCCCATCTACGCTTTCTTCGTGAACGCTTTCTTTCCTGGCCGCGGCGGCATGATCATGGTCGGGCTCTATCTCCTCGGCATCCTCATGGCCATCCTCGTTGCCCTGCTCTATCGCAGGACGCTGTTCAGCGGCGAGCCCGTGCCCTTCGTCATGGAACTGCCCAATTACCGCCTGCCCAGTGCGCGCAACGTGCTGCAGCTGCTGTGGGAAAAGGCCAAGGACTTCCTCGAACGCGCCTTCACGGTCATCCTGATCGCCACCATCGTCGTCTGGCTGCTTCAGAGCTTCGACCTCCACCTGCGCATGGTCAGCGATCAGCAGGACAGCATCCTGGCGCTGGCAGCGGGCCTGCTGGTACCGCTCATGAAGCCCATAGGCCTCGGCGACTGGCGCATCTGCACGGCCCTCATCTCCGGTTTCATGGCCAAGGAGAGCGTTGTCTCCACCCTGGAGGTGCTCTTCGGAAGCAGCGTCGCGGCAGCGATCACACCGATCTCGGCAGCTTCCCTGCTTGTCTTCTCCCTGCTCTACACGCCCTGCGTCGCCGCCATCGCCTCGGTGCGCCGCGAGCTCGGCCGCTCCTGGTCCGTGGGCGTCGTCGTGTGGCAGTGCTTCGTGGCATGGCTGGCGGCGCTGCTGATCAGGCTCGTACTGCTCGCGATCCTGGGATAGACGCAGGACCCGTCCAAAACGAAAAAGGGCGTTCCCGCGGGATTGGTCCGCTGAAACACCCTTTATTTTTATGGCATATAGTACTGCCTGACAGAAGCCGATCAGAACATCGGCGGCGCGAATTCCTTTTTCACGTCGAGAATCGCCTTGCCTGCCGTGCACGCGGCGCAGTCGCAGTATTTTCCGCCGGCAGCCTTGACCTCCTCCATATGCGCCTTCATAGAGGCGGCTTTTTCCCTGCCGAAGATGCCGGCAGCAGTCTCCGAACCGAAGAAGCCGATGACCGCATCGATGGGCATGACGTCGTCCTCGAGCTCCGCGATGAGCCGCCTGCCGACTTCCGCTTCCTTATCCGTCCCGGCGGCTGCGAGCCACTCCGTCGCGACAGCCTTCAGTTCTGCGCAGGCGCTGGGCGCGTCGAGCACGGCCTGTACCATTTCCTTTTTCTTTGCTTGTTCCATAGCCTTGTCCTCCTTGCTGTTTTCAGTGTATCACAGCGGGGCGTCGTCCACAAGCACGGCGGCAGGACGCGCCTGCCCTGCCCGCTACAGCAGCGAGCTCTGGATGATGTTGAACAGGTAGCCGACGATGATGATGCCTGCCGTGCAGATCCCCACGAAGATGGCGAGCAGCTTCGTTTTGACAGCCTTCCGCAGCATGGTAACGGAAGGAAGGGACAGGGTCGTCACGCCCATCATGAACGCGAGCACGACGCCGAGCAGCGCCCCCTTCTCCAACAGAGCTTCGGCGATGGGGATCGTGGCGAAAATGTCCGCGTACATCGGTATGCCGACGAAGGTGGCGAGGATGACCCCCAGCCTGTTATGGCTTCCAAGCACCGCGACGACCCATGCCTCCGGGATCCAGTTGTGGATGACGGCGCCGATGGCGATACCTAAAAGCACATATAAAAAGACGCTTTTTACCGTCGCGAGCGAGTCCTCCCAGGCGTATTTCCAGCGGTCGCGCTGCGTCATCTCCTCCTGCGGTACGTCGGCCTGTTTGCTGGTGAGGATGAACTCCTCCACCTGATCCTCCATATGGAGCTTCTCGATGATCGTGCCGCCGGTGACCGCGACGATCAGCCCGAGGATCACGTACAGGACAGCGACCTTCCAGCCGAAGACGCTCATCAGGATGATCAGGGATCCCAGATCGACCATCGGCGAGGAGATGAGGAATGAGAACGTGACGCCGAGGGGAAGGCCGGCACCCGTGAAGCCGATAAAGAGCGGGATGGAAGAGCAGGAACAGAACGGGGTGACCGTGCCAAGCAGCGCCGCGATGATGCGGGCGCCAAGACCGCTGAAATGACCCAGGATCTTCTTGCTGCGCTCAGGCGGAAAATAGCTCTGGATATACGAGATCAGCAGGATCAGCAGCGTGAGCAGCACGAGGATCTTGACGCTGTCGTACAGAAAGAAGTGCAGGGCGCCGCCGATGCCGCCGGCCGTGTCAAGACCGAGCGCTCCGAGAAAGCGCCCGATGAGCCGGCCGAGCCAGGCCATGCCCAGGATCTCGCTCTGGATAAAAGTCCCCATAGGACAGCCTCCTCTACACTTCTCTTTTGGCGAGTCCGCGCAGGACGTCGAGCGCCTTTGCCGCGCCTTCTTCGGAAATGGAATAATACATCCACCTGCCCTCCCTGCGCCCGATGACGAGCCCGGAGTCGCAGAGGATCTTCATGTGATGGGAGAGCGTCGGCTGCGTGATGTGCAGATCTTCCAGCAGGATGCAGGCGCACCTCTCGCCGTCCCGCAGCAGCCGGACGATCCGCACGCGGTTCTCATCGCACAGTGCCTTAAAGATGACCGCGATCTGTCTGTCTGTCAGTTCCATATCAAAATCCTTTCGTCATGTGATCCTGTAAAAAATTATATCGATATATTTCAATATGTCAATGGATTTTCCGCGGCGTTTGTGGTATATTATTTTTGACCGCACTTTATCGTCATTAAAAAAAGCCCCGAAGGGGCAGCATCAGCTGGAGGAAAACATGTTCCGGATCGAAAAGACGACAGATCTTGACACTGTCAGAGAACTGTTCATGGAGTACTCGGCCATCAAGGGCGCCGAGATATGTTTCGTGTCCTTTCAGGAAGAGCTCGAGGACCTAAGCGCCGCGTATGAGGGCGGGGCCCTGTTCCTTGCGGAATGCGACGGCGCGCCCGCCGGGTGCGTCGCTTTAAAAAAGATCGATCAGAACTGCTGCGAGATCAAGCGGCTGTATCTGCGGCCCGCCTTCCGCGGCAACGGGTTTTCCAAGATCATGCTGACGAGGATCCTGGACGAGGCGCGTCAGCTCGGCTTCCGCACCGCCACGCTTTCCACACTGCCCGCCGTGATGCCTGAGGCTTTCCGTCTCTATCAGGACTACGGTTTTAAGACAGTATACGAAGAGGACGGCATCGTGGATATGGAACTGGCAATTTAGACGGTCTCCGCAGTTTCGGCATCGGCTCACGTAGCTTGAAGAAGAAAAAAGGACGTCATCGGGATGAACCCCGATGACGTCCGTCTTTTTACATGATCCTAACGCGTGCGTCGACCGCGATGAAGCTTCGGCGCGAGGGGTCATAGATGAGCGGATTGATGTCCATCTCGCAGATTTGCGGGAAGTCGAGCAGGAGCCTGCTCACCCGCATGAGGATCTCTCTGAGCTGATCTTTGTCCGCCGGCTCACTGCCACGGTAACCGTCGAGCAGTCTGCGGCAGCGGAGGCTGTCGAGCATGCGGTCGGGATCGGCCGTCGAAAGCGGGACATGACCGAAGGCGACGTCTTTGAAGACCTCGACCATCGTGCCGCCCATGCCCACGAGAACGCTGTGACCCAGCGCCGGATCGAGCGACGCGCCGATGATCATTTCAAGCTTGCCGCTGACCTGTTCCTGGATCTGCAGACCTCGAAGGCCGGGGAAGCGCTCCGTCCATTCATCCATGAGAGCGGTAAGTTCCGTCTCGCTGCCGATGTCCAGACGGACGCCTCCGACATCGGATTTATGCACGATATCCGGATGGTCGATCTTGGCCACCACCGGGAAGCTGATCTCCGGCAGTCTGACGGCTTCGCCCGCAGGCAGGAAAGTGCTCTTCGCCATCGGGATCCCGTAGAGCGAAAGGAGCCTGAAGCAGCTGTCGGCGTCCAGATACGAGCCGGCCGGCGTAGCGCTTATGATCTTCGCCGCGGCCATGCGGTCACCGGCAGGGACGTCGATCCGATAGGAACGGCTTTCCGCGGGCGGCAGCTTCACCATGTAATGCATGGTCCTGACCATCTGATCCGGGAAATTGAAGCTCGGGATGCCGCCGGCTTTCATGGCGCTGCGGCCGGCAGCGCCGAGGGTCGGGCCGAAGAAGCAGGAGAAGATGGGGATGGACGTAGTCTTGAGGATGTCCACCATCGCCTCGGCGACCTTACCGGTATCGACCGTGGCAGGCGGCACGCAGTCGACGATGATCGCGTCGTACTTGCCGCTGGCGATCATAGTGCGCGCGGCAGCCTCGTAGTGATCGGGCGGCGCTGCGGCTACCAGGTCGAGTGGATTGCGAGTGGAAGCTTCAGGCAGGAGCACGGCTGCCAGCGCGTCGCGGTCGGCCTGCTCCAGTTGGGGGAGCTCAAAGCCGTAGTGTACCAGCGCGTCGGTGGTCAGGGTCCCCAGACCGCCGGCGTTGGAGATGATACCGACCCGCCTGCCGCGGATCCAGGGCATCTTGCTGAGGCTGGAAGCCAGCAGGAACGCGTCCTCCAGACTGTCCGCGCGGATGACGCCGCACTTCTTGAGCAGCGCGTCGACGAGTTCGTCGCTGCCGGCCAGGCTGCCGGTGTGGGAGCTTGCCGCAGCGGCACCCGCGCTGCTGCGGCCGGCCTTGACCATGATGACGGGCTTGCTCATGCCGGCCATGACGCGCTCGAAGCGGTAAGGCTCCGGGACAGTCTCCATGTACATGCAGATGATCCGGGTGTTGTCGTCTTTCTCAAGGAGCGGCAGAAGGTCGCAGGGATTGGTGTTGGCCATATTGCCAAGCGAGACGATGACGGAAAAACCGACGTCCAGCTCGCCCGCGAAGTCGATGAGGCTGGTGCCGATGGCGCCGGACTGCGTCAGGAAGGCGACGGGACCGGGCGGCGGCGTCTGCGTGATCATCATGGAGCTGAGGCGCACGTCTTCCGCCGTATTGGCAAGGCCCATACAGTTGGGGCCTATCACGCACATATTGTATTTATCCGCGAGCGCGACGAGTTTCTTCTCGCGATCGACTCCCTCGCCGCCGATCTCGCGGAAGCCTGCTGTGATGCATAGCAGCACAGCCACGCCCTTTTTGCCGCATTCCTCAGCAACAGCAAGCGCCGCAGCTGAAGGCACACAGCAGACGGCCAGATCGATCGGCTCCGGGATCTCAAGGATGGAGGTATAAGCCGGGACGCCGTGCACGGATTCGCCCTTCCGGTTGACGGCATAGACGCTGCCGTTAAAGCCCATGGTGCAGAGGTTCCTGACGACGGCGTTCCCAAGGCCGGGGCGCACCGAGGCGCCGATGACGGCGACGGACCGCGGACGCAGGATCTTGTCGGTCTGCCTCATGAACCTGGGCTTGTTCTCGCTCCAGTCCTCGATGCAGATGCCCTGCGGTGCCGGTTCATTCTTATAGTAAAGGCTGCCGTCAGCATCTGTCGCGAAGTTTCCGAGCGCCAGCTCCAGCACGGTGCGGGCGCCGGTAAGGCGGCTCTGCTCGTTGACGAGCTTCAGATAATGGCGGAAGCGGCTCTCTTCGTCCGGGAACGGGGTATCGTCCACAGGCACCTTCGGCGAGCGGATCAGCAGCGGACCCGCATCCAGTTCCTTTGTGGCGAGGTGCGAGCTGGCGCGGAGATGGTCCAGTCCGAGCGACAGCGCCGTCTGGATCCCCTTCGGGCCAGCCAGGACCCGCCGGCCTTCTTCGCCGGTCAGGGCGAGGTCGCCGGGATGCACATTAATCACAGTATAGCGGTCGAGCACGACGTCCGTGGTCGCCCAGACATAGCCGGACAGCAGGATCATGTCGGCGCGGAACTTTTCGGTGAGCGCCATGGCCTCCGCGTCGAACTGCGCACGGACGGTCCTGTCCTTAAGCGGCATGCCGCGGTCAGCGTAATACTGCCGGATGTCGATGGATTCGCAGGGAATACCGCGCCTTACCGCTTCGGCCGCGGCGCCTGATGCCGGGTTGTCCGCGAAGACGCCCGCCACCTCGAAGGGGCAGCCCTCCGGCAGCTTTTCCATCTGAAGCTGCAGATCGTGCAGCGTCCACAGCGTGTTGCCGGAACCGGAGCAGTAGCCGAGAATGCGCAGCTTGCCGCGCGCAGGATCAAAAATGGGTCTTAACATTGAACACCTTTCCTTGTTGACAGATCACAGCCTGTCCGCGAGATATTCGCTGACGGCTTCTGCGAGACGGATGATGCCCTTTTCCATGTTTTCGTAAGTCGGGGTCGAGAAGTTCAGGCGGAAGGAACGGCAGGGCGCGTCGCTGTCGACCATGAAGTCGCGGCCGGGCACGAAGGCGACGCCTTTTTCGAGGGCGACCGCGGACAGTTCCTGCGAGTCGCAGCCCTCAGGCATAGTGCACCACAGGAAGAGACCACCGTCCGGGCGGGTGAAACTGACTCGCTTGTCGAGATACTGATCGAGGAGACCAATCATATAGTCGCAGCGTTTGCGGTAGATCTCCCGGATCTTCGCGATATGCGCCTCCACGTCGGCAGTCTTCAGCCACTCGTCCGCCAGCACCTGGAAGAAGATGTTGGAGTGGCAGTCGCTGAACTGCTTGGCGACCGTCATGCGCTGCAGGACCTCGTTCGGCGCCATGACGAAACCGATGCGCATGCCTGCCGAGAGGATCTTGGAATAGGAACCGTTGTAAATGACGATGCCTTCCTCGTCCATGGACTTGAAGTTGGGGATGTCCTCGCCGCGGAAGCGCAGTTCGCCGTAGGGATTGTCTTCGAGTATCATGACACCGTAACGTACGCAGAGAGAATAGATAGCTTTTCTGCGCGCGAAGCTCATGGTCTTGCCGCTGGGATTCTGAAAATTCGGGATAAGATAAAGAAGCTTTACCTTCGGTTCGGCCTTGAATACCTGCTCAAGATCGTCGAGTTTCATACCCTCCTCGTCCATCTCAACGCCGACGACATTCGCGCCATGGATACGCATGGCGTTGATGCCGCTGACGAAAGTGGGCAGCTCCACGACGACGGTGTCGCCCGGATCGCAGAGGACGTTGGGAGCAAGCGAGAGGCCTTGCTGGCCGCCGGTGGTAATGATAAGATCGTCGAAGTCGCGTCCGATGTTGAATTTCTCCTTCAGCCGTTTTTTCGTCGAGACGCGCAGCGGCGGATAGCCCTCCGTCATGCTGTACTGCAGACCGAGCATGGGCATCTCCGTAAAGATGCGGTCGGCGATGGCATGCATCTCCTCGACGGGGATCGCTTCGTTGGAGGGGCTTCCCGTGGAGAGTGCGATGACCTCCGGATGGACCGAGGCGTATTTCAGGATCTCCCGGATAGCCGAGGGACGGATATCCCGGATGCGATCGGAAAACGTGTATTCCATGTTTTTTCTTCCTTTCCCGTACCAGCAAAGAGGCAATAGGTCAAAAGAGCGTTCTGCTCTGATTATCAGTATAGCGACACGTATTATCTTTGTCAATTTATATGACATGGTTAATGAAAACATCCTTTACAAACTTCCTGCGTTGAAATATAGTTATACTGTATAGTTGTTTATATTTTCGCAATTTGCATGATACAAGGAGGTTGTTACAGCATGAGCTACAAAGAAGACGGAAAATGGTGGGTCAGCGCCGCCAATTTCGAAGAAGAGATCACAAAGGAATGGAAGTTCCCGGAAAAGATCGAGATCCTCGACACGACACTGCGTGACGGCGAACAGGAACCCGGCATTATCCTCACGATCGAGGATAAGGTCGAGATCGCCAAAAAGCTCGATGCCGCCGGTGTACACCGCATCGAGGCAGGCTGTCCCATGACCTCGGACGCGGACGCCGAAGCGATCCGTCAGATCTGTGCCCTCGGGCTCAAGGCTGATATCTACTGCTTCGTCCGCGGCGTGCTCTCGGATATGGACGTCGCCAAGGCCTGCGGCGTCGACGGCGTCATCATTGAGGTGCCCGGCAGCGAACAGATGCTGCAGGGCGGCATGCGCTGGGGCCTGCCCAAGGCGATCGACGCCGCGGCGGCAGCCACCAAGTACGCGCACGAGCTCGGCCTGAAGGTCACCTTCTTCCCCTCCGACGCCTCCCGTTCCACCGTGGAATTCCTCACCACCCTATTAAAGGGCGTGCTGGAGAACGGCGGTCACATGGATTCCGTCGCCCTTGTCGACACCTTCGGCGCCTTCTCGCCTGAAGGAGCCGCCTTCATGACCCGCGTCCTGCTCGAACAGGTCGGCGTACCGGTCGAGGCGCACTTCCACGAGGACTTCGGCCTTTCCGTCGCCACCACGATCGCTGCCCTCAAGGCCGGAGCCTTCTGCGCCCACGTCACGGTCAACGGCATCGGCGAGCGCGCCGGCAGCTGCCCGCTCGAACCGCTGGTCATGAGCCTCCAGTGCCTCTACGGCCAGGACACCGGCATCAAGTACGACGAGCTGCTTGGCCTCTCCCAGGAAGTAGCGGTCCGCTCGGGCAAGAGCGTCCCGCCTACCAAGGCCATCGTCGGCACCAGGCTCTTCGGCTGGGAGACCGGCCTGCCCACAGGTTACTGGCAGAAGTCCCGCGACATCAACCCCCTCATCATGATGCCCTATCACTTCTCGATGACGGGCCAGCCCGCGCCTCACATCTACATCGGCAAGAAGAGCGGCGCGGCCAACGTGGCGCTGGTCAACGAGCGTCTCGGCCTGCCCCCGATCGAGGACAAGGACGTGGTAAAGGAGCTCCTGAAAAAGGTCAAGGATCTGTCCCTGGCGGTCAAGAGAGACCTTTCGGACGAAGAATATCTCAAGCTGTATCACGAAACGGTCTAAAGCCCCGCAGCAAAAGCAGTTCCAGAAAGGAAACAAAAGATGGGCAGCTATAAAGTATTAAAGAATCTGGTCTATACCGAGACCAAAGACGAGGTCCTGACGGCGGATATCTATCTTCCTGAAGGCAAGAAGGATATCCCCTGCATGCTGATGCTCCACGGCGGCGGCTGGCGTTACGGCAACAGCGAAGCCTATACCGAATGGGGCCATGCGCTGGCAGAGCGCGGCATCTGCGCCATGTCCGTCAATTACAGGCTCTCGACCCTGCGCTACGCCGGCTGGCCCGACGCCGTACAGGACGTTGTCGATGCCATGCAGTTCCTCGTGCGCAAGGCGCATGAGTGGGACCTCGATCCTTACAATATGGGCATGATGGGCGATTCGAGCGGTGCGCACCTCGGCTTCATGGCCGCTTTCCGCCGCGAATATGCCAGCCTCAAGATCCGTCTGCTGATCGGAGCATACGGCGTTTACGACGTCTATGACTGGGCAGCCTACGGCGAGGATCGCTGGCCGGGCAAGCAGCTCGGCGGCAGAGACTTCATCGGCAAGGACCTCTGGCGCGAGCGCGCCGTCTTCGATGAGGCGTCGCCCTATTACCAGATTGAGGATGTCGTCAAGTCCTATCCGCTCTTCAAACCCGAGATCATGCTGCTCTGGGGCGAGCAGGACGGCTTCGTCCCGTGCGAGCAATCGCTCGAATTCGCCAAGAAACTCGACCAGCTCAAGATCCCGTATGAAGCCATCGCCATCCCTGATGCCGGACACCTCTGGTTCCCACGCGATATCATGACCAACAGGATCAACCTCCTCGACCGCTATCCGCTGTCAGAGGTCGCACCCAAGGTCTTCGAGTTCATCGACCGCGTCTTCTCCAAGCCGCGCTTCACGGTGCCCGAGCCGCTCGACAAAGA
>JAEEGL012430884.1_pt1 | contig 12019 bp, 11 predicted proteins | sample 9134231 | NCBI WGS metagenome assembly JAEEGL01 (sample SAMN16246548, study PRJNA631951) | gut metagenome | biome: gut microbiome; feature: rumen; material: fiber-attached | host: Bos | place: Iran: Karaj | collected 2018-10
GTCCTCTTTGAGAAACGGGCTCGTGGGCTTATATCCGCTTTTCTTCGGGAGAATGCCCAGCTCATAGCAATAATGGAGATAAAGCCGGTAAATCCTCGATGTGCGACGGTACGGCTGCCAAGCATCGACCAACTCCTCCGGCATGTGCGGTGAATGTGCTACCTCCGCATGGCGATTGCCGAAGGGGGCGCGGCTGCCGCAATGCTGCCGGATGAACTCCGGCGTCAGGCGCTCATCCAGCGTGTCCAGACGGGTGAAGTGCTCATACTGCGGCAGGCGGATCTTCCAGTGGGTGCCGGTGAAGTCCGTGATATACCCAAGCTCCTTCAGATAGTTCTCCACGTAAACCGGGCAGCGGTTAAACTCGATGGCGTCCCAGACGTCGTTGCGGTAGACGTTGTACCGGGTAGGTTTTCCGTCCTTCTCATCCAGATACACCGGACGGGACGGCGCTTTGTGCCCACGCCGGATAAAACTCAGGCCATAGGCGCAGCAGAGCTCGTCGGACATATCCCGCAGCCGCTGCATCTCCGCTTTGGAATAGTTGTATTTCTTCCCGTCGATGAAGCTCACGGAATTGATCACGAAATGGTTATGAAGGTGTTCCTTATCCAGATGCGTTGTCACAAGGACCTGGAAGCGGTCGCCCCACATGGCCTTCGCCAGCTCCACGCCGATGTCATGGCACTTCTGCGCCGTGAGTTCGCCGGGCTTGAAGCTCTGGTAACCGTGATACGCGATATACCCGTCGGTTTTGCCGTACTGCTGTTTCGTGAGGATCATCTGCTCCAGCGCCGTCTCCTTCAGGCAGTTGATGGCGGTGACATAGTGACCGTCTGCCGTGGCCGCAGGGCGCTCGGCATAGCGTGAAACATCCCATAGGTCCTGAAGCTCCGGATAGGTTTTCTCCGGGTTTTCCACATAGTCTGTCACCGTCTTGAGGCTGCCGGAGATATGCCATAGGCTCGTGGTCGCCATCAGGACGCCGCCTTTCTCGGTGCGGTGAAGGCCGCCTGGAGATCCAGAATCCGCTCTTCCAGCTTCCGCGCCGCCTCGGTAAACTCCGGCGTCTTTGCGCGGAGCAGCAGGTCATGGACCTCATAGAGCGCATCCAGCAGCCGCCACAGCTCCATCGGCGGCTCGACCGCCAGGGCTTTCTTTGTGAGGAGGCTCCGCACGTACTCGGCCATGGCAACGCCGCTCTTTTCAGCCCGGTTCTCCAGGCGCTCTCTCTGGCGTTCGGTCAGCCGGATTGTGATCTTCACATACTTCTCTTTTTCATCCTGCATTTTGTTCCTCCAATCTTCACGGGGTATTCAGGGGTGTCCCCTGGGTGATGGATCGCGCCGTCGCGATCCGATGCTCGCTCAACTATGCGACACGGCCCCCGAAGGATGATTTCATGCGGTCTGGCCGTGTCAAATAGCGGCAGAATAACGATGGCACGGTTTTGTGCCGCTTTTCTTGCGCCGTTTGCGATTTGGCACAGAAACAGGCGGTTTTGGCACACGCTCAGAAACCTTCGAGAAATGCCAACGCCGCGGCCTTCTGTTTTTGCTCCTGTTCCTCTGTGATCTCAACAGGCGGAGACGTCTCCGGCGGCATTGCCGGCAGCGCGGCAAGCTCTTCCCTGACGATCTGCCGGATCGCATCCAGCAGCCGGGCGTCACGGTCCCCGTCCAGGAGTTCCGCCACGGCAGCGCAGATCGCTTTTGCGGCGAAAGCGCTGCGGGAGCCGTACTGCTCCCGGTCCAGCGTCTCCAGGAACTCCGCCGTCCGGCGCTGTGCAGCATCTTCCAGGCTGAAGCGCACATTGATCCGATACTCGCTCATCCGATCACGCCGGCTTCCATCTGCATTTCCGCGAAATACTCATAGCCCTTGGCGGCGGCGCAGATGTCCTCGACGAAAACGACGCGGCTGGGCTTGTACTTATAGAAGTTCTTTACGAGGCAGCCGCCACCGCCAGAGATATACAGCATCATGGTGTTTTCGTCATACCCATGTTCCCGGAGGCGGCGGAAGACGTCTGCAACATAGTCCGCTGCCACGCTGCGGATGAGCTTCAGGGCAGCGGGGGCGATGCTCTTGTCCGTGCCGGTGCGGAGCACCTTCTCAATGATCTCATAGCTGATCTCGCTCTGCATCTCGCGGGCGTAGGCCTCCTGCACTGCCAGCGTGCACTGATATGTCCCGCATTTCTCCGTGTACATTTTGCTGGAAAGCGGGTTGCCGTCACAGACATACAGGACGTTCATGGTGCCGTTTCCAATGTCTGCGACCATGTTCATGCCCTCCATCGTTGCGGCCTGCTGCACAATGGCGGCGTAGCCCTGCGGGTAGATCGCCGCGCCGACGATACGGATGTGGTAGTCCTCCTTGCGGAAGGTGAAGCTGACTTCCTTGTTCTGTGTGAGATACTCTCTGTACTTCCCCTTCTGCCCTGCTGTCCAGGTAAGCGGCAGGCCGGCGGCGATGAAGACATCCGCCTCCGTCAGTCCCGCGTCGTGCAGCTCCATGGCGATGGCGGCCAGCGTCAGCAGATAGAATTCATCGTCCCCGGTCTTCTCGCCGATGAATTCATTATGTCCCTCGCCGATGAGGTAATAGCGCCCGTTAAACACGAGCATGTCCCGCGTGAACAGCGGCTCGGCGTCATAGCCGAGGATGCCGGTACGGAAGCAGTGATTGGCCGTCTTGGTGTTGCCATAGCCGTTGTCCACGCCGATGATCTTGGTTCCTTTGAAGTCTTTCATTTTGTTTCTCCTTTTGATTCTGATTTGCCCCCGTACTGCGGGAGCAGTTTTCTTTTTCAGCTTTGCCGTTGTATCCGATCCCGTTCCTGCCCCGATGATTTCCGCGGCGTTTTTCGACCCATTGGCACGCTGCGGGGTTTCTTGGCGAATGCTTCACCTGGGTCGTATCTGCTCGGACGGCTATGAAGTTTTCAAGGTACACGAAAGATGGGAAAAGGCTCCCTCACTTACCTACAGCAACCTTTGGCAGGTAAAACGGCAAAACTTTTTTCCGGAAAAACTCTCCGGTGAAATAAGGGCTATAGAAAAAAAGCCTCCACTAAACGCAGTTTTAGGGGTGTTTTTGCAACCCTTTTTTGAAATTTTTTTACAAGAAAAATTAATTTCGTGAAAAATGACCAACGTACTCGCCGCTGAATTGTAAAAAACACCCACTACTTTTCTACTACAACTTTCATAAGCAAAAACGAAACCTGAACCACTAAACTTTTTTGCTCGCAGATCATATCCTGCGATAACAGAAAAGACCACGCCAAAAAATGGCGTCTTCAAAAAACCGAAATGCAGCATTCATGCGGGTTTCCGGGTTCAGCCCAACTGCGGATTCTGCTTCCAAAAGCCCGCAAACCATTGATAACGCTGATAAAATGCAGGTCGCCATTTTTTGGCGTCCTCAGAAGCACTTTTTTGCGAAAAAAATGAAAAAGCCGGACATCAGAACCAAAGGATAGACTTATCCCTGGGTTCCGATGCCCGGCTATTTGGTGACTCGTTGGGCCTATTCAGCCACGGACCCGTTGCTCGGTGCGTCGGTCGGTGTTCCGTATTACTTTTTCATGGCCCCTCCGCCGCTGCCATTGATAACAGCAGTCTGTCGAGGTGCTTTAACGATACCACATGATTTGAACTTTGTCTATTCTGCATTTGCAGAAGTCATTTTTGACAATCCGCATGATGATCTTGTTTTCCGATCACCGGTTTTGAGACTTTGTATCGCTTCTTTATTTCTTTATGTGCTCGCACACGTCGATGATGACCCCGGTGGGAGAAACAAGATAGGCGTATTTGCTGCTGGCTGTGGTGCTGGGGGCGGCGAATTTTGACTCCCGGAAGCCCTGTGACATGAAGAACTGATAGGCCTCCTCGAAATTGTCCACATTGATCCGGATCCCGGTATAGGTCTGCGGGATCATGGGGACCTCCACAACGTCCACGTGGAAACCGTTTGCGTCCTTCATGCGGTGAGCGGAAAACTTTATGTCCACATCTTCCGCTTTGTTGTGGGTCTCCTGAAAGCCCAGTTCCTCAAAGAGCTTGATGATGGGTGCTGCCTCCTTGGCAATGATCGAGGGGTTGAAAGTCGTGATTTTCATTGTGTTCTTCCTCCTATTGTATTTAAGCCTTTGACAAGTGCAACGACGGAGACGATCAGGGGCGTCACGACCACCAGCAGCGTCGCGAGGTTGACGCTGGCGGACATGGCCACCGGCAGGACGCCGAAGCCGACGTTGGCCGGTCCCTCCAGGTTATGCTTCAGGGCGAGGAAATACAGAATTGCCGCCGCAAGCGATACGGCGAGGGAAACGAGCGTGAGCGGAAGCGTCACGGCTCGACGTCGCGCCTCGGTCAGATTATTGTAATAAAGCTCCCAGACGGCAATGCTTAAAAAGGCCACCAGGGACACCAGCAGAAAAGCAAGCGTATAGGGGACGTAGCCGGCAGAAAAGTCGAGAATGAAGAGGCCAAAGAAAAAGCCGCAGAAGCCATATAATGCAATCAGAAGCCATAAAAACCGGAAGACGTAGCGCACGACCTTTCCCCTTCTCGGGATGGGCGCACGGCAGGGTCCGGCAAAGTCCGGCGACCTTTTCAAATGCGCCAGAACGCTTGCGCCGCAAGCAATACAGGCAATTGCATACAGCAGCGCGTCCAGCGGATAGAGCCGCGTCGGACCGCCCTCCGTGAGCGAAGAATACCGGCCCGCGAGGCGCATAATGAGCACGTAGACCGCAATCACAGCGCCCAAAATGACCGACAAAACCGCGCGCATTTTCGCCTGTTTTCGCAGGATTTCGCCGCTCTCGTTCCGGTAGAACGTGTGGGCGACCGTCAGCCCGCAAAGGGACAGGAAGAAGGAGAGGAAGATCGGCACGGAGCGCAGCGCGTCACGCAAGGCGATGTCGAGGCTGCCGCAAACGACAGAGCCGAGGCAGTCGGAAAGGCAGTAAAGGAAATTCATAAAGGTAAAGGCCGAGAGTACGAAGCAAACGGTGACGGCCAACACCGAAAGGATAGACCTCCGGCGGTCAAGCAGTGTTTTCATCACCATTGCACCCATGCGGCAAAGTCCCCGTCCGCCCTTTCGTTGAAATAGAGATGCTCCAGATCAAAGGCGCCGTCCCGCCCGGTCAGCGTCACCAGGGACGCGCCGATGAGGTCAAAATCCTCCATGATGCCGGTGGACGCAAGGCCCATCTGCACCGCCGGGTCCTCACTGCCCGCGTCAATGTGGGCGAAATAGAGCTCCTTGCCCGTCTTGACGCCGAGGCCGATGACGACCCCCTCGTATTCCACCGTCCAGTCCACGTTATGGGCGTGCCCCATGAAGGCCGCGACCAGGCCGTGGTCCTTCGCGCGGTCGATGAAGTCGCTGGCGCAGGCTTCGCTTCCGTTGTCGTCAAAGCCCTCCAGCCGGAAATACTTGTGTTTGAGCGCCGTGCCCTCCTCGGTGACCGCCAGCCAGGCCTTCCCGTTTTCGTCCTGCGGGATGTGGTAATAGGCGATGGCGGGCACGTCCTCCCCCGCGAGGGTGTGTTCCCGGAGGAACCAGTCCGTCTGCTCCGGGCGGATAAAGTCGTCGTCCCGGAACAGAGAAAACTCCGTTTCCGAGAAATCGGCGCCGGAATCCAGATTCGCGATCATCCAAACCGCAGGCGTGTTCTTCGTCCCGTCCTCCGTCAGGTCGATGACGTAATTGCTGCGCCCGTAGAGGTCGTCGTTTCTCTCACAGTAGAGGCAGTGGGCCGCGCTCTGAAAGCGTTTCGCCAGCGTCTTCGGGTGATAAAGCCCCTGCCGGTCGTGATTGCCCCAGGTCGGCGCGTAGACGAAGCCGTATTCCTCCGCCTTGCGCTCAAAGTAGTCGATGAAGGTATCGAGGTGATAGCTGTTTGCCAGCATGAACAGATCGCCGGTCAGCTCCACCAGGTCGATCTTCGCCCCCGGCCCCTGGGTGGCGGCGATGTGGGCGCTGACCTCAGCGAGAAGCTTGTCCAGATAAGCCTCCGATGCGCGCAGGTCAGTATTCACGTTCCAGTGGAGGTCCGTGAGCTGAAGGATATTGAAATTGTCATGGTAGCGGAGGGTGAAGACGTAGTCCTCGGGGTGCTCGGCGTTCGATCGCGTCTCCCCGCAGGCGGCGAGGGAAAACAGCATCGCCGCCGCCAGCATGATACAGAGGAGCTTCTTGTTCATAGCAGTATGATATTGGGCGGTGCGGCGGGATGCCCGCATCCCGCCGCCTGGGGTGTTACTGCACCTTCGTCATCTCAAAGGTCGCGGTGAAGGTGCTGCCATCTTCGTCTGCGCGCAGGGCGGTCCAGGTCATGGTGTCGCCGTCGATGGCGATCTCCCACCACTCGCGGTACTCAACACCGTTATCCACCCAGCGGGTGCAGAACAGATTGCCGGCCACGAAGTATTCATTCAGCGTATTGTCGCTGGGCACCCAGCTGTCGCCGTCCATGACGTAGTAGACGAAGCTGCCGTCGGCGCGGTACTCCCAGCGGTGGTCCTGCCCGTCGTCAAAGACGGAGCCGGCGCTGGTGCAGCGGCCCTCCCAGGTACCGACGATGGCGTCGCTGTAGTCTTCATCGACTTTGACGTAACGATAAACAGCTTCAGCAGTGTTCTTCACAGCGCCATCTACCATTCTGATCCGCTTTCTGTTTGCAGTGAACTCGGTGTCACTGATGGCGGTGATGACAAACTCGAAAACCGTGGCTCCATTCTCGCTGGAATGACTGGTGAGGGTCACTTTGTTGCCATCAATGACAACATCCATTTCTGAAAGGTCTTTCCAAAGCTCTCTTCGGGATGATTGTCCATCCTTCGAGACGCTCGAATATGCCTTGGTGTCAGAAATAAAGTCAAACACGCCTTTTTTCGTTGGTCATCACAGGCTGGCCGTCTTTTTCAGCCGTCATCCACTTTCCGAGAATAAGCTCCGCCAGGTCGGATGCGTCGCCCATATACTGCGCCACGTTCTCCGCCGTGATGAGGTCGGGCGTCAACAAATAAGTCGGGACAGCCATGACGTCGTTGTGGTAGGTCTCGGCGTCAAACGTCGCTGCAACGTCCAGGTCGGCGCCCAGGGTCTTGCCCTCCAGAAGGGCCTCGGAGACCTCGAAGGCCACGGCGGCTTGGGCGGCGAAGTCCTTGTAGACGGTCATGGTCTGCCTGCCGTCCGCGATGGCCAGGAGCGCGTCGGGGTTGGCGTCCTGGCCGGTGATGACGGGCAGGTTGCCGACGGTGTAGCCGGCGGCAAGGGCGTCGCCGACGCCGTGGGCCACGTTGTCGCTGCCGCAGAGCACCGCGTCAAGCCGTGTGCCGTCAGCATAGTGCTCCGAAAGGATGCGCGTGAAGCGGGCGCAGGCCTCCTCGTCCCGCCAGTGGAGGGTGGCGACCTCGTCAAAGCTCGTCTCGCCGGAGGGGGTCACCAGCTTGCCCGCGTCGATATAGGGCTGGAGCACATCCATGGCGCCCCGGAACACATAATCGGCGTTTCGATCCGTGGGGCTGCCGGCGGCATACTCGATGTTGAAGGGCCCGGCGGCGTTGTCCAGGTCCAGGGCGTCACGGACGCACTCGCCCTGCATCTTGCCGACGACGTAGCTGTCATAGGTGACGTAGGCGCTGACGGCGTCGGTGCCGTTAATGAGACGGTCATAGGCCACCACGGGGATGCCCTTCTCCCCTGCCGCGGCCATGGAGCGGGAAAGCCCGTCGCTGTCCACCGCGGCGATCAGCAGCAGGTCCGCACCCTGGGCAATGAGGCTGAGGACGTCCGCATCCTGGTCGCCGCTGACAGAATCCGTGTACGCAATCATGACCTCGTAGCCGGCGGCTTCAAACTGCTCCTGCAGGTCCGCGGCGTCCGTGGTCCAGCGGTCGGAGGCGTTGACGGGCATTGCGATGCCGACGGTGGCGGCGGCCTTTTCCAGGCTGTTGAGCGTGGAATGGGCCTCAAAGTTGCTGTTTTCATCCAGATTGCGGAAGACGAGCTTCAGATACTCAGCCCCGGCGTCGACGAGCACGGTCAGGGTCTTGCGGTCCGCGGAGTGGAACTGGACGGTGGGGATGCCGTTTTCTTCCGACGCCTGGGCGGCGGCGCCGGCTGCTGCGGCCTCCGCTGCGGCGTAGTCCTCGCCGGTATTGGCGAGCTGGTAGACGTCAAACTCCATGTCGGTGAGATTGCTGCGCCAGCAGGCGACCTGCCCGGCCTCCGTCAGCGCGCCCGCCGTAAAGCCGTTCGGGATGCGGACGGTGTAGGGCGCGGTCCCGAGCCGGATCGTCTGATACGCCACAGTCTCGGCGCCGACGCCGCAGATATAACCTGAGATCACCTTACCCAGTTCCTTGCGCGTGACCACCGCTTTGGGCAACAACAGCTCGTCCTCGGCCTCCGGCGCGCCGTTTATTACGACCCAGTGCGTGGCCTCGTCCGCCCAGTCGGAGACGTCTCCGGCGTCAGCGGCAGCCAGCGGGAAATACCAGGCGCCGGTGAAGCCGAGGCCGTTTTTCTGGGCGTAGCGGTAGATCATCACCGCCAGCTGCTCGCGGGTGACGGGGTCGGTGGGGCCGAAGGTCCTGGCGTCGTAGCCCTTGACGATGCCCTCACTGGCCGCCCAGCGGACGGCGTCCATGTAAAGTGCTTCCGTGTCCAGATCCTCAAAGCCCGGCGCATAGTTCACGACGGGCTGGCCGGCCATGATCCAGAGCGTGCAGGTGACCATGGCGCGGTCGGCGGGCTTGTTGCCGCCGGTCGGCTCGGCAATTTCCGCCGCCCAGGCCGTCACGCCCAACGAGGCGACGAGCGCCAGCATGAGGATCAGTGCGATCAGTTTTTTCATGCTTGTTTTCCTCCTTTTTGACTTTCTTTTTTATATCGTTTTTCTTTCATTATCGTCATTGCCGATGCAAGCAGGATTGAGACGATGATGACAGCGAACGGAAGGATCCAGCTGCTGACCCATGCAGGCGCATGGATGCCGACAAAAATGTTAGTTATCAGCAGCCCTATGAGAAAATGATACAGATACACATCAAGCGAATACTTTCTTCCCAAAACCGCTATCGCAGGTATCACCTTGCGCTCAGGGAGACGCAGCGCCAGCAGAAATGCTTCTGTCGCCAGCCATATTTTGAATATCTGCGATACATCAAGCGCAAGAAATCGCACGTTGACGGTTACGAACAGCATCGCCATCGATATCAGCAGGAACGGCACGGTATAATAAAGCGGTATTTTCGTGATACTGTCTTTCCTGGATGCGATAGAATGTCCCAGCAGCATCACCGGCAAGGCGCCAGCGAGAAAGTTGCCACTGAGATGCCAGTCAGCGCCGCAGGAATTGGTGTATGTTTCCATTCCTATGCGCAGAAGCAGCAGCATCGGCAGGAAAATATAAGCGTATTTGCTGATCCTGTATTTGTGCAGCACATACAGAATCAGATAGGAGTACAGTAATGCGGGCATGAACCACAAAGGGTCTGCATGTATGAATTCAAAGTCGCCAAGAATGAGCATTCTGACATAAAGCCACGGATCACTGAGATTTGCGGCCCATTCGCTGAAAGTTCCGAGCGCGAGGTGATGGATGACCGTATAGACAAAATACACCAATACCGCGATCAGCGTGATATTCAGATTTCTTTTGAATCGTTTCAACAGGTTTCTGCAAGCCATCCCGTCATCTTCATTGTAAGCAAAATACCCGCTTACAAGGAAGAAAAACACAACGCCGCTGACACCGATTGCGCAAAGTATCCTGCCCGGCACACCGGGAAACTGAAAATGAACCAGTATGACACCGAGCGTGGAGATACCTTTTATAAAGTCTATCAGATGATTCGTCCGTTTCATGATTGAATCCCTGGTTCCATCACAGTGAAATAAAGGGCAAAGCTCCTGTCGTCGGGGGATGGGAATACGCGGACAGAGCAGGTTCCCGTCCCCCTTTCGTTCACTTGCCCTGCGGGCCGCCGCCGGCCAGCGCGACCGGCACAAGGACGTCGGAGAAGTAAGGCTCGGTGACGATGGTGCCATCGGGCATATCCGACCCGGGGTACGCATAGAAATCAATGGTATCGCGTATCTCATTCATCAGCTTGATTTCTTCTTCTGTCATAGCTGAATCCATCTTTGCTCGATAGGCTTGACGCTCCGCCTCCGTCGCAGAGGCTGAGCCTTGGGCTCTGCTGCTGGTGCGGGTCCAGAACACCACATCCACGGCCCCGCTGGCGAGGGCGGCGGCGCGGCCCACGCTGTCCACCACCACCAGCTCGATGTTCTTGCCGATGCGCTGTCCGATCTCCGCCAGCACCGCGGTGTTGAAGCCAGCAGGGGTGCCGTCCGCGGCCACGTAGTCCATGGGAGGGAGTGCACCTGTAACAGCGACCTTCACGGTCTCCGCGCCGTCGAACTTCGGCAGCGCGATGGGCTTGATCTCCCCGCCGTTCACCAGATCGTCGATCTGCTCCTTCACCAGCCGGTCCAGGGTACCGTCCGCCTTCATGGCGGCGATGGCGGTGTTGAACTCGTCCCGTAGCGCGGCGTTGCTCTCCATCATCATAAAGGCGAAGTCGTTGCCGACGATGCCGTTCAGCACGACCTCCGCGAAGGTGTTCCGCTCCTTGTCCATATTGTATTTGATTGGCATACAAAGATTGTCATTTGTGGCGCAGAGATAGCGGGCGACACTTTGATAGATCTCGATAGAGTCGACGTCCCCGGCGTTGAGGGCCATCAGCAGGGCGTCCAGCGTGTCATAAAAGACAATTTTGGTACTGTCAGCCTGTTTTGAAGCGCCCTCCGTCCGTTCCGCATACCCCTCTTTGACCATTTGACGACCGAGCTGTCTCCGAGCATCTTGATAGGTCGCAAATTCCTCCTCCGTCATGTTCAGCATGGAGAGCGTGCCCTGCACCGTTACCCCGCTGTCGGCGGTCTGGGGCGTTTCTTCTGCTTTCTTCCCGCAGGCGCAGAGGGTCAGCGCCAGCGCCAGTACCAGGGTCAGTGCGATCAGTTTTTTCATGGTTTATTTTCCTTTACACTTTCTGATGTGCTCTGACAGGTTGATGGAGAAGCCGGAGGGCGAGACCATCATGGTGGCCTTCGAGCTGCCGGTATCCGTGATCTTGCTGCCCTGGGCGTTGGTAAAGCCCTTTTCCTCCAGCAGCTTGTACGCCTCGTCGAAGTCGCGGACGTTCATGCTGATCGAGGTGATGTCCCGCGGGACAGGGGCCTGGGTGACGCTCACGCGAAAGACCTTGCCGTCTTCCGCCAAGTACTTCATGTTGACGCTGGTGATGTCCTCGTCGTTGATGCCGGTCTTGGTGTGGCTGCGCTCGAAGCCCAGCGCCTCAAAGAGCGCAATGGTAGACTTGGCGTCGCTGGTGATGATGGACGGTTTGAAGCCTGTGATTTCCATGGTCTTTTCCTCCTGAAAAAGTGTTTTTCCGCTTTACTTTGTGCCTCTTGCGTCCTTATCCGCATACTTGCCGCGGATGGCAAGAGCGATGGTGCCGTCCTTTAGCAGCCCGCTGAGTTTGGATATGACGATGAACAGCGTGACGTAAGAGACATCCGAGAACAGGAACATCGTAATAATATTCATTGCAAAATAAACGCCGAAAATGATCCATGTGTTTCTTTTCCCAAGATCCTTCCAGAATCCAAAGATAAGGAAAAAGATTGCCCTCAAGCTCGCTAAAATAACAGAGGGTACAAAATTACTAAATTGAGCATATGAATTGGAATGTATATTTAGCCAGATGTAGAGAAGCTGTATGATAAAGAACAACAGCATAAAGGCTTTGTAGAGACCAGCCGCTTGCTTGCTGTATCTTCTTAACAAATAAAAAACACCGCAAATGAACGCAATGATGTTAAGGATGCTGATGATCCCGTAAAGGTATATGCTCAGTTGCTCCGCGCTTGAAGGGGATTCTACACCGCTGCCGCTGAGAATCATGATCGCGGTGAA
>JAEEGL012765019.1_pt1 | contig 12019 bp, 10 predicted proteins | sample 9134231 | NCBI WGS metagenome assembly JAEEGL01 (sample SAMN16246548, study PRJNA631951) | gut metagenome | biome: gut microbiome; feature: rumen; material: fiber-attached | host: Bos | place: Iran: Karaj | collected 2018-10
ATGATCTCGTGCAACGACGGATTCAGGCCTGTCAGTTTCCTTCTGGAAACGATAGAAGAAAGCGGAGAATGAAATGATGAAAGACAGTTTCCGGGAAGAAGAGAACAGACCGGGGCCGGCTTATTTTCAGGAAATGCCGGAATATGTTCCGATGGACGCGGTCCCGGACGATGAAGAAAAGCCGAAAACGCAGGAAGGTCTGGAGTTTTTCTGCCCGGCGTGCGGAAAGAAGATCCCGTTAGGCGTTAAGGAATGCCCGGAGTGCGGCGCATCTTTGGGAGAGCTCTGGAGCGAAAAGGATGACAATGCGGCGGATTTCGGCGGCGAGATCGGCGGCCTTGGAGGAAACGGCGGCAGCGTAAACGGCTAATACGCCAGGCTGCGGACGATGCTTTCCAGCCTGGAAAAATGCTTTTCCATGTCCCGTACCAGCTTAAACTGAACCCGGCAGCGGTCCAGATTCTGCCCGGGGCGGCTTGTACGGAAGTAGCGATCGCCCTCCAGATAGTCGGTCAGGAAGCGGATCCCGCATTCCAGCGTCATCAGACGGGCGCCCCAGGGAAGATAAGAGATTTCTGCTTGAGTCAGAAGATCTTCAGAGCCTTGAAGAAATCCGCGGGTGTAGGAGGTAAAAAGCGCCAGATCCAGAACGGCGCGCTCCGGATCCCGTTCATCTTCGGCACAGTGCTTCGCGCCCGAACGGATCGAATCGCCGAAGTCGCAGACCGCCAGACCGGGCATGACCGTATCCAGATCCACGAGGCAGATCCCTTCCCCGCTTTCCCGGTCGAAGAGGATGTTGTCCAGTTTTGTATCGTTGTGTGTGATACGCAGAGGCAGAAGCCCGGCCTGCTGCGCATCGGCCAGTACGGAGCAGTCGGATTCCCGGTTCAGTACAAATTCAATCTCGGGAGCGGCTGAAGAGGCGCGCCCCATCGGATCCTGCTTCAGCACTTCGGTAAAGCGCCTGAAACGAGCCGGAGTATCGTGAAAATGAGGGATGGTCTCATAAAGACTTTCTGCCGGATAATCCGCCATCTGCTTTAAAAAACGTCCGAACGCGCGGCCGGCTGTTTCAAAAAGCGCTTCACTTGCCTGTGATTCCGAAAATGTGTTTTCAATAAACGGCATCAGCCGCCAGACCTGGCCGGTGCCGTCTTTTATATAGGGATCACCGTTTCCGGCCGGAATCAGGCTGAGCGTTTCACGTGCAGGATTCCCGCCGCGGTCGAGGATCTTTTTTCTTAAATGATCCGTCACACGGATAAAGTTTCCCATGACTTTTTCGGGTTCGGGAAATGCTTCCCGGGAAAGGCCCTGAAGAATATAACGAACTGCCTGCCCGTCAGCTTTCTGACAGGTCAGGCAGTAGGTGTCGTTGATATGACCCTTGCCGTATCGCTCAGCCTTAAGCAGTGTATAAGGCAGGTGAAAAGCAGAAAGTGCACCCCAAAAACGCTCTTCGGACACCCTGTCCGGGAGCGAGGGGGAGAAAGAAAAACTGTTTTCCGAAGCCGGTATATTCACCTTCGAGACCGTACTTTTGCCCTGAGTCAGCTCCGGATCATTTCTTCCCGAACAGGCCGCTTAAGAATCCCAGAAGACCGCCGGATTTCTTGTTGTCCGCGAAAATCTTCACCATGCCGAGGAGCTTTTTAAGGTCTCCCGTCGTGGAAGAGTTCAGCGCATCCATGACCATGGGGGCTGCTGCGGTAAGAACGTTGCCGGAATCAGTTTCGTTAAGACCGCTGCGCTTGGCCGCTTCCTGGGCCGCGCTGCCGCCGAGAAGGGTAGAGATCATTTTGCCCACATCGGTTGTGCCCTTTAAGCCTTCCAGGATCGGGAGGGTCATGCTGCCGTCATTCGCCTTGTTGGCAAACATGGTCGCAGCCGCGGAAAGAATGCTGTTTGTGCCGTCGGTGGAAACATTAGCCTCTTTGGCAATGCCTTCCAGCTGTTCCTTGCTGATGAACTGGTTCAAAAGATTGCTGATGTCCATGGTGCTGCTCCTTTAATTTCTTTTAATTTCTTTTAATTTCTTTTAAGATGTCTGTCTGCTTGCCGCCCGGAGAATATCTGTCTGACGGCTTATAAATTATAATACAATCCGGCGGAAAATGATACAGGAACCTTCTTAAAATTCCGGAATATTCGTTGCGGTTCGGACTGGCCGGTGGTAAAGTAATCTTTAAAAGAGGCTTTCCCCGACGATCCGGACCGGACTTGGTCCGGCGACTGAGAGGTAATTATCATGAACAGTTTCAGAGCACCTGCCGTTCCCCTGTTTACGCTTGACCCGATGTTTTCCTTATGGTCGTTTGCGGATAGGCTGACGGATGATACGACGCGTCACTGGAGCGGCGTCAGACAGTTTATTTCGGGCTGCCTAAAGATCGACGGAACCGTATATGAGTTTTTAGGAAAGATCAATCCGGATGAGAGAAGATACTTTACCGGCTATCCGGCCATGCAGCAGACTTTATGCGAGATCCGCCCGATGACGACGAGGTATGAATTTGAAGCCGCCGGCGTAAGGCTCACCCTTGTTTTTACCAGTCCGCTTCTTCTTGAAGAGCTAAAGATCATGAGCCGGCCGCTCGCTTATCTTACATACCGGATCGGCTTTACTGACGGGAAGAAACATGAATGCAGGATCCATTTTGTCGTTTCCGCAGAGTTCTGCGTAAACGAGCCGGATCAGGAAGCATGGTGGGGCGAGTCGGAGCGATCGGTCTATTTTTCAAGCGGCACGGATAAAATGCTTAAACGAGCGGGCGACGACGTAAGGATCGAGTGGGGATCTCTTCATATCGCAGCTCCTCAGATGGAACATCAGGCGATGACTCTCATGCGGTTTCAGCTGATGATAAGAAGGGAATCCGTCGGAGACGGGCGCAGTTTTCAAAACTACTTCTACTATACCAGCCCCAATCTGGAGGGGGCGGGTCCAAAAGAGATCCTTCCGGGCGAAAAGTTTGTGGTCGGACAGTACTGGCCCGTTCTTGCGTTTACACAGGTGATAGAAGAGGAGACGGAGGATAAGATCCTCTTTGCGTATGATGACGTAAAATCGATCCGCTATTTCGGAAAGGAGCTTGACGCATACTGGAAAAAAGACGGAATGAGCTTTGATGAGCTGCTTCGGACGGGAATGGATGAATACGAGTCGGTCCTTGAAAAGGTTCGCAAAGCCGAAGATAAACTGCTTGATGATGCAGCGCCTTTCGGAAAAAAATACGCGCAGATCCTTTCGCTCGCCTTCCGTCAGGCGGTGGCGGGGCACAAGCTTGTGATTAATGACGGCACACCGCTTTTCTTCTCCAAGGAGAACTTTTCCAACGGCAGCATCGGCACGGTAGATGTCAGTTATCCTTCCGTCCCGCTGTTTCTGCTGTATGCGCCGGAGCTCGTTAAGGGAATGCTGGATCCGGTCTTTGAGTTTGCCGCTTCTGGAAAATGGCCGTACGAATTTGCTCCGCACGATGTCGGGACCTATCCGATCGCCGAAGGGCAGACGTACGGGTTTCTGGAAAGACATTTAAGAAGGCGGCCCGATCCGCGCGATTCCCAGATGCCTGTTGAGGAATGCGGCAACATGATCCTGGCTTTGGCCGCTGTCTGCCGCGCGGAAAAAAGCTCCGCCTATTTTGAAAAGCATAGAAGGCTTCTTACGCAATGGGCCGATTATCTTCTCGGCGCGGGATATGATCCCGAGAGCCAGCTCTGCACCGATGACTTTGCCGGGCATCTGGCCCATAACTGCAATCTCTCCGTAAAGGCGATCTGCGCGCTCGGCGCGTTTGCCGCTCTTTCCGGCAAGGAGCGCTATCGCTCTGCCGCCGAAAAATACGCTGCGGCATGGATAAAGCAGGCAGACGATATGGATCACACGCGTCTTACGTTTGATAAGGAAGGCACCTGGTCGATCAAATACAACATGGTATGGGACAGACTGCTGGGGCTGGGACTGTTTCCCGAAGAGGTATATGAAAAGGAAGCGGCCTGGTATAAAAAGAAGCTTGGTCCCTACGGCCTGCCTCTGGATTCCAGGGCCGACTATACCAAGAGCGACTGGCAGATGTGGGCAGCGGCCATGTGCGAAGACGATGAGCTGCTGAAAGGGATCACCGATGCCATGGCAGCGTTTCTTAACGAAACGCCTGACAGAGTTCCGTTTACGGACTGGTATTTTACAAGCGCTCCGAGACACCGCGGCTTCCAGGCGCGGACCGTCCAGGGAGGTCTCTGGATGCCTGTCCTTTTCAGAAAATGGCTGAAGGAAAATAAAGGATGACCTATTCCTTCGGCGACGACTTCTGAACGCCCCAGATCCCGATCAGGATGAGGAGACAGAAAAGAAGGCTCAGCCAGGTGAAAGGCTCATGCAGGAAGACGGCGCCGGCGAAAACGGAAACCGCGGTCGTCAGATTGATGAAAACGCTTTCGCGGGCTACGGGCAGATAGGTCAGGGCATAGCCGGAGAGGAAATAGCAGATGACCGAGGCTAGAGGCCCGAGATACAGCATCGTTATCAGATAGACCGGTTCTTTAAAAGGCGCCAGGTATAAGACGGGGCTTTCCATCTGAAGAAAGGAAAGCGGCGTGAACACGGCAGCGCCGAGGCACATCATGACATAGGTCCGCTCGAAGGGGGTAAAACTGCCGGAAATAAAGCGGCTGAACATCGAGTACCCGGCTGCCGATGCGACGGCGACTAAAAGGGCGACAAGACCGATCCAGTCGAGCGTTCCGCTGTCTTTGCTTAAGAGTCCGATCCCGATCACGCCGCTTACCGAAAGAAGGCTGAAAAGAAGCTGGCCTCTCGTGGGCTTTTCCTTTAAAAACGGCCAGGCAGCCAGCGTGGCGGCGATGGGGACCATGGCTGTCATGACGCCGGAGAAGATCGTGGTGGAATGAAGGATCCCGTACTGCTCGCCGATGATATAGATGACGGGCTCCATAAAGGCTAAAAACAGGACCTTTAAAACGGGTTTGCCCTTAAAGTCAACCTTAAAGCGGCCGGTAAGGATCAGAGCGCTCATGATAAGAAACGCGATAAGATAGCGGTGGCTTAAAAGCTGAAAGACCGGAACGTAGTTAAGCCCCGTGCGGGAAGCCATAAAGCTGAAGCCCCAGGCCACGTGGCATATGAGAGTGGCCAGAACGGCCTTTGTACTGTTGGATAGTCTTTTCATAAAATGCGGCTTGACCGCGGCCGCTGCAGGAAAAATGGCGCCTGTCACATTATAGAATAACGCGGCAGAAAAAGAAAGAAGCAAAGCTGTTTAAGGATGCGAAATACTTGAAAAGCTTTTGCCGTTCTTTTATCATATTATAGGATTTTCAGAAATTGTGTCCGGGAGGCCGTTTCATGCAGTATACCAGCACCCGAAGTCATCTTTTGGTCCGCTCTTCGGAAGCCCTTCTTAAGGGACTGGCTCCGGACGGCGGCCTTTACATGCCTGTCTGCTTCCCTGTTCTTCCTGACTGGAAAGCGCTGATCGGCCTGCCTTTTAAGGAGATGGCGGAGCGGATCTTTGCTTGTTTCCTGGACGATCTGGGCGATCTTAAGGACCTTATATCCGATGCTTATGAGGGACGCTTTGACTGTAAGGACGTTGCGCCGCTTAAAAAAGTGGGAAGCCGTTTCGTTTTAGAGCTTTTCCACGGCCCGACCTGCGCCTTTAAGGACGTGGCTTTAAGCGCCCTGCCTTATCTGATGACGAAAGCCATGAGGCAGGAAGGAAATGACAGAAAGATCATGATCCTGACCGCGACCAGCGGCGATACCGGGAAGGCGGCCATGGAAGGCTTTAAGGATGTACCCGGTATCCGTATGACGGTCTTTTATCCGGCAGGCGGCGTAAGCCCCGTCCAGGAAAGGCAAATGACATCCCAGACCGGAAATAACATCTGCGTGGCAGCGGTAAAGGGCAATTTCGACGATGCCCAGACGGCAGTAAAAGAAGTCTTTTCCCGCGGAATTAAGGAAGGCACGGGGACGGTCTTATCAAGCGCCAATTCCATCAATATCGGGCGGCTCGTTCCGCAGATCGTCTATTACTTCATTGCCTATTCGGACCTTGTCGGAGGCGGCGTGATCAAGGCGGGCGATCCGGTCGATTTTACGGTGCCGACCGGTAATTTCGGGGATATCCTGGCCGGTTTTTTTGCGAAGAAGCTGGGACTGCCTATCAAGAAGCTTATCTGCGCGTCCAACGCGAACAATGTCCTGACCGATTTTATAAGGACCGGTGTGTACGACAGGAACCGGCCGTTTTATAAGACGACCTCGCCGTCGATGGACATACTCGTATCCGGGAATCTGGAGCGGCTCCTTTATCTTTTGTGCGGCGAAGATCCGGATATGGTAAGAGGATGGATGGAAAATCTTAAAACCCTGGGAACTTACCGCGTATCCCCCTTGGTGCTGGATGCCCTTCACACATCTTTCGAAGCCGGTTTTTCAGACGATGACGAAGCCTCCCTCGCGATAAGGAAGGTGTGGGAAAAGGAGAGGTATCTCATGGATCCGCATACAGCCGTCGCCTGGGCGGTGGCAGAGCGCTTTCCGGATGCGGAACGCCCCAATGTTGTGCTTTCGACCGCTTCCCCGTTTAAGTTCCCGGCCGCCGTTCTTGATGCGTTAGGCGTAAAGACTAAAGACGATCCTTTTGAGCTGATGGATCAGTTGAGCTTACTTACCGGGATCCCCGTCCCGAAGCCCCTTAAAGGATTAAGGAACGCTGAAATACGGTTTACGGACATCGTGGAAATAGATAAGCTGTACGACTATGTCGTTAATGAGGTGAACGGCCAAAACGGCCGGGGATAATGATGACCCGAAAGCAAGGTTTATGAAAAAGACAGGATGGATGTTTAAGAATAAAGCCTTTATGATCGCAGCAACAGCGGGGGTCCTTCTCTTTCTGTCCGCTTTCAGCGTTTTTGCAGCGGGAGCGGAAAGCAACAAAAATCCGGGGGATGTCCCCCTTCGGGAAAACGGGATCCCCGTCGTTACGCTTACGGTCGATCCCGAGGATTTAAAAGCGATAATCGATACGACCCGCCATGAATACCGCTCCCGGGGGGGAAGCGTGCGAATCGACGTTGCGGACGGATATACCTGCGAATACGGCGAGATCGATGCGGAAGTCCTTGGCACGGAGCTGACGCTTGAATTTATCCGCGGCCGCGGGAACTCCACCTGGGTCCTTTCCGAAAAGAAGCCCTTCAAATTCAAGCTGGAAAAAGGAGCAGACCTTTTCTCCATGGGGAAAAACAAGCACTGGGTGCTTCTTGCGAATGCGCTGGACGAGACCCTTTTAAAGAACCGGCTGGCAGCCTATATGGGCCGGCAGCTGGGACTGGATTACACCCCGATGTTTGTCCCGGTAGATCTTGTGATAAACGGCGAGTACTGGGGGAGCTATCTTCTGGGACACGAGATAAGGATCGGATCGAACCGTATCGACATTGAGGAACTGAAGGAAGACGATACCGACCCTGATTTGATCACCGGCGGATATCTTTTGGCCCTGGAACCGGATCCCGGGGAGGAAGAGATCAACCTGATCTCAACGAAGCGAGGCGTAAACTTTCTGGTCGATGACCCTGACTTTTCCGAATATGGTGATAATAAGGAAAAAGCGCGGGATGTGCAGAGAGACTATATCGAAAGCTATCTGCAAAGGGTCGAGGATGCCGTTTTCGGAGAAGGCTTTAAAAACGCATCCGGCGAAAGCGCACGGGATCTTCTGGACTATGAATCCGCGGCAAAATTCTGGTGGGTGCAGGAATTCACCGTCAATGCGGACGGGATGGTTACCCCCAGCTCCTATCTGTACAAGGTCAGAAGCGGAAAGCTGTACTTTGGCCCGCTCTGGGATTTCGACAGAGCTTTTTATCCCTCGTACAATGACTTAAGTCACTGCCGAATGCTCTGGCTGGACCATCTCAGGGCCTATGACGGGGACTATCAGTCGGTTCTTCTTAAAACATGGGAAGAGCTTAAGGAGATCCTTCGTGAGATAACCTTGGAGGGCGGCATCCTGGACCGCTATGCGGAAGAGATAAGAGCATCCCGCGAGAACGACCGGGAGCTTTGGGGAGAGAATTATCCTTCCCGCGCCGGAGCGGAAAAGCTCATAGAAGACCTTAGGGCCGTAATCGATGAAAGAAGGCTGGAAATCGAAGAAAATATCTCCCGGACACTGACGAAAGTCTACGTGACCGTGACCTTTACGGCTGACGGTGATTTACTGAAAACGGAAATGCTGAAAGTCTGGGACTGCCTGCCGGATGAGAAATTTCCTTCGGCGCCCGAAAAGGAAGGCTTTTCTTTTACCGGCTGGGTGGATGAGTTCGGCATGAATTTTACCGCAAAAACAGAGATCAGAGATGATATGAAAGTCCACGCGGCATATGCCGCAGCAGAGACTTCTGCGGCCAAAACGGCAGAAGATTCAAATCAGGAAGAAGCTTCTCCGTCATCTGAAGAAACGCCTCCGGAAGAGATACCGCTCGAAAACATGGTGATCGGAGCCGCGTTTGCGGCAAGCGTCGGTTTGTTTGTCTGGGTATGGATAAAGACCGCAGCGCAGGAAAAAAAGAACAGGAAAAAATAAAAGATGACCTATGAGACCTATGTGGCGCAGAAGCAGGCGATCCTTCGGATGCACAACGGTGTATTTGTGAATGCGGACAATGTCTATACTTCGGCTGACTATATGCTGGCGGCTTACGAGCAGAAGGATGCTCCGCAGTTTAATGCTGGCCTTGCGGATGAACGGGCCCGGGAACTGTTCGGTTCCAAAGCATTCCGCGTGTACCTTGATTCCCATCCCGGAAGCCTCGTAGCCGCTTCACAGAATTCCTTTATGGATATGACGCATGAGGGAATCGTCCGTCTGGAGGAAGAGTTTAAAGAACGGGACAAAACGCTTGGAATCGTAAGCCGGAATTTAAGAAAAGCCGCTTCCGGCCAGCCGGCAGGCTATCACAAGATGCTGAACAGGCTGGAGCGCTATGTCAATTAACCTTCAGAACCCGGTGCCGAAGAGAAAAACTCTCTTATCGCTTCGCTGGGAGAATACATCTTAAAAGATTGTGCAGCCGGATCGCAGACGGCCGATGAAAACGGCCTGAAAAATGCCCTGTATGCCATTAAGGCGCTCGTACCGGCCGACAGCTTCAAAATAGGGCTGGAAAAAGTAAATCAAGGACGCAGTCATCCGCTTGCGGAAAGAGATTTCGCGGACCCGGTCGCGGAAGCGCAGCCGGATCAGGCGGAAATAGAGCTTCAGCTTCAGCTGGGACAGGCTGACTGGCCCAATTAAGCCTGGCCTTAAAGGCTTTTTAAGGAAATACTGATCAAAACTGAAAACGGGAAGGAAAAGATCGGATGATCGCTGAACTAATCTACTGTGCTTTCTGCTCATGCTTTGCCGCGGCAGTTCAGACGGTAAGCGGTTTCGGCTACGGGATCATCGTGATGGCTCTGCTTCCGCACGTGATCCCTTCCACCGTGACATGCGCCGTCATGATCGGACTGACGGCCGTCGTAAACAGCTTTGCCATTTCACTTAAATACCGGAGCAGAATCCGCTTTTCGCTGATTCTGCTTCCGCTTATCACCTATATCCCGATGAGCTATCTTGCCGTCACCTTTGCCGGAAATAGCGGCGAAGGAGTCTTAAGGATCATACTGGGGATCGTTCTCATCCTTTTGGGACTTTATTTCTTTTTCATAAAGTCAAAGCTGAAGATAAAGCCCACCCCTTTAAATGCGCTCTCGGCCGGAGGGATCGCAGGCATATTGAGCGGCCTGTTTTCGACAGGCGGGCCGCCCATGGTGGTATATCTTAAAGGCGTTGCCGAGGATACGGATGAGTATATCGGCTGCATCCAGGTCTTCTTCATGCTGACGAACCTGTATACCAGCGTGGTGCGCGGTCTTAAAGGCATGATCACGCCGTATGTCTTAAAGCTGGCTTTGGCAGCGATGGCGGCAAGTCTATTAGGCGTTAAGCTCGGCCGACTGGCACTGGGAAAAATAGGCGAAAAGCAGCAGAATTACGTCATCAATTCGCTGATGATATTAAGCGGGATATTGCTGCTGATCTGAATCTGTTTTTGGGGATAAGAAGGCTTTTTGATCGGCCGTGCGTCCAAAAACTGATTGACTATCGTCCCGGGGGAGCATAAAATAGATTAAGAACTCCCAAGCGGACGAAAGTATAAAAATGTGCGTGTCACAAAAAGAAAGAGGGGTATCATATGGACTGGAACAATATTCTGACTTCCATCATGAGCTGGGTCACCAATACGGGAATCAAGATCATCATCGCGCTGATCATCATGTGGATTGCCTTCCGCATCATCAACAGCATCGCGAAGAAGATCAAGAAGAAAAACGACAAGTCAGGCAAGATCGACAAGACGCTTGCCAAGACCCTTATCAGCGCCGGCAAGGCACTGGCCAAATGTCTGGTGGTCATCGCCCTGATCGGGTATCTCGGCTTCGATACGAGCGGTCTCGCGGCCCTTATCGCTTCCCTGGGCGTCTGCGTCGGCCTGGCCGTAAACGGAGCCCTGGGCAATATCGCGGGCGGCGTTCTGCTTCTTATCACGCGTCCTTTTAAGGTCGACGACTATGTCGAAGTCGCCGGACAGGCCGGCACCGTGGAAGAGATCAACCTCGTCAGCACCAAGCTGGTCACCGTGGACAACAAGGTGATCTACGTGCCCAACGGCGCCGCCTCCACGAGCAACATCACCAACTTCTCCGAAAAGAACCTGCGCCGCGTGGACCATACCTTCGCGATCGCCTACGGCAACGACTTCACCAAGGCGAAAGAGATCCTGATGAAGGTCATGGAAGAAAACGAGAAGGTCCTTAAGGATCCGGCTCCCTTTGCCCGTCTTTGCACGCAGAGCGGCGGCAACGTCGAGTTTACCTGCCGCGCGTGGGTGAACAACGCCGATTACTGGGAAGTGTACTTCGACCTTCTGGAAAGCTCCAAGACCGCGCTTGAAGAAGCCGGCATCACGATGCCTCACCAGCAGCTGGATGTCCACATCAAGCAGGCCTGATCGGGAATTGGACTAAAGAATAAACGGAATAAAGGAAACCTCCCGCGGCATTATTAATTGCCGCAGAGAGGTTTTCCTTTTAGTTAAACGCTTGCATTTTTTCCCCGAATCGGCTATTCTTTAAAAAGAATACCGTTTGCCGAAACGAAACCAGGGGCGAACGAAATAGAAGGATGATTATGGCAAATCTGAATGAACGTATTTGTATCATCGGCGGCGGTCCCGCCGGTATTTCTGCTGCGATGTATCTGCAGAAAAAGGGCTACACCAACGTAGATATCTATGAGAGACAGAACAAGATCGGCGGCAAATGCTGGTCGCCGAAGCTGACGGTAAGAGGCGAGGAGCGGACCTACGAGACCGGCGCCATCATGGGGGCCGTCACCTACCATGCCGTGCACGAAGTGGAAGAGTTCGCGGGCGTTTCCCATGCTGACGGCCCGAACATGCGCCGGATGTACCGCGATTCCAGCGGAAAAGAAATATTCCCCTTTGAACCGAAGAAGAACTTCTCGATCGGCAAGCTGCTCGGTCTTATCAAGCTGAAAAAGCAGATGAAGAAGCTCGTCGAGATCATGGAGACAAAGTATCAGGGTTACGACTGCTACGGCCACCGCGGCGTCGCACAGGGAAAGTATTCAGGCCTTTCCAAGAAGCTTGACAATGCCCTGGAGCATATTGAAGGCGAAAATCCGAACCTGAAGGATCTGGCCCTGCCCTTCGATCAGTTCTGCAAGCTGAACGGGGTGGAAGAAGTCATGCGGATCTGGGTCGGTCCGTATACCTCCTTCGGCTACGGTTATTTTGACGAGATTCCGGCCGGCTACGTCATGAAATATCTTGACACGACCACCGCGATCGAATTCGTGAACATGCGCCTGTGGACCTGGAAAAACGGAACGCAGGATATCTACGAGCAGGCCAA
>JAEEGL013376838.1_pt1 | contig 12019 bp, 14 predicted proteins | sample 9134231 | NCBI WGS metagenome assembly JAEEGL01 (sample SAMN16246548, study PRJNA631951) | gut metagenome | biome: gut microbiome; feature: rumen; material: fiber-attached | host: Bos | place: Iran: Karaj | collected 2018-10
CTTTACAAAGGATAGTAGCTATAATGGATGAAAGATATGAAACATTTGCTGATAATAATGTTAAAAAGATAGAAGAATATAATAGTATGGTAGAAAAGAATCCTTCTAAAGGACCTAAGATACCATATATAGTAGTTATTATTGATGAGTTAGCTGATTTAATGATGGTAGCTTCTAAAGAAGTTGAAGCATCTATTCAAAGAATTACACAGCTTGCTAGAGCAGCTGGTATTCATTTAATAGTTGCTACGCAAAGACCTAGTACTAATGTTATTACTGGTATTATTAAAGCTAATATACCATCAAGAATATCTTTTGCAGTAGCATCATTTGTCGATTCACGTACTATCTTAGATAGAGGTGGAGCAGAAAAGTTACTTGGTAAAGGTGATATGTTATTTATGCCAATAGGTATTAATAATCCAATAAGAATCCAAGGATGCTTTATAACAGAAGAAGAAATAGAAAGATTAATTAATTATGTTAGAAATCAACAAGTAGCTAATTATGATGATACTTTAGATAAAATGCCTACTAATGGTGCTAGTGATGGAATAGGATCTGGCCCTGGAGGAACAGATGATGATCCATTATATAATGAAATAGTAGAATTTGCTTGTGAAACAGGTAAGGTATCAGCATCGTTATTACAAAGAAAATTTAGATTGGGCTATAATAGAGCAGCTAGAATTATTGATTTATTAGAAGAAAGAGGAGTTATAGGACCACAAAATGGTTCTAAACCTAGAGAGGTTATTCTAAATAGAGAAGAATAACTTCTTTTTTATTTTCATTGATTTATTTATTTGGTATAATTTATATGGTAATAGAGGTGATAAAATGAAATGCAATAATTGTGGAACTGAAATTAGTAATGAAGGTGTTTCTTTTTGTCCTTCTTGTGGTAATTATTTAAGAGAAGTAAAAGTTGATAATATAGAAAATAATAATGAAGAAAATACTATTGAAGAAAAATCAGTAATGCTTATTAAAGATAATAGTATAAAAAGGAAAAATCCTATCAGTTTAATAATAATACTAATAGTATTCGGTATTGTTATAGGTATTGCTTATAAAGTAATATCTAATAAAAATAGTTATTATTTTGCGGATATATCTGAGACAAAAACTAAAGAAGCGGTAAAACCTGTTGAAGAAGAGAATCCGGAACCTGAACCTGAACCAGATCCCGAACCGGATCCAAAACCAGACCCTGAACCAGATCCAGAACCAGATCCAAAACCTAGTATTACATATACAGATTTACATGGTACTTCTAAATCGGGTTATGATGGAACTAGAGTTAGTGATTATTCTACTAAGATAATCTATGATAGACAGTATTTTGGTCAAGTAGTATTGAAGAATAAAGAAGAAGTATATAGTATAATCAAATATGATAGTGATTTACAGAAGAATGGATGCAATGCTAGTATCAGAGCTATTGAAAATGAAATTATTACTAACTATGGAGTTGTAGCAGTTAACTTATGTGAAATGGATCCACAATTTGCTTTAGAATTAAGAGATGTTATTGCTTATATTTATAATTCTTATCCAGTAGCTAGAAATTATATAACTAATATAACTTTAGCTAATGTTGATAAAGCTTCATATATTGCTTCTTTTATGCCTATATTTACTTTTATAACTAGTAAGAGTAGTAGTGATTATCCAGTAGGTATAAAAACACAGATAATATTAAATTCTAAATATTTTTTAAATACTTCAAAGATTGCTAATTCTGTTAAGTATGGATCTAATAATAGTTATTTTCCACCTAATGCGACAAGAAGTAGTACTTTAATACATGAATTTGGTCATTATTTATCGTATGTTGCTTTATTAAAAGAATATAAAGCTACGCAGATGACTTTTGTTACTGGGGCGGATTCTTATTTGATGTATGATATATATAATGATTTTAATAGGGGAGACTTTAGTAAACAATTAATTTTAGAAGCTTATAATAATTATTCGTTTGATACTGGTACTGATATTGGTTTTGATAATTTTAGAGCTTCTATATCAGTATATGCTATGTCTAAGGATAATAATGGAGAATATATTTATGATGAAACTATTGCGGAAGCATTTCATGATGTATATTTGAATCAAGGAAATGCTAAACCAGCTAGTAGGTATATTGTTCAAAGCCTATTAACGAAGTTGTAGGAGGTATTTATGAAGAGATTGTTAATAATAATATTAATTCTATTTACTCCTGTAGTTAGGGCTTTAAATGATTTTGAAATAGATCCTAATAAGATTAATATAACTGATAAAGGTAATTATTTAGTATCTGGATTAAGTAAGGAATATGATATAGATATTACAGGTTATACTAGTACAGAAAGAGTAGATGAAGAAGCTAAAGAGTATACTAAAAAGATAATAAATATTTTATTTAGTAATGAAGATAGAGATACAAGACGTAGTTTGATGCTAGATGAACAATTGATTAGTTCTAGTAATGGTTTTGATACTTTGACTTCTTTGGCAATGATAGATTTATTCTTATCAGAGATAGATAGTTTAAACATTAATTTTGAGTATGTAAAATTAATTAGAACTATTGAAAATAAAGAAGGTACTATAACTGTTTCCTATTTTCCTAATGCTGTAGTTGATGATCAAGAACAAGATTTTGTACTTATGCTTTTCTTAAAGAAAGAACAAGGACAATATAAAGTATTTATGCCTTGGTATTCTAAGGGAGAATCTTTAGAAGAATATTTCAATAACTTAGGTAAAGCAGAAGATAATGATGAAGAGCTGGGTGGAACTTATAGAAGTCTTAGTTTAGGAGATAATACTATAGATGAAGAGAGTTTAAAGAGTTTATATGATTCTCGTTTGGGAAGTAATGTAACAATCAGTGCTTTAAGTGATGGTGGAACTAATAAGTATGGTAATGGATTTTACTTAAGAAAAGGCTTAATTGTTACCACTTGGTCTTTATTCTTAGAAATACTTAATAATAGTGATTTTATATATGTTACTGATAGTGAGAAGAATTCCTATAATATTGAAGGTATAGTAACTGCTAATGTAGAATATGATGTTGTAGTGTTAAAAATAAATGAAGAAGTAGGTAATCCTGTAGTACTTACTAATGATATAGTTAATACTGATGATTTAGTATTTAGTATAGTAAGTCAGAATAATAATAATTTTATTATTAAGTATGGTAAAAATATTACTAATTATAATGGTAAATATAAAAATTTATTTCCAATAAAAGAAACTGATGTAGGTAGCGCTTTATATAATAAAGATGGAAATGTAATAGGTTTTAATACTAATAATTCATTAAATAATGATGTTTCTATTGCCAATAGTACTAGTTATTTAATAAGTTTACAATCTATGTTTTTTGATAAATCTTTTCAAGATATTAAGGCGACTAGCTTTGAGGATTTTAAGAATAGATATTATAATAAATTAAATGAAGAGAGAATAATTAATAATATTGAAAAAAAAGTGTGGAAAAAATATAAAAATATTGGTAATATAGAGGGCAATCTTAATTTGAAGTTGCTGAAGGCCTATTATACGGATAATATTATAAGTTTAAGATATAAGAATGAAATAGCTAAATCTATTGATTCAATGTTATTATTATCTAGTTATGAAGAAGAATTAGTTAGAGAAGGTTATATAATTACTTGTAATAAAGATACTAAAAAAGTATATGAAAAGGATAATAGTATTGTAGTAATTAAAGAAAATTTAGATTATATAATAATTGTGATGATGGAGAGATAGTATGAAAAAGAATGAAAATGAAACAAAAAAAGCTAGTGTGAAGAAGACAGTTAAAGAAGCAAAGAAAACAAGTACAAGGAAAACAAGTACAAAGGAAAGTGAAAAAGTTAATGTTAAGAGAACTAATTTAAAATTAATTATTGCTATTTGTATATTAGCAATAGTAGTAATTGCAGTATTATGGATATGCTTAGGAGTTAAAGATAAAACTTATAAAAATGATTATTATAGTTTTGACTATACTCAGAAATGAAAATTAGAAGAAAATGATAAAGAAACAGTATTAATACATAATAAGAGTAAGGGTAAGATTACTTTTACTTATAAGGTATTAAATACTTATTTAATCGATGTAAGATTAAAAGATATTATTAGTGATTTAATATATGATATTGAACAACAAAATAAAGGGTATAAACTTATTAATAAGGAATTAGATCAAGAAACTGGTAATTATAAGTTATTATACGAAAAGAATGATGAACAATGTTTAATTAATATTATTAAGAAAGATAATGTTATAGTATTTGTTTATTATAATACGCAAAATAAATATTTTGATATTACTATGGATAATTTGGATTCTATATTAGATTCATTAAAGATTTATAGCGGTGAAAAAATAAATGAAAAAAATTAAAGAATACTTTTTATATTTTATCATGTATGCAATAGTTGGTTGGATATATGAAGAGGTATTAGAAGTAGTAATATATAGGTGGGGATTTTCTAATAGAGGTGTATTATTTGGCCCTTGGTTGCCTGTTTATGGGTTTGGTGCTTTAGCTTTTATATTTACAATGGGTAGATTATTAAAAAATAAGAATACAAAGCAGAAAATATTATTAATACCTGTTATATTCTTAGGATGTATGGCTATAGCAACATTAATAGAATTGTTTACATCATATTTATGTGAATGGACGATGGGATCATGGCCATGGCAGACATATGCTTCTTATAAATATAATTTTCAAGCACGTATAGCTTTATCTCCTAGTATTAGATTTGGTTTGGGAGGTTTGTTATTCCTATATATTTTACAGCCTATATTTGAAAGAATTGTTAAGAAGATGGGCAACAAAAGAAGAGATATAGTGTTTTATGTTATAGGTGGATTATTCTTGTTAGATTTGATTGTAAAGTTACTTAAATTGCGTTGACATAAACTCCAAATAATAGTATACTAAAGATACTTAATAGTAGTGTGATTTTAGTATTTATGCAGAAGCTATTTACACATTGATTAATAATGATGTAATTCGTTTCATTAAACGTATAAAATTCTAGAGTTGCAGGGTTGATTATTGTTATCAGCTTTTATTTTTTAAAATCTGTATCTTATCAAACTATTAAGTATGTATGTGTATGTGACAGTCCTAACAAGAGATTATAAGATATCTGCTATTATTTTATAATTAATTAATTGTCACGAAAAAATGCTTATTATATGCAGATAATAAGCTTTTTTTTGTCGTCTTAAATATAAAGTTTACATTTTGATAAAAATGTTTATAATAACTAATTGGTGATGAAAAAATGGATAGAATTGTGGAAAAGTTAGTAGAAACACATCCTGATGCAAGAGCTATTTATAATACTGATGATGGAGTTTTATTTGTTTCTGATGATCCTAGAGAATGGAACAAGAAGAATATAGAATTAAATCCAGATGAATATTATAAGATAGGTTTTGTCAGTGGTATTAGAAATGCTTTGGATACAAATAGATATAGAGTAGGTTATGGAGTAGTAGAATATGATACGTTGACAAAAGCTTTAGAAACAGGAGCTCCTTTATATTTAGCTACATTATTTCATAAAAGATTTGAAGCAATAAAGGAAGATAGCATGATAAGTTGTAATATTACTAATAATGGTAGTCAAGCTTTATATATGACTTTGATGAGAAGAAAAGGTATTACTAATATAGATGATTTGTTAAACGATATACTTAGTTTAAGTATGAGAGGGTATGAAAATAGAAGAAAATATGTTGAAGTAAATAAAGATATATTAAGAGAGATGTTTGGTTTATATTATGGTAATGATGTATATCAAGTATATGAAGATAAACATATATTAACTAGTTTTAATAAGTTATTTGATAGACGTACTATATTATTACCTCCTTCTTTAGTAAGTTATTATGATAATAAGGGAATAGAAAAATATGATGAAGATACAGTTCATAAAGCAACGAATCAATTTATTAAAGATAATCGTTTACCTTATATATATGATTTAAATACTTCATATATAGAGGGAATGGATAAGAAAGAAAGCTATAGTTTTAAAAGATAATATAGATAATATATTGTCTTTTTTTATTTGATATGGTATTAATTTATGGGGGTGTAAAAGTGAGTTATATGATAAGGGAGTTACCAGTAAGTGAACTACCTAGAGAAAGATTAATGAAATATGGGGTAAAATCGTTAAGTAATGAGGAATTGCTTAGTATAATAATTAGAACAGGAACAAAGAATAAAAGTGTTAAAGATTTAAGTATAGATATATTAAATAAATATAGTATTAAAGAAATAGGAAGTATTTCTTATAATACTTTGGCTTCTATAAAGGGAATAGGAAGAGTTAAAGCAGTTACATTATTAGCTGCTATAGAATTAGGAAGAAGAAGTATTAAAAGAAATGATAGTATATATAGAATCAATAGTAGTAATGATGTTTATAATTATGTTAAATATGAAATGGAAGATAGTTTACAAGAAAAGTTTATGGTTTTATATTTAGATACTAGAAAGAATATTTTAGATAGTAAAGTATTATTTATAGGTACTGTAGATTCTTCTTTAATTACTCCTAGAGATATATTTAGAGAAGGAGTAAAGAATAATGCATCTAGTATGATACTTGTTCATAATCATCCAGCATTAAGTATAGAACCATCTATGAAAGATGTAGAAATAACTAAAGTATTAATTAATTTAGGTAAGATGATGGGTATAAAAGTATTAGATCATATTATAATAGGAGATAATAAATACTATAGTTTTTTAAGTGAAAGTAGTGATTTATTTAAGTAATAAATCATTACTTTTTTTTATAATGGTATAAATATTTCTTTACCTAAAAAAAAGTTATAGAAGTATAAAATAGTATTAATTGTTAAGAGTAAAATAGGTTGTTATAATGAAGACAAATTAGGAGGTGTATTACTAAAATCTAATTGTTTCATATAAAAATTTATATTATGTACTGCTTAAATTTGTATTTATTAAGTAAAAAAGTCGCAATTAGTCATAGTAATACTATGACTATATAGATTATAAATAGTTTATCTATTTGATATAGATTAATAGTTAGGAGAATAAAGATGGAAAAAGAAGATTATGTATTTTATAGTGATTATTTTGTTAATAGGGATATAAGGGATAAAAAGATTTTGGTTTCGAAGTATAAAAAGGCATATCTTATTGGACCATTAATTAATTCTAATTTTAATGAAAATGCTTTTTATAGGAAAGTAATTTTTAATAGTGTTTGTTCTATAAAGTATTATAAAAAAATGGCTAATGTAGCTTGTTTAAAACTTATTAATAAGTATATTGATACTTTAAAAAGTAATGAAGTATTAGAGATACAAGAAGATGGAACAATGAAGTTACACAAGATATGATTGGGGTATATTGTTATTTTTGCGTTTTTATGGTATAATTTAAAGGCATTAAGGGAGTAGTTTAGACTTATCTAGTCGTTTAATTCGTCATGACGGTTTATCCCGGATTAAACTTAATATAACAAGACTTATACAAAAGTATAGGTCTTTTTTAGACCTTTAAAGGAGGTGAAGTATATGAAAGTTTATGAATTAACATCTATGGATTATAATGATTTTACAAGTGAAGTTAATGGGGCAAGAATTTGTATTGCTACAGAAGATAAAAGCGAATATTATACTTCATTAGAATTATTGGAATTAATTAAGTCTTTAATTAATAATAATGTAGTACTTGATGTTGAGGAATCATATAATACTTTGAGTATTGAGGTATTAGGTGAAGATGATGAAAATAATATTGAGTTTTTATTATTAAAAGATTATTTGTCTGAAGAAAAGAAAAGAATTTTAAAGAATATTATGGATGAAGCAGTAAAATATTATCAAGAAGATTGTATAAAGAATCAGATATATAGAAATAAAATGTTTAAAGCTATTATAGAAGCGGTAATAAATGGTGATGATATAGTTTTTCTTAATTGTAGAGAAGATATAGAAGAATTTAGATATCAATATTATTGTGTTAATAATTCTAGATATTTAGAAAAAAGATATAAGAAAGAACTGGGTTTGGAAGGAACTACTATTATCGCTTTAAATAGTTGTATTGTAGGATCTGCTTTAGGAGTAATACCAGCTTTATCTGCTTCTTGGTCAACTCCATTAGTAGCTGGTACTGGTGTAGTTATTTCAACAGGGGCTTTTTATGCTACTAAATGTATAGCTAAAAAGAAAATAAAAGAGAAAACAGATGCTAAAATTGATAATTATTATGATAATTGTATAGAATATTCTGATGATATTACTGATGATGCTTTTATTAGTTTAGTTACATCTTTGTTAGAAGAAATTAGTAGTACTGATATAGAAAAGGAAGATTATCTAAATAGATTATATGAATTACTGCAAAAATATTTAGATTTAAAAAGAGATAATAAGTTAACGAATTATGATATTTTTTATTATCATTATAATAGAATTAAGATTGAATTTAGAACTTATTTACAAAAAAATAAAGATAAAGAGTATTTAGATGGAGTTGTAAAAAGATATCACATAAATGTTTGACTTAAAACTACTTATTTGTTATAATCTATATTGTTTTAAAGAGCTACTCATTAAAACCGCTCTAAAAAGGTAAAAAAGTTACTTATAGTACACCTTAAAGGCGCGTCTTAAATTTTAAGGAGGTATGAAAATGAAAGCTATATTCGTTACTGGTGGAAAACAATACTACGTTGCTGAAGGCGATGTAATCTATGTTGAAAAACTAGATGCTGAAGAAGGCAAAGAAGTTACTTTTGATGAAGTATTATTTGTTGATGGCGTAAGTGGTACACCTACAGTTAAAGGAGCTAAGGTTGTTTGTTCTGTAGATAAACATGGTAAGAATAAAAAGATTACTGTATTTAAATATAGACCAAAGAAGAAATATCGTAAGACTCAAGGTCATAGACAACCATATACTAAGTTAACTGTTAAGAAAATTGTTAAATAATATGATAAAGGTAATAATTAATAATAAAGATGGTATTAGAAGTGTCATAGTTAAAGGACATGCTAATTATAGCGATTATGGCAAAGATATAGTATGTGCTGCTGTTAGTAGTATTACTATAACAGCTTGTAATTCTGTTCTTGCTTTAGAAGATACCATTGAATGTAATGATAAATCTGGTTTACTTGAAATTAGAGTTATCAAAGTAACGGATGTTAATCAAAAGATTCTTGCTAATATGATTCAAATGTTGAAAGAATTAAAGGATCAATATCCAAAGAATATTGAGATTAGAAATGAGGAATAGATTATGCAAAGATTAAATTTAAATATCCAATTATTTGCACACGTTAAAGCTCAAGGTTCTACTCAAAACGGTCGTGATTCAGCTGGTCGTAGATTAGGAGCTAAAGCTGCTGATGGAGAAACTGTATCAGCAGGTAGTATTCTATATCGTCAAAGAGGAACTAAGATTTTTCCTGGTGCAAACGTAGGAATGGGTAAAGATCATACATTATTTGCTAAAATATCTGGGGTTGTTAAATTTGAACGTCTAGGTAGAAGCAAAAAGAAAGTTAGTGTATACGAAGTAAAGTAAGAAGATGAGTTATTTCATCTTTTTTTGTGGTATAATTAATAATAGGTGATTACTATGTTACAGGTTAAAATAGATGATAAGTTATATGAATTACCTTTAGGTGAATTGTTTAAAGATAGATTATCTAAATATATTAATGATGGTATAGTTGAACCTGATAAACTTGATGACTTGCATAAATATCGTGTTTATGATATTTTATTTGAGTTCGTAGCGAAAGCTTTTACTATGATTTATGGTCCTATGGAAGATGATAATTCTTTTAAAAGTAAAAGTGATGCAGAAAAATCTTTTGATCTTAGACGAAGAATAGCTTCAGTTGATGATGTACAAAGATTTATCTTTGAACGGGGAAATGTAAGAAAAAGTACAGAATTAATAAAAAAGTTTTTAGTTGAATTATTAGAATTTGATAATAATATGAGATTGAAAGCTAGAAATATTAGAGGTAGAGCAAAGTAGGTGAAAATATGTACGTAGATGAAGTTGTAATAGAACTTATTGCTGGTAATGGTGGAGACGGATGTACTTCTTTTAGAAGAGAAAAGTTTATACCACTTGGAGGACCTAATGGAGGTAATGGAGGAAAGGGTTCTGATATTATCTTTGAAGTAGATAAAGGTTTAAAGACTTTAGTAGATTTAAAATATAAAAAGATTATTAAAGGTACTAAAGGAGTTAATGGTAAAGGTTCTAATAGACAGGGTGCTAATGCTTTAGATGTAATAGTTAAAGTACCAGAAGGTACAACTGTAATCGATTATGATACAGGATTAGTAATATGTGATTTAATAAGTGATAAAGACAGATTCGTAGTTTGCCGTGGTGGACGTGGTGGTAGAGGAAATAAAGCTTTTGCTACACAAGAAAAACCAGCTCCACAAATGAGTGAATATGGAGAGCCTGGTGAGGTAAGAAAAGTAAAGTGTGAAGTTAAAGTACTTGCCGATGCTGGTTTAGTTGGTATGCCTTCGGTTGGTAAAAGTTCAATACTTGCTATGATAAGTAATGCAACACCTAAAATAGCAGCTTATCATTTTACAACTCTTGCTCCTAATTTAGGTGTAGTAAGATTAAAAGATGGTAGAAGTTATGTTATGGCGGATCTACCTGGTTTAATCGAAGGAGCATCAACTGGTGCTGGATTAGGTGAAAGATTTTTAAAACATGCTATGCGTACTAAAGTAATAGTACATGTTCTTGATATGGGATCTTATGAGGGAAGAAATCCTATTGATGATTATAAACAGATAAGAAAAGAAATAGAAAAATATGATAAGAAATTAGCTAGAAAACCAGAAATAGTTATTGCTAATAAAAAAGATTTGCCTGATTTTGAAAAGAATCTTAAAGCTTTTAAAAAGAAATTTCCTAATGTAGATGTAGTAGAAATAAGTGCTTTATATAATGAAGGTATGAATGATATGATGATTAAAATAGCTGATATGTTAGATAATGCTATTTTAGAGCCTTTATATGAAGAAACAAAGATGGAAAGTCATATTATATATAAATTTAAAAATGAAAAACCTTATACTATTACTAGAGATGATAAAGGTACTTGGATAATTAAGGGTGAAGAAATAGAAAAGTTATTTAAGATGACTAAGTTTCAAGAGGATGAAAGTGCAATGCGTTTTGCTCGTAAGTTACGTGGTATGGGTGTTGAAGATGAGTTAGAAAGACTAGGAGCAGAAAGAGGAGACGACGTTCAAATAGCTGATTATCTATTTACTTTTAAGGAATAAGTTTAACTTATTCTTTTTTTATTAGTTTTAATATAGTATAATTATAATTAGAATAGAGAGTGAAGCTTATGAAGGTATTTCTAGGTAATAATGTATCATTGAAAAGTTATATACTACCTGATAAAGTTGAAGAATCTCATCTTATTACATATAAATCGCTAGTAGATAATGAAGATAAGATAATTGTAATTGAAGCTATTGATAATAAGTGGCATATAAAAAATAGTAAGAATATAAATATAATATCTAATAAGGCTCCTCTTAATGATGCTATATTAGAAGAATATTATAATTATGAAATACATTTTGTTGATAGTGATGAAACTATTACTATGTATTGTTTGCCTGGAAATATTGAAAAATTTAAGGATTATGATATTACTGTTTCTAGTATAAAAATAGGTAGAAATGATTCTTGTAATATTGTTTATAAAGATATATTGATGTCAGATGTACATGTTCAAATACAATTAGATTATAAAAATAATTGGTTTTTAACTACGACGGATAAATCTAGTAATATTTATGTAAATGATATGCTTTGTAAGTCTAAAAAATTATTATATGGAGATTCAATCTTTGTAGTGGGTTTAAAAATCATATGGATGAAAGGTTTTATAAGAATTACTGATTTCGATAAAGTTTTGATTAAAGATTTAAAAGAA
>JAEEGL014758880.1_pt1 | contig 12019 bp, 11 predicted proteins | sample 9134231 | NCBI WGS metagenome assembly JAEEGL01 (sample SAMN16246548, study PRJNA631951) | gut metagenome | biome: gut microbiome; feature: rumen; material: fiber-attached | host: Bos | place: Iran: Karaj | collected 2018-10
CTGCATCATCTGCTGCACGGTTGATCTTGTAACCTGAAGATAACTTCTCAGTCGATTTAGCCTGTGACTGAGTGTTAACGTTCAACATTCTGTTAGAGTTCATTGCCTGTAAATTGTGCTGTACTACCATATTATTTTCCTCCTTGAAATTATTAACTGCTTCCCTGCAGTTAAGTGATTATTGTTCTGTGATCTCTTTAAGGATTCGTACGCATCCTTAATTTGATCACTAGTTGCGGGCTTATCACCGCCCTGTTATTAAATATATCGGACGAAAGTCCTAATACTTAATACCTGATTTGAAAAAATTTTTAAAAATTTTTACGGACTACTTTTTCTTGTCCATAAATCGCGACTCCGGGGTATTCAGGCCGTTCATATTCTTATAGTAGTTCATCGCTACGTTAACCGACCTTTTGCCCTCGGCCATGCCCTTGCGTTCGCGGATGATGGCATCCGACAATGCATTTCTGTTGCGTTCTTCAGCAGCATTTATTGAGGTGCCCAGTTCCGTTATCCTCGATATCAGATCCTGCATTTCCTTTATGATATCTGAATATGAGTCCTTATTTTCCTTTAACTCGGATTCAACTCTCTCATATACCAGTTCAAAGCCTTCATCCAGTTTCTCTATCTTTTCCATGCAGACATCTTTGTCTGTGAACAGCCTGTCAAACGCCTCATAATCGAACGGTTCTTTATTAAGGATCTCGTTCTGAAGCCGGTCCAGATGTTCTATCTCTTCCAAAATGGAAACCTTCTTAACCAGACTGTCCCGCAGAGCTGTTATATGCTCCTTGCTCATACTGCGCCTTTCTGTCCGTTGATCCTCATTACCTCAACCCACGTATCGCGTACTGAGCGAAGATGCATATTGATCTCTTCAAGTATCTCGGGATCCTTCTTTATGGACGCCTGGGTAAGTCTGCTGCTTAAATATGAATAGATCTTTTCATATTCCTGGGCAACGGGATATTTCATATCCAGAGTGATCCTTAAATAATCTATGATCTTTTCAACCTTCACTATATGAATATGCGCTTTTTCGATATTCTTTTCCTTACAGCCCTCTATTGCTATGTTACAGAACTTGATCGCTCCTTCATATAACATCAGTGTCAGTTCAGCCGGAGATGCCGTCAGGACTTTGGAATTCTTGTATTGCGCATATGCAGCGGGTAAAGCCATGTTACTTATAACCTCCTGTTACAGATCATTAATTCATTCCGAGAAGTGAAGATATAGCGTTCTGATTAGACTGCATCTTCGCCATGGCCGTTTCCATAGCACCAAATTTATCATACCACTTATCCTCATAGTCAGCCAGCTTAGCTTCGAGATCTTCGATCTTCGTTGTATAGTCTTCATAGTCACTTTTAAGCTTCTGATCATCGTAGAAGCTACCGTAACTTCTGACATTATTAACCTTGGCCGACATGCTGTCCATCTTGGAATAGAGTTCGCGGTTAAGCTTATAGAAGAACTCTTCAACCGCATCCGGATCTTTGGATATCATTTCCTCGAGTTTGTTTGTCTCATTGGCAAACATCTCATCATCCTTATCTCCGTATATATGATAGGCATTCTTTTCGTTATCGGCTGCCGTAAAGTATCCGGCAGTTTCTATACCGAAATCGAACAGGTTCATTGTCTTGCCACCGACTTCTATTCCGGAACTCATTACCATCTTAAGTGTCGAAGACAGGCTGTTAAGGTTTTCATCCTTTGAAAGAGCCTGTTCTTTAAGTTTCTCTTCCCATTTCTCGATCTCGAAATCGGACATTGCTGCCTTTTCTTCATCGGTAAGAGGCTTATAGGTTGAATCGGCCTTCGTGTTATAGAGCTTATCCATCTCATTTATAAGAGTGGAATACTCATTGATGAACTTCTTGATCATGTCATACATGGCGCTGGTGTCTTTTGTCGTACTTAATGTAACACCTTCGCCTGTAGTTTCTGCCTTGGCGGTTATGGTCAGTCCGTTTATATCAAAAGTATTGGTACTAGATGTAAACTTGGCTCCGTTAAGCTCTATCTCTGCGTCGCTTCCCTTTATCCTGGTAGCATAGTTGATATTGGGATCAGCGCCCGTTTCAGGTTTTTCTATGAGGCCAAGCTTTGCAAGTGCAGATGCTCCACTGTCATTGGATGAAGAAATAGTGAAATCATACTTAGCTCCCGTATCCTTTGCTCCTATGAACAGTCTCTGAGTAGATGCATCAAAATTTGCAGTTACGCCGTTTGAAGAAAGCTTGCTCGCAAGATCACCCAATGTCGTCTTATCAGTGATCTCTATTTCATTATCCTTACCGTCGATACTGATATTGATCTTGCTTCCGGCTTCGATACCGAGAGCAGTAAGCTTTGTTCCCGATGTAGCCTTCGCTCCGTCAAGAGAAGTCCCCTTGGTATCGATCTCGCCACCTGTCATATATGCAGTTTTGGCCAGTTTATTAACTTTAAGGCTCTGAACAGCATTCATTGCAGTGTCTGATGTAACTACAGAAGCAACACTGGAATCTGAAACAGATGTGATTTTCTTGGCATATGCGCTCTGAAAACGCATATTGTTAGCAGTGTTGAAAAGACTCTTAACCTTGGAATTCAGTTCTTTCCATGCATCCTGCTTATATGTGAGAGTCATCTGCTCTTTTTTAGTGTTGTTTACTTTAACAGATTTAGCTTCTACGAGCTGGCTTATGAGGCTTTCGGTATCAAGTCCCGAATACATACCTGTGACACGATTTCTGCTCATATTGCCCCCTTATCTCTTCTCGTCAACGAGAATACCTGCCATCTCCCAGACTTTGGCGATCATGTCAAGTGTCTTCTCTGCGGGAAGTTCTTTTATGGTTTCCTTGGTATCCTTGTCGATGATCTTGATGGTTACATGATTAGTTTCTTCATGAATACCAAATACAGCTTCAGAGTTTGTCATCTTCTTGTTTAACTCTTCAACTGCCTTCTTGATCTGCTCTTTGGATGCCTGGTTCTGTTCCTTGGCTGCTTCTCTGGCGTTTTCGCCTGCATTTGAGTCCTGTCCCCTGGTGTTACTCTCCTGAGTTTCAACTATCTTGGCCGTAGTGGGATCAAAGGGAACAGCGCTGTCCTGAGACGCAACATCCATGTCGGCTGCCTCGGGTTTTGTTACGGGTTTCGTAAACGGTGTGTTCTGGACCTGATAGGTCATAGCACTGCTAATAGGTTCGATTGCCATTTTAATTCACCTCCATGTGTAAAATAATATTGTTTACGGCCTATGTTGTGTATCCGCGCGATGTACACACATAGATACGCCTTGGTGTCTATACTGTATATCGGAGATTTTTTCCGATACTTTACAGATAACAAATGTTTTTATTTATTTTTCTGTAAACACTTATACTTCGTAGTTCATTATCATAACAGGCTTGCCCTGGACACTCATAAGCCTCATAACAGGGCATACATCCCCATAATAAGCATCGCATTCATCCGCAAGCCGAGTATACAGTTCTCTGCCGGTCTCCCCATCTTCCGTACTGACCAGTATGTCTGAGTTATCTCTCATGAGCTTATGGAACGGAGTTTCCGTAGATATCTCATAAGACCTTTCGGCAGGATATATGAACCATTTAACATTTATATCTTCGACATTATCCCTGAATATCTTAAGGCTTTTCAGCGTCTTTCCAGCAGCATCAACGGTTTTGTCGTACAGCCGTCCGGCAGAAGTAACATAGAGAACTGTCTTTTTGCCAGTTCCTCTGGTGTGATTGTACCTATCTTTATATGTCGATATAACCTTTATCCTGTTTTCCCAGGTCCGCCTGTATTTCTCACCGCAGAATGATGACAGTCTCTCAAGATACATGGCTTTCATCTGCTCTGATCTTAAAATGATCTCGTCGGCATTTATCACTCCAGGAACTTCAACGTAATACCTCATGTTCTTATATTCGCGTCCGTCTTCCATCGTAAAATCGGCCTGTTCGATGGAAGGAACAAGAATGAGTCTGTCTGTCATATCAAGAAGTCTGTCTGAATAATAGTCCATCGACACGCTAATGATCGGGTTTTCTCCGTCGAAACCGTTCTGAACATATATTTCTTCGGGATGCATCAGTTCCAAGGGGAATGACCGGTAGTCTCTGATATTAAGTTCAGCCGGAAAGGCGTCGCCCTCATAGAATATCTCTTTGGCAGATCCGTCATAATCCTTCTGGAAATATGGAATCACTACAATATAAACATCATTCCGGGGATCCGAGATCTTATCATCATAGATGTCCTTTATTGATCCCCATTCATCTGCCATAACGGAAACAAAAACTATGTCACGTTTATCAAGAATCTCTTCTTTATAATAATGTGATACGTAATTAAGACATATCTGTAATCTGTTACGCAGATCATCACTGACGCTCTGCCCGTTAAGTCTAAGGGTACCTGTTTCAAAAACAAGTTCACAGAATTTCTCAAGTTCAGATACTGTCTTTGTTCCCTCACCCTTTACCTGTTCGATCATGGTACCCATATCGATCGCCAGCTGCTGTGTCTCCTCCAGTAATGATGAATCGGCATCCCTATTAAGGATAACGTCCGAATAGTTTTTTATTCCATCAAGACACTCTGTCAAAAGTTCCTTATAAGAGCCCTCTTCATTCTTTCTGCTGCCGTTCCGAAGAAAAGCTTCTTCATCAAACCTGTATTCCGGCAGGTCAAAATCAAGAATCTTTTTAAGATTTTCTTTCTGACCTTCAAAGAACGGATACTCATGAGCTCCGCCGTCCTTACGGACAATCCAGTAGTTTCCGTAACATTTGGACGCAAAATAGTCAAACGCCAGCGGGACCCGGATCATCATATCCTCAAAAGGAACCCGGATGCTTTCCCTGAAAATCTCCTTAGGCATATAGGCCCTGGGGCTCTTAAGTCCCCATGGAAACAGCTGCGCCATATGTGTAGCTTCCTTTTCGCTCACCTCGGCAAACCGTTCCTCTATTTTGGCATATATCGCTCTTCCGGTCGCAACCGGATCCATGGTAGATGATACGTTGATACCCGTTCGAGTGCTCAGCATATTAAGCAGTTCTCTTTTTTTATTGCCGAAATACTGACCTTCCACAATACCGTCGGCTACACCCAAAGCAAATGTAAGATCTTCTCTTCTTTTCTGTTCCTTATCCTCATCCGGATGAACGTAATCGAGTACAAAAATGTCCACACAGGCAATATAAGGAAATCCCGCAAATTCCTTAAGATGATCGGGTTCAAAGCATATATTGTTTCTGGCTACAACTTTTCCCATAAACAACCAGTAATCATCCTGATTCTTATATGTCTGAACATGATATCCCTCCGGCATGGCCGTCGGTACAAGTTCCAGAAATCTGGTATAGTCTTCTCTTTTCATGACTATATCCATATCATCATCCCAGGGTATATAACCTCCATGTCTTAAAGCACCAAGCATAGTCCCCCAGCCCGCAAAGTATTCAAGGCCGTGCTGTGTACAAACCCTGTCTATCTCTTTTAATATCTTAAGTTGTGCATTCCAGGCCTGCTTGATCTGAGCCGGGATATAAAATCCTTCTCTCGTTTCTCCCAGCAGGAATCTGTCTTTTATCGACATATGTATATCCGTAAAAGTCTACTGTTCGCCTACTATCGCCAGCAGTTTTTCATTCAGCTGTCTGCGCAGTTCGACTTCTTCCTTAAGTTTCTTATTTTCTACCATCAGATCCATAACGATATTGTACACATAAGGATCTCCCAGGCATTCGCTCATGAATTCCTCCGCAAACTCTCCTATGTATGGAGTTTTTTTTGCGTATTCCCACCATAAAAGTTCTGTTTCACAGTGAATGTATTTACCTTTCCATGGTTTCTGTGTCGCATAGTGAATGATCGAGCATTTTTCCCTGATCTCATTAAGAGGAATACCGTCTGTAAACGCTTTCTTTGCAAACAGATTATATTTGTATTTATCTATTTCTTTTATCTCATCCTGATGAATATAGTTGATAACATCCTGATCAGGCGCATACAGATGCTTCTCCTGCTCAAATGTCACCCTCATATAATCATCAAAAGAGTATCGTTTTTTTAATTCTTCAATATCTATCAGCAGCACTCCGGAATTATAATACTTCTTTCCACGCTTAAGTAGCATATCGGGTATATATCTCGTTTCTGCAACAACCTCTGTGGTCTCGTAGTCTTCGCAGGCGCAAAGGAGATTCCCGTCAAAGTCCGTTTCAAACAGTTCATTCAGTGGTTTATTGATGATAACATCCACATCCACATAGATCAGCTTCTCCACATCATTCGGCAATATATCCGCCAACATTAGCCTGTAATACATCGCTATTGACCATTTCTCGTTCGTAGGAAGTTTTTCACTGAACCTTAAAGGATCAACCTGCAGAGAGATGAATGTAAATCTGTCATACCTGTTTTCAAGATTTCTGAAAGAATCCAGATAATCTTTCCGCAACCCCGCATGAAGCAGATAAAAAACCATTTCATCTTCCGGTAGCCTGTTTTCAAGTGCAGATACGATCATAACGTATGCATATCTTGCATACTTATCATCCGTTGATGTCGCCAGATTAATCCTCATATCGTTTCCCCGGTTAGCTTCATAACTAAATCCTTTAACTTCTCCACCAGTTCCATCAGTTCATCTTTTTCTTTTGCACGGCGGCGTATATCCGTATCGGCATATGCAAGTTCCATTTCCTCACTTACCATTTCCTCAGCAAGTTCCATGAAAAATGGTGTCAGTCTGGCATATTCCCACCAGATCTTCTCCGTATCATACCGAAGGCCTTTCCCGCTCCATGGTTTTCTTCCGGCATAATGGATTATCGAAACATTATCCTTAACCCAGCCATAACCCCTCCCCGTATTATATCCGGCCTTGGCAAAGTAATTGTATCTCAGCCTGTCAATCTCTTTTATCTCATCCTGATGAACAAAATTGATCACGTCCTGATCCGGAGAATCGATCTTATCTATAAGTTCAAAGAGCACTTCCATATAGTCGCTAAAACGGTACTTTTTCTTTAAAGCAACCACATCAATAAGGAGCACTCCGGAATTGAAGTATTTCTTCCCTTTTGCCAGCAGAAGGTTTGGAATGTATCTGGAACCCGCCACCACTTCTGTCGTATCAAAGTCTTCGCATGCACAGAGCACATTGCCGTTCAGTTCTGTGCAGAAAAGATCGTTTAATGGTCCGTTTATTATAGTGTCGGCATCCACGTATATAATCCTGTCAACATCATCTGGAACGATATCCGGCAGCATCAGCCGGTAGTATATAGCCATCGACCACCATTCTTCCGTAGGCAGCCTGTTGTCAAATCTGTTTATATCAAGCCGAATAGGCACAAAGTAAAATCCCCTGTATTTATCCTCAAGTTTTTTATACTCCTCAAGATATCGGCTATCCAATCCCGTATGAAGCAGATAAAAGTACAGTTCATCCTCAGGTTGCTTGTTTTCAAGGGCTGAAACCAACATAACATAAGCATAACGCGCAAAATGATCGTCCGTAGATGTGGTCAGATTTATTCTCATAGTTTTTCTCCCGTAACCGCCGTAACCACACCTTTAAGTTTTTCAATAAGGCCCATCAGCTCATCTTTTTCCCGGGCAAGTCTGCGTATGGTCGTATCAGCATATGCCATTTCCATCTCATCAAAGATCAGTCTCTCAAGTAACTGCTCATACATAGGGGTAAGTCTGGCATACTCCCACCATATCTTCTCTGTATCATATCTGAGTCCGTCTCCGTCCCAGGGTTTCCATCCTGCAAAATGTATAATGGAGGTATTTTCTTTAGCCCAGGTGTAACCCCTGCCCTCGTTATAGGCGATCTTGGCAAAAAGATCGTATTTATTCTCATCAACAAAAATAACCCTGCCATAGAAAAGATCGTTCAGAAGATCCTGTTCCTGTGCAACAATATTGTTTCTTCTGTCGCTGAATTCCTGCATAAAGCGACCAAATGTGAATTCTTCACGAATGGCCTTGAGATTCATAAGCATGATTCCCGCATTAAAATACGTAAAATCACCGTTTTTGATATGATCTGCAAAAAGGATTTCCTGCTTGGGATGCAATCCAGCATGCTTTGCCGACATATCAGCATTTACAACAAGAATTCTGTCTCCAAATTCAGTATTATAATAGTCCTCAATGGAATTACAGATAATGATATCCGCATCAAGATAAAGAAGTCTGTCTGCCGTATCCGGCAGGAGATCCTGTAGCATAAGTCTAAAATAAACCTCAACAGACCATTGATCCGTATGTGGAAGATGGTCGGGAAACTCCTTCATCGGAACCTGCAGTGCAACTATCCTGCATCCGTATTTTTCTTCCAGTTGCTCAAATATCAGGAATTTTTCATCCGGAATGTTTCCGTAAAGGACATAAACAGTGATGTCCCGTGATATGTGCACGTGATTCTCCATCAGAGAAGTAAGCATCACATAGGCATATGGAATATACTTTTCATTTATTGCTATAGCTATGTTCATGGATTTTTTACCCCGAAATACAGTCCTATATTTTTTCGGCATTTGTGTTCATCGGGTTAACAGGTCAGTAAGCAGTGACTCATACCCAAATCTTCCCTTCACAGCCTCGTATCCAGCCCGGGCTATTGCTGCCCTCTCATTTTCATGCTCAAGGTAATAACGTATCTTTTCTATGGCTTCGTCCTTAGATCGGAACATTGCGATCTCTTCGTCTTCCTTAAAATATTCTGCGATCTCCTGCTGGTAGTTGCTTAGGACAAAACCGCCGCAGGACATTATATCAATAACACGAAGGGGAATACCCGACCTGATACTCCTTAATGATATGTTCAGGTTGATCCTGCTGTGATTAAAGACCAGCGGCATCTCTTTTTTATAATCTACCGTTCCTTTACTGGAAACACACTCTGGGATACCGGTCTTTGAATTTGTGTAAAGTTTAAAGTCAACACCATCGATTTTTGAAACAGCTTCAAGAAGCCTTTTTCTTTCAAGGATGGTGACTTTTTTCTCAAATACCGAAGGGATGGCTATGTCTTCCGGTTCAAACTCATAATCCGCCCCAAGCATAAGTCCCATCTCACTCATTTTGGATTCTGCGTATTTAAGGTCTCCGGTTTTGTTTAGTCCTTCCGTATGACTGACACTGCTGTCATAATCAAAGCACCAGTTATCGATCATGTCCATAACAGTGCTTTCATTGCCGGCAGAATAATCTTTTTTCCCGGAAACAGGATATATCATATCAAAATAATTATGCTCGTCTGTGTACAGTGATCCGACAAAGGAAACATCTGATCCGAACCTTCCAGATCCGGCCTTTTCTCCGGTTTGCACATTGTTATGTAAACCATCGTCGGGACAGTTCTTATTAACCCTCGCGCCTTCTCCCGTGATGACATCCCAGTATTCCGTATCTGCAGCAAGAGGCAGATGAAATACCGTATTTATTCCCCGTGATCTAAGGCTTTCAGCGATACTGCGGTCAAAAACTCCTATCCTGTTGCAGGGCATCCCCACTGTTCTGGCATACAATGTAAAATGAGGACAGTCATAAACCCAGGAATAGTATGTGATCTTCGTCACATCAGCCACCATCGATATTATGGGGAAATAGTTGAATGAGATAATACCCTCAACGTTTTCTTGATGGATCTGCTCGATCATAGATGCAGCAAGTTCCACATCCTGAGTGTAATTCTTGCACTTGATGCAGCATTCCGTGACTTCATATCCAGACCTTATCAGGTTTTTAAGGAGCACATCCTCGTTATTTGCACCCCATCTGTACAACAGTAATTTCATATTGCTCTCCGGCCCGGATCCGATTCCCAACTAATCCCTCTGCTTATGGTATAATGTATAGGTATTATAATCCTTACGACCCTATTATGATTATATCAATAAATGATGACTTTGACTTGAACAAAATAATGAATTCCGGGCAGTGTTTCAGGGTAATTAATGTCGGTGATGATACATATCGTTTCATCACGGGGCAGAATATCCTTTTTATGAGAAAAACAGCTGATAATAGGTATGAAGTCTCGTGTGATAAAAAAATTTGGAACAGGGTCTGGCACAATTATTTTGACCTCGATACCGATTACTCAGCCATACGGGGGACAGTTCCCCAAAATGACCATTTCCTCAGTACCTGTGCTGAAGAAGGCGCAGGGATAAGGATATTAAATCAGGACAAATGGGAAATGCTCATTTCATTCATCATTTCGCAAAGAAAGAGCATCCCTGCAATAAGAAGCTGCGTTGAGAAAATCTGCGAAGCATTCGGGACACCGATTAAAATCGACTCAGACGTTTTGAGCGAACCGGGCCCCTCTCTGTGCGCTCCAAGCGACCGGTTAAATACCTTCCCCACACCTGAGGCACTCTCAAATGCTTCTGAAAAAGACCTGCAGGCCTGCGGAACAGGCTATCGGACATCCTATATTATTGACGCTGCGCAAAAGGTTGCGTCAGGAGAGCTTGATCTGGAAAAGATCGCCAGGCTTTCTGACGAAGAGCTGTTCGAAGCCCTGACCTCAGTAAGAGGTGTCGGTACCAAAGTTGCCAACTGTGTAATGTTGTTCGGATATCACAGGATAGGTCGGGCGCCGATCGACACTTGGATATTGAAGGTTATTGACCAAAAATATGACGGGGTAAACCCCTTTGACAGATACGGTGATGTTGCCGGGATAATGCAGCAGTACATGTTCTACGGAGCTAACAAACTGAAGCTGCTTAAAGAATAGGCTTCGCAACGGAGGCTGACAAAATAAACTTTTCAGTGTAGGCTGACAAACAAAGCCGCGATTGGAAAGAAAAACAAAAGGAAACCACAATGAACAGACTTAAAAAACGGATATTTGACATCATTCAGATAGGTAACAAACAGGATATCCCCAGCAGGGTGTTTGATCACTTCATAGTTATAGTGATCTTCATAAACCTCGCTGTCACATTCATGCTGACATTCGATGAGTTAAAGCCCTATAACAACCTTCTTGAGACTATAGAGTTTATTACCATCATTTTCTTTACCGTTGAATATATCTTAAGGCTGTGGACCTCGGAATACCTCTATCCCAAAAAGACACGTGCAGCGGCTCTTATTGCCTTTGTTCTGTCCTTCTACGGACTGATCGATCTGCTCTCATTCCTCCCTTATTATCTGCCCTTCTTTTTCCCTGCGGGCATCGTAGCCTTCAGGATGTTCAGGGTAATAAGGATATTCAGACTGTTTAAGATAAACGCCCAGTATGATGCTTTCAATGTGATAATAGAAGTCATAAATGAAAAAAAGAACCAGCTCATTTCTTCCATGGTCCTCATTCTCATATTCCTTATGGCTTCTTCACTTTGCATGTATTCGTTCGAGCACGGAACCCAGCCGGAGGCATTCAAAAATGCGTTCTCCGGCCTCTGGTGGGCTGTTTCGGCACTTCTTACCGTTGGATACGGTGACATATATCCCGTCACCTTCTGGGGACAGTTCTTTGCGATAATAATCGCCTTCCTCGGAGTCGGACTGGTAGCGGTCCCCACCGGTATCTTAAGTGCAGGTTTCATTGAAAAGTACACTTCCATCAAAAAGTATCATGCTCTCGGACATGATATATCATTTAAAGAAGTTACCATCAAAGAAGATCATCCCTGGATAGGCAGACCGGTAAAGGAACTTGATCTTCCTGCCGGCACGCTTATCCTCATGATAGAGAGAAATGAAAAAACCATCATCCCCAGCGGCAGTACCGTAATAAATAAGGATGATGGTCTGATCCTGTTTTCACGTGATGATCAAAGAGTATTCTGAGCCGGAATTATTTAGCGCGGGCTGCAAGTACCTCCTCGAACTTAACTCCGTATCCGTGAGTATCGTCATCAAGAGTCTGCTTTATGCACTTAACGATGAATTCGCACGCATCTTCCAGAGCTATCTGCAGTGACTTGCCGTTCATCAGGTTGGCAATGATCACACTAGAGAA
>JAEEGL015103707.1_pt1 | contig 12019 bp, 8 predicted proteins | sample 9134231 | NCBI WGS metagenome assembly JAEEGL01 (sample SAMN16246548, study PRJNA631951) | gut metagenome | biome: gut microbiome; feature: rumen; material: fiber-attached | host: Bos | place: Iran: Karaj | collected 2018-10
AATCCGCCGTCGCGGCTCTCTTCAATCAGAGAATAGTTCAAGATGGATGGTTCTATCGAGCCGCCAGAATACCACCCCGCAAAAAGTCGTCCTTCTGGCGTTATAGCGATCGTCGGGCATCCCTGCCAAAGACGCATGTTCACGCCATGAATTTTATCATTATATTTATTAATAACACACGTCTTTAACATTGTTATCTCCTATTTATTATACTTGAACTCACAACTTGATGAAAGTCCTGTGGCTACATCCGTCAGAACGGCGCTCCAAACTCCTTCTGGCTCCTCCGCCGCGAAAGTAACGCTCGGCACAGTCGCCTGCCTGTCAAAGACATGCATTGAGCGCAACTGACCGTTTGGATTGAAAATCTCAAGCCTGAGGAAACGTCCCCTTGTGAGTTGCGGCAACTGCAATCTTGACGGACTGCCAAAAGAGGCGTTGCCGACTTTGAATCTTGGCGGCTTCTGCTCACGGTCAAAGCAAGAGTAAAGTTCCAAAGGAGTATCCTTGAATGGCATGACTATCTTATCATCGTATCCAACAAATCCGCCATCAAGTTTATAGATGTAGGACTGATATGGAAGATTTACGGTCATCGGTGTTCCCATTGTACTCTCAGTCACCCATGCACCGAGAATACGGTGGTCGCCGCATTCGCGGATACGGAAGAACATGTTAGGTTTGCCGTTGGTAACAAAATATTCCTGCTTCAGACCATTGCCAAGAGAGAAGACCGATGCCATGAAAGTGGAACCGAAATCATCCTTCGTTGCCGAATAGACGCCAAGAGTATGTCCGAGCAATCTGATGAATCCTTTGCCGAAACGCTTATCCACTGGCTTCCCATAGACAGTCTTCTGCACACCGCCATCATTACGGAGTTTGCCTGTCCAGGCACTGTTCCAGTTCATCTCGCCAATCGCAAACTCAAGCGGCGAATTCTTTCTTGGGCAAAGGAATTCGTTCATGATTGCAGGATTGGCGTCAATGACGACAATGCCGCCATTCTTCGCGAAATCAAGAATTGCGCGGCATTCTTCATCGCTCAGCGCACTAGCACCACAAAGGAAAAGCACACGTGCGTTCTTGAGGCGTTCAAGACAGTTCTGCGAGACGAAATCGAAGCCAAGCCCTTTGCTGTAAAGGTCATTGATGATTGCAATGATGCTGTCATTGGGATTCGGACATCTTGGGTCAAGTTTGCATGCATCAGAAGATGCGTGGCTCCAATAGATTAGTATCTTGTCATGCATGTACAGAGGATTGACTATGAGCTCCTGCGCCGCTCCGCGCCTCATCCTGCTCAGTTCGGGAATGTACTGTTTGACATACTGTGCGTAGTCAAGGTCACATGTGAACGAACTGTGGTTGCTGCCTGGAAGACATGCAAACCATGCAGAGCCGTTAACGCAGCCGCGCACAAGGTCACGAAGAAGTGGATTTGGATATGTTCCGCGACCACCATGCGTTCCAGGGTATCCGCCCCACCATATTGTGCGAACTTTATCGCCCGCAAAACTGCGCAGCAACTCGTCTCCGACCGCGCTCGCGTATGGTCCCCAGAACTCCAGCCCTGACATGCTCAGCTCCAAATCGCCAGGCACGCTACCTTCAGCGCCAACACGCGCGTCAGGGTCAATTTCCTTTATGACATTCGACGAGAAGATATGCATGTCAGCATACATCTTCTCCATGAATGCCCTGTGGTCTCTCCAAGCCGCATAGTTCTTTGAGTCCTTTGCCTCCTGCATCGTGAGATGAGGCACTTCATCAAAACTGCTGTAGTCTCTCCGCCAATTGTCGTTGAGTTTTTCAATGGTACCATAGCGTGTGAAAAGGAAACGCCTGAAATGCTCAAGGTTGTTCTCACCGTAGCCTGTGTCGTAGGCGAGTTCGTTCTCGTCGCCAAGACTGTACAGGGCGATGCTGTATTTTGAATAGCCTTTTGTTCTGGACTCAATCATCTGCTTCCAGGCGTTCTGGAAACGCTCGTCATAAAGGCTGTGCTCCCCCTGAATCTTGTCAACCTCCGCACGTTGCTCCTTGCTCATCATGCCAAGATAGCCAAGTTCCAATGCACCTTTGGCGCCTTTCTTTATCATTACGCGCGTCGTATATAAAACCTTCTTCTGATTCAGGAGCGCAAGCGCACGGAGATTCGAGCCGTCTCTTGACGGATGGGTTAGCACATAGTTCCAGCCAAGTTCATCGACCTGCTTGCCTTGCATAAGGTCTCCAGGCGCGCAATTCGAACCATCCCACGCCATCTGAAGATAGTCGTCTATGCTGTTTGACGGGAAAAAGACAACACTATCAACAATGTCATCGACACGCTCATCATCTATCAACGACACCCTGACATATCCTGCGAGAGTGCTCAGTCCTCCCTTATTAATAGTAAATGTATGTTCAGCCGACTTTGCTCCAATCTTGAATGAACGACGCCACCATGTCTTTCTGTATGGACTGTCAATCAATTCAATTCGAATGACAGCTTTTGTGGGACTGGAGAGAGTAACTTTGACGGGAATCTCCCTGCCCTTAATCTCTTCTGGAACTTCAATTGACGCAATCCCTATCTGCGGCTTGACAACCATCTCACTAACTTTGAAAGCGCCGTTCTCGCCAAGTTCATCCTTGAAATAGGTGCCGCCAGGAAGATTCTGCGCATCAACTTCTCTGTTCCAGACGTTTCTGATGCGGACTTTTGGATTGGTCGGCTCTGTCTCAAGTCCTGCCGCAAAACGTAAAGACGCCCCCAGATGCGCCATCGCGTTCTCATATTTTGCATACCATCTGTTCGAATAAGGAATATGTGAGGTCAATGAATTGGCCACGTCATTGGAGAACTCGTTGCAGATTTCAACCACTCTGCCCTTTCCCAGCTGGAAGACGTTAACCTTCTTCACACCATCAATTGGCGCAAACCCCTTAAGAAAATCATTATTCTGAATAGGCGTCGCATAGACCTTTTTATATGGCAGGCGATATGGCATCCTCGCCGTGACAAGTCCCGCGCCATTTTCAACTCTGCTCAAAATCGTGTACTTTGCCTCCTCAGGGAGTTTCGCGAAATTAAAGCGTCCAATGACATAAAGGTCATATTCTTTCTCCAAAAATGAATCCAGCAACGCCTTCCTCTCTGCGTATGTCGTAGCAGTCAATGAAGACTCATAAATGCTGTCGCTTGAGAAAATCTCACGGTCGTATGTGATGAAATACTCAGCCTCTAAAGGCATGCGCTCCGCGAGTTCAACGGCGTCCCGCGCACCCTGACGGTTGACAATGAAAAGGACGCGCAATGGTTTATCGCCTTTTCGCCCAAACTCGTAGTGCGGTGTCTTGACTATCCCACGCATCGTCGTGACATATTCTCCGTCATGCTTCGCGAATGCGCCAACTGCCAACAGCGCGACTGCCAATAGTATCCTCTTAAACATATTTCGCTCCTCCTTCATTTCTTCTCAATCGTATTGAATTCCGCCTCAAGCTTCGATTTCCATTTGAACTCAGCGAGTTCCTCTGCGAGTTTGGAAAGTTCTTTGTATATGTCGAATGAAGATTCAGATTGCTCCAAAGCCTTTCTGCTTCGAACAAGAAGTTCATCGCGCAACTTCACGAACTTGGAATTCGTTATATCTTTGTCTTCAACAAGCGATTTGACTTGCTTCATGGATTCCATCACCATGTCCGCAAGGTCTCTCTTCTGGAATCCCTTGCCGAAATTGTGGAGAAGGCTACCTTCAAATTCCATGCCCCACGGCGGTGACACAAGCGGCATCAGCAAATCGGCAATGGCATTCATGTCAAGCTTCTCGCCTTCGGACATGAACCTCAGGAAGCCAAAGTTGTCAGTCGCAGAATAATTGCCGCCAGGCGATGATGTCGCACCTATGAACGCCCCACTCGAAAAAGCATATCTCACATGGCAGAAGCGCCATACGTCCCCAGGCTTCGCGCTGCGCCCCATGTCCTCCCATGAGAAGAACGCCTCGATCGTCCATTTGTCACTGAAAATCTTGGACCTTATGACGGTCGAACACGAATTCCAGTTCGGCTCGGTCACAGAGGCGTCTATTCGCTTCTCATCCCTAAATGTACCAAGGGAATTTATGGTGAATTTGATGAAGCCAATTGCGGTGCCAGATGGGTCGATATAGAGTTCGGCGCAGTCATCCAGCCAGAGGTTCGGATTGTCCCTGTCTGTCATCGTCTTGCGAAGAGAAGCGATGTTGTTATCGAAATTTTCAATGGCAAGATATACTCCTTTGTCATCGTAACACATTGCAAATGAAGAAATTAGAGGACTACGCCCTGGTTCTGACTTGAAATAGACGTAGTAAGCAGTGTGTTTGGGTGCCTCCGCCCATGCGGCATCATTTAGTTCCCCATCAATCACAGGACGTTCTTTCACTGGCTGAACAAGATACAGCGAAACATCACGCATCCCGTAACACCATGCAGCGAACACCATTAAAATCAGTGCCAGTCTCTTCATAATTTCTCCTATTAATTATAACTTACTCACAGTCTATTGAATCAACATCTGCCTCTTTGCGTCGTCGTCTGAAGAACTCGCGAATCTGCTCTAGGCACTCATCGCCAAGCACGCCTGAAGTTACCTCCACAGTGTGCAACGCGCCTGGCAGAGAAGTTATGTTGATGCATCCTCCAGCCGCGCCTGTCCGTGAATCTCCGCATCCGAAGACCAATCGCCCGACACGGCAGTTCACAAGCGCTCCCGCACACATTGGACATGGCTCCTTGGTGACATACAGCGTGCAGTCCTCAAGCCGCCAATAGCCAAGCGTTCTAGAGGCCGACTCAATGCAAAGCAACTCCGCATGCGCCGAACCGACTTTCGTCGCCTCCACACGATTATGCTCCTTGGCCACAACTACGCCGCCACGAACCATAACGGCCCCAATTGGCACCTCCCCCTCAGTGGCGGCTACAGCCGCCTCCGCCAAGGCCATTCGCATGAAACTCTCGTCTTCCTCAATCGACATCATTGCCTGCGCATTGCCTTCTCAACCGCTTGCTCAGCCTTTATTAGCGCATCGTAGAGTTCATCGTCGTCATTCGCCGCTCGCACATCATCCATGAAACTCGTAAAACGACATATGTCGCTTATTTGCATGAGAAAGTGCAAATGCTCTGTGCTGTCCTGACAGCATGAGAGGATAAGCAGTTCTGTTTTGGAGCCATCGGGGGCTGAATTGAAATACGATGGACGCGCAAGCCTTGCGAGGCAGATGAACGAATTGGAGAAGAAGCCCTCCTCCCTCACAAGCGTATGCGGTATCGCAATACCGCAGCCTAAATTCGTTGTGCCCAATTCCTCACGCCTCATTATCTCCCTGCGAAAGTCCTCTGGGTCATACAGAAATCCGCTCCTATCCGCCAACTCTGTCAATGATTTTATTATCGACGACTGAGATGTGCCTGGCAAATCACAGCACACACATTCCTTCGGACATAGCTCCGAAAGACGCCTTGCTGGTGCCCTTTCAAGATTCTTCATATCCCCCTTGACGACATGCTGTGAAAGCCAAAGGTCAACATCGTCCTGCAAGAACACAAACTTGCCGTAACGCTCCTTATACGGCATCTCCCCCTGCACCGCCATCGACTTCAACGTGGTTGGTGCCATACCCATCGAGCGGGCTGCTTCCTCCATTGATAAAATTTGATGCGGCATGGCTCAGACCAATTCCCTTAGCTTCACAGGACGCCCAAGCTTCGCGGACATATCAGCCGCGAATATCACCCTGTGCGTCTCAAACGCATCCGCAAATCCCGTCAGAGGCATCGGCGTGTCATTGAGGATGCTATTGACAAATGTCTCCACCTGCGGTAGATATGGATGGTCAAGCACATCGCCCGAATCCGCTAGAATCGTCTCCATCGTCGTCCATTTTTCGGGACGCAAACCATCTATGACGCGCGTAGATAGTTTATTGTCCAGAAGACTTCCCTTGGAGCCGACAAGATGGCAATGGAAGTAGTATGGCTGAAGGCTGTCGATGCATGCGGCGACCTTTCCGAGCCTTCCATCCGCGAACTTGAGAATCGTCACAGAGCATGGGTCGAATTCATATTCGGCATAGCACTCCGCCCGACTCTTCGTAGAATAGGACATGACCTCTTCGACTGGTTCGCCCATGAGACGCAGCAAAGCGTCCAGAGCGTGACATCCGCCAGACAGCAGTGCGCTGCCGCCGCCATCCGCCTTCTTGCTCCAGCGGAACTGGCCATACCAAGGGCCAATTCCATGGTAATAGTCCGTCTCACCATAATGCACATCGCCGATGAGCCCCTGCTCTATGATGGACGCCAGCATCTGAACTTGCTTGCAGTAGCGCAATTCAAATCCAACGCACACCTTCTGTCTCGGATGAGCCACAACGGCCTCGCGAATCCGCTTAATGTCCTCAAAATTAAGCGCCACAGGCTTCTCAATATAGACATGCTTTCCCGCATTCAGACAATCTATAGTCTGCTGCGGATGAAGCATGTTCGCTGTGCATATGGAGACCACGTCAATCGTAGGATCAGAAAGCACCTGTTCCAAAGAAGAATAGACTTTCAGGGGACAGCCATACCGCGCCGACACCTCCTCTGGACTCGGATTCCGTGTGCTGCAAACCGTCGTAACCTGCGCGTTCTGCGTAGCATTGAACGCGATAATATGCGCCTCGGCCACCCAGCCAAGCCCCACAACTGCCACATTAAGCTTTTTCATTTTTCTTCCTCCCTTCTATTTCTACCATCTAGCGCACGCCGCAAGGATCTTCAAAAGTTCAGGAACTGTGACTTCAGGAGTCTTCGAGAACTCTGACGACACCACACCCGTGTAGCCTGTTCCTGCAATCGCCTTGAAGATGTTGGGATAATTGAGTTCTCCCGTGCCTGGCTCGTGACGTCCCGGATTGTCGCCGAAATGGTAATGCCCAATCTCCTTCGCATACGTCTGGATGTTGCGTATTACGTCGCCTTCGCTTATCTGCTGATGGTAGATGTCAAACAGCATCTTGACATTCGGTCTGTCAATCGCCCTCACAAGATTCGCGCCCTGTTCTGATGTCACCAGTGCATATCCTGCATGGTTCACCTTAACATTCAGCAGTTCAAAGACCATCGTCACTCCTGCGTCCTCAAGATACGGTGCGACAAGCTTTCCAGCCTCCGCCACATTGTCCATTTGCTCCTGGAACGAAATGTCCTTACGCTCCGCGCCTGTCAGCGCGAGAACGATATTCGTGCCAAGCAGCTTTGCGTTCGCAATAGCCGTCTTCGTTTCCTCAACGAATGTCTGATGGAACTCGCGATACACAGGTCCGTTGCCAGTGATGGTTCCACTGCAGCTAATTGCGCCGACCTTAATTCCAAGTTCCGCGCACTTGTCGCGGACAGCCTCCTTGTCCTCCCATTTGCCAGCGGCAAGGCACTCGAACGCAGGGAAACCGTATGCGGCAACCTGTTCCACCATCTCGACATGGCTAAGCCCTTCAAACCAGCCGCTCATGACCGCCAAGTCAATCTTTATCCCTGCACCAATCTTCTCGACATTCAAATCAACGCCCATCTTGTCAGCTCCTGTGATTTATAACAACTCAACTTGAAAATTTCCGTTTTGGCTTAAATTTATATCTATGCGTTTTATTTTTCAACCGAATCCATCTCTTTTAGATGTTTTTTGTTGGTTTTTATCAATAAGGAGTAAGAATGAAGAAACTGCTGCTTCTCGCGTTGTTGCCTGGACTCTTGCTGTCGTCGGCTCAAATCCGCATCTCGAAGGCATTCCCTGTGGAGATTGTCCTTCCAGAGAATCCAGCCCCCGACGTCAAAAACGGCGCATCCGAACTCAAGGAATATTTCCAAAAGATAACAGGCGCGGAGTGCTCCATCGTCACGGAAGGCGCGGAGAAACAGCCTGCAGTCTATGTCGGTCCAACGGCTTTCGCAAAGAAATCCGTCAAAGACTACGCCACCCTGCAACGCGAAGAGTGGGTCATCAAGACCATTGGCGAAAAACTCATCCTCTGCGGCGGCGAACCGCGTGGAACAATCTACGCCGTCTATGAGTTTCTAGAAAGCATCGGAGTCGTCTGGCCTGACGCGCTTACAGAATATTGGCCGACGATGGACAAAATCGTCGTCGATGAACGCGACGTCCGCGACAAGCCAGCCCTCGTCAGCCGCGTCATGTACAGCGGAATTTGGGGCTCAAGCGAACAGGTCTCGCATTTTCTCAGCCGAAACAAGATGAATAATTGCTTCACATCAAAGCCTGAATACGGCGGAACCGACCACTACGGCAGCCCTGGAAACTGCCACACATACCACCTTTACTCACAGAAAGACTGGCCAGATGAATGGTTCTCGTTGGACAAAAACGGCAAACGCCTTCGCTCCACCAGCACCGCAGGCCCTGGACAGCTCTGCCCGTCCCATCCAGACCTCCAAAAGGCGATGGCTAAACGTCTCCGCGAATTCATCGAGAAAGACAGGAAAGGCAAGTCACCTGACAAATGGCCCATCATCTACATCATCACACACAACGACAACAACACCAAATGCCTCTGCAACGCCTGCAAGGAACTCTCCGAAAAGGAGGAGACCGACATGGCACCAAAACTAGCCTTGGTCAACTACTGCGCCAACGACATCGCTAAAGACTACCCCGAAGTCCTTATTCAGACAGCCGCTTACGCATGGACTATAAAGCCGCCCAAACACATGCGCCCCGCTCCGAACGTCATGATCGAAATGAACAAGCAGGGCCTCGGAAGATACGACGCCAAATCTTCTTGCGACGTACTCCTTCCCGACAGGCATCCTTATAATAAGGAATATTATGACAATTTCATGGGCTGGGCGAAAATCTCCAAGCACCTCTCCCTCTGGGACTACTGGATCGCCTACGGCTGGGATTATCAGCCACCATATCTCATTGCACACAACATTCAGGACGACGCACAGTTCCACAAGGAGATGAACGTCAAGACAGCATTCATTGAATGCGAAGACGCCCCCAACACTAGTTTCGCAGAGTTCAAATGGTGGTTCGGCCTCAAGATGCTCCAGAACCCTTATCTCGACTATAACAAGCTTGCCGACACCTTCTGTCGCGCAGAATACGGCCCCGCTGCCGCCCCCATGAGAAAGTACATGGATTACCTTCAGGACAGAAAAACCGCAAACGAATTCGTCGCAGGACGCGCACAGAAGGCTAAAAACTGCTTCCTCCTGCCAGCAGAACTTGCAAAGGACGCCCCCTATCCGCTTCCATATCTCGACCGCGAATTCTACGAGACCGTCAATGCTCTCCTCGACGAGGCAGAAAAACTCGCCGCAAATGATGTGCGCCGCCTCTCAAATGTCCGCAAGGAAAGACCCCCAGTCGATATCGCCCTACTCAACAACTTTGGAAGATTCATGGATAATCCTCCCGTCGGCGCCATGATTCCAAAGACCAAAAAGGCACTCTTCGAACGATATGCTGCCAACTATCTCGCAAACATCAAACGGTACTATTTGGACGCGCCATTTGCCCTAAGCAAGGCAAAATACAATGCCACCGTTAAAGACATCGAAACTTTCAGGGAACGTATTGACAATCCACGTCTGGGCGTGCCCGCTGAATTCGACGGACGAACCGCTGTCGCCATTCTTGCCACAAACATCAAGAACATCGGTCTCAACAGAGCTGAAAAGGACGCAGATGCCTTCTTAGGCTGGACAAGACGCCTCCCAGACTCAGCGGAACCTGAATATCACAAACTCCCATTCAAGATGGGTGGCTCCATCCACGGCGAACCTATCGACTACCCACCAAGAAAACTCGCGCAAGAAGACATTCATCAGGATGGCAAATACCACCTCTACAAAATCGGACGATACGAAATCATCCCACGCTCTTACCTCTACTTCCATTGGACATGGCGACTCCAATGCGAATTCGATTTTCTCCACTCGCCAACCCAAGACAACCACTGGGACGTCTATGCCTCCCTCAAATTTGTAGGCGAACCATACGTTAAAGGCTCTGACAAGAAGCCAGCAGTTTTCCTTGATAGAGTAATTCTTGTAAAATAATCAATAACAACAATTATGACAAAACTACCTAAAAAATTCGTTGCATGGCGTCTGTATGGCGCAAACCTTGAAAACCTCCATAAAGATGAACTCGACATGCCCGTCCCAGGGCCAAACGAGATTCTCGTCCACGTTGATGCCGTTGGCCTCTGCTTCTCCGACATGAAGATCATCCGCGCAGGTGCCTCGCATCCAAAACTATGGTGGAAAGACCTTGACAAGCGTCCGCTGACTCCTGGCCACGAAGCAGTGCTGACCATTGTAAAGGCTGGAAGCGACATTCCATCTGAATATGCGCCTGGCAACCGCTATCTCATCCAATGCGACATCTACATCAAAGGTCGCAGCTGCGCTTTCGGCTACGGCATGAACGGCGCATACTCTGAATATCAAATCATTGATGAACGCGTCTGGAAAGGCGAGACACGCAGTTATCTCATCCCCCTGCCCGACTCAGTTTCCGCCGTCGGCACCGCCCTCATCGAACCATGGAGCTGCGTCAACGGCGCATACCGTCTAGAATACCGCCGCACTCCTCTCGCTGGCGGCAAAGTCCTCATCGCCACTGTCCCTAATAACAATATAATATATAATGCAGGAGAACTCTTCAAAACCGCCAAACCATCATCAATTGACGCTCTAAATCTCTCTTCTGCCTCTATTAAGGTACTCTCAGAAGAACTAGGGATTCCAGTCAATTCCATTACCACAATCCCGCAAGATGCACAGTACGATGACATAGTCTGCGCCGACATGACTGACGCCGCCCTCCTTGAAGAGACCATCAACCACACCGCCTGGCGCGGCACTGCCAACTTCTACGGCAAAGTCCCCGCCGAAAAATGTGGAATCGATGTCGGTGCCCTCCACTACTGCCACCGCTACTACCAAGGCTGTCCATCTGGCGACTTCTCAGAACTTTACAAGACTCCATGTCGCAGCCGCCTCAAGAAAGGTGGTGCGGCATGGTTCCCTGGCGGAGCAGGCGCGATGGGACAGATGCATGTCGAACTCGCACTATCTCCAGACGGTCCTGACAAGATTCTCGTCAGCGATCTTGACGACGCCAGAATCCAACACCTCCACGACAAACTCGACCAAAAGGCACAGCGTCTCGGAAAGACTCTTAAAATCGTCAATCCGAAGAACTTCTCCTCCGATGAGTTTGACGCTCTGCTCAAAGAGTTCGCGCCCAATGGCTTCGATGATGTCGTCATTCTCGTTCCCGCCGCCCCTATCGCCGAACACGCCATGCAGTTCCTCAACGACGGCGCTCTCGTGAACTTCTTCGCAGGCATTCCCGCAGGCACTCCTGCAAAGTTCCCCATTGGCGATTTCGTCAACAGAGGAATCCGTCTAATTGGTTCCAGCGGAAGCACTTTCGACGACATGTACGACACCCGTCAGCTCTCCAGCAAATCAAACTTCAAGCCGCAATCCGCTCTCGCCGCCATCGGCGGCATGAACGCCCTCAAGGAAGGTCTCGAAGCAGTCGCCAGCGGCAGGTTCCCTGGCAAGACCGCCATCCTCCCTGGCTGTCCAGACCTCCCGCTTACGCAGATGACAGATCTCGCCAAACTGGATCCCGCACTCCCTTCCACCCTAGACGAAGACGGCAACTACACCAAGGCCACCGAAGACCTTCTCATCCAAAAGTGGGGACGCAAATAACCATCAGAATCGCACGCCTATAACCGTTATATGTGCTTTCCCCCTTGCACTACTTTACACTCGCGCGATTTGTCGGCGGCACCATAGCTATGCCAACGCTAGAGTTTCTAGAGTTTCTAGAAGCTCTAGAGGTGAACGCTACAATTATATGCTAATCTGCCTAATTTTCAAACGCCATTAGGCAGATTAGCGCATGATTGAGTATTATCACGCTTCAGAGCCACCGTTTTCACGCTTGAGAGCCACC
>JAEEGL015614952.1_pt1 | contig 12019 bp, 3 predicted proteins | sample 9134231 | NCBI WGS metagenome assembly JAEEGL01 (sample SAMN16246548, study PRJNA631951) | gut metagenome | biome: gut microbiome; feature: rumen; material: fiber-attached | host: Bos | place: Iran: Karaj | collected 2018-10
AGGTCCAGATCATCGCCGACGAGCGTACCAACCTCCTCATCATCATCACGCGTCCGGAGAACATGGTCTTCTTCAACCGCATCATCGACGTCCTCGACGTCGAGGTCCAGACCGCGCCCGACGTCATCGTCGAGGTCATCCGCCTCGAGCATGCGACGGCGAAGGACGTCGCACAGATGCTCAACGACCTCATCAGCAAGAACGACACCAAGAAGGAGTCCGACACCGACGCCAAGACCACGGTCGCGGACAAGAACGACGACACGGGTTCCCGTTCGCTTACCGAGGCCGCAGAGCGCCTCCGCCGCGGGCAGAACGCTGCCTCGAACGAAGAATCCGAAAAGAAAGGGCGCCTCGGAGAACTCCGCAAGGAGGACATCACCATCCTCGCCGACGAGCGTTCCAACGCCATCGTCGTCATGGCCGCGCCGGGCGACGTCGAGACCATCCGCGGCATCATCGGCAATATGGACATCCAGCTCTCGCAGGTCGTCATCGAGACCGTCATCGTCTCCGTGACTTTCGAGAACTCGCAGGAAACCGGCATGGACTGGGTGCAGAAGGCCATGCTTACCATGACCGGCAAGAATTCAACGCCGCGCTTCGCCTACGCCACGGCTGGCGGCGGAGGGCGTCTTTCTCCACGCGACGCGACCGTGATGACGACGACCGGCTCCATCCCAGCCGGCGGCGGGGCCACGGGTTGGTTCTCGCTTTTCGACCTCAACATGGACGTCATCCTCAAGGCCATCCAGACGGACAACCGTTCCCGGCTCATGTCGTCCCCGCGCATCACGACGATGGACAACAAGGAAGCCGTCCTCGAGGATACCAAGCGAATCTACTGGAGCGAGGGCTCGACGCACTACACTTCAAGCGACTACTACTCCGACAACATCAAAAACGAGGATATCGGCATCAAGCTCAAGGTCACGCCGCGTATCAACAAGAAGGGCTACATCACCCTCAACATCGAGCAGGAAATCCAGACCTCCGAAGGGCAGCAGTCCATCACGACGCGCGACAGCACGACGACCTTCCCGAACCTCGTTACGCGCAAGATGAGCGCCGACGTCGCCGTCCAGAGCGGCGAGACTGTCGTTCTCGGCGGCCTCGCGGACAACTCGGTCTCCCGTGACGTCACGAAGGTGCCGATCCTCGGTTCCATCCCGCTCCTGGGCATGCTTTTCCGCAGCGAAGTTGAAAAGGCGACCCGTACCGAAATCATTGCGTTTCTTACACCACGCGTGATTGACACCCCTGCCGCCATGGAGGACGACGCCCGCAACGCCAAGGCCTCGATGGGCACGGAGGGCGTCTGGGACAGCTCCTGGTCGGCTTCGCGCCTTGCCGACCCTCTCACGCCGAAGCAGGCGCGCAAGGTGCTGGAGAACGGCGAGGAAACGGTTGTCCCGCCGCGCTACCCGCTTACGGGCTATCTGACGGGCCTCAACGACACGAACATCGCCAGCCAGATTCCCGCCATCTCGAACGCCGTCGAACAGACGCCGCCCGGGCAGGTTCCCTACGTCCACTTCAGCGACATCGACATCAATAGCCGCATTATCCCTGGCTCCATTCGCTTCGAGGAAAGCGTCGAGACGAACGCGCCGCCCGCTCCGTAGCGCACTTCGTGCGCAGATAGGAAATTGGAGATAGGTGATATCCCCCCTCCGGCGTCCGACGGCAAGATGGGCAAGCTTTGCGCTGTGTGGAAGCGACAACGGCAGCTTAGAGCTCAGGTGGCTTAGAGCTTAGAACTTAGAGCTTTTGGGCCGGCCATAAGCTCTTCAATGAGTTCGGCGAGATTGGCCCAGGGCATCTTGGGAAGAAGGCGGGCGTGCGGTCCTTCGGGGTCAGGCTTCCAGCCGTTTGACCCGTCGTCGTAGATTTCAATGCGGCCGCGCTCGACGTCGAAGTAGTCGGCAGGGCCGCGCACGGCGGCGAGAACCGTCGTGTGGTCCCAGCTGGGGCGTCCGTCGGGATTTCCCTGCGGAAGGGCGATGGCGTAGGCGTCCTTGACGGGGTTACCCTCGCCCGGGCGGGCGATGAGCTTCGTGCCGGTCAAGACGTTGATGCCAATCTCGAAGCCTGAGAAGAGAATGGGCGTCGGCCAGTTGGCGTAGACCTTCTTCGAGGCGAGCGTGTCCATGAAGACGTTGAACTCGCGTCCCGCCGGAAACTTACCGGCCATGCTGACGAGCTTCCCGACCTTGCGGGCGACAAGCGCGCGTCCGTCGAGGGGCGAGAACTCGTCCGGACCCGAGGCGAGCAAGTCGGCGAGGTTCGTGAGCCAGCCAATCGTCACAATCGTAACAGAGGCGTCTACCGCCGCCGCGAGGAGGCGGCGGTAGAGGCGCACGGCCGGCTCGGCCTTGAGGTACTCTGGCTTGCCGTACTTCTCGAAGAGGAAGATCGGCCACTTCTTGTTGTGCATGCCGTCGTCCATTGAGACGCCGTCTGGACGAACCACCCCCGCCGGGATGTCATCGCGCCCGTAGAAGGCGTTGATAACGCGAATGGAGGTCAGCGCATAGGGGAAGGCGTTGCATGTGGCGGTTGCGAGGATTTCGGCTTCGCCGCGCCGCGCCAGCGCATGGAGGACGGCCATCGCCCCGACATCGTCGTAGTCTGGGCTGATGTCTGTGTCGAGGATGATATTGACCATGCTAGATCCCCTTTAAGTTCCAATTTCCGTAGAAGCGGTTGTTGTCCGTGACGATGCTGTCGATTCGTCCGCGGTTGTCGATGAACTTGATCGGTTCGGTCAGGCGGTTCGTCATTCGGCAGTCGCGGACGGCAAGGTTCTCCACGGTCGCCTTCGCATCGATGCCGATTGTGGAGGAGGGGAGTTTGTCTTCGTCGCGGTAGAGGCGCTCGACGACGAGGTTGCCGACGTCGACCGGACCTTGGACCTGGACGACCTCCATCGGCGCGCGGTAGTCGGCCCCGCCGCATTCGGGCGGGACGATGGCCTTGCTGGCGAAGATGTCCGAAATGACGATGTCGTCGAAACGTCCGCGCGGCTTTTGCGGGAAGTAGTGCGTGAGTCCCACGGTGTAGCAGTAGAAGTGTCCGTGGACGTTGCGGACGGTGACCTGCCCCAGCGGCGCCCCCGCCGAAAGCATGCGGACGGCGCTGTGGCAATACTCGCAGTAGAGGCCGTCGATGTCGACGTCGTGGATCGGCCCTTCCTCAGGCGAGCAGATGCCGTCGTTGGCGTTGAGGGCGACCATGTCGTCGAAGCACGTTCCGCGGAGGTTGGCGATTCGGAGGCGGTGGCAGAAGCCGTCGAAGTGGACGCCGTCCATGTTCAACGGAATCGGGTTCCATGTGGCGTAGTCGAAGGCGATGTCCTCGGCCACGACGTAGGCGGCGTGGCCGAACTCGATGCCGTAGGAGACGGGGTTGCGGACGGTGAGGCCGCTGACGCGCATTTCCTCGACATTGTTGAAGCGCATGACCATGCCGATGAAGAACTCGGGGTCGAAGGACTTCGGCGCGGCGGCGCGTCCCCCCGGAAGTTGCTGGAAGTTGCCTGTCTGGCTTGTGTTGTCTGCGTCCCAGATGCCACCTGTTACGGCGAGGCGCACATCCTTGCCGCTGCGGAAGGCGCGGTTCTCCAGCATCGGGCAGTCCGACTTGGGCGCAAGGCGCACGACGCTGAAGCGGTCGAGACGCAGCTCCTGGTTGGAGCCGATTTTGAGCGTCCGCGAGATGAGGTACGCGACCTTTGGTGGCGGAAGAGAAACGCAGGTGCTTCCCGTGTCGAGAAGGGCCTGTATGGCATCGGTGTCGTCGGCCACGCCATCGCCGACAAGATTATTTAGAAGCATAGAATCCATGAAAAGCATTATAGCTTTATCCCGGTGCCTTGTCCAAGAAAATGAGGTGTGCGACTTCCGGCAAGGCAGGACTGCCTTGCCGGAAGTCGCACACCTCATTTCCAAATAATCATGGACACCTTTTGGTACATGTGGCATAATGGTTTGCATTCCTGAAAGGAATTGACCATGACAAGCAAACTTCATAGAACAACTACCATCTTGAACTATTGCTTCATCATGACAGGAGTAGCCATTGCGCTCTTTGTCTTCGGTTGCGCCCATGAAATGCCGCTAAGAATTGAGGAGCAGACCTTTACGGTTGATTTTGTAGAACATTGTAAGGTACGGGCAGATTCGGGCGATGCTGAGGGCCAGGCCTTGTACGGCGTGGCACTGTTGAACGGCTGGGGAGTTGAGGAGAATAACGAAGCCGCAGTGGAATGGCTGGACAAGGCATCCAAAGCCGGGAATGCAATCGGGCAAACTTATTTAGGCGGATGTTTCTACTATGGCAGTGGCGTTGAAACGAATTTGACCAAAGCCATTGAGTTATGGAATACGGCGGCCGACAAGGGAAGTGCCGAAGCGCAAAGTTGTTTGGGAACTTGCTATTACAGCGGCGAAGGTGTCGAGCAAGACTACGCCGAGGCTGTGAAATGGTTCCGCAAAGCCGCCGAGCAGGGGAATGCGGAGGCGCAGAACCGCTTGGGTGCTTGCTATTACAACGGTGAAGGCGTTGAGCAGGACTACACCGAAGCTTTAAAATGGTTCCGCATGGCCGTTGAGCAGGAGAATATCTCGGCACAGGCATGGATAGGCTATTGCTACTACAACGGTTCGGGAGTGGAGAAGGACCTCGCTGAAGCTGTGAAGTGGTACCGCAAGGCAGCCGACCAAGGAAGTGTTCCCGTGCAGAGTGAACTCGGTGCTTGCTATTACAACGGAGATGGCGTTGAGCAGGACTACGCCGAAGCAGTGAAATGGTTCTGCAAAGCTGCTGATCAGGGGAATGCGGAGGCACAGTTCAAACTCGGCATTTGCTATTACAAGGGCCAAGGCGTGGCGCAGGACTATGCCGAAGCGGTGAAATGGTTCCGCAAGGCCGTTGAGCAGGATCATATCTCGGCACAGGCATGGATGGGCTATTGCTACTACAACGGCTTTGGTGTAGAGAAAGATCTCGCCGAGGCTGTGAAGTGGTACCGCAAAGCCGCCGAGCAGGGGATGGCAGAAGCGCAGAATGAACTGGGCGATCGCTATTATAGCGGCGAAGGCGTCGAGCAAGACTACGCTGAAGCGGTGAAATGGTACCGCAAAGCTGCTGAACAGGGGAATGCGGAGGCACAGTTCAATCTTGGCATTTGCTATCACAATGGCAAGGTCGTGGCGCTGGACTTTGCCGAAGCTGTGAAATGGTTCCGCAAGTCCGCCGATCAGGATAATATTTCGGCACAGACTTGGATGGGCCATTGCTATTACAACGGTTTGGGAGTGAAGAAAGACCCCGCCGAGGCTGTGAAGTGGTATAGCAAGGCAGCCGAGCAGGGGAGGGCATACGCGCAGAATGAACTGGGCGATTGCTATTATAGCGGCGAAGGGGTGGCGCAGGACTATGCCGAAGCTGTGAAATGGTTCCGCAAAGCCGCCGACCAAGGGAATGTGGAGGCACAGCGAAAACTGGGCGATTGCTATTACCTTGGTGAAGGCGGTGAGCATGACTACGCCGAAGCAGTGAAATGGTTCCGTAAAGCCGCTGAGCAGGGAAATGCGGTGGCACAGTTCAAGCTTGGCAAATGCTATGAAAATGGCGAGGGAGTCGCGAAGGATGAGGCAGAAGCTATTGAATGGTATCGCAAGGCAGCAGAGCAGGGCCATGAAGAGGCAGGGGACTTTTTCATGGCACGTGTCGACAAGCTTGACGAAGAGATAATTGAGAAGCTGGATTCAGACATGGTTCCTATTCCGGGCAAGACCTACGCCTTGTCCAAGTATGAGGTCACCCAGGCGCTGTGGGAGGCCGTGATGGGAGCAAATCCCTCTCAATTCAAAGGCGTTGATTTGCCTGTCGAACGAGTGTCATACAATGGCTGTCAGAAGTTCGTTGAGAAATTAAACTCCCTTCTCGGTAATGGAAAATCGGGTTTCATCTATCGGTTGCCGACAGCCCAGGAGTGGAAATTCGCCTGCCTCGCGGGGGCGACGGATTCTTTCCGTAAGCTTGAGGACGGAACCGATGTATCACGCGAGTCTTTAGGCGAAGTCGCATGGTATGACGACAACAGCAATGGCAGAACGCATCCAGTTTGTAGCAAGAAACCCAATGCCTTTGGACTTTACGACATGCTTGGCAATGTTTCGGAACTGGTGCAGGTGGATGTTGTTGTCAACCGTAGTTGTTACCTTGGCGGCAGTTGGGATTGGGATGACAGCTTAATAAGTGTTTACACAGTAAGTTTTGGAGACTTCGATTCCAGGGATTGCGAAAGCGGCCTGCGCCTCGCAAGAGTTACCGTTGAGCAGGCCGAAGTTGAACGGAAGGCGGCGACTGAGCGGGAAGAAGAGGAGCGCAAGGCAAATGAAGAAGCTTCAATGGATCCTGTTGCCAAACTTGCCGCCGACATGGTGGAGATTCCCGGCAGGGCATTCAAAATGTGCAAGTATGAGGTTGCACAGGCTCTATGGGAGACGGTAATGGGCGGAAATCCGTCTTTTTATAAAAGCGCTGCCTACCCGGTTGAGGATATTTCCTGGGAGGATTGCCAGAAATTCCTAGAAAAGCTGAACGCCATCCCGACAATGAAAGATTCTGGATTTGTGTATCGCCTCCCAACCGCGGAGGAATGGGAATTCGTATGCCGCGCTGGTTCCACAAACGACTACTGCAAACTGGAGGATGGCACGGAAATCACCGATGAGACACTTGGCGATGTCGCCTGGTACGATGAAAACAGCAATGATCATCCGCATCCCGTCGGTTTGAAGAAACCAAATGCATTCGGCATCTACGATATGCTAGGCAATGTGAGCGAGTTGGCGTTGACGCACCTTAGTGAAAGTGAGCTGTATGAAAGCGAATCGCTTCTGCCATATGTTTCTTCTGAAATAGATGAGATAAAATGGGCGCGTAAAGACAATTACGGCAATCGTGTCGTGAGCAAAGGCGGATCGATGGATGATCAAGCTCCGTATTGTTTGAGTGCGCATGTGGTAAAATGTGGCCATGCCTACCAATCAAGTTCCATAGGCGTGCGTCTCGTAGCCGTCAAAGAAGCACAATTTGAGGCTGAACGCAAGGCAACGGAAGAAAGGACCGAGGCAGACCGCAAGATGATTGCCGAAAGGCGCAGAGCGGCTGCTGAAAAGGCCGAGGCGGAACGCAGGGCCAAGGAGGAGGCGCGAAATGCAACAATTATGAAGTTGGCTTCCGACATGGTGCCCATTCCCGGCAAGAACTACAAAATGTGCAAGTATGAAGTGACGAAAGCTTTGTGGGTTGCCGTAATGGGTGATGATTTCTCATCTTCAACGTCGACGTCTCCACAGCCATTCTGGAGGAATCAAAGGGGGCCGAGGAACTATTCGCCTAGGGAGGAATTGCCGCAGGCCGATTTCCCCGTGGACGGAGTGTCATTTAACGACTGCAATGTTTTTTTGGAAAAGCTGAACGCATTGCCCAAAGTGAAGGAATCAGGTGTGGTGTATCGCCTTCCCACGGCCGACGAGTGGGAATTCGCCTGCCTCGCCGGTTCGGCTGGCCGCTACTGCAAGCTTGAGGACGGAACTGAAATTACGAAAGATACTCTTGACGAAGTGGCGTGGTTCGAAAAAAATAGCGATCGCAAGGCGCATTCCGTAGGGCAGAAGAAGTCCAACGCATTCGGCCTCTACGACATGCTCGGCAACGTTTGGGAGTGGACTTCCACGGTTGTCGGTGAAAATGACGACCCCATTGTCAGTGGTGGTTGTTTCAAGGTTCGTGAAGACGGCTGCAATGCCGTCAGCCGCGTTAACCCAGCTTCTTCAACATGGTTTTCCCGTAGCTACTGGAGTGGCAAACCACGACAGCCGTCATCGAAATCCCTTTCGCAATCAAGAAACAGGGACGTTTGCGACCCATGTGTCGGATTTCGCCTTGTTGTGGAGACTTTGCAGCAAGTCGAGGCGGAACGAAAGGCGGAGGAAGAAGCGGCGAATGGGGTACTTGCAAAGTTGGCTGCGGACATGGTGGACATCCCAGGCAAGGACTATGCGATTTGCAAGTATGAGGTGACACGGCTTTTGTGGAAAGTGGTAATGGAGGGACGGCCTTTGTGGGCGAAGGAAGCAGATTGTCCAGTGGAAAATGTAACAGTGGCAGACTGTCTGACTTTTATTGAGAATCTGAATGCCTTGCCTGTAGTTAAGGCATCAGGCTTTCTCTACCGGCTACCGATGGTGGACGAATGGGAGTTCGCCTGCCGCGCGGGTTCGAGTGGTGACTACTGCAAACTTTTAGACGGCACGGAAATGACAGGGGAATCATTCGCCGAAGTTGCATGGTACAGTGAGAACAGCTATGGCAGAATCCACCCTGTGGGCCAGAAGAAACCAAATGCCTTCGGACTGTACGACATGTACGGCAACGTGCCTGAGTGGACATCATCTGATTCTGATAACTGGTTTTTATGTGGTGGTGGAGCTGTTGACAGTTTTTGGAAACTGGGCTACAATTTCATCCGCTACCAAGCTGACAACATCTTTTTGTTTTCAAATCCGCTCAACATTTCCACACCTGATCAAAGACGTTTCAAATCTGGATTCCGACTTGCGCGGATCTCGGTTGTGCAAGCAGAAATTGAACGGCAAGAAGCCGCAAATCGACGAAAAGCCTTTGAAGAAGCGGCAAGAGGCGCGCTTGCGAAACTCGCAACTGACATGGTAGAAGTGCCTAGCAAGTATTGCTTCATAAGCAAATATGAGGTGACGCAGGCTTTGTGGTTTGCGGTTACCGGCGAGAATCCATCGAGATTTATTGGAGCTGAAAACCCAGTTGATCAAGTGTCGTTGGACGAATGCCTAAAATTCCTAGAAAAACTGAATGCTTTGCCGACTGTCAAAGCTACAGGCCTGACATATCGCCTGCCGACCGTGTATGAATGGGAATCCGCCTGCCTCGCGGGGGCGACTGGCGGCTTGTGCAGACTTGAGGATGGTTCGATTGTTACCGCTAATTCCATTTCTGAAGTGGCGTGGTACAAAGCGAACAGCGAAAGGAGGACCCATCCTGTCGGGGTGAAGAAACCTAATGCATTTGGTCTATACGACATGCATGGCAATGTGCGAGAATGGGCTTCTGTTGTCTCTGGTGACACACGGGGAGGCACGGGTATGCATCTTGGAGGCAGTTGGGCGGAGCAACCAAGAAACTTGGCAGCTAGCTTCTATGGAAAGGGCAATCCTGCTGGAAACTACTTTGGCTTGCGCCTCGCAGCTACTACCTTGCCGCAGGAAGAAGCGGAGCGCAAGTCAATTGACGAAGATGCGAAGGACGCTATTGTCAAGTTGGCAACTGACATGGTGCCAATCCCAGATAAGAACTACGAGATTTGCAAGTATGAGGTGACGCGTCTTTTGTGGGATGTCGTCATGCATGGGAATGCATCAAAAATAGTGAGTTCCGACATCGCCAATCTGCCCGTCCAGCATGCCTCATTGACCAACTGCCAGTCATTTCTTGAAAAGTTGAACGCACTGCCGGAAGTTCGGAATTCAGGCTTTACTTATCGTCTTCCCACTGCAGACGAATGGGAATACGCTTGTCGCGCGGGCGCCACTGGCGACTACTGCAAGCTTGCGGACGGCACGGAAATCTCCAAGGATACGCTTAATGAGGTCGCGTGGCATAGGGGGAACAGCGGCTACGTGCACCAAGTTGGTCTGAAGAAGCCCAATGCCTTTGGACTTTATGATATGCTGGGCAATGTGGCGGAATTGACTTGTGACTTGTCGGGCGCAGACATGGATTATAGAACGGAGATCAAAGGTGGGGCTGCAGGTGTTGCTTTTTCCAGGGATAACCGCGATTGTGGCTTCCGTCTTGCGCGATCATTGCAATAATCGTCGCTGCCTACACGATCTACAGGTTCTACACGGCTCATTTTCCCCGGAGCGTTAGCGGAGGGATTGAACTCATCGGAGTTTCAACCCACTCGTCCACGGCCTTGGAGTAGTCGGACGGGCCGTCCGCGCTCCGGCAAGGGCGATGTTTTGCGCGGCTGGAAGCCGCACCTCCCATAGGCGGGAGGTTCGTGCTTCCGACGCACGTTATGTCATGCCGTGTAGGCCGGCTCGCGGAGCCATGCGGCGAAAAACGGATTTCCAGAGGGCTTACGCAAAACTAAGTTACTTGATTTCAAGTAACGAAGTTTCTGAGTCCCTGTTCCCTGTTCCCCGTTCCCTACTTTCTCTCGATTCTGAAAGTTTTGATCTCAAATGGACGGAAGGTGAGGCAGGCGGGCGAGGCGATGGCGGGGCCGGTGTCGCCGAGTTCGGTGGCGAAGCAGGGTGTCAGCTTCGCGTTCGCGAGCGTCGTCTTCAGCAGACCCGAGGCGCGGCGTCCGCGACGCTCGACGAGGCGGACGACGAGCCCGTCGCCCTCCTCGGCCTTCTTGAGGACCGCGAGCTCGACGCCTTCGCCCTCGAATGCGACCGGCAGGATGGACTTGGCCGTGGCGGCATAGCCGTCGAAGCGCTCGACGCCTTGGTTGAGGGCGGCGGCTGCTGCGGCGACGGCGTCGCCGTCCGCGAGGGCCCCCTCGTGCGGGAGGAGGCTGTAGGTGAAGCGCTGCGCGCCCTTGTCCGCGAAGGGGTCGGGTTGCGTCGGCGCGCGGAGGAGCGACATCGAGAGGACGGAGCCTTTGACGCGGTAGCCGTACTTGGAGTCGTTGAGGAGCGCGACGCCGAAGTCGTTGTCCGAGAGGTCGGCGAAGCGGTGGCCGCAGGACTCGAACTGGGCGTACTGCCACTTCGTGTTGTCGTTCGTCGGGCGCTTGAGCGTGCCGTACTGGATCTCGAAGGAGGCCTCGTCGGCGCGTATGGCGACGGGGAAGGCGACGCGAAGGAGCCGATGCGACTCGCGCCAGTCGACGTCCGTCGCGAAGTCGAGGCGCTTGGAGCCGGCGTCGAGCGTGATCGTCTGCGTGAAGGCGCTCTTGCCCATGCGGAAAGTGGCGCGAATGGACGAGCGGATGGGACCGTTGGAGATGGTGAACGAGACGTCGGCCGGTTCGTCGGTCTGCATGTCGATGGCATACTCCTCGATGTCCCAGGCGTCGTAGCAGGAGGGGTGGTCGTCGTAGAGCGCGAGGAAGTTGCCCGGCGCGGCCTGGTTGACGAACTCGAACTCGGCGGTCTTGTCGAAGGCCGAGATGAGGCGGAGGTCCTTGTCGAACTCGTACCGGACGAGGTCGTTCTCGAGCACGGCGCCGTTCTTCGCGCGCTTCGGGGCGGAAGCCTTCGGCGCGGACTTGGCGTTGTCCTTGCAGAAGGTGGCAAAGGATGCGGGCGCGACTTCGACGGCGGCGTAGGCCTTGCCGTCCGCGAGCTGGACGCGCAGGGCGTTGCCGGCGGCGTCCTTCGCGCCGGTCCAGCCGTCGGGGAGCGCCACGACGCCCGCGTAGGCGGTGGAGGAGGGGTTGAAGAGCGTGAAGGCGTCGGCCTTCTTGCCGAGGAGCTGGCGTCCGGCCTTCTGCGCGAAGTCATGGGCCTTGTCGACGACGTTGCCGACGAGCTTGCCGGCCTCGTCGTAGACGCGGGCGATCGAGGAGCCTGGGATGACGTCGTGGAATTGGCAGAGCAGGAGGTCCTGCCAGAGCTTGGAGAGTTCGTCGGCGGGATAGGCGGAAGGGTTGAAAGGTTCAAGTACGGACTTTCGACCTCCGACTTTCGACTTTCGACCGGCTGCGGCCGTTGCCGCAGCCGCAAGCATCTCGGCGAGGCGGAGGGCCTCTTCGCCGCGGCGGTTGAGGAGCTTCTGGCGGGCCTGCGTCGTGTAGGTGCCGCGGTGCATCTCGAAGTAGAGCTCGCCGGACCAGACGTCGAGGTCGTCCTCGAGCTTCGCGATGCGGTCGAAGGCGTCCTGCGCGAAGCCGAATGCGACGCGCGGGCAGCCGTTGAGGGCGTGGACGCGGAGGCCGCTTTCGACATGCTCCTCC
>JAEEGL010216203.1_pt1 | contig 12018 bp, 6 predicted proteins | sample 9134231 | NCBI WGS metagenome assembly JAEEGL01 (sample SAMN16246548, study PRJNA631951) | gut metagenome | biome: gut microbiome; feature: rumen; material: fiber-attached | host: Bos | place: Iran: Karaj | collected 2018-10
CGCGTCCTCCGCGCCCGCAAACTTTGAGCGGCCGCGTCAAAAACTCAAAAAACCACTTGCGCGGCAGGGGGGCTTATGCTAACATATTAAGGCGTTCATTTGGCGTAATATGTTATGTGCAGCCAAATGTGCATAACTGTCATAGATATTCAGAAGAAGGAGGAATCGGAAATGAAAGAGGGTATCCATCCTGATTACAAGGACTGCAACGTCACTTGCGCCTGCGGCAACACATTCATGACAAGATCGACAAAGGAAGAGATCCGTCTGGACGTTTGCTCTCAGTGCCACCCCTTCTTTACAGGTCAGCAGAAGTTCGTAAACCGCGGCGGCCGTGTAGAGAAGTTCAAGAACAAGTACAACATCGACTAAAAGACACAAGAGCCCGGACGAAGTTCCGGGCTCTTTGCTTCAGCGCATCAAAGAATGGCTCTTCAGCTTATAAAAGGCGGGCTGTACCCCGGTTCGTACGGCCGCTACAAGTTCATAGAGGGCAAAGCCACCGACACGCGCCTCATGGGCGTCGTCGGCGTCCATCTCGTCTGGGAGGACTCCGCTTCCGCCGATCAGGGCCCGCTCCATCAGTTCTACTATTTCGACTACGAGGAGCTGGGCCTGGATTATCTGCGCATTTACGTCGGCAGCGACGAGCGCGAGATCGCCGACATACTCAAGGAGAACTTCGGAGGCCTCGGGGCGTCGTACGTCAGCCTCACGGAGCGCGAGAGCCGCTATATCGTAAAGTTCTTCGCCGAAGACACGAAGGCCAAGGGCGAGCAGCTCCCCGAGGACATAGACACCGTCGCCTTCATACTCGACGACGGGCAGGAGGAGCTCTCATCAGAGGAGAAAAGGGAGCTCGACCTTAAGATGTCGGCGCCCATACGCAGCGACTACGGCGTCATCAACTATTACCTAATGAGGTGCTTCGGAAAGGATCCCTCGGGCAGCGAGCTGCTGCTCTCTCCGGCCGCGAAGAAGGAGGATATACAGGACGTCACGCCGCCGTACCACGCGACGTTCCTGCGCAACAAGATCGAGACGCTCCCCGACAGCGCCGGCATGCACAAGAGCTACAGGTGCGAGTCGCTCATCGAGACGGACCGCGGCCACATGCTCGTCGTGAGCACGGTCGGCGTCTTCCGCAGGGCAGTCACGGACGTGGAGCTCGTATCCTCGTTCGCGGTAAGCGTCTACGAGGCGTCAATGATGCTCTCCAAGCACGAATTCATAACCGTATACGACGTCACGGCGATGCCCGACGATTTCCTGGACATGCTCGACGAGTTCCTGCTCGGCTGCACGCGCACCGGCCACGCGAACGGCGAGATGTTCATGGAGTTCATGCCGCACAACGACCACGTCGAGAAGAAGCTGTTCTTCCTCTCCGACGACATAAAGAGCCTCTACTTCGCAAGCGACGGAGGGCAGCTCATAATAGCGGCCTACAACATCGAGAACATCCTCGCGGCGGAGTCCAGACTCATAACGAGCCCGTTCTCGAACATGCTGACGCCCACCAACAGGTATCAGTTCCAGTCGTCGCTGCTGTACGATTTCGCGGACAGCGACTTCGACGATTTCAACGATTTTCTCGATTCATTGACATAGCCTTCGGGCGAAAGGAGAAAGATGGACAGCAGGATCGAAAAGCTAGCGGATCTTCTCACCGGCTATTCGGTAAGGATACAGCCCGGCGACAACTGCCTCATAGAGTACACGGGCAGCGAGCCGGTCGAGCTAATAAAGGCGCTCGTAAGAAAGGTCTACGCGGCGGGCGGCCGCCCCTACGTTTCCAGCTGGAACGACTCGATAAAGCGCGAGATACTCATGCGCGCTACGGAGGACCAGCTCAGGCTCGCGGCGGACAACGACCTCGAATTCATGAAGAAGATGCAGGCCTACATAGCGGTCCGCGCTTCCGACAACACTGCCGAGCTCTCGGACGTTCCGACGGAAAAGATGAACATGTACAGCGTCGTCACCGGTCCGGTGCTCGACTACAGGGTAAACTGCACGAAGTGGGTCATACTCCGCTATCCCAACAACGCCATGGCGCAGCTGGCGAACATGAGCAAAGAGGCGTTCGAGGACTTCTACTTCGACGTCTGCACGATGGACTACGCCCGCATGGACAGGGCGATGGACGCGCTCAAGGCGCGCATGGACGCGGCGGACGAGGTGCGCATCGCCGGCCCCGGAACGGATCTTTCGTTCTCGATAAAGGGCATGAAGGCCGTCAAATGCAGCGGGAACATGAACATCCCCGACGGCGAGGTCTACACGGCTCCGGTGCGCGATTCGATGAACGGCACGATAAGCTACAACACGCCGTCTCTTGAGATGGGCTTTACGTACGAGAACGTCAGATTCACGGTGGAAGGCGGGAAGATCGTAAAGGCCGAGGCCAACGACACGAAACGCATAAACGAGTTCCTCGATACCGACGCGGGCGCCCGCTACTTCGGCGAGTTCGCGCTCGGCATAAACCCGTACATACTCTCCCCGATGAAGGACATACTCTTCGATGAGAAGATCTGCGGAAGCTTCCACCTCACGCCGGGCCGCGCCTACGAGGACGCGGACAACGGCAACAGGAGCGCCGTACACTGGGATCTGGTCATGATCCAGCGCCCCGAATACGGCGGCGGTGAGATATGGTTCGACGGGGAGCTGATCCGCAAGGACGGACTGTTCGTCCCCGAAGACCTTAAGTGCCTTAACCCCGAAGCCCTGAAATAGCCAGGAGCTCGGAGACTTTATTCGTTTTCTCCCACGTGAAGTCCTCGTCCTCGCGGCCGAAGTGGCCGTAGGCCGCGGTCTTGCGGTAGATCGGCCGGCGCAGGTCGAGCTCGCGGATTATGCCTGCCGGCGTAAAGTCGAAGACCTCGCTGACGATGTCGGAGAGCCTGCCGTCGGGCAGCTTTCCGGTGCCCTGGGTATCCACGAGTATCGATACCGGCTGCGCGACGCCTATCGCGTACGCGAGCTGGATCTCGCAGCGCGTGGCCAGACCAGCGGCGACGACGTTCTTGGCCGCCCAGCGAGCGGCGTAGCAGGCCGAGCGGTCGACCTTCGTGGGATCCTTTCCGGAGAACGCTCCGCCGCCGTGGCGGGCGTAGCCTCCGTAGGTGTCGACTATTATCTTGCGGCCCGTAAGGCCGGAATCTCCGTGCGGTCCGCCTATAACGAAGCGTCCCGTCGGATTCACGAGATACTTCGTAGCGCCGTCGAGCAGCTCCGCGGGCACCACGGGCTTTATCACGTATTCGATCAGATCCTTCTTTATCTGCTCCTGTGTCGCGTCAGGATCGTGCTGCGTAGAGATCAGCACGGTGTCGATGCGCTCCGGCTTTCCTTCGTCGCCGTACTCCACCGTCACCTGGGTCTTGCCGTCCGGCCTCAGATATCCGAGCGTTCCGTTCTTGCGGACCTCGGCGAGCTTCATGGCGAGCTTGTGCGCCAGCGATATCGGCAGCGGCATCAGCTCGGGCGTCTCGTCGCACGCGAAGCCGAACATGATCCCCTGGTCTCCGGCGCCGCCGACGGCGTCGTTCGTCCCCATCGCGATGTCGGGAGACTGGTTGTGCAGCGCCGAAGTCACTCCGCACGAGAAGCCGTCGAAGCCGTACTCGCCCTTGTCGTAGCCGATGTCCATTATGACGCCTCTTGCGATATCCTGGATATCGATGTATCCGGTCGTCGTTATCTCGCCCATCACGCTGCACAGGCCCGTCGTTACCGTCGTCTCGCACGCGACGCGGCTCTGCGGATCCTGGCGGAGCGCCTCGTCGAGCACCGCGTCGGAGATCTGGTCGCAGATCTTGTCGGGATGGCCTTCCGTTACCGATTCGGATGTGAATAATCTTTTCATTTTTCTCCTTTCGCGCCTGCCGCAGGCGCACCGTGTATTTGAAAAGCCTCTTCAAAACGAAGAGGCTCCGAGCTCGCTTGACCTCTCATCTTTCTCTTTCGAGTAGGACTTGGCACCTTCACTTTCGCGGGTTGCCGGGCTTCACAGGGCCTATTCCCTCAGCCACTCTTGATGAGCTCTTATTTGATTTATCTAACCATACCACCGCGCCCGTACGTTGTCAACAGCGGCGTTTTTTATGCTCTCAAAGTGATGCGGGCCATATCGCAATGTGGTATATTTATTTTGTGATCTTATGACCTTCCGAAGGTCTGTTTAGGCAGTTTTTAAAGGTGGACGAAGATGAACCGAAGATTTCTGGCATTCCTTCTTTCCGTCGCGATGATCCTCAGTCTGGCGCCGGCGGCCTACGCGGCCGACAGGGTGCTGATAACGACAGGCGTCACGCCGCCGGAGGGCGGCACCGCGACGAACAGCGCCTACTACGACAGGGGCTCGAACGCGTCTCTCACGGCGCGCGCGAACTCCGGATATACGTTCGAATTTTGGTACGACGGGGATACGGGAGAATCGTTCACGTCGAGCGCGATAACGATCGTTGCGGACCGCGACCGGACGATGATCGCCTCCTTCAGGAAGGACGGCGAATATTATATCTCGAGCCCGGATTTCCCGTTCAGCCCGACCCCGCACACAAAGGGGACCGTCGAGATAAGGCCTCTGGCGGATTCCTACGCTCCCGGCGCGCTGATCACCGCGTACAACTCGCCCGCCTCCGGCTACAGGTTCGTGAGATACGAGATCTCGCAGGACAGCGACGTCGGCTCCGACGAGGCCGTATATACTCCCGTCACAGGGAACACCTTCCGCATGCCGGCGCACGATATCTGGCTGCGCGGCGTGTTCTATTCGACGACTCCCCATAACATAACCGTCGACTGCGGACAGAACGGCACCGCGTCGATCAGTCCCGCGCAGAACAGTTACCTCGAGGGGGACGTGGTAACGGTGACCATCACACCCAACAGCGGCTATTCCGTCAGCAGAGTCACGGGATTCCCGCCGGGCGTGGAGCAGTCGGGCAACGTCAATACGAGCGTCGACTTAACCTTTGTCATGCCGGGCGAAGACGTCGAGCTCTCGGCCGAGTTTTATCAGAGAGAACTCACCGAGGTCGCGGTCATCGCCTATCCGGAAGACAGCGCCGATTTCACCACGCAGGCGGACGCGTCCGGCTACGTGACTGTCACCGCGCAGCCGAAGCCCGGGTACGAATTCAAGTACTGGTTCTTATTCAGCGATACGTCGACAGAGATATATCAGAATCCGTATACCTTCGCTCCCCGTCAGGCGGATGTCCTCGTCGGCGTCTTCGACTATACCGCCGGACACATTATCAGGCAGAACGTCGCCCGGCACGGTTCGTTCACCTACGATCCGATCGGCCAGTCGACCCATCCGGCGGGCAGCACGATCACCATCAACGCTGTCCCCGACGAGGGCTACGCGGTAAAGTCCTATATGATCGCGGAGATCATCGGGCAGAACGAGGTGCAGAACATCACGGAGCTGGACGGCAACACCTTCCGGATGCCGGACTACGATACCCTTATCATCGTGCTCTTCGACCAGCCTTTTGATATCAGCGTCACGGCGTCTCCCGCGCAGGGCGGGCGCGTCAGCGGAGGGGGCTCCTGCTTCGCCGGCGACGACATAACGGTATCGGCATATCCCGAGGAGGGATACCGCTTCGTCAACTGGACGCAGAACGGAAGCGAGGTCAGCAGAGACGCGGCTTACACCTTCCAGGCGATCGGCGCGCGCGATCTCACCGCCAACTTTGAGCCGATCCCGCCGAGCTATGATATCAACGTTTACGCCGATCCCGCGCAGGGCGGCAGCGTGAACGGCGGCGGGATGTACGTCAGCGGCGCATACGCGACGGTGACTGCCGAAGCCTTCACAGGATACCGCTTCGTCGGCTGGACGGAGGGCGGAAGCGTCGTGAGCACGCAGGCCGCGTTCACGTTCGAGGTGACGAGGGCGCGCGACCTCACGGCCGGTTTCGAGGCCGTTCCGACGTACGCAGTCAGCGTCTCCGCGTCTCCCGCGACGGGCGGCGCCGTGACGGGCGGCGGCGTGTATTCAGAGGGCGCCGAAGCGACGGTGACGGCTGAAGCCGCCACAGGATACCGCTTCGTCAGCTGGACCGAGGGCGGAAGCGTCGTGAGCACGCAGACTTCGTACACCTTTACGGTGGCGCAGGCGCGCGACCTCACCGCCAACTTCGCGAGCGTTCCTCAATACGCTGTCAGCGTCTCCGCGTCTCCCGCGACGGGCGGCGCCGTGACGGGCGGCGGCATGTATTTCGAGGGCGCCGCGGCGACGGTCACCGCTGTCCCCGAGCGCGGCTTCCTCTTCGTCAGCTGGACGGAGGGCGGAAACGTCGTGAGCACGCAGGCAGCGTTCACGTTCGAGGTGACGCGGGCGCGCGACCTCACGGCGGTCTTCACGTCCGATCTGACCCCGTTTTTCCCCGGCGAGGGCTCCGGCACGCTCATGGATCCGTACATGATAAGGAACGTACAAGAACTGCTCGTGTTCCGCGACATAGTGAACGGGACGGGATCCTTTATAAATGACTGCAATCCCTCGGCCTGTGCGCACCTGGATGCGGATCTCGATCTGTCAGGCGAGGCATGGACGCCGATCTCGGACCCCGGGCACAAGTATTCCGGCCTGTTCCGTGGATTTGGCCACAAGATATACAACCTCAACAACACCGGCAGCGCGATCAATGAGGACTATGTCGGTCTCTTCGGCTATATCGCTCCGGGTGGGACCGTGGAAAAAGTCGAGCTCGTCGGCGGGCGCATCTCCGGAAACAAACAGGTCGGAGGCATCGCGGGAGAGAACGACGGCACGATCAGCGGCTGCAAGAGCTCCTGCGCCGTGAGCGGATACAGAGAGGTCGGAGGCATCGCGGGCCATTGCGAATATGCCGCGAAGGTCGAGGACTGCCATAATACCGCGGATATCTCCGGAGAAAGCGAGGTCGGCGGCGTCGTCGGTCATAGCGAAAACAAGATGAGCTATTGTTCCAATGCCGGCGGAGTGACGGCGAGCAACCGCATCGCGGGCGGCGTCGCGGGCTGGAACGATTGGGGCTCGATGGACCAGTGCTTCAACACCGGCGCCGTAAGCGCGGGGAATCAATACGCCGGCGGCATCACGGGATGCAATACGAACGGCCGCATAACGAATTCGTATAACACCGGGTCGGTATACTGCCGCTCCATGTTCGGAGGCGGGATCACCGGCAGCAGCACCGGTGCTACGGGCTCTCTCATACAGTATTGCCACAGCTCCGGCGAGATGACGCAGCCCTATGGCAGCGCTCAGGGCGCGATCGCCGGCTCAAACAAATTCGCGATAGCGAACTGTTACTTTAACGCGTCCACATCCGGCCGGAGCAACGCGGTCGGTACGAGCGAGGAAAGCTCCACGCTCACGTCGGTATCGGCGATCTCCGCCTCCGGTTACGGCGAGCAGAGCAGCTTCGAAGGCTTTGACTTCGTCAACATCTGGGTGATGTGCTCCGGCGGGCCCCGGCTTCGCCGTTTCTCCAATACCGTCGACTCGTGGCAGGCGATAAAGACGGCGCTGGAGACTCCCGATACCAGGATGATGATACTCACCGCCGACGCCACGGCAGGCGCCAACGACGACGCGCTCTTAGTGCGTTCCGGGTATTCCGTCGAGCTCGATCTCAACGGGCATACCGTAGACCGCGGCCTTACGAGCGTCACGCCCGACGGATGGGTCTTCTGTGTCGAAGGAGAGCTCACGATAAGCGATTCGAGCGGAGGCTCCGGCCGGATCACGGGAGGTTACAGCTCTGGATTTGAGGGTTTTTCGTTATACGGCGGAGGAATATACGTCGGGGGCTCGGGGAAGCTGATCCTCAACGGAGGAACGATAGCGGGCAACGTTGTCGAGGTCCCCGAAGGGAGCTCCGCATACCCTTGCGGCGGCGGCGTGTATAATGGCGGCACGTTCATAATGAACGGCGGCGCGATACTCGAAAACAGAGCGAATGACCGCCAGTTCGCGCGTATCGCGGCCCAGGGCGGCGGCGTGTATAATGACGGCACGTTCATAATGAACGGCGGCCGGATAAGCTCCAACGTCTCCAGCGACGACGGCGGCGGCGTGTATAACGCGGGCACGTTCACCATGAACGGCGGCGAGATAAGCTCCAACGTCTCCGGCGGCGAAGGCGGCGGCGTTTACACGGCGCAGAGACGCTTCACCATGAACGGCGGCCGCATAAGCGGCAACGAGGCGACGGAGGGCGGCGGCGTTCTTCTGAGGTACGAAGTGATGAACGTGTCGGGGAACGCGTCTGTCACAGGCAATACGGGCGGCAACGTAAAGCTGGGGCAAAGCAATAAGATAAGCGTGACCGGCGCGCTCGACCGGAACGCCAGGATAGGCGTCACCCCGAGACGGGAGGGCGTCTTTACCGAAGGTCTTTCCGGCAGAGGCGGGTTCGACAATTTCTTCCCGAACGACGCCGGCTTGGTGACGGCTCTCAACGATGAAGGCGAAGCGGTGATGATCCGCGTCTTCAGCGTCACGATCACGTCCGCGGCGGCGGATCACATGACGCTGCTGAGCGGCAGCGAGAGACAGAGCGTCCTCTCCGGAGCGTCCATGGGCGCCATCGTCTACGCTGCCGAAGACGGCTGGTATTTCCCCGACGATTACGCGCCCGGACCGAGGAACGGCATAAGCGTATCGCGCGACAGCTATACTCAGATCACGATATCAGGCGTGCCGACGGGCGACGCCGCCTTCACCCTGACATCACCGGCGATCAAGCTCAAGGCCGACACGCCGACGCTCACGGCGATCCAGCCGTCCGTCATAGGCGGCGCGGGAAGCGTACCGACGACCGCCGTGCACGAATTCCGCGGAGATGCCGGGTTCTGGATGCCCTGCGGAGGCGGGCTGACCGATCTGGATCCGGGCACGTATTACGTGCGTGTCGCCGAAACGGGATACTCGTACGTGTCAGATCCGCAGGAGATAGTCATAGAGGAATTCGTTCCTGAGAAGCGCCCGACTCCGTCGGCCGTCTTCACCGCGACCGGGTACGACAGCGGCGTCATCAGCGGCCTCGCGGAGGGCGGGCAGTACGCGATCAGCGGAGCGGGCCTGTCCGGCATCAGCGCGGCAGCCTCAGGCGGAGCGGTAACGATAGCGTCCGGCATCTCGGCCGGAACGCTCAGCATAGTGCATCGCGGCGACTACGTGACGACCGTGGACGGCGGAGCGCAGACGATCGCGGTCACGAGGGCGGAAACGCCGGCGCTCGAGGCCGTCCAGCCCGAAAGGGATATCGACGGCGGCGCCATCCCGACGACCGCCGTTCACGAGATAAGCGCGGACGGCGCGGTATGGACAGCGTGCGCCGGCGGGAGCGCGGACCTCGCGCCCGGAGAGTACCGCGTGCGCGTCGCGGCTTCGGGGACCGTTCTCGCGTCCGAGCCGCAGGTATTGTATATAATGGCTTATTCGGAGCCCGCGGGACCGGAGGATCAGACGCCTTCGGCCGGCGCGCCGCAGGAGAGCCCCGGGGTGACGGTCGCAAGCGATAAACCGGTCACCGCCGCGGAGCTCGAACGCATACTGCGGAGCGGGGATGTCCTCACCGTCGTCGCGGATGACGGAACGAAGGCGACGCTCGGCACCGAGGCACTTAAGGAGCTCGCTCAGGCCGGCGGCGACGCCGTCGTGAGCATAAAGACCGGCAGTGACGGAAGCGTGACGCTCGAGGTCAGCGCGGGAGGAAAACCCGTCGACGTGACGGCGAAGATAGAGTTCCCGGCGGCTTCGGACGGGGGCAAGGTAGTTAAGGCCGTTTCCGAAGGCGGAAGCGCGAGACCTGTCGCACAGTCCTTCGTGGAGGGCGGAAAGGCTCACGCCGTCGTCCGTTCGGGAGAAAAGATCGTGATAGCGGACGCCGCGGCGCCGTCGTACCCCGACGTGAACGACGACGACTGGTTCGCGGAGGCCGTGGCCTTCGTGACGTCGCTCGGGCTCTTCAAGGGCACGGGCAGCGGCTTCGATCCGGACGGGACCATGACCGCGGCGATGCTGACGACCGTCCTGTACCGCCTCGACGGCGCGAACGCCGGAGAAGACGTTCCCGGCAGGCTCTGGTACGCGGACGCCGTCGACTGGGCCGAAGAGAATGATATAGCGATAGCCGAAGGCGCGGACTTCGCTCCCGACGAGCCGATCATCCGTCAGGACATCGCGGTAATGTTCTTCCGCTACGCCAAGCTCATCGGCCTGGATACGACCGTAAGAGCGCCGCTCGAAGGATTCGCGGACGGCGCCGCCCTGACAGGCGAGGCGAGGGAAGCGATGAGCTGGGCCGTGAGCGCCGGACTGTTCCTCGGAAACACGAAGAACGAGCTCAACCCGGGCGACGCGGCGACGAGAGCGGAGATAGCCATCCTGTTCGAGAGGTTCGTAAAGCTGATCGCGGGATAAAATATAAAGTTCAAAACGAAGAGATCAGGAGAATGATATGGATATGACCAGAAAGATACTTGCTCTGATCGCGGCGGCGTGCCTGGCGCTTTCGCTCGCCGCGTGCGGAAATACGGCCCAGACGGCGCAGGCGCAGCCGGAGCAGAGCGCTCCCGCGCCCGCGGAGCAGACGCAGCCCGCCGAGCCCGCGGCGCCCGCCGGGCCCGACGCGCCGGAGGAGACGGAGGCAGAGCCGGAATGGCCGCCCTTCGAGTTCACCGAGGTCGAGGGCGTCGGTCTGCGCAAGTTCGGGCACATAGAAAGCGTCGACAAATACGGCGACGACACCTACGAGCACAGCGAAGACGAGGAGATGGGCTTCGCGACGGATGAGGTCACGCTCAATCCCCTGTATTACCGCTCCGTCGCCGATAACGGATTCGCGAACGAGAATCTGTTCACCTACGACGAAAACGGCAATATGCTCACGTGGACCTGCAGCGATTCCCAGGACGGCCTTTATTCCACGTCCGTGTACGAATACGACGCGGCGGGCAACCGCGTAAGGGCCGTGGAGACCTCGGAGACCTACGGCGGCAGCGTGACCGAATACGAATACGACGCGGCCGGGAACTGCGTAAGGGAGACCCGCACGAACGACGACGGAACGACGTCCGCGGCGGTGTACGAGTATAACATGTACGGTGACCAGGTCTATTCCAAGAACGTCGACGGCGACCGTATCTACGAGCTGATCTCCGAATACAGCTACCAAAACGGTCATCCCGCAAAGCTGATCTTCACCGCCATGTATGACGGCGAGGTGAGCGACGTCACGACGTATACGTACGAGTACGGCCCGGACGGGACGATGACGAAGATGACGCAGACCGACGATTACGGCACCGTCGAGGAAGAGTACGACGGGAACGGCAACTGCGCGCACAGGGTCTATACGAGCCCCGGCAGCGAAGAGGACGGCTACGAAGAGTTCTCCGAGTACAAAGAAAACGGCGATCTCATCCGCAGCCTCAGGACTTTCGGGAACGGTTCGACCGACGAGGAGCTCCGCGAATACGACGATCAGGGACGCGTGATAAGGGAAGAGTCCGTATCGACGAGCCCCGACAGCATGTTGCGGCGCGTAGTCACGTACAGATACGAATAAGCGCTTGCGGATACGGATAAGCACCTGAACGACCATGCCCGGGCGCGGCCCGGGCTTTTTTGATGCCCGCTTTCATTGTCGTTTGAGCCTGTATATGGTAAAATACTTTGATACGGATGAAGGGGCATCGCGGATCGGAGACGTCAGAAAGGAAGAAAGATGGGTCTGTTCAGCAAGATATTAGGAGACTGGAACACAAAAGAGATAAAGCGCATCGAGAAGATCGCGGACAAGATAGAGGCGCTCGACGAGGCCATGCAGAAGCTCTCGGACGAGGAGCTGCGCGAAAAGACGACGGAGTTCAGGGCGCGGCTCGGCCTTACGCCGGACGGAAAGGAGGACCCCTCGGCCGGACACGCCGAGACGCTCGACGACATACTCCCCGAGGCGTTCGCGGTATGCCGCGAGGCGGCGTACAGGAGCCTCGGCATGA
>JAEEGL012250966.1_pt1 | contig 12018 bp, 3 predicted proteins | sample 9134231 | NCBI WGS metagenome assembly JAEEGL01 (sample SAMN16246548, study PRJNA631951) | gut metagenome | biome: gut microbiome; feature: rumen; material: fiber-attached | host: Bos | place: Iran: Karaj | collected 2018-10
AAATACTATCCCGGGCAGGGCGAAATGATAAAGGATTTCTGGATGCCCAACAAAGACTGGGAAGGATGCAATGTAAACGACCCGTCCGCCAGAGTTCTTTCAAACTACGGCGACAGCGGTAAATAATAAACGAAAAGGAGAAACACTATGGCTACAGCAGTTCTTTCTTGCAGGCACAATGCGGAATTCAGCATGAAAACCCCCGAAATCGAGATTGAAAACTATGATGAAGAAAAACTGCTCGATGTTGACGGGGACGATAAAGAGGAGGGCAATGAAGCGTCCGAATAACAGCTGAGAAATGAGCAAAAGAGAGGAAACCGATATGACAAAGTACATATTCGTCACGGGCGGTGTTGTGTCAGGCCTGGGCAAGGGAATAACGGCAGCTTCTCTCGGAAGGCTGCTTAAAGCAAGAGGGCTTAAGGTTGCCGCTCAGAAGCTTGACCCGTATATAAACGTTGACCCCGGCACAATGAGCCCGTATCAGCACGGTGAGGTTTATGTTACAGATGACGGCGCCGAAACGGACCTTGACCTCGGGCATTATGAGCGCTTCATTGACGAGGACCTTAACAAATACTCCAACCTGACTACCGGCAAGGTGTACTGGAATGTGCTCAACAAAGAGCGCAGGGGCGAATATCTCGGCTCCACGGTGCAGGTCATACCCCATATCACAAACGAAATCAAAAACTTTGTGTACAATGTAGGCAGGCACAGCGACGCGGATGTGGTTATCACGGAAATCGGAGGCACCATAGGTGACATAGAGAGCCAGCCTTTCATTGAGGCGGTGCGCCAGATTTCTCTTGAAGTCGGCAAGGAAAACAGCCTGTTTATTCACGTGTGCCTCGTGCCGTATCTGAGAGGCTCCGACGAGCATAAATCAAAGCCCACCCAGCATTCCGTAAAGGAGCTGCAGGGAATGGGCGTAAATCCCGATATTATCGTTCTGCGCTGTGATGAGCCTCTTGAGGAATCCATTTTCAACAAGATAGCTCTCTTCTGCAATGTGCCCAAAGAGTGTGTTATAGAAAACATAACCCTTTCCTGCCTCTATGAGGCTCCGCTTATGCTCGAAAAATCGGATTTCTCATCCGTCGTATGTAAGCGGCTGGGCATAAACGCCCCCGCGCCGGATCTCAAAGAATGGGAAGACCTCGTTGAAAGAATAAAGAACGAAAAGAAGAGCGTTACAATAGGCCTTGTAGGCAAATATGTTCAGCTTCATGACGCTTATCTCTCCGTTGCCGAGGCCCTGCGCCACGCCGGCTTTTACCACAACGCCGAGATAAAAATAAAGTGGATCGATTCCGAAACAATCACCGGTGAGAACGGCGATGAAGTGTTTGAAGGCGTCAGCGGAATAATTGTGCCGGGCGGCTTCGGTGACAGAGGCATAGAGGGCATGATCCTCGCGGCAAAGTACGCGAGGGAACATAATATACCTTATTTCGGAATATGCCTCGGTATGCAGATCGCGGTAATTGAATACGCCCGTAATGTTGCGGGCATCGGCGACGCGAACTCCGGCGAATTTGATGAGCTCTGCAAAAACAAGGTAATCGATTTCATGCCCGGTCAGAGCGAAGAAATCGACAAGGGCGGCACACTGCGCCTGGGCGCCTATCCATGTGTTATTGCCGCAGGCACGGTTATGGAAAAGTGCTACGGCGAAAAGGAAATATCCGAGCGTCACAGGCACAGATACGAATTTAACAACGATTACCGCGAAAAGCTCACCGCGTGCGGGCTGACCGTCAGCGGTATTTCTCCGGACGGAACGCTTGTTGAAACGGTTGAGATTGAGGACCACCCGTTTTATATCGGGGTGCAGTTTCACCCCGAATTCAAAAGCAGGCCGAATAAACCGCACCCGATCTTCAGCGGTTTTATCGCGGCCGCGCTCGAAAAAGAAGGCAGATGAAGCCGCATAAGCAGATTAAAACCCGGCACTTCAGGTGCCGGGTTTGTTTTGCGCTGTCAGAGTTCCCATTTTGTGTAAAGCAGCGAGGTGTTTCTGTCTGAGCCGTATTTTGAGTAATAAACCGTGAAAAACGTGCCGTCCGGAAGCTGAACACTCGCGGGGTAACCGATGTCGTCATCGGGGCATGCGGCAAGGAAAAACTCCTCCTCCCCTATTTCGCCGTCCCGCGACATAAGCCTGCCGTAAATGCCGTAGGGCGGAATTCTTCTGCCGTAGGTAAGCACGGCGCCGCCGCCGCGGCGCTTGCACATATGAGGGGGCGACCCGCAGATTCCCGTTTCCTCCCACTTGCTCCAGGTTTTGCCGCCGTCATCGGAAAAAGTTTTCATTATTGTGAAATAAAGGTCGTCATCAGTCAGGTGAGAGCGAAACAGCGCTGTAATCCTGCCATTGTCAAACTCACAGCAGTGTACCTCAAAAAATGTGTCGCCGCCGTACCCCTCCGGCAGAGGGCAATCACTCAGCTTTTCAAATGTCTGCCCTTCGTCACGGCTGATATAAGCAGAAAAGCTGCCTTCTTTTTCTTCACACGGAAAGAGGTTCTTGCCGAGGTAAAACACCGTGCCGTCACTCAGGAGAACAGGTCCGTGAGTTGCGTGAATGTCTATGTGCTTCTCCCTGCCCGCGTTTTCCCCGTAGTTGTAAAGCGGGCGGTAAAAGCTGCCGCCGCCTCTGCACTCCTCCGGTATTTCCCCGTAGTGAGACAAAAGACCTGTTCCCGCGTTACCGCTGTCGGAGTGAATCCAGTCCGCGTAGTCATTTTCATATCTTTCGGCAGGGTGAGAGCATCTTGTCAGGAGCATCTTCCCGCCCCCGAGATACAGAATTCCCGGGTCTCTGTCGTCAAGCCAGCCGTCCTGAACAATTGACGGCACGGAGAATGTTTCTCCGCCGTCACGGCTCCTGTACATCAGTATCTTGCCGAAAGGGCATACATGACCCATACGACAGCCCGAAGCGACAACATATATAACGCCGTTTTCGTCAATGCAGGCCGACGGCCACGCCTGATATGAGAAAAATGTGTCCGCGCTGCGCGAAACAATACCCTGCTTTATGATTTTCATATCTGTCTCCGCTTTCTTTCCTGTTTTTCGGTATCTTTTAAGGAAATTATATCTTTTCCGTTTTAATTATTCAAGCCGGTTTTGTCAAGTTCTTTCGCGGATTTCCTTTAAAGAGCGGCTGCCGCAGACGGATAAACCGCCGCGGCAGCCGTTTAATCAATTATTCTCTGAAATCAGAACGGGAACACAAGGCGTACAGTCTTGAAATACCAGACGCTGCCGAGCAGGAGCCAGTGAATCCACTGCCACCAAGAGTAATCAACTCTGATGTGGCGGCTCTCGCTGATGTCCGTTCCTTCAATTGTTGCGGTGATGGTACAGGTTCCTCTGCCAGTAGCGGTTATCACGCCGTTTTCATCAACCGTTGCAACCTTTTCATTGCTTGAGGAATAAACCAGCCTGCCTCTGTTTGTCTTTGCGCAAAGGTCCGCTGTCTCTTTGAAGTAGAGCTGTATGGTCTGAGCGGGAATCCTGATTTCCGCGGAATCCTCCAGACTGCGCGCGCAATCGTCGCAGACAACATCAAGGTCTTTGTCAATATGCGGCACCTTATCTTTTATCTTTCCGCAGATTGTGCACTCATCCCAGTGATTGTACATATCCGATTTCTGCTCGAAGCTGTGACCGTTGATAACGCAGAAGGCGTCTTCGGCAGAGAATGAACCTGTGGTAAACTGAGGAGAAATCAGGTAGAAGCTGAACGACTTGCAATGAATCACAATGAAATCACCGTCATAATCATAGTCGCAGAGCTCCTGCAGGCCGCTGTCCTGAATATGATAGATATATATCTTATCTCCGGCAGCAAGCTTGCTCCTGCACTCTTCGCTGAGCGTTGAAACGGGCATTCTCACGTAGAGGTATTTGGCTGTGCCGTCTTCGTGAATCTCAGCGCCGTCAACATCCTCAAACAGGTTGAGGTCATAAACGTCACCCTCCAGGTGCGAAGCTGCCTTGAAGGTAAGTACCTTGTCATAATTATACGAACAGTTGACACAGCGGAAGTGTGTAAGTGTCTCCTCTTCGGCATAATAAACGGATGCTTCAAAGACGTGGTCACACGGCTCCAGGGTCTCGGTGTAGGTGTTGCCGCATACACAGGTATAGGTAATCGATTTGCCCTCTGTGCATTTGCCGGAAACCGCGGCTACATAGGAATGAACGTGATCTGTAAAGCGGGCGGTGTAGGTCATATCAAACTTACCCATATAAGGCTCAATATCAGGCGACCAGCCGGCAAAGGTCTTTCCGCTGATGTTTACCTCGGGGGCTGTGATTCTCTGACCTTCGGCATAGCTCTCGCGTACAACGTTGCCTTCAATTATCCATCTGACGGTCCTGTCGGCGTTGCCGAGGGTAGCGTAATACCTTGCAACTCTGTCTGTGACAACAGCGTCCGGATCTATATTCCAGTCGGCAAAATCTACATCGGGAGCGGTGATTGCATCATTCGGGTCATATTCCGTAATATCGTAAATCTCGCCGTCAAGATAATACTCAACAATGTATCTGTCGGCAGAGAATGTGACGCTTGCGGGAGTGAATGAGCCCACATTGATGCCGCCGACTTCGGCACCCGCTTCCTCTGTATTGGTGTAATAGGTTCCGGCGTTAATCGCCTTTTCATTGGCGGTCACATCAAACGATACCGTCACGCCCCAGCCTATCATTACATTGGTGCTGCTGTAGCGCTTCTTCGGGGTAAGGTTGCGCACTTCAATGTATGTGGTGCCGTCATCTTTTCTGTCCACGGTGATATCGGAGTTGGAAATGCCGTATTTTTCCTTAAGGGACTGCCTGAAGGCTTCCTCCTGAGGCACGGTCATCGTGAAACAGTCTGCAAGTGTATCGTAAAGAGTTACGGAATTGAAGTTTACGGTCTTCAGGAGGCTTCTGAAGAATATGGTCTCAAATATTGAGTCGAGAGCATCCTTATCGGTGACTGAAACGAAGTATCCGCCTTTCCTGTCGCCTGTTCCCGGATTGCCCATAGCTGTAGGCTTCGGGTAGTTTGACGAAGTAAGATGCATAAACTTGCTGAATTTATTTCCGCTGAACTGCTCCGGATTGGCTTTTTCCGAGATGGCGATTGAGTAAACAGAAGCTCCGTTATTCTTAAGAACCCGTGCTTTATTGATTGCAAGGTTCGCAATGCTATCCTCAAAGCCCGAATTGTGCGTCGGCTCTCCGTCTGTAATAAAGACCACAATCTTCTTTCTGTCGGATTCGTTTTCCGTAAACACCTTTGACGCCATTTCAAAGCCGAGTTCCGCCGCAGTGGCGCCTTTGCACTCTATGCTGTTGATTGCTTTGACAATCAGCTCATAATCGTCAACCGCGTCCATCAGGGAGTCTTTATATACGGAGTTCCTTGCAGGGTACGTAACGGGATTTCCGCGTCTGACGGTGAGAACCTCGGTGTTTTCATAGTACCGATTACTGCTTGAGCCGAATCCAACAATGGATATTCTGTGATTTGCACCTGTTTCCTCGGCGTTTTGCTTGACAGAATCAACAAAATCCTTTGCAGCGTCCGCAAGATAATCTCTTCTGCGCTGACCGACTGACGCTTTTTCGTCCTTGTCCATTTTGTATTCCATTGAGCCGGACTGGTCAACAACAAGCACGATATCATAAGGCTCGTTTACATTGGGAATTCTGATGTTTCTCGCCTTGGAGAAAGCGTCAAGGTTGATGGTTACAACTCCGCCCTCTTTCTCTTCGGCTGTTTTGCTTATATCCACATCACCTGTGTTACCGGAGTCTATAAGCTCATAAAGGGCTTTAATAACGATATCGGTTTCACCGACGGTGTAGTCTTCCCAATAACCGGTGTAACCCTCTTTCTCGGGCACATCGGGATCCTTGATTGACTCGACCCCTTCTTCAAACACAACGGTTTCAACTATTCTGTAAGTTCCGGTTTCATCGGTGTAGGTGCCTTCGTCATCGGGAACAACAAAGGTGGCTGTATGGGTCACGGCAACAAAGCCGGCATAGAAATCAAGGTTTTCAGCGGGCATTAAGGCAGGAATATCCTTGTCCCAGCCCGTGAAGATTTTACCCTTGACCGACGGGTCGGCGGGCTTTTCAATTTCGGCATCGAAATAATAGGTGTCAACTGTCTTTTCGCCCTCAACCCACCAGGTGGCGGTATACCGGTTTCTGTCAATGTAAACCTTCAGCACGAGAGAGCCGTCGGGTGCTATTTCACCCGTCAGAACACTCTTTTCGGTGTTGAGAGAAAAGCCGTCGCTCAAGGTGAATCCGGCGTTTACGGTTTCGCCCGTTGTGCCGGTATATTCTCTGCTTACCTTCTCATATTCTCCGCTCACACGCATAGTATAGATTTCAACGGTATATTTCGTATCGGTCGCGGGCGAGAAGGTGCCGCTGATTACAAGGTCTTCGGCGGGCATTCTTACGGGCTCATCCTTATCCCAGCCGGAGAATACATAGCCCTGCTTCTCGGGGGTGTCAAGCTTTGTTACCTCGGAATCAAAGTTGTATGTTTTCTCGTCATACGGCTGTCCGTCAACTATGTAGCTGATTTTATATTCGTTTACAAGCCACAGAGCGTTTATGGTTACATCCTGTGAGGGTATCGTGCCCGGTATTTCATTATCCCAGCCGGTGAAGGTGTATCCGGTAAACTCAGGATCGGCGGGAACAGTGACGGAAGACTTATAGTCACCGGTTATTGTTTTGTAAACAGCGCCGCCGTTTACTTCGCCGTAGGTGAATATAATTGAATAAGTATTGATTTGCCATACAGCCTTGTACTCAATATCTCTGTCGGGCACGGTAGTCTCAACAGGAATAACGGTCTCTCCGTCTTCACTCCAACCGGCAAAGCTCCAGCCCTCTTTTTCGGGATTTTCGGGCACAATGACTTTCTGACCGTAGAGGTAGTTTCCGGTTACTGTCTCTTCGCCGTTGCAGGGGTCGAAGGAAATGCTGTGCTCGTTTCTGTCATAGTAAATCTTGAGCACGAGCGAACCGTCGGGCTTTACGATGCCGTTCATCTTGCTGAGCTCATCGTTAATGTGCAGGCCCTCAATATCAACTCTTTCGAGGATGACGGGTTCATCGGTAGTGCCGTAATAACTGCCGGTGGAGCGCAGCTCGTATTCGCCGTCAACATTCATTACATACTGTTCCACTTTGTAAAGCGTGTCGTCGGCGGCAATCCATTTGCCTTCGAGCACAAGATTCTCCGCGGGCATATAGACAGGCTCCGCGGGGTTCCAGCCGCTGAAGTTATATCCCTGTTTCGCTTCGGGAACAACCGCCTCGGTTTCCGCGTGGTAGGTGTATTCCTTTTCGGTATAAAAGCTGCCGTCTATATTATAGGTTATCTTATATGAGTTGATTGCGTATGTCGCAGTGAACTCAAGGTCGTGCGAGGGCATCTTTTCGGGCACCTCGCTGTCCCATCCGGTGAAGGTCCAGCCCTCTCTCTCGGGAGGAAGGTAATTATCTATCGGGGCGCCGAAATCATATTCTACGGTCTCGCTGCCGCCCTCATAATTGTAGGTGATTTTGTAGCTGAGAACATCCCATACTGCCTTATACAAAACATCATTGTCGGGTACTCTGTCCGCTACGGTAATAACGGTTTCCCCGTCTTCGCTCCAGCCTATGAACTCATGGCCTTCCTTCTTCGGGTCTTCGGGCACGACGATATCGTCATCGTAATAAAGATTGTCGGAAATAACCGGCGTTTCGTTGCCAGGGTCGAAGGTTACCGTGTGAATATTTCTGTCAATATAGACCTCAAGCACAAGGTCGCCCTCTTCTGTCACCGCTCCGGATGTGACGCTCTTTTCGCCGTTGAGGGTGAAGCCGGTGCCTGTTTCAAAGTCGGCAAACACGGTTTTGCCGATAAGGTCGCGGTAGGTGTTGTCACTCTCTGTCTGATACTCGCCGTCGGTGTCCATTCTGTAGATTACAACTCTGTAATCCGCGCCGGTAACGGCAAGCTCTCTTGTTTCAACGCAGGTGCAGGCCTCATACTCTTCGGTGCTCTGCGTGTTGTAGCACTCTCTCTGCTCCTCACCCTTGGTGCTGAGGCCCGGCTCAACCGTTACGTGCCACGGTCCCCAGTTATGCTCCCTTGCGGGAATTACCTCTGTGTACTGACCCGAGCAGACTGTGCAGGTGTAGGTGCGTACGCCGTCCTCGGTGCAGGTGGCTTTCTTCGTGACCTCATTTGTGAATGTGCAGGATACTGTTACGGTTTCATTGCTGTCATTCTGACAGGTTTTGGTATGTTTCTTTTCGTCGGGTCCGTCATACACCCAGTCGCTCCATATGTGATTCTCGGTTTCTGTGTATGTACACGCCTCGTATTTGTCGGTTTCATCGGTGTTCAGACAGTCTCTCTTGCGGCACTGAGGATTGCCGTCATCGGCATCCCAGATATCGTACCATTCGCCCATATTATGCTTGCGGGCGGGGATGACGCTTTCATCGAGCTTCGCGCCGCAGACTTCACCCCTGCAGACTCTCTCGCAGAATTTCTCTTCAAGACCGTCGGATACGCAGGTACCCTTGGCAGTTACAACAAATCTGCTTGTATCAAGGTGACCAAGCGGCTGAGTGAGATTATCCTTTTCCGCAAATTCGCACCTCTCGCACTGATATACATCAAAACCGTCTTCGGTACAGGTAGGCTCCACGGTCTCCTTCAGCTTCATCTTATGACCGAGAGGGGGGATTGTGTTGTCAAAACTGTATTCACAGTTTTGACAGACATAATGAACAAGACCGCTTTCGGTACAGGTAGCGGGATATGAATGCTCGTAATCGATCTCCATATCATGATCTGCCGGGTTGCCCTCCCAGTAATAGTGCGGTATGCCCTTTTCCTCGCATTCGTCGCACTCGGTTTTACCGCAGATTGTGCACACATAAAGTTTCATAGGTGTGCCCGCGGAGCAGGGTGAATCTATGACATCAACCAGCTCATAATTATGCGCAGTTACCGACGGCTCAATATATTCCGGATCGTATCTGCATCTCTCACAGTTTTCGGTAGTGCAGCTGCGGCACTCTTTATATTTGGATCCGGCATGAACGCAACTGGGCTCTTTTACAATATAATCGCCCCAGTCGTGTTCAAGCGATTCTATAAGCGTGGGTGCTTCAACCACGCCGGGGAGCCAGGAATGAGCATAATCCGTGCCCTCGCAGTTACGGCAGGTTTCATATATAAAACCATCCTTACAGCAGGAGGTTGCGACCCATTCACCCGTGCTTTCGTCATATTCGGCGTTTTCAGCCCTTACCACATAGTAATCGGGCGTGATTTCCGGTATTTCCCTTTCCTCAAGAAGGAAGCCGTGAGAGCCGTGCTTATCGCATTCGGTTATCTCGTCGCACCAGGCGTTTACACAGTATCTGCATTCCCAGCCGGTTACGCCGCAGCCGTTCTCGTGTTCCGTAACCCACGGTCCGGCTGTGTGACCGGATGCCGGGATAATCCATGAGTTCTCTCTTATCTCGTTGTCGCCCTCTTCATCCGAGAAATACTTTTCGCATGTTGAGCAGTAGTAGTACTCTGTGTTGCCGTCCTTTTCACAGGTCATGGCATTCGCGTCAAATTTAGTCATTGTGTGACCGAAAGCGGGTATTTCCTCCTGCTCATAGTGGCCGCAGGCGTCATATCTCAGACACTTGCGGATTCTTATGCCGGACTCGGTACAGGTTGCTTCTTTGGTTACCTCCCAAAGGCTCTCGGTGTAATCATCTTTTAGAGCATCAGTGAAATCGGCCTGCATCTCCTGACCGCAGGAACATCTGTAAAGCGTATATCCGCGCTCGCCGGAGGGACCGTTACAAGTGGGATCAACAGTCCTGACCTTTGTCCAGGTGTGGGTATGCGCAGTACTCTTTATTACATAACATCCGCAGCCGTTGTCGCAGTAAGATATCTGAGTGTCGGATGAGCCGTTAAAATTCCTCCAGGTCGTGAATTTGTGCTTGGTTCTCGGAGCGTCGGGGTTTACAAAGCCGCAGCGTGAGCAGGTTGTGCCGGTCGCATAGCAGTCGCCGTTCATCTCGGAAGAAGAAAGAAGCTTATTCTGCTGAATATAAGTCTTGCCTGAAGGCACGCTGAAATCGTGACCGAGCGCAATAAGGTCGTATTTGTAAAGCGTTCTTGTTCTTACTTCACAGGTGTCGGAAGGCGTTCTCGGGGTATCGCTCCAGCCGGACCACTCGGACCAAACATCTTTGTAATATTTATAAAGCTTTCGCTGGACAGTATAAGAACACTTGTAATAATCAAATCGACAGAATCTCGGCGTACCCATACCATCCGTTGAACTGCCGGTTCCTGTCAACACCGAGCTGCAATTATAACTTTTTACATTTTGATTGTTACAATAGCTCGTGCCCAGGTAAGGAAAATCTGTAGAATTTTTAAAAGCATAAAAGTATTGATAATAGTATTGTGGGCTACCAAACCAGCCTTTTTTGGAAGAAATTGCTCGATCCGTTCGGTTTGCATATGCAACATTGTACATCCAGTGCCAGTAAACATATCCCGCCCAGCTCGTTGACTTGTTTACATACTGATATCCGGAAGGCGCCGAAGGAAGATTACTGTTTTTTTGAAAACTGGTGTATATTGAATGACCGGTATCAAATCCGTCGGGAAATGTTGCATAATTGAAAGATTTTGTTTCCTGATCTACCCAAGTAAATCCGTCTTGAATATATCCGGTCATTGAAGTTTCATATGATGTCTTTCTTTCAGTAGATTTGGTTCTGTAATTATACTGTGTCTTTGTCTGAACCTTGTTTGCAGGAAGCTTAGAGGCAAGTGTAGCGTCGGTAGTCCAATCGGACCAGGTGTTATTATTGTCAATATATCTTATGTATGAGTCGTTACACCTTGAGCACTTATACAGCTTTGTGCCGTTTGTTGTACAGGTGGGAGCGGTTGCGCCCGCCTGATAATCGTGCCCGAGAGCAGGAACCTCCACGGTGTATGTGTGCGAGCTGTCACGCTTGCATGTAAAGGTCTTGATACCTGTTTCCGTACAGGTCGGTGCTGTTGTTATTACGCCCGAATTCCAGTTATGGCCGAGAGCGTTTTCTGTTTTGGCTCCGCAGATTTTGCAGAAACCGTCGGATGTGCACCAGGCATGCGGGTCTGTGATATGCCCGCCTTTTGTAGTTTGCTCCTGCCTGAGTCCGCAGCGCTGACAATAGCGCTCGGAGATTCCGTCCTGCTTGCAGTTTGCTGCTTTAATGACATTCCAGTTGCCCCATATGTGGTCAACCGGAGCGGAGTCGATATGTCTCTTATAGTTCATTTTGGAGAGCTGCACCCAGCCCCAGACGCCGTAACGGAAGGTATAGCCCCAGTTATATCCGCCGTCTGTTCTCGTTTTGAAAATATGCGCATATTCACCTTTAAGAAATGTTGTGCGGCGGGATGAAGATGTGGAAGTATTGGCATACAGAACCGCATTGGAACCCGCGGTATAAACATCAAATGAGCGCGGATTGCTGTTCACGCACTTGGAACCGTTCATTTTCATTAAATATGTATTATTACCGCTGAAACCGAGATGCCAGTCGTTTTTATACTTAGGATCTGCGGAGGTGTATTTAACGCCGACAACGGAGTGGGCTGCAACAACCGGAACACCGTTGACCTTGTTAATTACTATACAGGAATGACCGAGCCTGCTTCCGTTATGAAAAAGTATAACATCTCCTATTTCCACCTGTGACGCAGAAGGATTGTGAACCTCCTTTGCCCCTTTCATTTTCAGGAAATTATATAGCTGCACACAGCGTATGAATGAGCCGGCATATGTATTGCCGTACGGTGCCGACCAGTGAGCTTTATATCCGCTGATATTCCAGTAATCGGACATATCTATTCCGCCCATATAGAGACACTGTGAAACGAAATTGGCACAGTCGCCGCCGTCATTCCAGTAA
>JAEEGL012712133.1_pt1 | contig 12018 bp, 8 predicted proteins | sample 9134231 | NCBI WGS metagenome assembly JAEEGL01 (sample SAMN16246548, study PRJNA631951) | gut metagenome | biome: gut microbiome; feature: rumen; material: fiber-attached | host: Bos | place: Iran: Karaj | collected 2018-10
CCAATCCCCAATCCCCAATCCCCAAAATAAGATTTTATTAAAAATTAATAATAGAAAAAAGGAAATTATCAATATAATAATTAATAAATTAATTTCATTTATTTATTAAAAAATAATTAAATATTAAAAATAAATTAAATGATTAATCCAAAAAGAAAAATAGCAAAAAATATAACTAATGAAACATACAAAAAAACTCCTATTGAAAATTTTGGAGAGAAACTTTTTGAAAAAATGAGTAAAAATAAAACTACTAATTTATCTAGAAAAAGAAAATCACCTTCAGATATTAAAGAAATTATACCAAGAAATAATAAATATGGATTAGGTTATCATCCAGAAAATGACATAAATAAAAATTTGAAAGAACCTATTTCTTTTTATGGAATAAAAATAAAGATAATAAAAGGAAAGTTTAAAAATTTAACAGGGAAAATATTAAATACAAATAAATATTATAGTTTTAATGATTTATTAAAAAATAATGAAAATATAGAAATTCAATTAGATTTAAATGAACAAAAAATTTATATTGAAAATAATAATATTATTCAAAGGATTGAAAATGAGGAAGTAGGAAATGATAAAAATATAAAATTAGAAGAAAATTTTAATTCAAAATCTAATAAAGAAGAAAATGTAGAAAAGAATAAACTTGAATGGATTCATGAAGGAATAATAATTAGAATAATAAAAGAAGATTCAAAATATTATAATACAAAAGCGAAAGTTGAAAATTTAATGGATGAATATTCTTTTTGTTTATTAACAAATGATAATACTTTACATATGGAATTTACTGAAGAAGATTGTGAAACTGTAATTCCAAAAATTAATGAAGATATCATAATTTTAACAGGTGAATTTAAAGGCAAATTAGCAAAATTAATTCATAGAGACAAAAAAAATAATATTGTAAATGTTCAATTATATGAAGATATCTCAAAAATAATTAAATTAACTCAAGATGATATTTGTATGATAAACTAATAAAAAAAATTTATATATAAATCACAATTGAAAAAATAATATCTATACATTAATTTTATAAATATTTAAATAAATTTAATTATATATAATTATATTATTAACATTATAAATAGAAATATTGATTGTTTTTAAAATAGTTTTTTTAATAAAAAAAAATGAATTTACAAAATGGAAAATATGAATTAAAAAGAGATAAAGTTTTAGGAAGAGGTTTATCAGGTCAAGTATTATTAGCATATGATCATGAAAAAAATGTATATGTTGCAGCAAAAAACATTCCAGCCAAAATCTATCAGGACAAAAAAGAATTGGAATATATAGAAAATGAAATTTTAACATCAACAGAATGTGAGAATGAAAATTTAGTTAAAGTACATGACATAACAGAAATAAATGGAGAAAAATATTTAATGATAGAATATTGTAATGGAGGAGATTTATTTTCATCATTAAAAAAATATAGAGAAAAAAATGGGAAATATTTAGATGAAAAAGTTATACAAAATATAATAAAACAAATATTAAATGGATTAAAAAGTTTACATGATCATGTAATTGTACATCATGACATTAAACCACAAAATATTTTACTAAAATATGATAATGAAGAAGATTTAAAAAATTTAAATTATATGAAATGTAAATTTAAAATTGCTGATTTTGGTTTATCAAAATATAAATATGATTCTCAAGATAAAAATATTGGGGGAAGTCCTTTATATATGGAACCTAATTTATTTAGTAAAGATGTTAAAGATAATGAAATTGAAAATGAAAAAGTTGATATTTGGGCTCTTGGTATTTTAACTTATGAATTATTATATTCTTTTAGTCCTTTTGAAAATAAAGATAATAATAATTCTAAAATAAGTCCTATAAGGCAATTAATTAAAACTTTAAATGAAGGGATTTATTATATTAATATTTATTTAAGAAAAAATATTTCACTTCAAATTATTTCTTTTTTAAATTATTGTTTGCAAATTGATCAAGCAGAAAGATTGAGTTCTGAGGAATTGTTATTTACTGAATTTATTACTATGAATCCCGATAATTTTATTTATTTAAATAGTGATAATTTATTTGATATTTTCCCTATTATTGAAAATATTGCTGATGATTATAGAATTAAAATGGATATTAGAGATAAGAAAGAATTAAATAAAAAACTTGGAATTTAGAAAAAAAATTTTATTTAAATGAAAAATTATCTTGAGGAATTTAATTATCTATTTTTATAGTTGTAATTATTATATTAAAAAAATTTTTATTTTTATTATTTATATATTTACAAAATTATTCATTTTTAAAATTATTTTGATGATTCATCATAAATAAATTTGTTTTATTTTCGATTTCTTTTAAAAATTGTTGACTTGTATATTCTTGAGATTTAATTTTTTCATTAATTCTAAGATTTTCTAAAGTAACTAATTTTTCTTCTTTTTCATATTTTGAAATATCTCTTTTTAATTTTGTATTTTCTTTCTTTATATTATCAATGTTTTTCTTTATTTCTTCAATTTCACAATTAATATCAATTGAAAAATCTGCAAAAACTTTTATTTCTTCTGATAATTGTTTAATTTCAGAATTTATTTTTTCAATTTCTCCTTCAATAACATCATTTTTTTCATTATTTGAAATTTTATTTGAAGAAACAAATACTTTTTTTAAAAAGATTTTTTTATCAATATCATTTTTGGATATTGTTATTTCATTTATTTTCTCATTTAAAATATTAATTTCATTTTTTAAATCTTCAATTTTATTTTCTTGATTATTACATTGATCAATTAAATATTCATATCCATTATTTTCTTTTTTATTTATATTTTGCATTTTATAAAGACAATTATTTATAAAATTCATTTTTTCATTAAAATCCATAATATTATTATCATCACTTTCATGAGAAATATTTTCAAAATTCAATTTAGAAGAATTAGTATTATTATTCTTAGAATACATTTATTATATTTTTATAAAAAGTTAAATTTAACCAACAATTAAAAATTCATTTAAAAAAATAAATAAAAATTTAATTACATATATAAAAAGATTATCTAAAAAAAATATAACAAATGATAAAAGTTTATCTAAATAATTTCATCTTTTGAAAACACTTCTTCATTATTATTATTATCATCATTCAAATTTGAAAATCCACTTTTATTAACTAAATAAGAAATTTCTTCTTTATTATAATTAATCAAAGCAGCATTTAAAATACTAACTTCAGAATCAAATTTTGAATTTTCTTTTTTTAATTGATCCAAACAAATTTTAACATTCTTTAATTTATTTTTATTATCTTCAGATAATTCATTTTTTTCCAAAGCTTTTAATTTATTAATTTTAATATCAACTCTTTCTTTTTCATTTTTAATATTTTCAATATCTTCATTAATATTATCAATATCTTCTTGATAATGTTTAAGTGCATTTTGTGTTAATTTTAACTTTGATAAATTACTTTTATTTTCATCACTATTTCCTAAAGAACTTTCAATTTTACTAATTTTATTTAACTGACTATCAATTTTTTCATTATATAATTTAATCCCATCAATAATATAATAATTATTATCAAAATTAACATTAAAATTATATAATCTTTTAACAATTCCTTTATCTAAACTATCATTATTATTATTATTAACATTATTCCCACTTTCGCTTTGACTTTCAAGTAATTCAGGTCCTTCTGGAATTTCTAAAATATTTTCAACTCTTTTAAATTCTTTATTCCAATCACTTTGAACAATATTACTTTGTAAAATATTATTTTTAATATTAACACTATTAATATTATTATTATCTTCATCATTAATAGAAATTTCAGAAGCTGCTGTATTAACATCATCACCATTATTATAAGAATTAAATCTTTTTTTACCATAACCTTGAAAAAATTTTGTCTTTGTTCCTGTTGTATTATGTTTAAATCCACCTCCAAAATTTATTCCTGTATTTGGTTTAAAACCAAAATTTGTTCCTATATTTTCTTCTAAAACTATATCATCATAACCTTTTATTTGTTCAATTTTTTGATTTCCTTCTTTAAATTTTGGTTTTTTAAAAATATAATCTTGTTTTATTAAATATTTATCACATAATTGAGTTAAAACTAAACATACTCCATCACCATATCCATATTTAAATCTTGAATTCATTAAAACTTTCACATCCATTGATTTTAAATCATCTATTAATTCATTCATTTGATTTTCATGAGATTTTTTTTTATCATATTTTTTTATTTTAATATCTAATTCTTGAATAATATTTAAATTTACATTTTGTTTTATTAAAGTCATTAACCAATTACTTAAATCATAAAAATATGAAAATTGAATTGGATAACTTTCATTAAGTGAATTATTCTCATTATTAAAATCATATCCATAAATATTAGTAGCAAAATAAAATTTATTAATAAGTTCTTTATTAAATTTTTTACAAAAATTATTTTCATAATTTAACAATCTTAACTTTTCATTAATATCATCCATAATAATAAAAGGATCAAATTTAGGTTTTTCTTCTTGTTTACTTAAATACTCATTACAAATTTTAATAACATCATTTAATTCCATTCTCTCATTAGGATTAGTTTTAATTAAACCATTAACAATTAATTTAGCAGTTTTATATTTAGGATCATCAATTTCTTTAAATTGTCCTTGAGTAATAACTTTAAATAAATCCATAACAGAAATTTTTTCATTAGTTTGAAAAGGACTTCTCAAAGTGACTAATTCATAAACAACACAACCAAGACTCCAATTATCACTTTTAAAATCATATCCTTTATTATTAATAACTTCAGGTGCCATATATAAAGGAGTACCAACTCGAGAGAAAGCTTTAATAGTTTCTTTACTTAATGAACGTCCAAGACCAAGATCACCTAATTTAAAAGTACCATCACTAAAAATTAAAATATTTGCTGGTTTTAAATCACGATGTATTACCCTTTGTTCATGCATATGTTGTAAAGCACCTGCAATTTCCCTCGTATATTGTATTATATGACATTCATCTATTAAATCACCTTCTTGTTTAAATTTTTTTATTAGTTTTTTTACATCACCTTTATCTGCCCATTCTATTGCTATGAAAAGCTCATTGTCTGCCATAAAAGAATCAAAGTATTTTACTATGTTTGGATGAGATACTTTTTTTAATAAATCTACTTCTTGAAGACATTTTTGTACTGTTTCTTTATCCATTATATCGTATATTTTTATTATTTTTAATGCAACTAATTTTTGGTCTATTTGACGCTCTGCTTGGTATACGTCACTGAATTTTCCTTTACCTAAGAATTTTATTATTTTATATCCTTGGACTATACTACCATTTAATACTTGTTTTGATTCCATTTTTTTATGGTTTTATTTAATTTTTTAATTTTAATTTGTTTTTTATTTTTTTAAATTTTATATGATAGTATATACTCGTTTTTTAGATATTAAAATTTAATATTATATATATAAAAAATATTTAAATTTTTATATCATTCTAAACAGTAGAATTATTTTTATTTTACTTTTTTTATCTTTTTTTCATAAATTTTAATTAATAATACATCATCAATTTTGGAACAAGGAAATTAATATATATATATTGAACAACTTATTTTTATTTAATATAAAGACCTAATAGAAAAAAAATTATGTGATATGATATATATATAATAATCAACAATTAAAATAAAAATGATCTTTCATTGAACTCTTAACATAAGTTCCTTAAAATCATCAAAATTAATTTTCCCATCTTTATCTCTATCAACTTCTTTAATAGAATGTTTGAAAATAGAAAATAAAGTTGAATTACCTTTTTTAACAAAAGCTCCCATAATTTTTTCAACAGAAAGTGTTCCAGTATTATCTTTATCCAAGAACTTAAAAGCATATTTTAAATTATCATTATTCAAAGCAGAACTTTTATCAACACAAGCTCTTAAAAATTCTTCATATTCAATATAACCATTATTATCTCCATCTAACATTAAAAAAATATCATCAACAACTTTATCAACTTTTTCTTTATCTCTAAATTTATATAATCCATTAACTAATTCAATTTTAGTTAATTTACAATTTCCACTTATATTAAAATATCTAAATAATTTAAGAATAGTTTTTGTTTCTTTACTTTGAGGAATATTATGAACAACAAAAGCAAGAACTAATTGTTGAAATTTACTTTGGAATTTATAATTAAGTAAATTATCTAAATAACTTTGAATCTCTTCTTTAGTAAAATTAGAATAAAGTGATCTTCCATTGAATTTAGTAAAAAAACTATGATTTAAAGCTTCACTTGCACTTAATCTTTTATTAATATTTCTTTCAAGAAGTGAACTTACTAAATCTTGAACTTCTTTTGATTTTGCTAATAATTTAGGATGTTTATTATTATAAACACCAATTTTAATACTTTCAATAATATCTTCATCTGATTTACCATCAAAAGGTGCTCTTCCGACAATTAACATATATAAAATTACACCAACACTCCAAGTATCACATTTTTCATTATATTTTTGTTTTAAAACTTCAGGAGCAATATAATATGAACTTCCAACAACTGCTTTTTCATTTTTATTTTTTTTGAATATTTTAGCAGTTCCAAAATCAATTATTTTAATCCAAAAATATTCTTCTTTTGTTTTAATATCTTTTTCAATATCTGATATCATAATATTTTCTAATTTTAAATCACGATGTAAAATATGATGATCATGTAAATAATATAATCCAGAAAAAACTTGATAAAATAAAACAGCCAATTGATTTTCTGTATAACTTCTTTTAATATAACTATATAATTCTCCTTTTTTACAATATTCAGTAACAATATAAAAGTCAGTTAAAGTATTATAAAATTCATATATTTTAACAATATTAGGATGATCTAATTTTTTTAATATATCAATTTCATTTTTAATTTCTAAATCATCAATTTCATTTTCTTTTACTTTTTCTATTTTTTTCATTGCAACAGTTGCTCCAGTTTGAATATTTACAACAGAGAAAACAGTACCATAAGAACCATCACCCAATCTTTTTACTACTTTATATTTTTTTGAAGGATCTCCTTTTTGTTCTTCTATTAAAGTTTGAGTTTTTACATTTAATTTCATTTCTTCTTTAAATTTACTTTCCATTCTACTTTTTTCTACTAATGTTGTACTTTTTTTACTTCTTCTTTTAAACTTTTCATTTTTTTCTTTATCATTTTTATCTACATTAGGTGTTGTATTTCTTTCTGTTTTCTCAAACATTACTTTTTTAATGTCGTTTAATTTATTTGCTTTTTTGTTTTCTTTTTTTTTGTTTAAATCACTTAAATCATTTAATTGTTTATTACTTTTACTTTTTATTTCATCAAGATTTTGACTTGAATGTACTTTAAATGTCAATTTATTAGCTTTTTTATCTTTTTTTTCTTCTTTTGTTGATTCTTGTTTTTTTATTATTTCTTCATTTTTATTATTTGATGATGTTGAATTAACTTGAATTAATTTATTAGTATTATTTTGATTTGTTGTTTTTGTATTTGTTTCATTTTTTATTTGTTTTTTTTCATCATTTTCAACATTAATTGTATATTTATTTGATACTACTGCTATTCCAGGAGATGATGAACCACCACAAATTCCCATTATTTTTATTTTTTATTTTTTTTTTGAATTATTATTGTATTTAAGATTAATATTTTATTATTTATTTATAATTTTAATATTAATTTTTTTTATTTTTATTTTTAATTATTTTTTTATTTAAAATGAAGATTAATGCTAAAAAAGCATATTATTTTTTTGTTATTGGAATTGGGATTATTTCTTTATTAATTACTTTGAAAATATTGAGAAGTTATAATAAACCACCAAGTCTTTCAGGAATAAAAAATATTCTTGGTTTATATTCTAATAAAATAAGTAAAAATAATAATTTTTATGAAAAAAAAAAAATTATAAAAAAAGATGAAACGGAGAAACCATTTAATATTACTGATAATATAACTCAATATTATTATCCATTTAAAATTAATTCTATTCAAAATTCAAATATTAAAGAATTTAGTTTTAATTATAATGAAAAAAAGAATGAATTAAATTTTGAAAATTTTGATTTATTAAAAGAAGAAGAATATAATAAAACTTTATTTCCTTTATTAGATTTGTTTAGTATAAATATAAACTCATCACAACCTTTAAATATTACATTAGAAAATAATATAGGGAAAATTCCAATTTATAGAACTATTAATTTTTATTTAATTAAAGATGAATTATCTGATAAAAAAAGATATGATGATATGATTTCTTCTATTAATGAATATTTTCAAAATAATTTATTCAATTCTAATTTCAAATTGTTTATTAAATATATTAATTATAAAAATAAAATTACTTTAGAAGAAAATCAATCATTATATTCATCTTTAAAGGAATGTAATTCAAAACTTTTATTTGATGAATTAAACGATAAAGAAATTATAAATATATTATTATATGATAAAATTGGTAATGAATTAAGATTTCCAATTTATAATCAAGATTTAAGTTCTTTTATTTTTTCTTTTGATTTTAAAAAATATAAAAAATCTGATTTTAGTAAAATAATAAACTTAATTTCATTCACTAAAATATTTCCAAATTATTTATTTAAGGATTTGATAACAAATACAAAAATAATAAAAGAACTTGAAAAAATATTGAATTCAAAAATAATAAGAGAACATATATTATTAATAGCAACATTAAGAAATTTAGAAAAACTAAATAGAATTTTTTCTTTATATGAAACAATAAAAACAATAGATAATGTTAAAGAAAAATTAAATATTATTCATAATATATTTGCAAAATTTTTAAAACAAAAATTTGAAGGAGATTTCACAGATGATTTAAATGAAATTTATATTATTTCTCAATATTTAATGGAGAGTAACCAATTAGTTTTATTTGAACATTACTTTAGTGATGAATTTAAAGTTGGTCAATTTTTACCAATTATGCTTCCTATTATTTATGGATTTATTAAAGCTTTTAAAGCAATTGCCTTTTAAAATTTATAATTTTAAAAATAAAATTTAATAAATAATTATTATATAATTTAATGTTTTTATATTTTATATTTATTGAATTATAGTAAAAATTATAATTTTTGATAAGAAAAATTTTTATTAAATTATATATAAAGTAAACCTTCTTCATATTGTATTAAGAAAATTTTAAATATAATTTCAAATAAAGAATATAAAACAACAAATAACTTATTTATTTTTGTTTTTTCAATTTCAATTATTATTATTTGATAATAATAATTTTTCAATTCATCTTTTATTTTAATATTATTTTCTTTTTGAATTAATTCATTTATATATTTTTTCATTTTTTGAAGATCTTCTAATATCAAATCAAATAGTTTATAATTAATATGATAATTTTTTTTAATTATATAACTAATTTGATAAAAAAAATTTTTATATTTTGAATATATTTCTAATGATAGATATCTTTTTTTTTTTAATTCATTTAAATCATGTAAATTTTTATTTAAATATATAATATTTTTAATCATTTTTTTTATAAAATTTGATATATATACTAAAATCTTGTTTGAAATAAATTGAGGAATAATTGTTTTATTTATTTCTTGTTTTTGATTTAAATTATTTTTATTTTCTCCATAATTATTACAAGAAATTTGGTTATTAATTTGATAATTATTAATAATATATGTATTAAAATTATTTGTAATATTATTATTTTGTTCATTTTCTTTATTATTATTGTATATTTCACTTTTTTTTTCAATTTGAATTTTTGACAAAGATGATAAATCTATATCTTTTAAAATTGATTTATTTACATAAATTATATTATTATTATTAATTGAAATATTTTTATTTTCAATTTTATTATTATTTGTTTTATTATATTTAGCTGAATTTATTTTTATTGATGAAATTCTTTTTTTATTTATTTTATGCTTTCTTTTGAAAAAGGATGAAAAAAAATTTCTTGTTTTTGTGTCTAAATCAATATTATCAATATCACTAAAAACAGTTTTTAAAATACCAAATAAATTATTTATATTTATTACATTCATGAAACAAATTTTACACATAGCTTTTGGTATAAAAAATTTCCAATTATTTAAATAATTATGATTACACTTTTCAAGTTCATATTTATTATTAAAATAATTTGTATGATTTATAAATATTATCTTTTTTAAAAAATAAAAACAATATTTTAAATAATTTAATAAATCTTTTCTATTTACAAAATAAAGAAGTTCATTTCCATTTAAACATTTCATTCTGCATTTAAAACAAATTCCATCCTCAATAATATTTTTTTCTTTATTTAAAAAAAAATTTTCTACTTTATTTGCTATATTTTTTAGTCTTGTAATTTCTCTTTCTGAGATTGTATTTAATTCATTTATTGAACTATTATCATTATCATCTTCTGATAATTCTATTATATTAAAACCATTAAATTGAATTAAATTTTGGTTTGTTATATTTTCTGATATTGATTTAAAAGGTATTTTAATAATATTATTATTCTTTTTCATATTTTTCCAATTATTCTTCATAGTTTGTAATTAATATATTTTTAATATATGTAAATTGTATCAATTATTAAAAAACTTATAAATAAAAATTGGATTTTAAGAAAATTAAAAAATAATTTTTAATATTTTTAATATTTTATATGATTTAATTTTTTGCTATTAAATATGCTTTTAGAATATCTTATTAGAAAAAAAAATAAAAGAAAAAATAAGATATTTTAATTATTTAAAATACAAGATATGATGAATTTGAGTTTATTTATAAATTATAATATTTTAAATTACTTGAATTAGATAAGATATATGATTAAAAATATTATATAAAACTTAAATAATTTTTATTTATATTTTTTTATTTTCAAGCTCCAATTCTTTTTTAAAAAATTTAACACAGTTTTTTAAAAGATTTTCAAATTTTAATTGTATCATTTGAGAGTTTTTAACTTTTACATTATTATTTAATAATCTATTAACTTTACTATGAGAAATTAAAAGAATATTTTTTTCAAAACGAAAAATAATCCATAATAAAAATATTCTAATTCTCATTTTAAATAATTTTCTAATTTCAGGTTGAGGATTTTCTTCAAAATTACCTGAATCAACCCACCAAAACTCTTTAGTAATAAAATTTAAATTTACATTAATTTTATTATATAAAATAAACTCTTTTAATTGTTTTAAATTCATTCCTTTATTTTTATCTCTATCAGTTAAAGCTTCTCTAATTAAATCAGTTATAAAATATTCACATTTATTATTTTTATTTTTAAAATATTTTTCAATATAATAAAAAGTTTGTAAAGCTCGTTTTAAAGGAGAAATATAAATTATATCAAAAGTAATATCCAATTTTCTTAATAAAGCTAAAATTTCTTCTGTTTGATTGATCCCTTCTTCAGTTAACCCAGAATCATATATTTTTTTTGAATTTATTCCTTTATTTACATTATGTTGTGCTTGAGCATGTCTTAAAAAAAAAATTTGTTTTTCTGGTAATATTCCTTCTATTAATTTTATTAAGTCTGTAATTTGTATTTTTGATAATATTTTTTCTTTTAATTTATTTGAAAAATCGTTTATATTTTTATTTCCTTGAAGAAGGTTGGATTCTATTATTCCTAATATTTCTTTTCTCAATGTTGATTCATCATTCATATTTTTTTTTTTATTTCATAATTATTAATAATTAATATCCCCGTACCCACATACATTAAATATTAATTATTTTTTTATCATTTTTAAATTAATATTTAATTTTCTTAAATATATTTAAAATTTTTATTTTGTAATAAAAAATTTGTATTATAAATACAAATTATAATGAAAATTGAGCTTAACATAAAATAAAAATTTAATATTTTAAAAAAAAAATTTTAAAATTAAAAACATAAATTTTATTTTATAAATAATAAAAAAA
>JAEEGL013596670.1_pt1 | contig 12018 bp, 8 predicted proteins | sample 9134231 | NCBI WGS metagenome assembly JAEEGL01 (sample SAMN16246548, study PRJNA631951) | gut metagenome | biome: gut microbiome; feature: rumen; material: fiber-attached | host: Bos | place: Iran: Karaj | collected 2018-10
CCAAAAAGAGGAACTCTTTGGAAGTCTTGGGTGTTTCGACATCTGCCCGGTTTCATCAGGATGAAACCGAGTCGACACGGGGCGCTGCCCCTGGACTGAGGATGCTGCGCATCCTCGGACGCCATTTTGGAAAAGGCGGGCGAAAACTTTTGCCCTATTTGCGACAACCCGTTTTCTTTATTGCGCGGTCTCAGCAGATCTCCCACGTGAAGACCGCGTTGTCGGCGATCTCGACGTCCTGGGGTGCGGCGTTCATCCGGAATGCGGCCTTCGCCATCCGGGGCATCGCCGCCTCATCCGCGGCAAACGTCGTCGCCGAGACGGCATCCCGGTGCGCGACGCTGTATTCGACGGAGAGCAGCGTCCCGAGCGCGCATCCGGAGGCGGCGGCCAGAAGCCCGGCCTTTTCCCGCGCGTCCCGGACAGCCGCTTCGAGCGCTTCCCGTTTGGCCTTTTCAGGATCGGAGAGCACGAAGCTCACCGACAGCTGCGGGGATGCCTCCGACGCGCCGATGTTCCCGAGCAGGGCGGAGAGGACGGCGGCGTCGAGCGGGAAGCGGAGCTGATACGTCCGCGTCACCGCGTAGCCCGCGAAGACGTTCTTCCAGTTTCCGCGGTCGTCGTGTACGCTTTCGTAGTCCGCGCGGACGCTGAAGTCCGCCATGCGGAGCGCGTCTTCCTCGATCCCGGCATCGCGCACGGCGTACGAGATCGCCTCGGCGTCGCGGTCCGCCTTGTCCATCGCGGCGGCGTAGTCGGGATCCTTCGCCTCCACGGTCAGGGAGACGGCGATGAGATCGGGTTTCGCGGAAATCTTGCCCGTTCCGCGCACGGTGATCGTTCTGGGCATGGCTTACCTCGCATCAGTTGTCGATGATGTAGTTGAAGTCCCACTCGGACAGGCAGTAGATCACGTAGTCCGGGTCGGCGGACTTGATCTGCGCGTAGTTGTACGTGTAGGTGAACATCGTGTTGAAGACCGCGCGGTCGCTGCGCTCGATCAGCAGATCGAAGATCGCCGCGCTGTACGAGTTGCGGAAGACGTAGATGTCCGGCAGCTCCGGGCGGTTCGATTCGTAGGTCCGGCCTTCGGATACCTCGGGCACGTAGGCGGAATAGGTGATCGAATCGTCAGCCTTGAACCGCTTGAAGTTCTGGAGCGGCTTCGGCAGCTCGAAGGTCATGTTGCGGATGAAGTTGTGCTCGTACACCATCCCGCCGCGGTCGACGTCGAAGTAATAGGGCATGTCGCCGCGCGTGAAGTAGTCCCAGTCCCACGAGAATTCGCTGAACTGACGGGGCTTCGCTTCGGGATAGCGGTCGGAGATGTAGTCGTAGAGCTGAACGTAGGCGATGTAGGCGCCGTAGTCCGTCCAGTGGCTGTCATAGTCGAAATAGAGCGGCAGGGCGTCGTTCTTGTGTTCGGCGAACGATTCGCGCGCGTCGATGACCGTGGCGCCGGCTTCCGTCAGGACCGATTTGAGCTGATCGAAGCGGCTCTCGCCCTCGCCCTGCTTGACCGTATCGGGAACGAGCTCGGGGTAGACGGTCATGGACGCCGGGATCAGCAGGTAGATGAGCTCGCAGCCGTCGCCGGTCTGGTTGAGCTTCTCGACGCGGCTCGCGACGCGGGAGCGCAGGTTTTCCTTCACCGAATCCGACATCAGGTTCGTGTGCGTGTAATCCGGGATCATCTTCTGATAGAAGCCCTGGTTTTCGTAGCCGATCCAGACGTCCCAGCTCGGGTCGTCCTCGAACGAGGAGAGTCCGATCGAAATGTCCGCGGGGATGGGATCGCCGATCGTCTCGCCGTTGTAGGACAGCGTGAATTCGGCGTTCGCGTGCGCCTTCGGGCTGTACAGACGGAGTGCGAAGCAGCCGCCCTCGCTCTGCACGCCGTATTCGCCGTCCGCGGTCTTCGCCGTAACATGGAGCCCGATCGGGCATTCGCCGTAAACGACCGCCCAGTCGCCGTCGGAGTAAGCGGCGCCGAGGATGCGGAAGGCGCGGGTGTCCGCGGGATCATAGACCTCGGGCGTGAACGGAGGCGCGGAATAGAGCCCGGGATCCGCGAGCGGAACGGCTTCGACGGGCGTGTCGACCTTCAGCGTGACGGGCTCCGCAGGCTGCGCGGGCTCGGCGGGCGTCTTCGTCGAGGACGACGAGCCGGAGGAGGGATTGTTGAGCGCCGATTTGGCCGCTTCTCTCGCCGCCGCCTTGGCCGCTTCTTCTTCGGCCTTCTTTGCGGCAGCTTCCGCGGCGGCGGCCTCCTGTTCCGCCTTGACCGCTTCGATGTCGATCGCGCCGGACGAATCGAGTTCGTTCATGAGCGCGCTGGCTTGATTGAGGGAGATGCCGCTCTTTTTGCAGGCCGCGAGCGAGGGGAGGAGCAGGACGGCCGCGAGGATGAGTGCGGGGATGCGATGGTTGTGCTTCATGAAATTGCCTCCGCAGAGTTTATGAATTCATTCGTTGGGATCGGAATGTTTTAATCGTTTTTATCGTTATTTGATGCCCGCGAGACTTGCCGCGGTGATGAGGTTTTCCCAGTTGTACACGACGAGAACGCGGGAGCAGCCGTATTCCTCCGCGAGCTCCGAGGCGTTCGTCACGCCGCCCGTGAGGTTGCCGATCACGAGATCGAAGTGCTGCGCGAGATACGGCACGAGCGTGTTCGCGAAGGAGTCCTTCATGATGAGAAGCCGCTCGCGTTCGGCGTCCGTCGTCGGGATCGTGACGAGCTGCTCGTTGTGCGTGCCTCCGAGGAACGCGGCGTATTTGTCCTTCTTGTCGAAGTATTCCCGTTTCATCCAGCCGGGGAAGGATTCGTATACCTCCTTGACCTTCTTCGGCTTCCCGTTTTCGTCCTTCACCATGCGGGCGGAGAGGCAGGAGGTCTCGAACCGGTCCTCATTGCCCGGGGAGAGGTACCGGATCGTGTCCGGTTCGATGAATTTGAGCTGGGACTTGGACCACGTCGTGCCGTAAAAGCCGGGGATCTCCTCGACGGTGAAGTCTTCGGGCGGCTTGATCCGGTCCTCGAGGCCGAAGCCCTTCATGACCTCCCGATAGGCGAGATACGCGCCTTCCGGGGTCCAGTGGTGGTCGGTGCGGAAATAGACGTACTCTCCGGCGTCGTAATGCTCGCGGAATAGCGGGAGCAGATCGAGATAGCCGGTCTCGGGGGAGAGACCTTTTGTGATCTGGGCGTGCAGCGCGTCCGTGATCTCGCCGGGGTAGGAGAGGGCGGATGCGGCGACGTCGACCGCGCGGGGCGGGAGGAGGGTGACGAGGGGTCTGGTTTCGCCGGCCGCATAGGCGTTCAGCGCGTCGAGGGAGAGCGCGACGTTTTCCCGGTAGTAATAATCCATGTCCGGGGTCTGGCGGAGCAGGCTTTCATAGACGCGGAACTTCCGCACGGCGAGCTGATCGTGTTTCCCGAGCAGGACGCCGTTGTTCTCACCGCGTCCGACGGCGATCTCGCATTCCGCCTTGATCCGGACGAAGAGGGACCGCGCGGGGAACTGATCGGCGAAATAGTCGGTCATCCCGGAATTGAAGCTCCCGTCGGTCAGCGTCTCGAAGGAGAATTCCGGGAACGGCGCGAGCGCGCGGTTTTCCGCATCGGAGAACGCCGAATCCGGAAGGATCCAGAAGGCCGCGGCCAGCCCGAAGACGAGGAGCACGAAGCAGAGCACCGTCGCGGTGTTGCAGATTTTTTTCATCATGGCAATACTCAGAAAATAAAGTACAAAAACGGCGAAAACGTGGAGTCGACCATGTACGCGACGCAGAGCACGAACACGAAGACGCACCCGACGGTCGTGAGCACGGCAACGACCTTCCCGCGCTTCGAGAGGACAAGCCCGTCCTCCGTGATCGGACGCTCCTCCCCGTACGGGGTGATCGATCCGCACGAGATCCAGTCGTGCTCGCCGAGCCGGTCCCAGATCCGCTTCGGATAAGGCGTCGCGCCGATCCCCGCGATCAGGAGAAGCGGCAGGGCGTGCAGGAATTCATACCGGATGACGGGCGAGGAGAGGGCTTCGGTCCCCACGCCGAAGAGCGCGAGGAAGCACCGCCAGCCCGCCGCGATGTCTGTGTGCGAAAAGATGATCCAGCCGATGCCGATCAGCAGGAGCGCGTAGAGATGCCCGATGACGGACGGCAGCTTCTCGAGCTTTTTCAGAAGGAATCCCTTTTCGATCATCAGGATCACCCCGAAAAACACGCCCCAGATGATGTAGTTCCAGTTCGCGCCGTGCCAGAAGCCTGTGAGGAGCCAGACGACGGCGATGTTGCGGTACTGCTTCAGCCTGCCGACGCGGTTGCCGCCGAGCGGGATGTATACGTATTCCTTGAACCACGTGCTGAGCGACATGTGCCAGCGCCGCCAGAACTCCGTGATGCTCTTCGAAATATAGGGATAATCGAAGTTTTCGAGGAACCGGAACCCGAACATCCGCCCGAGCCCGATCGCCATGTCGGAATATCCCGCGAAATCGTAATAGATGTGCAGCGTGTAGAAGATCATCACCATCCACGCGCCGAGGGCCGTCGCGTTGAACTCAGCCGCCGCCTTCGCGTATTCGTACACGCGGGACGCCGCGTCGCCGAGCAGGATCTTCTTTGCGAGGCCGAGGATGAACCGCCGCGCGCCGCTGGCAAAGAGATCGAGCGTCTCCCGCCGTCCCGTGAGCTGATCGTCGACGTCGCGGTAACGCACGATGGGCCCGGCGATGAGCTGCGGGAAGAGGGTGACATAGGTACCGAACGCGATGAAATTCCGCTGTACCTCCGTCTGTCCCCGGTAGAGGTCGATCGTGTAGGACATGATCTGGAAGGTGTAGAACGAGATCCCGATGGGGAGCGTCAGTCCTTCGATCGGCGCGAGCTTTTCCGAGAGGAGCGGGATGAGCCGCAGGTTCGCGATGAAGAAGTTCGCGTATTTGAAGAAAAGCAGCGCGGAGAGGTTCGTCAGGAGCGAGAGCGTCATCCAGAGGCGCGCGCGCTTCCGGTTCGACAGACGGTTCTTCGCGATGAGGAACCCGAACCCGTAGGCCGCCGCGATCGAGGCGAGCATGACGAGGATGTAGACCGGCTCGCCCCACCCGTAAAAGAGCAGGCTGACGACGAAGAGGACGATGTTCCGCCACCGGTTGTGCGGGACGACGTAATACAGCGCGAGCGTCAGCGGCAGGAACGCGAAGAGGAAGAGTAAGGAAGAGAAGACCATCGTTTATGAGAGCGCGTCCTTCAGGGCGGCGGCAAGAGCGGCGGAATCGTATCCGACGGCGTAGTAGACCACGTCTCCGGCCTTTGCGACGACGGCTTTTTTCAGCGTCGCGACGTCGATGTCGGGATAGCGCGCGCCGTTTTCGATGCGCACGTCGATCCGGCCCTGGATGAACTTCATGAACGTGTCGGCATAGGAGGGATCCGTCAGGCGGAACGCGCCGACGTCGGTGAGGATGTACGGGCTGCTTTCGTCGATGTACACGCAGTATTCGGAAACCTTCCCGAAATCGGGCTTGACGGACGCGTCGCCGTAATAGGACTGGATCAGGTCGTCGTCGAGATACTCGCCGAGCTCGGTCGAGGACGACGAGAAGACGAACCCGTCGGTCATCTCATACTGCGTCGTCAGACCGATGATGAGCGCGTCGAGGCTGACGGGCTCTTTCGTTTCGGCAGCCGACGCGTCGGAGCCGGCGTTCGACGGGGCGCCCTTCGCGCAGGCGGAAACGGACGCGAGCATCAGGAACGCGAAAAGCAGACAGAGCGTTTTTTTCATCGTTTTCATCGTGCGGAAAACCTCCGGATTTGCGGATTAAAACTCACAAATATCATTATAACACAACTGCGACGGAAAGTCAATGCGGAGAGGGCACACCGCGCACAAAAAAGCCGTCCTGCGGGAGAACGGCTTTTGGAATGGCACATGCTCATGCCCGGACCCGGAGCACGAACGTCTTTTCGCGGAATTCCCCGGAGGAGAGCCGTACGCGGGCGAGGGCGTCGGTGCTCCATTCCCGCTGGAGCTTGTCTTCGAGCGGGACCTCGTCGACGGACGGCGTGAGCGACTCGTCAAACGATGCCGTGACGCCCGCCTCCTCCAGACGGAAGGCCGACCGGTCAAACCGAGGCGTCTCGCGGCACATCAGGGAGAAGTCCGCGCGGCCGGTTTCCCGGAAGACGATCCGGTCCTCGCAGAAGAAGCCCTCCGCGTCGAATCCCACGCGCCGCCGGTACGATTCGATCCCGGCTTCCTCGGGATACGCGTCCCGGAGCTCCATGCCGAGCACGCGATCCCCGGAGGAGAGGATCTCCGCCCGGTACTGACCGCCCGGCTTCTGCTCCGTGCCGTTCAGCGCGGGAAGATTGTGGTAGAGCGAGCGCATCGTCCAGAGCGTGTAGCGCTTCGAGGAGAACGTGTCCTTCGAGTACTGCTCGACGCCCGGATCGAGGAAAACCGGGATCTCTCCCCGGAAGAGCATGAAGGACCCGACGTCGTTGTGATTGTGGCTTTCGGCGTTGTGTCCCGCCTTTGCCGCGAGCGCCATGCCCGACGCGCCGTCTTTCGCGATCATCACGCCGAGGGAGGGATAATAGACCTCGTCGCTCCCGGAAACGGGCTTCGCGTCCGCCGGGTACGGCTCGATCAGGTTGCGCAGCGCGCGGTACATCGTCGAGCCGGGGACAAAGCGGCCGAACGCCTCCGGACCCTTTTCCGCGGCCAGGGCCGTGAGCTTCGCGAGCCCGGTCTCCCGTCCCATCCGCGCGGCGAGCATCGGATCCGCGCCGGCGTAGTGCGAGGCGTCCGCGAAGTTCGCCCAGACGCGGCCGGCGAGCCGGAAGTCCGCGATGTAGCCGCACATCTTCGCGACGAAGGGATGCGCGGTGACGTCGGGCCCGCCCATGTCCCGGATGATCTCCGCGCAGTCGAAGTAGGACGCGCCCGCGACGCCCCAGTAGCCGGGACCTTCGTCGCAGCCGCCGTCCTCCGGATAGGTCCGGGTGAAGCGGTCGAGCAGGGTCATCGAGCGCTCCATCGCCCACGCGCGCCGTCCGTTCGAATCCTCGCACAGCATCACGGCGCAGAGCACGTTCGAGACGATCCACGGCGTCCAGTTGTTGAGGACCTCACCCCGGTCGCCCATCCACCAGTTCGCGCCTCCCGTCACCGTGTAATACGGGTGGAAGATGCGCGCCCGGATCAGATCGAGGATGCGGCGGCGGATCACCGGGGTCACGGGATCGAGGATCTCTGCGCCGAGCGTCCAGACCCACGCCATCATCGCGCCGGTCGCCGCCGAGAAGAGGTCGATGTGCCGCATGTCGTCGTCCGGGCCGAGGTCGAAGGCATCGGGCAGGCAGTTGACCGGATTCCCGTGCGACGGCGTGTTGTGCGCGGGGATGACCCACGTCGATTCCTCGCACACCGCCCACAGATAGTCGACGAGCAGATCGGTGAAGCGTCCGCGCCGCTCGGTCAGCTCCGCGATGAGGAGCGTCTGGATCGCATTCCGGCGGGCGAAATACATCTTCTCGCCGTGCGAACGGTTGCCCGTGCGGTAGAATTCCATGTAGAGCGTCGCGGGCAGGGCGGGGACCGGCTTCCCGAGAAGGCCTTCGGCCGCCGTCACCGCTTCCGGCACGCGGATGTCTCCGGCGGCGATGAACGGCTTGTATTTCGACGTGGGGATCGGACGGCTCCGGAATCCCCCGCTTTCCTCAAAGATGTTCGGCATGGCTCCTCCTCGTTATTTCACACGGTAGAACAGCACGACGCCCGTCCGCTTCGGCAGGGCGCAGGCGAGGCCGTCCCTTGACAGCTCCTCGGCGGATTTTTCAAAGACGGATCCGTCCGAGGAATTCTCGAATTCATAGGTTTTGCCGGGCTGTGCGCGGAAGGGGACCGTGAACCGGTTTTCCTCGGCCGCGCGGTTGCGGATGAACTGCACGAAGCCCTCGTCCCCGCAGTCAAAGCGCATCGCGTACCAGTCGCCCGGATCCCGGCGGCATTCGGTGAGCGGCTCGTAGTCGCCCCGGAGCATCATTTCCGCCGCGCGCCGCCAGATCTTTTCCGCGGCGATCGTGCGGGCGTACTGATCGTCGTCCGCGTCCCACCAGGTCATGTAGGTCACCGCGGGGGCCATCGCGCACTGGAAGGAGAATTCGTCGTTCTCGACCCACGCCCGGCCGAGTTCCTTTTCGACGTATTCGCGGTCCCACGACATGTTGTGCGAGCGGAAATAGGGGATCCACTCGAAGAGCTCGCGGAACTGCTTCTGCTTGATCGGATGCTCGCCGTAGCCGACGTCCGTGTAGTGGAGCGGGACCGCGCGGCGCATCGTTTCGAGGTCGTTCCGACGCCCGCCGGACGCGCACGAGTCGATCCAGAGACCGGGATTCTGGTCGATCAGGGCGTCCCAGTAGGCGAGATAGCCCTGCGCGTGCAGGTTTTCGAGCGCGCCGATCCGGTCCTCCTTTTCGGCGAGTAGCCAGCACGGCTTCGGATCGAAGTTGAAGTCCTGCCGGTAGACGCGGATGTGCCCCTCCTTGATGATCGAATCGACCCGGTCGGTCAGCCAGCGGCGCGCTTCGGGATCGCCGAGGTTGAACAGGTGATTGGCATCTCCCTCGCGTCCCGTCGGAAGGCACCATTCCGGATGCTCCCGGGCGATCTCCGTCCCTTCGACGACGCGCTCCGGCTCGAACCAGAGCAAAAACCGCGCGCCGACCTTGCCGCAGGCCTCGCCGATCGGACCGAGCCCGTGCGGGAACCGCTCCGGATCGGGCTTCCACGTCCCGGTCAGCGGCCAGTTGTAGTCGCATTTGTACCATCCCGCGTCGATCCACCAGATGTCCGGGGTGAGACCGCGCCGCACGTAGGTCTCGATCCCGCGGACCTGATTCTCCTCGGTCGCCGCCGTGTGCTCCGGTTTTCCCTCGCAGCCCCAGTAGTGGAGGCACATCGCGGGCCGGATCGGCTGTCCGTTTTCCCGCGGGAGGATGTGCCTGAGATACCAGCTGCGCCAGAGATTCATGGAACGGTATTCATCCCCCGCCGAGATCATCAGGGTCAGCCGCGGGGTGCGCATGGTCTCGCCGGGGCGGATCGTCATCCGGCAGCGCGCCTGTCCGCAGGAATACGCCGCGCCGTCCGCTGTCCGGGATACCGTCGCCTTCCACATGTGCGGCCAGCCGACCGCCGCGCGCACGATGAAATCCCGGAACGCGAGCTTCATGTACGGGAATGCCCCGTTGCACGAGGTCCCGTCGGCGGGCGTGATCGTCAGGGGGCCGTCTTCGAGCGCGTCGCGGAACCACTCGTACCCATCTTCGCGGCAGGTGTCGCCGTTGCCGTGGACGAACGCCCCGAACGCGCCGGCGATCTCCCCGCCGATCTCGATGTCCGAGACGATCGGCGTGTCTTTGTTTCCGGTGTTCGTGAACTCCGCGAGCCATTCGGTCACGGGAAAGTCCCGGTATTCCCACGAGGTGAGTGCAACGGTCAGCCCGATCGCGGGATCGGATCCGGTCCACGTCCGGCGGGTGATGTTCGCGTCGGCGGATTCGCGCCGGAACGACCGCACGAACGACGCGGGAATGCCCCGGATCCGCGCGCCGTCCAGGGCGAACGAGAGGGGAAGCGCGTCAAAGGACGCTTCGTCGCCGGACGCAAAGAGCGCCGAACGGCTGCGGAGCGCAAAATCCTGTTTCTCTGCAAGCATGGGAAGATTCCTCCTTGATGAAGTCTGAAAGTCGGTATATCGAAAAGCGTTTCGGATGCGCGTCAGTTCTGCGTTTTTTCCGTGCGGCGGGTGAAGGAGGCGAGGCGGCGGGCAGCGGATGCGTTCGCGGGCTTCGTCATGCCCGGATCCTCCTCGGCGGTGCGCCGCGCGTAATGCGATGCCCGCTCGATCATGTGCGGATCGCGGCACGCGGCGGCCAGGCGGAAGTTCATCTGCCCGTGCTGGCGGATCGCGCCGGTCTCGTTGAAGAAATCGCCGGGACCGCGGAGTTCAAGGTCGTATTCCGCGATCTCGAAGCCGTCCGTCGTGCTCTTGACGGCGCGCAGACGGTCCTGCGCCTCCGGCTTCGTCGAATCGGAGACGAGGATGAAATACGATTTCGCCGTCCCGCGTCCCACGCGCCCGCGCAGCTGATGCAGCTGAGAAAGCCCGAACCGCTCGGCGTTTTCGACGATCATCAGGGTCGCGTTCGGGACGTTCACCCCGACCTCGATCACCGTGGTGGAGACGAGCACGTCGAGATTTCCCGCGGCGAACTCCGCCATCACCCGGTCCTTTTCCGACGATTTCAGCTTGCCGTGCACGAACCCGACGTTCAGCTCCGGGAGCGCCTCGGCCAGCTCGTCCGCGTGCTGCACCGCGCTCTTCATCGGGGCGCCCTCCTCGGGGATCGCGTCGACGAGGGGCAGATCCGCCATCTCCTCGGCGTCCGTGTCGTTCCCCTTTTCGCTCTCCTCGACCGCCGGGCAGACGACGTAGGTCTGGTGACCCTCCGCGGCCTGTTTCCGGATGAAGCCGTTGAGCCGCTCGCGGTAGGTCTCGTTGACGATGAAGGTGTCGATCTTCTGGCGTCCGGCGGGGAGCTCGTCGATGCGGGAGACGTCGATCATCCCGTAGGCGGCGAGGGTGAGCGTGCGCGGGATCGGCGTCGCGCTCATCACGAGACAGTGCACGTTTTTCGCTTTATCGAAGAGCGCGGCCCGCTGATGCACCCCGAACCGGTGCTGTTCGTCGATCACGGCGAGCCCGAGGTCCCCGATCACGACGTCCTCGGTCAGAAGCGCGTGGGTCCCGACGACGATTTTGATCTCCCCGCCGCCGCGGAGCCCTTCGAGGATCGCCGCGCGTTCCTTCTTTTTCGTCGATCCGGTGAGCAGGGCGGTCTTCACCCCGAGCGCGCCGAAGAGCTTCGAGAGGTCCTCGGCATGCTGATTCGCGAGGATCTCGGTCGGCGCCATCAGCACGGCGCGGAATCCGTTCTTCACCGCCGCGTACATCGCCGCCGCCGCCACGACCGTTTTGCCGCTCCCGACGTCCCCCGTCAGGATGCGGTTCATCAGGTTCTCCCCCGCCATGTCCGAGACGATCTCCCCGACGGAACGCGCCTGCGCCCCCGTGAGCGAGAAGGGAAGCGCGGCGAGAAAATCCGAGAGGTCGGTGTCCGCCAGCTTCAGCGGGCCGCTCGCCTGTCTCGACGCCGCGCCCGTGAGGGCCATCGAGAGGAACATGTAATAGAGCTCTTCGAAGACCAGCCGCCGGCGCGCGGTCTCCATTTCAGAGACATCCGCCGGACGGTGGATCGCCCGCACGGTATAGCCGAAGCTCGGCAGGCGCATTTCCTCGAGCGCGTCGGTCGGGAGCGTCTCCGTCAGTTCGTCGCCCGCATACCGGAGGGCGGACAGGACCGCGTCGGAGACGAACCGCTGTGTCAGTCCCTGCGAAACCGGATAGACCGGGACGATCGCGGGCAGCGGCAGGTCTTCGCGCCACGGCTCGGAGATCGGGGAATTGATCTGGACGCGGTTGTATTCCCACGCAAAGCGCCCGAAGAAGCGGTAGGTCTCGCCCGTATGGATGCGCTGGGCGACATAGGGCTGATTGAACCACGTGATCTCCGCGGATCCCGTCCCGTCGAACGCGCGGACCTTGGTGATCACCATCCCGCGGCGGATATACCGGGTCTGCGGCTCTGCGGATACCGTGAGAACGGTCGAAAAGGGACCTGTTTCACCGTTCCGCAGCCGGTCCGCGATCTCGAGAAGGGATTTCGTGTCGCCCCGGTTCTGATAGGCGCGGGGCCACAGCCGCACGAGATCGCCGACGCACTCGACGCCGAGCTTCGCAAGTGCTTCTTTTTTCGCCGGTTCGACGCCCGCGTGCACCCCGACGGACTGCTCGAGCTTCGCCAGTCCCGGAATGGGTTTCTCCGCCATGCCGCGCCTCCTTTGTTATTGATGATACAGCTTCATCTTACCACATC
>JAEEGL014201541.1_pt1 | contig 12018 bp, 8 predicted proteins | sample 9134231 | NCBI WGS metagenome assembly JAEEGL01 (sample SAMN16246548, study PRJNA631951) | gut metagenome | biome: gut microbiome; feature: rumen; material: fiber-attached | host: Bos | place: Iran: Karaj | collected 2018-10
CAGTTTTTCAGACGCGGGGAAGGAAGACACGATCAATTACGCCCTTATATCGTACCTTTCGGACAAATACGAGAGCGTGAGTACGCCGAGAAGCTCATGCGGTGAGATGACATTCGGAGATTCCAGCAGCAGATTCGCGAGGGAGCTTCGGAACATCCTCTGGGACTCTCAAAAAGAAAAAAAGCAAGAAGAAATGACTAAAATATATATCCTTCGCGATCTCTCGTGGTATATTGCTACGAGTGACGATGAGAAGATCGATTTTGCTGCGAAAGCGGGAAGAAACGACGAGGCTCACAACCATAACGACATAGGTTCGTTCCAGCTCCACAAAAACGGCAGCGAGATATTCGCGGAGCTCGGAGGAGGGGAATACACAAAAGAATATTTCAGCCCCGACAGGTACAACGTCTTCTGCTGTTGCTCGCGCGGCCACTCCGTTCCGATAATCGGAGGAAAGTATCAGGCGCCGGGCGGACAATTCAGAGCTTCGGAAGTGTCGATAGACGAGAACGGCATTTCGATGGACATGAAAGGGGCCTATAACGACGGTAATCTTGCGCATTTTTACAGAGCGTTTTACTTTGAAAAAGAAACAGGTGTTCTGAAAATAACAGATTCGTTCGAATTCGCTGAAAAGTCTGAGACGGTCTGCGAGAGGTTTATACTTTACACGGAGCCGGAGATCGGTAAAAATCGTGCGACTGTTTATTCGGAGGGCAAAAAGGAAAAAATGACGCTGGAAGCCGCAGGAGAGGATTTCGACGTAAGCGTCGAAAAAGTGACTCACAGCCTGCATAACGGAAGGAAAATACAGATATACTGTCTCGATTTTACCGTGAGAGACAAAAAAGCGATGAAAGGAAAATACGAGTTCACTGTAAGGTGACGCGATGACTGAAGAAGATAATATAATCGAAAAAGATGAAATAAACGAAACGCTGCTTCCGGAGGACGCAGCGGGCTCTTTCGTTGTGATCATTCCGGCTTACAATCCGGGAGAGGTCATGATCGAGTTTATTACAAAGCTTTTTTGTGCCGGATTTAAAAATATAGTAATCATTGACGACGGGAGTAAAGAGGAGAGCAGAGGGGTGATAAGCGACGCCGAGTCATTCGGATGCAGGATCGTAAGACATGCGGTGAATATGGGCAAGGGCAGATCTTTAAAGGACGCTTTAAACTACATATCCATATATATGACAAATTGCAAATACGGGATCGTTCTCGATTGCGAAGGAAGGCAGAATATAAAAAGCATAAATGAACTTGCAAATGCCCTGATTGAAAATCCGGATTCGCTCGTCCTTGCCTGCCGGAATTACAGAAGCAAAACGGTAAAATTCAAAAACGTTATTACAAACTTTTTTACAAGACTTGCAATGATACTTTTCTGCGGAATATCAGTTTATGACACAAAAACGACCTTCAGGGCGTTCTCGATCGAAACCGCAATGAAGTTTATAAATACTGCGGGAGAGAGATACGATTACGAAGTCAACGTCATACTCGAATCGAAGGCAAAAGAGGTAAAAATAAAAGAGATCAAGGTAGACGACAGCAATTTCGAGAACAAAAAGTCGCATTACAATCCTCTCAGAGACTCATTTAATCTGTATAAAATATTCCTTCGTTACGTGCTCGTCGCTCTCATTACGTACGGCGTGGACCTGGGTCTTTTCAGATTGCTGATGGAGTATCTTAAAATAATCTCCCCGATTTATTACACCGTGATCGATACGGTGATCGCGAGGGTTGTTTCATCATTTGTCGGATTCCTGATAAAAAGGAACAAAGTATTCAAAACGAAAGAGCACACCGCAGCAACCACGGCAAAATATTACATCGTAACGTTCGGACAGATGCTCGTATCGGCTATTTCAGTATGGCTCATCCAGAGGATATGGCACGTTGACGTCGTTGTCATAAAAATGATAGTTGACTTTATACTCTTCATAATCGGTTTTGTTCTGCAAAGAGAATGGGTCTTCAAGACGTACGGCAAAAAAACGAAGAAATGACGCTTTACAAAAGACGGGCTATAGTTTTTCTTTGGTAAGTTGCATAATTAAGTATTCAAAGTAAAAAGTAACTCCAAAGAAAAAGATATGATTTAATGTAGTTAACTAACAAACAATGATAAGCGGACATTTAAACTTGCAATTTAAACTTTTGAAAAAATATTTAAAAACCAGTTGCAGAATAATGAAAATATGTTATAATACTAATGGTATCGCTTAAATTTATCATTTGAAAGGCGAATTTACAGACCGGACGATGTTGTATGTTTGACAATTTTATTAAGGAGGTACCACTATGAAGAGACTATTTGCTGTTTTTATGGTTTTTTGCCTTGTATTTTGTATGCAGACACAGCCAACCGTTACCGCAACAAATAATGAGGAAGAAAACTTCAGTAGCGCACCTTGTGAAATTGCCGATGACATTGTATCAGAAATTGCAAGTGAAGATCAGAAAGAGATTTCCGATTCGGATAAGTTATTTGAATCGATCAGTAATGAGACGCATTTGCTCGATTACGTAGATGCAAAGCAGTTTGCAAGCAAGAAACATATTGCAAGAATAACGGAAAAAGAAGACCTTGATACGTACGTCTTTTTGAATGAAGACGGAACGAATACCATGTATTTGATGGCGGAAAAAGTAAAATATATTGCCGCTGACGGAAGTATTCATGAAAAAAATATAAAATTGATTTCCCGAGACGGAAAATATATAACGAGTGACAATAACACGGACGTTTCACTTTCGAAAGACAGCTGTGAAACAGAAGTGATTTTAGATAACAGCAGTTTAAAAATTACAGTACCCGGAGCAGTATGCGAAGGAATATTTGAAGAAGACGGTAATACGGTTACGTATAAGGACGTATTCGGTGCAGGAATCGATGTCAGATATACACCCACGTTATCGGGACTCAAGGAAGATATAATAATCGAAAGATATAACGGAATAAATGCATTTGAATTCAGGGCAGAGACTGATCTTTGCCTTTTTGAAGATGAATCAGGATACTATTTTGCGGAATATGAAACAGCCGGGCTGAAATTCAGAATCGGAAGAATAATTGCATATGACGCCGTAGGCAATATCTCTTTAGGCGTTCTTGAATATGAATTAACAGACGGAGGATATTTAATAAGGGTAACAGCGGACAATGAATTTCTTTCATCAGCCGATACCGTTTATCCTGTCACCGTAGATCCGACTATCAACGTTTATGAAAGTACAGACGGCAGTTCGATTCAGGATGCCGCATTGTATTATATGGTCCCGGGAGCAAACTTAGGGAACATGACTGTTAACCCTCTCGGAACAAAAAATACCAATACCGGACTCGGAAGAACAGCAATGAGACTTTCAGGACTTGAGAACAATACCGTCTTTTCCGGTCTTAACTTAAATGAAATCAAACGCGCAACGCTTTACGTTAAAGGAAACGGAACATACAGCCCTACGCAGATAGTTTGTTATAAAATGCTGGGAGAGCAGACGTGGGGAGAATACACCGTAACGTACAGTAACGTAGGGACTGTAGACGGTCCCAGCGGTAGCAGAGCGTATATGTCGGAGTCTTACTGGACCAGAATTGATTTAAAGACAATAATGCAGATGTGGAAAGCCTCTAATTACAACTCCTATTGTTTGCTGCTCACGGCTGTCGATGAAGCAAATACTTATGCGGAGTTTTGCTCATCAAAGAACGGTACTACGTCATACAGACCGTACGTCACGATTGATTACGGAGATATTGTAATTGACAGGCTGTCATCGAGTTATAACGATCAAAGCATATACAGCACGTCTCTTCAAAAACGGATGAATTGTTACGGATATGCGATACAGGTGTATACTGATGAGTTGGTTGATACGTATATAGTGCCCGGATATACATTGCATTTAAATGAGGTATTGTATGACTATTATTTGCAGCAACCAGGTGAGTTTTCCACAACTCAAACCAATAACTTCGCGAGTCTTTTACTTACATATGGTGGGGCATATGCCAATGCGCCGTTTTCTGTGTATATTAATTTTGTTGAGTCAATGATGAAACGAGATTTTAGCAAATTACAATTAACAGATGGACTGGAATGGGACATAGAAGATTCTTCAGCAAATGAAACCGTCCCTGAAGGATACAGAAAAATTGCTTTGGTTGTCGGGAATAATAACGGCACTAACGAAAATGATTACCATTTTTACATGCGTCATGACGATGGGACCTGGAGCCATAAACGGGGCGATTATCCAAGGAGTGATAAATCAATAACAACAGATGTAAAAATAACGGATGCAAATATTGATGTTGTTGCAAAAGAGGAATATTATGCAGGTGGAGAAATAAGATATTATTTGATAAAAAAATCTGCAATAGTCGATTACTATCATTCGAATCATACGAACAGTCCAGCTACATTCTATGACTACGTACCCGGAGGAAACAAGATAGAAAAAAGTTTTCCAATTAACGGAATGTATAATTCGGTGAAAATTGATTATTATAATGATATTGACTTTTTCGTCTTTAAACCTTCAACGACAGGCAATTACGGTTTCAATACAGAATATACACTTGATGAAAACGGAAACAGTAGCAGCACACTTGACGTTAAATTGGCAATTTACGACAGTACGGGAACCCTTATGGCAAACAGTTCGAGTGCATACGGTGAAGCTTACGCCGGAGCGTGTTATCTAATTGCAAACAAAAACTATTTCATCAAATTCTGGACAGGGTCACGCCAAAAGTGCACGTCGAACCTGAGAATACAACAGTTGTACTAACTTAACTTTTGATTATTTTTTTGACAATTCATAAAAAAGGAAGGAGAAACATTATGAACACAAAAAGAATCACAATTATTTCAATCTGCGTATTGGTTGCATGTTTTGTTATGGCAGGGATTTTTGCATTCGCAGTCGCAAGCAACGATCAGTTTTTCAATGAAACCTTACCGAGCGAGCAAAAAAAACAGGAAGAGCCCGATTTGCCGTCAAAAGAAAACGTGAAACCGCTTTCTGAAGCACCGCAATATATTCAGGATATGATAAATACGTATTTTATCGATGCAGACGGAAATCTGCTTACTTCTCTCAAAACGGATGACTATTACAAAGATTGGGACGGCTACTACGAAAAGGTTCTTCGTGCATGCAGAAAACAATGGGATAAACTTACAGAAATGCAGCAGCAAAGCTACATAGACGAGTACCTTTTTAATTATTACAGTGTTCCAGATGGAGATACAGGTCTGTTTCGTTACGATGAAGAAAATAAACCGGATATGACAGATGAGGAGCTTCTCGAGCGTGTCATTCTGTTCTATGGCAAACTGGGATCATCTTACGTCGTCCGCATAAACAGAGTGATTAATGGAGAGTTAGAGAAATATAAACCCAGACCTGATATTGAAAAAATCAGAGAGTGGTTTGCATATACAATTGAAAGAACAGATCCGCAGGACATGGAAGATTATTTTTACCTTCTGTATTCATGTATTAACCTTTCTGCTTCAGTACCTGATTTCTGTTTAGGAAGCGGGATGCCATCTTCTATAATAGCACTTGATGATACGTTGACAAGGTTTTTGGTATGCGGCTATACAGGCAGACATCCTCTTTATTATGTATTTGATGAGACTTATGAACATCTTCATATTGAAGAACTTTGCCCCGAAGCAAATGCCTTTTTTAACTGGACTGATGAATCGGGAGATTATACGAAAGACGAATATACTGGATACGCGAAAGCCATGTATGAATGCTTTGGATAAGAAGCACAAAGCGGAGCGAACCGAATTTGATTATGTTAAAAAGCACTGTGTCTTGCAGTGCTTTTAATTTTATCTAAGGGGCAGATCGAACTTTTTTCGTTTGTTGGCAAATTGCAGTGAGCAAAAAGCATTGTTCAATATTTCAGCAGTTTTTTCTTGCCGAATACGTATTGACAACAATAACGGAAAACTGTAAAATCTAAAGCAATATCGATGTTTTTGACAGCTTTGAAAGGAGCAGATCATGAAAGTACTTGTATTATACACAACGGTGGACGGAAATACAGCGGCAGTCGCGAAGAGCATAGCAGACAGACTCGGCGCGGATATATCCAAGATCGTCAGAGTAAAGAAAGTTAAAGGGTACGGCTTTTTTAACAATCTCAAACTGAGGATGGAAGTATCGAGAAAGAAAAAGCCCGATATTTTCCCGTTCAAATGGGACCCGAGAGACTACGATCTGATATTCATAGGCACGCCTGTTTGGTACGATTCATACAACCCCGTATACAATACGCTTTTCAACGTTATTAAAATATACGACAGAAAGATAGCTCTGTTCTCGACAGGTGAGAAGCCCGAAGGAAAGGCGCTCAAAAAACTGGCTGCTGTTCTTGAGGATTCTGTGCTGCTCGGTACGTATCACTGCATAGAGCCTATCTGGGAAGACGATGAAAAGGAGACGGAGAGGATCCTTAACGAAGCTGCCGACTGGGCGAAGACCATATACGACGAAGCTGAGAAGATGAAAGAGGAAGAGGAATTCAAGAGAAGAAAGACGATATACAAATATTGATTTTCTGCTTTTGTTCCGCAACAAAAACAAAGGCTGGACCTTACGGAAAATGACGGAAAAACTTATTGAAAAATACGCCGAAATGAGGATCAAACCCTACAGAAAGGACAGTGAATACTCCTACACCTGTGGGGTTTTTCCGACTATCGAATTATTAAAAAGGAAACCGCAGTATGTGATACGCGTGGCGATGTCTTCGGAGAGCGATAAGAGCCGCGGAAGCGATATCGTCAGGGAGCTTGCGAAGGAGAACGGGATACCCGTGGTCACTGATGACAAAACCATCGAGCGTATCGCCGCGAAGGACAACTGCCTCTGCGCCGGGGTCTTTTTAAAATACGAAGAAGAGATCAGACAGGACACGGATCACATAGTCCTCGTGAACCCTTCGGATATGGGAAATATAGGGACGATAATAAGGACATCGTCAGCTTTCGGTTTTGAAGATCTCGCCGTTATCACTCCCGCGTGCGATATATTCGATCCTAAGGCCGTACGCGCCTCAATGGGAGCCCTTTTCGGCATCAGAGTAAAATTATTCGCTTCGTTCGAAGAGTACCTTAAAACGCCCCACAGAGGCTCACAGAGACATATCTATCCTTTCATGTTAAAAGGGGAAAAACTTACGAGGCAGATCGCTGACGAAGCTGTGGCGATGAGCAAAGAAGGGGAGCATTTTACGCTCGTGTTCGGAAACGAATCGAGAGGGCTGGACGATTCATATCTCGATATCGGAAGGCCGCTTCTGATACCCATCAGGGACACTGTGGATTCGCTCAACCTGCCTGTCGCGGTATCGATCGGAGAATATATGTTTTCAGCGAAGGGAGAGAAAAAATGACAGACACGCTCGCAAAGAAAATTCAGGACAAGTCTTCGCTCCTGGGGATATCTTCCGAAGAAGTCTCGCTTGCGAAGGCGCTTTTTGTAAACAGAAAATACGATTACAGGGGAGAAACAAGGCTGTTCATATGCGAAGGACTGTGGGCAGCCAAAAAGCTCGCGGAATCGAAGATCACAGTCACGCATTTCCTTTTCGATCCGGAGAAGGTGACGGACGAAGAGGAAGCGGACGTTTCGCTGATGCTCGATTACGCGGAGGAGTCTTTTACGGTATCGGCAAAGGTGTGCGCAAAGATCAGCGACAGGGACGGAGCGGATCACTGCTTCATAGTTGCCAGGCTTCCGGAATACAAACTCGAAGATATCAGGCTGTCTGACGAAGAGATTTCGATAGTTCTCGACGGACAGGAACAGCCGGGCAACGTTGGCGCTATACTCAGGTCGCTGGACGGCGCCGGAGGATCGTTTGCCGTGATGACCAACAGGCGCGTAAAACTCACCCACAGCAGGCTGGTCAGAGCAAGTCTTGGAGCCGTTTTTACCATGAAAGTCGTTGAAGCAAACGCGGACGAACTCGCGAAATGGCTTGTTGACAATCATTTCAAAATAGTCGTGACGGATCTCAAAGCGACATATCCGTACTACGAGGCAGACTACAGCGGAAGGGTCGCGATAGTCGCCGGAAACGAATACAACGGCGTGTCCCCTCTTTGGAACACACTTCCCGGAGCGACACCCGTCATCATCCCGATGCTCGGAAAATGTGAATCCCTGAATGTCGGTTTTGCTTCAACTTTAGTCGCTTACGAAGCAGCCGTGCAGAAGATGCGAAAGAGGAGATGATTATATGAAAAAGAGGCTTTTTACCGTATTTATGATCCTTTTTTTGATGTTTTGCATGATCTTTCCTTCATTCGGAGAGTTTAGCGTAACATACGGGTCGATCGAGGGAAACAACGTCCTGAGAGGCCAGACGATCGCGATTGCCGAGGTAAAAAACGAAGGAGACATCGATAAGATAATGGAGGGAAGAGTTCCGACCGTGGTCATCCTGCACATCGATTCTTCTTTGAACGTCACAGCAGGCGCAAAAGGGAAAGCCCTTACGGACGTGGACGCTGTCTTGAAAAAACTCGATCTTAAGATCATTCCGTGTTTTTACATGAGCGACAAAAAAACAGCTGACGCGATAGGCGACTATATCGAGACGAACAGGCTGAGGGACTGCTACCTGATGTCTTCCGATCCGGATCTGGTAAAAACAGCCAGAGAATATTATTCGGCAGCAGGCGTGATCGACTACAGAAAAGCATCGAAAAAAGAACTTGAAAAACTGAATGTAAGAAACACGACTAACTCCAATCTCGCGAAGGTCGCCCTGCTTCCGGAGGATTATCCTTACGAGGATATCGACTGGCTGCAGAAGAGGATAATAAAAGTCTGGACGGTTTCGGACGGAACAGATGTTTCGCTCTATGACAGGATAATATCGGGAGCGGACGGAGTTTTGTGCGCGGATGAGGAAAAATTTTACGATACGATAGCGAAATTCGAGACGGATACTCTGCTGAGAGATCCTGTCATAATAGGGCACAGGGGGCAGCCCGCGACGAATCACGAAAACACTCTCTCGAGCGCGATCGCGGCTTATGAAGCGGGTGCGGACGCGATCGAATGCGACGTGTATTTCTCAAAAGACAAAGAGATAGTCATCATGCACGACTCAGATATCTCGAGGACGACGGACGGAACAGGTGAGATCTCGCGTTATACTGTCGAAGAACTTAAAAAGTTCAAAATGGACACGAATCCGTCTTTTGAGGACGATACGATACCTACGTTGAGAGAATATTTCGAATATTTCAAAGACAAGGAAATTATTCAGGTCATCGAGATAAAAGACGGCAACGCGAAGATCGTGGACGCTCTGAAGGAACTGATCGACGAATATAATATGTCCTCGAAAGTGAATTTTATATCTTTCAACGCAAACCAGATGAAACTCACCAGAAAGAAAATGCCCGAGATATCCTCAGGCCTTTTAGTCAGTGTAAATGCGGCTCCCGATCTTTCGAAATACGGCACTAAAACGACGATGTTCAACCAGCTGGGGCCTTCGAATCTATCCTATCATCCCAGCGTAGGCGCGATGACCGACGAGTTCATAAACTGGACGAGGGCCAGGAGCATACCGGTGTATGCCTGGACGATAGACGACTCGGCAACGTACGCGAGAGGATATCTCAATTTCGATTCCGTCACGACGAATTACACGCTCAGAACATCAAATGTCGCGAGAAATATAGAGATCAGAGACATTTCCACGTTAAGATCTGACGGCGAAGGCAATTTTACCGTAGAGGGCGTTATGATCACGAGAAAGGGAGAAGAAAAGCAGGTAATATGCAATTGCGTGCCTCTCAGTGACTCTTCGTTATACACTGTTTCGAAGGACGGAAAGGTCGAACCGGCTGCGGAGGAAGAGGTCTATTTCGTTCCGTATTACAGATTCGGCCTGAACGAAGACGAGAAAAAAGAGATCGTCAGTTTTACGATGTACGCAAAGCCTTTTTCTCCGAACGCCAAGGCCGTGGAAGAAAAGAGCGTAAAATTCGACAGAAAGAAACTGGTCGTTTTACTCGTGGCGGCAGTGCTTCTGTGCGCGGCGTTTTTATCGGCATATTTTGTTATGAGGAAGAGAAGAAAGAAAAAAGTTGAATAACGAAAATGTTTGATTTTGAAGACGAGCTTAAAAAACTGCCGGACAAGCCCGGAGTGTATATAATGAGAAACAGCGAAGACGCTGTTCTCTACGTCGGAAAAGCGGTCGTGCTGAAGAACAGGGTCCGCTCGTATTTCCGCGGCAGTCACTCCGAGAGGATCTCGAAAATGATCGAGCAGATCGATCATTTCGAATATATCGTCACCGACAGCGAGTACGAGGCGCTTTTACTCGAGTGCAGTCTGATAAAAAAACACAAGCCGAAATACAATGTACTGCTCAAGGACGACAAAAATTATCCGTATATAAAACTCACGGTGAACGAGCCTTTTCCGAGACTTCTTCTGGCGAGAAAAGCCGACAAAGACGGAGCGAGATATTTCGGACCTTACCTCGGAGCAGAGACTGTCTACAACGTGATCGACGCTGTGAGGAGGATATTTCCGACGAGGCTCTGCCGCAAAAAAATACCTCCCGAAGGAGGACACGACAGGGTATGCCTCAATTTTCATATCGGCCTTTGCACCGGTCCGTGCGGCGGAAAGATCACGAGAGAAGAATATATGGAGAACGTCGAGCACATAATCGCCCTTCTTTCAGGCAAAACCGAATCTACGGAAAAATACCTGAAGGAGAAAATGCTCGAGGCCTCCGAAAAGATGGAATTTGAGCTCGCCGCGACATACAGAGACAGACTCAAGGCAGTTGACTCTCTTAAAGAACGCCAAAAGATAGTTAAAACGTCCTCCGGCGACTGCGACATCATTGCCGTCGCGAAGAACGAAAACGACAGCTGTCTGCAGATTTTTTTCTTCAGAAACGGCAAGATCAGCGGCAGAGATTATTTTATTTTCGAAAATTCGGGCGAGCTTTCCGACTGGGAGATAATATCGTCTTTCATAACGCAATTTTACTCTGACGGAAGGCTGGTGCCGGGGAGCATACTGATAGAGTGCGAACCTGACGAAGAAGATGCCGCGCTGATCACAGAATGGCTGACAAAAGAGAGGGAGCACAAATGTACTCTCGTCTGCCCGCAAAAGGGAGAGAAAAAGCGTCTCGTCGAAATGGTAAAAAACAACGCGGTGATCACGCTCGAGAACTTCGAACTTTCGGGCCGTCAAAAGGCGAACGCGAAGAATATGACTCCGGACGCGCTGGCGGAAATACTGCATCTGGAAAAGACACCCGAAAGGATAGAAGCGTACGATATATCGAACCTGGGAGACAGCGAAATAGACGCGTCGATGGTCGTTTTTACCAACGGAGGACCGGACAGGAGCCAGTACAGACGCTTTAAGATGAAGACAGTCGGATCGAGAAACGACGTCGGAAGCGTCAAGGAGACGATCTCGAGGAGGCTTGCTCATCTGAAAGAAGGCGACGAGGAATTCGGCAAAAAACCTGATCTTATGATGATCGACGGAGGAAGAGGACAGGTGAACGCCGCTATAGAAGCGGTGAAGGAAGCCGGATTCGACATACCTGTCTGCGGAATGGTCAAGGACGGCCACCATAAAACAAGGGGCCTTTATTCGGCTGAAGGCGAATATCCTCTCCGCGACGACAGGGAGATGTGGCATTTCGTGAGCGCGATCCAAAACGAGGCTCACAGATTCGCGATAACTTACAACAGAAAGCTGACGGAGAAGAGATACAGGGATTCGGAACTCGACAATATACCGGGCGTAGGAGAGGCAAAGAGGCTGCTTCTGTACAGGTCACTGGGTTCGCTTCCGGCGATAAAGGCCGCGACAAAAGAGGAACTTGCAGGCGTGAAAGGCATCTCCGAAAGCCTTGCCGGGAGAATATACGACGCCCTGCACGCGGAGGATGGTAAAAAATGAGCGTATTTGTTA
>JAEEGL015877631.1_pt1 | contig 12018 bp, 10 predicted proteins | sample 9134231 | NCBI WGS metagenome assembly JAEEGL01 (sample SAMN16246548, study PRJNA631951) | gut metagenome | biome: gut microbiome; feature: rumen; material: fiber-attached | host: Bos | place: Iran: Karaj | collected 2018-10
CTCCTGATGATGGTCAGCGGAATCCAGATGCTGCTGTAATCAGGCCCCGCTGAGTCCAGGCCCCGCTGACATAAAAAAACCGTACCCCCTTCCTGCTTCCGGCAGGAAAGGGGGTACGGTTTTTTCTTATCAGTCGCGTTCCGGTATGATCTCAATCCAGTATTCGTCCGGGTCTGAAATAAAGTAGATGCCCATCTTCGGGTTCTCGAAGCAGATACAGCCCATCTCTTCATGCTTTTTATGGGCTGCCTCCATGTCGTCGGTCGTAAAAGCAAGGTGGAATTCGTCGTCTCCCAGGTCGTAATGGTCGTTCTCCCAGTCCCTCAGCCAGGTCAGCTCAAGCTGGTGTTTTGACTCCCCGTCCTCCAGATAGACCAGGATGAAGCTCCCGTCAGCCGCCTCCTTGCGGCGGGCCTCGTGAAGTCCGAGCGCCTCTTCATAGAACTTCAGGGATTTCTCCAGATCCATCACATTGAAATTGTTGTGCGCGAAACGGAATTTCATATGGTTCCTCCTTTTCTTTGGATTATCTGTTTTCTCATTCAGGGACGGATGCCCGTACCGGGCGCTGCAGGTACCACTCGTCAATTTCGCGCCCAAGCCTCTCAATATTGCAGAATTCCCGGTAATCCCTGCCGCCGGAGCTGTCCCGGAGGACCAGGTCCACATCCACCGGGACCCCTTCCTCCAGCGGTTCCCCCGCCTGGTTCAGAAGCCGCATGCGGGCGGAGGAGAACCGGTACATGAAGCCGTCGGCGGTGGCCATGTTCTGGATGGCGCAGGTGCCGCCGCCGCTCTGCTCTCCCAGGATAAGTACCCCGTGATCCCGCATGACCGAGGCGAACAGATTCGCGCTGGAAAAGGAAGAGTCGCTTATCAGCACAGCGTAGCGGAACCCGCAGTCCACATCCTGGTCGGCCGCGTCAAAAGCGCCGTTGAAATTCCTGTCCACATCGTAATAATTTTCTGTTCTCTGGCCTGTCAGGGTATTCTCCGACGGGATCCCGTTCTCCGCACTTCCCAGGAGAAGGCTTTCCGCTGTCACCACCAGATCTACCGAACCTCCCTGGTTGTTGGAAATATCGATGACAAAGTTCCTGATCTCCGGGTCCGCCGCTGCCGTCTCCAGGGCTTCCAGCAGGGTGACGATCGGGTCCCCCGCGTCCGCTCCCGGCATTATGTGGGTGTTCCCGGACAGATAGTCCTTCAGAGCCCCGTAATCCGAGGGATTGAAGGAATCAAAAACACAGACCATGGTGTCCCCTTCCCTGGCCCAGGTTGCCCCGCTGCCGTACACCTGCTCGCGGAGGACACTTCTGGCCCTGGTATCCGCGGCGAGTTTCGTATAGTACTGCTCCTGTGCCCGGACTCTCCCCTCCAGCTCCGGAAGAGTCTTCCGGGCTTCGCGGTAAGATGCTTTCACGTTCTCCGGCATATAGCGCTCCATATCCTCCCCGAGGAAGAGATCCGTATGGCCGGCATCATCCATGAGGTACCCGAGGGAATCCATTCCCGCCATGTATTCCCCGAGATCCGGCGACTGAATCAGCTCCGCGGTCCGGGTGCCCTCCGGCCCCAGATCCCGCAGCGCCGCGTCCAGCCCCTGCTCTCTCACAGCATCCTCCAGGACGCTCCTTCCGGGGAACCCGTAAAAATGATCTATCGCGAAGCAGAGCTCCCGGTAATTGAAATCCGCCAGATCCTCCGGTCTTGCCGCCTGCGCGAACTGCACGGCGTCGTACTCCGGATCCCGCCGCAGCGGGGCATCCAGGTGGTTTCCGTCCTCCACATAGACCTTGTCCCCGTTGTAGAACGCGAGGTGGTAATCCAGATCGGCGTATATGTCCGCAAGGGTCGCCACAGGGAAGAAGATCCCGTTCTCATCCGCCCGGATATCTATCCCGTAAGCGGCGAAATCCAGCGTCACGGGCGCCTTCTCCGGGCTGTGCACGGACTTTGCCCAGCGGATATAGGGGGCCCCGTCATAATAGGCATTCTCCATCCCCTCCTGCTGCAGGGACATCACGTTGGTAAAGGCGGGAAGGTCTTCTGAGTACAGGGTCTCCTCCACAATATCCGCCGTCGCTTCCCCGGTTCCCGTCTTCATCACCCAGATTCCGCTCCCGGGCTCCTCCTCCCGCGCTTCCACCGGCGCGTCCGGAAGGAACAGGCGGTGATAATCTTCAAAACTTACATAAGCCACATGGGGACAGTCTTCATAAAAGCGGAGCGTTACCGTCTCCTCTGACGCTTCCTGCCGAAACACCGGCACATCCCTCTCCTCAAAGGGCACCGGGGGTTCCGCGGGAGGAGCAGGCTCTGTCTCTGTCTCCGGCTCTTCGCTGCTTTCCTGCAGTCCTTCCGTCTGTGTCTCTGAAGCATTCCCGGTTTCCCCGGGAACCGGGTCCTGCGGCTTTTTGCCGCATCCGGCAGCCAGAAACGCGGCTGCAAGGACCGGTATCATCGCCATGATTATATTCTTCCGTCTCATTGTCACTCTCCCGGGCTGTCGCAGCCCTTACATTCTGTCCAGGCCCTGTTCCAGGCGCCGCCCAGAAACAGTATCATAATCATCACCCTGAGCCACATGAGCGTCAGGAACAGGGATGCCAGCGAGCCGTACACGGAGGACTTCCAGAAGATCGGGACGAACCTGGAAAATGCTTCCGTAAAGATAAGCCACAGCACCGAGGTCAGGACAGCTCCCGGAATCTGGGCCTTCAGGCTCCGCTTTCCCCCCGGAAGGAACGTGTAGAAAAGCAGGATCAGGATAACCGCGGCGAAAGCGGTCACGACGCCGCTGTAACGGATAAGCCCGATCAGGAAGCCCGTGATGTCCTGGAACCCGAAATGTGCCGAAAATGATGTGAGGAGGGATATCAGGGATTCCCCCAGGACGTTGAACAGGAGCACCGCCGGAATCAGCAGGACCACGCAGACGGTAAACAGCAGCGACACCGGCTTGTCCCAGTAGCTGTTTTTCACGTCCGGGGCTATCTTTTTAAGCCCCTTCTGGATGGCGGTGACTCCCCCGCTGGCGGACCACAGCGCGGTCACGGCCGCCACGGAGGCCAGGAGCCCGCTGGACTGGGACCTGAGGTTGATCACCATGGTGAGGAACAGCGCCTTTACCTGCGGGATATCGGGAAGGAAGCGGAATACCAGGTTGGCAAAATCCTCCGGCGAGTAAGCCGGTATCATGTTCAGGAGGGAAATGATCAGCATCGTCAGCGGGAATATGGCGGTGATGATGCCCAGGGTAGCGTGTCCCGCGTAAACCATAATATCGTTTTTCAGAAAAATGGAGATGGTTTTCTTTCCTGTCTCGACCAATCGTTTTTTCATCACCGTGCCCCCTGTTTTTACATCAGATCTGTATATTTATTATAGCAGTTTTTACGCTGTCCCCTCAAGCTGTTATATGTGGTATAATAAGGGAAACATACAATATGACCTGTTTTTAAGGAAGGATAACGGAATGAGCGAAAACAGATTTAAGCATTACTTTCAGAAAGTACAGAACGGAAATGATGTACGCGGTTCTGCCATAGCCACCGAGAAAGAGCCCCTGACCATCTCCCGGCCTCTCGCGGCCTTTATCGCGCGGGCTTTCGCTGAGTACCTCTCGGACAAGCTGCAGAAACCGGCTTCCTCTCTCAGGGTCGGCGTAGGCCATGACAGCAGGATGACGGCGGAACAGATCAAGGCGGGATGCCTGCAGGGACTGTCCGTTTCCCGGGCCTTTGACTGCGGCCTTATCACCACGCCGGCCATGTTCTGCTCCACGGTTCTTCCGGGAAGCGATTTTGACGGCGCTGTCATGATCACGGCGAGCCATCTTCCCTTCAACCGGAACGGGATGAAGTTCTTCACAAAAGACGGCGCCCTCTCCAAGGCGGAGCTTGGACGGATCCTGGAAAATGCCGCGGGGATCGCGGAGAAATATGCCGAAGAGGACCCGGAAAACCTGCTGTCCTCAGACGCCCTCCCGGCCGGAGATGGCGAGGTCGCGGATTTCGACATGAAGACCATCTACTGTGAGCACATGAAAGAGATTATCCGCTCCAACGCGGCCTCCGCGGAGGACAGGCCGTTAAGCGGCCTCCACATCGTGGTGGATTCCGGAAACGGCGCTTCCGGCTTCTTTGTCAGTGAGATCCTGGAGCCCCTGGGAGCCGATACCGCCGGAAGCCAGTTCCTTGACCCGGACGGAACCTTCCCCAACCATGTGCCCAACCCGGAGGATAAGGCTGCCATGGAAGCCGTCCAGAAAGCCACCATGGAGGCGCATGCCGACCTCGGCGTCATCTTCGACTGCGACGGCGACAGGGCCGCCGTGGTATTCTCCGACGGCACGCCGGTCAACCGGAACACCCTGATTGCCCTGCTGGGCGTCATTGTCGCGGAGCAGTCGCCGGGTTCCACCGTCGTCACGGACTCCGTCACATCCGACGAGCTTGCCGTATTCCTGGAGAAGAATCTCGGTCTTAAGCACCTCCGGTTCAAGAGGGGATATAAAAACGTCATTGACAAGGGCATTGAGCTCAATGCCGCCGGGGAAACCTGCGAGCTTGCCATCGAAACCTCCGGCCACGGCGCGTTCAAAGAGAATTATTTCTCCGATGACGGCGCCTATATCGCGGCCAAGATCATCGGCCGTCTCGCCCGCATCCGGAAGGAAGGCAAGTCCCTGGAATCCCTGATCTCGGAACTGAAGCAGCCCGCGGAAGCCGCGGAGGTCCGCCTGAACATCACGGCGGAGGATTTCAAGGCTTACGGACAGCAGGTGCTGGAAGATTTCAAGGCGCTCTGCGAAAAGGATCCCCGTTTCCATGTGGTCTCCCCCAACTATGAGGGCGTCCGCGTGGCCTTCGACGACGAGGAAGTCCGCGGCTGGCTCCTGATCCGCCTTTCCCTCCACGATCCGGTGATTCCCATCAACCTGGAATCCAGGGATCCGGGCGGCGTCGCAGTCCTGAAGGAGCGTATCAGGCCGTTTATTGAAGCCCACAAAGAGCTCTCCTGACCCCGGTTTTTCCCGGCTGTGAACGAAACAAGGCTGCCGCATCCGTGCGGCAGCCTTTTCCTGTTTCCGTGCAGGGTCAGTCGGAGATATCCAGATCCGGCACTATCTCGATATGATAATCCGGGTACGCCTCCTGCAGCTCTTTATAGAGGATATCCAGCCCATCCTTCGGCCTGATGTCAAAACTCAAGACCACGTCCATGCGCATCTCTTTCGCGGCCATATCCAGATAGAATCCGTGAAACTGCAGGGCCCAGTCGTGGACCATCACGCGGTTCCTGACGTCATTCTGGATTCTCGCGGCCTCGCTGTTCCCGGTATTGTAGGAATAGACGCCTATCCCCGTCAGGATAACCCCCGTCTCCTTATAGACCTTTGACTCCAGCTTCCTGGTCAGCTTGTCCATCTCGGCCACAGTCATGACGTCCGGAAGTTCCAGGTGAACGGAGGCCAGGTTTTTGTCCGGCCCGTAGTTGTGGAGGAAGAGATCGTAGGCCCCGTGGACCTCCGGCTCCTCCGTCAGGATTTCCTTGATCCGGCCTGTCACCTCGCTGTCCGCCCGGACGCCGAGGATATTGTCCAGGGTCTCCTTCATCATCTCGATACCGGCCTTGATGATAAAGCCGGATATCACGGCGCCGACCCACGCTTCCAGGGAAATCCCGCTCACCTTGAACAGGATGGCCGAAGCCAGCACCGACGCGGAGAGCACCGCGTCAAACATGGCATCGGACCCGGACGCCACGAGGGAACCGGAATTCACCTTCTCCCCCTGCGCCTTCACATATTTTCCGAGAAGGATTTTAACGACGACAGCCACCGCGATGATAGCCAGGGAAACCATGCTGTAGTCCGGTTTTTCCGGGTGAATGATCTTCTTCACCGATTCCACCGCCGAGGTGATGCCGGCGTAAAGGACGATCCCTGACACCACCATGGCGCTCAGGTATTCCGCCCGCCCGTGTCCCAGGGGGTGATTCCTGTCGGGCTGCTTTCCCGCAAGCTTCGTCCCCGCGATGGTGATGATGGACGAGAGGGCGTCCGACAGGTTGTTGACGGCGTCCAGGGTGACCGCGATGGAGTGGGAAATGATGCCGACCGCCGCCTTAAACGCGGCAAGGAACACATTTGTCACGATTCCCGTCATGCTGGTCCTGACGATGACCCTGTCCCGGTTCATCCCTGTATTCTGCTGGGCAGTACTGCTGTTGTCCACGATGTGTCATCTCCTTCACAGATAATTATTGCTAAACATTATATACCATTCCGCTGTAAAAAAAAAGAACCGCCGCACGGGTGCGCTGCCCGCGGGCAGCACACCGTCACTGCGGCGGATTTCTTTTTTAATTCCTTGATGGTAATACCGGACAGGATGCCTTCTATCTCTTCGTCGATGGTGAAGAACATTCCGCTGACATCCACATGGGTTCCCGCGGAGCTGTCCGTGAACATGTAGAACTGGTCTTCCACCGGCATGAAGTAAACCCAGTCAATTCCGCCGATGTTTTCATTCTTGATTTCTCCCTTGCTGCCGAAATCCTTGAATTTCGTTTCCGCCCACTCTTTAGCTGTTTTATTCGAGCTTGTGGTAGAAATGGTGAGGGTCGGCGTCAGGAGGTCGCCCGGGGCATTTCCGGGAACCTTCTCATCCCTGGTCAGCTTGATCTCGAAATTCTTTACCCTGTCTACAGACCAGCCCTCGGGCAGGACCACATCCGCGTATTTCAGGTGCGCCACGCCGTCCACGATCACTTCATCCTCAGCTGCCTTTGTGGTCTCTTCCGTCTCCGGCTCCTCAGGCGCCTCCAGGTTTACGACCACGTCCGAGAGAATACCTTTTACCAGCCCGGAATCCAGGTATCCTTTCAGTTCCGCCTCGTCCGCCGGCGTCTGCCCGGCATTTCCGATCTTAAACTTCAGAAGCAGCGTCTTATCCTCATATTCCCCGGCGATCATGAAGCCCTCCGCGGCATAGCTGGTATATTCCGTCCAGCCGGTATAGGGCCCGTAGGTCAGATTTTCATAAGAGCTGAGCCTGCTCTTGATATCCGATGTGTAGAGATTGCTCGGATTTACCGTAATATAGCAGCCTTCTTCCTCGCTGATAAACTGGTACGCCGGATCACCGAACACACTGGTTTCCTTCAGCTCCACTCCCTCAGCGGGATAAAAGAGCTCAAAGACAGCGCCGGATCTCTCATGCTCCAGCGTTACCGAAAGCTTTTCCTCTTCGGTTTCCGGCTCCGTTTCCGCCTCTGTTTCCGCTTCTGTCTCCTCCGCGGATTCGGCGGCCTGCTCACTGCCGGCAGGGGCCTCTGTCTCCTGGGCGGAACTCTCCGCGGGTTTGGAACCGCCGCCGCAGGCGGACAGGCCTAAAACCGCTGCCGTCGCCAAAACTGCTGCAAGCTTCTGTTTTTTCATGGCACTTCTCCCTTCTGTTTCGGATATAAAACCATTGCTGCTTTTATAGTAACTCTTCCGGGGAAGAAAGCACATCCTACTTTTGGATTATTGTTTCCGGACAATCCTCCGGCGGGATCACAGCCATTTTTTCTTTTTGAAGTAATACAGGCTTCCGGTGATAATCAGGATGCATGTGCCGAAGACCAGCGGGTATCCCCACTCCGTCTCCAGCTCCGGCATATAGCGGAAGTTCATCCCGTACCAGCCTGTAATCAGGGTCAGGGGCATAAAAATCGTCGTGACCACGGTCAGGATGGTCATGATATTATTCTGCTTCATCTCCAGATGCCCTTTGCTCAGTTCCCCTATCTGCATGGTGTAATCCCTGAGGGAGGCCGCCGTTTGCGACAGGCGGTCCATCCTGCCGAGGAAGAGCCGGAAATACCGGGTGTTCTCCTGGTCAAAGAAGCCGTTCTCATTCTCTTCCAGCTCCTGGGCAAGGTCAATGAGCTGGTCATAGTGAACAATCAGCTTCCTGACATCACTTCGTACCGCGTTGGTCCGGGACATGGTATTGACCAGCTCATCACTCTCGATCCGCTGCTCGATATTCTCCAGTTCCGCCTCATATTTTTCCAGGAGCCGCAGGTCATCCTTCACGATAAAGTCCAGGAAGTCATAGAGAAACCGCCCCAGGCTCGGGACCCGCATCCTTTTGCTCTTCTGGACGCTCCGGATAATCTGCTCCGCCGTCCCTGTATCGTCTATAAAAACAATCCCCTTTTCATCCAGGGCAAAGGCAAATGTCTCCGCTCCTGCGGACGGATCTGACCTGTCAGGAATGCAGAATGTCCCCGTCAGCGAGTCATAGTTGACCTCCGCTTTTGTCATGTGCGTATCGGTCACCGGGTCAAGCTCTATTCCCATGTCAAAGCGGTCCCGCATCAGCGCCCACTCGCTTTTCGTCAGGACGACGGCAAAGGGGTCGCGGACGGCTTCCTCCCACCGCTCGGGAAGGAGCGTCCCGGTCTCCGTGCTCTGTTCTTCCAGTGTACTGCGGATTGCAAAATATAACATCAGAGTCCTCCATTCAGCAGTTCCATATATTCTTCATAAGTAATCCTTATCCCGCCCATGCTCTCCAGGTGGTCCGTAGGGAACTGGCAGTCGATCATCCGGAAGGAATTTGCCGAGAGCAGCCTGTCCAGGCCGATCAGTGCGAGCTTGGATCCATTTTCCAGGTCAGAATACATGCTCTCCCCGAAAAAACAGTGTCCCAGGCATACCCCGTAGAGCCCGCCGGCCCGCACGCCGTCCGCGTAGGCCTCCGCGCTCAGGGCGTAACCCATCCCGGCAAGGCGCCCGTAGGCAGCCTCCATCTCATCGGTGATCCAGGTTCCCTCCCGGAATTCCCTCTTTTTGCGGCACCTGTGCATGGTGCCCGCAAAGTCTTCGTTCAGCCTGAGCTCCAGCCTGTGCTTTTTCATGTATTTTTTCATGGACCGGGAGATATGCACCTCCCCCGGCCGGATGATAAAGCGCTCCCGCGGGCACCACCAGAGAATGGGCTCCCCCTCGTTATACCAGGGGAAGATTCCGTGGCTGTACGCGAGCAGGAGCCGTTCCGGGCTGAGGTCCCCGCCGACGGCCAGAAGGCCGTTCTCCTCCGCCAGGGCAGGGTCCGGGAACCATACCGAATCCCTGTCCAGCCTGAAAACCGGCATGGCTCTCACCTCTCCGGGACGCCTGCCGAAAACGCCCCGTTCTTTGCGGTAAGCCGGAGTTTCCCGCCGTTTTTAAGCTTCCCGAACAGTATCTCATCCACGAACAGCGGCTTTATCTCATTGCGTATCACGCGGTCCGTCTCCCGCGCGCCGAATTCCCTGCTGATCCCCTTCTGCCGGAGCAGTTCCTTCGCCTGCCTGTCCGCGGTGAACCTGATGTTCCTGCCGCGCAGCTGCTCCCTGAGTTCTCCCAGTTTCTTTTCTACGATCTGCTTCGCCATCATTTCATCCATGCCGTTGAAGGCCACGATCCTGCTCAGGCGGTTCCGGAATTCCGGCTGGAAAATGCGCTTCACCTCTTCCATCAGCGTATCCTTATCGCGGGCCGCGAACGCGCCGGCATCCCCGTAAAAGCCGATGCCGGGCTTCCCTATGCGGGCTGCCCCCGCGTTGGACGTCATAATCAGGATAACGTTCCTGAAATCCGCTTTTCTCCCCTGGTTGTCCGTCAGGGTCGCGTAGTCCATCACCTGGAGAAGCACATGGAAAATGTCCGGGTGGGCTTTCTCGATCTCGTCCAGGAGAAGCACGCAGGAGGGCGTTTTCCGGATCGCTTCCGTCAGGATTCCCCCCTCGTCGTATCCCACGTATCCCGCGGGAGACCCGATAAGCTTCGCGACAGAGTGTTTTTCCCCGTACTCGCTCATATCAAACCGGATAAGCTTAACCCCGAGCTCCTCCGCCAGCGTCCTGGCAACCTCTGTCTTCCCGACGCCCGTGGGGCCGACAAAGAGAAGGCTCGCCAGGGGCCTGTTCTCGTCCGCAAGTCCCGCCTTGGAGAATTTCACCGCATTGGTAACCTGGACTATGGCTTCCTCCTGTCCGAATATTTTTGAAGACAGCCTCTTTTCCAGGGTTAAAAGCCCCTTCGTATCCTCCGCCTGCACCGTCTCCACCGGCACCCGGCAGACGCCTGTGACAATCTCATTGATCAGCGCCCTGTCCACCGTCTGTGTCTTCCTGTTCTGCGGGTGGAGCTTCCTGTACGCCCCCGCCTCATCGATCAGGTCGATGGCCTTGTCGGGCAGGCACCGCTCATGGATGTACTTCGCGCTCACCCGGGCCGCGTGTTCCATCACGCCGTCCGCGTAGCGCACCCCGTGGTATTTCTCATAGCGGGGCCGCAGCCCCTCCAGGATAAGCACGGTTTCTTCCACCGTGGGCTCTTTGATTTCTATATTCTGGAACCTGCGGATAAGGCTCCTGTTTTTCTCGAAATACTTCTTGTATTCCTCAAAGGTCGTGGCGCCGATGCAGCGGATATGGCCTTCCGAGAGATACGGCTTTAACAGGTTTGACGCGTCGAAGGACCCCTCCCCCACGGCCCCGGCCCCTGCCAGGTTGTGAATCTCGTCGATATACCGGGTCGGCTGCGGTGCCCGGCTGATCGCGGTAAGTATCTTTTTGTACCGTTTTTCAAAATCCCCCCGGTACCTCGTGCCGGCCAGCATTCCCCCGAGATCCAGGGCAAAAACCTTGGCCTCCTTTATGGCATCGGGAACATTTCCCTTTCTCAGCCTCTCCACGAGACCGTAGGTGACAGCCGTCTTGCCGACCCCCGGCTCCCCGATGTGAAGCGGGTTGTTTTTATCCAGCCGGCAGAGGACCTGGATGGTCCGGGAGAGCTCCTCCTCCCGCCCTATGAGGGGATTCACGTCCCGGAGGGTATCGTTCAGGCAGGGGGCGTAAAGCTTCCATGAGCTGTCCTCTTCCGCCTCCGGCTCCTCCTCGGAAAATTCCTGCAGGAGATCCGGCTCCGCCACGCCCTGTTTTTCCAGGAAGTACGCGGCATAGCTGTTCTCCAGGCCGAAGAGCCCGTGAATCAGGTGCCTTACCCCGATCTCCCTGTTCCCGCTGCCGTAGGCGCTCTGGCCCGCAAGGGAAAGGGCCTCGGAAAGCCCCGCGGATACCTCCGGCGATGTGCCGTCGCCCCGGTCCACATACCGGTCCAGATATTCGTTCAGGTCTTTTTCCAGGACTCCTGTGTCCCCGCCGCAGAGATCCACGGCCTCCCGGAAATCCTTCTCCTCCAGCAGCGCCAGGAGCACCATCTCCGGGGTCAGGTAAATGTACCGGTTTTCCTGCGCGTAGCGGAGCGCCCGCTCCAGCAGGATACTCACATCTTTGGAAAGCTTCATGCCTCAGGCCTCCTCAACTGTCATCCGGAAGGGAAATCCCTCCGCCTTTGCCCGGGCCAGCGCCTGCCGGACCTTTGTCACGGCAATGTCATAGGGATAGATACCCACCGCCGCGCTGCCGCTCTTGTGCACCTGCATCATCAGGGCGTGGGCGCTCGCCTCGTCCTTGCGGAAAATATCCACCAGGACTTCCACCACAAACTCCATGGAGGTAAAATCATCGTTGTGCATAATTACAGCGTACTGTCTCGGCTCTTTCACCGATGTGCGCGTCCGCTCCTGGACCGCGCTCTTTGCCGCTCCCGCCATTGTCAGCTCCTTCTCACTGCTGTGCCTGCCTTACAGAAGCGGCAGCATGGCCGCTTTTGACCTCGCGATATACTCCCGGGGCGGAAGCGCGCGGATGGCCGGCGCCATGATCTCCGCCGATACGGGTCCCTCATAACCGATGCTTAAGAGATTTGCCAGCATCTGCCCGAGCGGGGCGCTCCCCTCCCCAGGCAGGAAACTGTCGGTCCTGACGGCCGTTCCGGGTTCACATGCCGGGCAGTCGCTGACATGTACCATGAAGATTTCCTCCTTCTTCGCCCCGAGCAGCTCCTCCGGGGAGGAACCTCCCGCGCAGTGATGCCAGGAATCCACAAGGATCCCCGCATTTTCCCGCCCC
>JAEEGL016190414.1_pt1 | contig 12018 bp, 8 predicted proteins | sample 9134231 | NCBI WGS metagenome assembly JAEEGL01 (sample SAMN16246548, study PRJNA631951) | gut metagenome | biome: gut microbiome; feature: rumen; material: fiber-attached | host: Bos | place: Iran: Karaj | collected 2018-10
AATCCCTGGCACAAACTCCAGGATAATTCATCATCTCAGCCAATCCCAACACACGGTCTTTTTGCAAATATTCTTTTACCTGAGCTGCGGAAATCGTGTAACCACTTTCATCAAAGTCCGTAGCCGGCACGCAAGAAGGTACCATCACATAGACATCTAAGGGAATATCTTCTGTAGCATTTAAAATATAATCAATCCCCTCCGTACCGCAGACATTGGCGATTTCATGAGGATCAGCCACAATGGAGGTGGTTCCGTGGGGCATCACTGCTTTTCCATACTGCACTGGTGTCACAATGGAACTTTCCAAATGCAAATGTCCGTCAATAAATCCCGGAACAATGGTCTTTCCACTTCCGTCGATTTGTTGTTCACCTTCGTAAGAACCGATCCCCACAAAATAGCCGTTTTTTACTGCCAAATCGCCTTCTTCGAATTCTCCGGTAAACACATTGAAAAGTCGCGCGTTTTTGATTACCAAATCTGCGGGATAATCACCAATAGCAGAAGCTATTCTTCGTTTTCTGTGTTCTTCTTTTTTTAACATAGAGCCTCCAAAATGATTCTAAAAAAGGGGCCCTATCGGCCCCTCCATATTCATTTCATCCTTTTTACAATTCAGTTTTATTTTAATACTTTTTCGATTTCTGCTAATAATACGTCCATGGTAATCGGCTTTAACAAATAACCGGAAGGACGTAGTGAAACCAAGGAAGTAATATTGCTTTTGTCTGTAACCGCTGTTACAAAAATCGCAGGCAGATTCGCATATTCTTTGGTGGCACGAATCTTTTCTAATACTTCTTTCCCGTTCATCACCGGCATATCGTAATCCAAAAGAACCAAATCCGGAACTTTCTTTTCCATCATTTGAAATGCCTTTTCTCCGGAATTTGCTAATTCCACATTGTATTTGTTATCCAAAATACTCTTCATGCTTCGAAGTGTGGTGGCATCATCGTCAATTACAAGAATCGTCTTTTTATTGGCGCTTTCCTGTTTTAACTTTTTCATGGAGATTTTTAATTTGGAACAAACCAAGAACAAAGCTGCATCCTCATCAAAAGGAATTTTTAGGTTTTCCAATGGTTCTCCAACATAAAGCTTTTCGAATCGAACAAAGTCCTCCACCTTTCCATAGGTAACAATGGGAATTCCTTCGCATTCTTTTTGAAGTTCATTTAAAGCCATCGTGGGAGAAAGAAGTAACTCCTCTACACTCACCAAAATCATATCCGGTTTCATGGCACCTACAATGCCCTTTGCCGTATCTATGGACTGCTCAAAAATCTGAACTCCAAAATACTTTTCTAAATAAGAAAATGCTGCCTTGGCATCTTCACTTGTTTTTCCGATTGCTAATAACTGTTTCATTCTACCCCTCATTTACATAACTTCACTATGGATTAATCATACCATAAAAGACCTCATCCATGCATGTTTTTTCTGATTTTTTAAAAAATTATCAAAAACTTTATTCTAAGCCCTCTTTAAAGCGTTTCATCATCTCATTGGTGAGACTGAATTCGTCCGGCTGAAGCTCAATTTCTTCTCTGGTTCGCCACTCTGCCAGTTTCAGTTCATCGGCGTCCATGCTTATGGTATCATCCCCATCCACATCACAATAGAACCCTGCCAAAATATCATCCGCAACTCCCCAGGGTTGGGATTTGTAATAACGGATATTTTTTACTTTTAAGCCTGCTTCTTCCATTACTTCTCTGGCAACGGTTTCCTCTAAAGTCTCACCGATTTCCGTAAATCCCGCAACCAAAGCAAAATGACCGTATCCTACGCGATATTTTGTAACCAAAAGTTTGTCCTTATTGATTACTCCAACGATGACCGCCGGAACAACTTTAGGATAAATCACATTTCCGCAGTTGCAACGCAACGCCCGCTCCTTGTTGTCCAAAAATGTCTTTCCACCGCATCTTCCGCAAAAGCGGTTGTTGCGATACCAACGATAAAGATGAAGTGCCGTATAAGCCACAAACATACGGTATTTTTTGTACTCCCCATGATTCCGCAGTTCTTTTAAGTCCACAAACTCATATCCCTGGGGAATGCTTTCCGGATCCTCCAGCAAATAATATTCGTTTTCATCATCAACAGAAAACAAATACACCAGCTTTTGATAATCCAAAACATCAAATTCCTTTGCCTTTGGAAAAACATCCTCTTTAATCAATATCCCACCGTTTTGAAAACTAAGAATAATGCTTTCGTCGTCTGCCTGCTTTTGGGCATTGTATTGATTATAAAATCTATGAGGTAAAATATCCTGAATCATGGAAGTATCCTCCTTGTACAAAAACCGGCATCTTTTCGATGCCGGCTCTTTTTATTATTTTTCATTAATATAATTTACTAATCCGCCCAAGTCAATAATCTTTTGCATAAACTCGGGGAAGGCCTGACCTTGGAAGCTTTTTCCGGTGGTAAGGTCGGTAATCACTCCGCTGTCAAAATCCACTTCAACCTCATCTCCCTCTGCAATTTCTTTTGCAGCTTCAGGACACTCAATAATGGGAAGTCCAATATTGATGGCATTTCGATAAAAGATTCTTGCAAAGGTCTCTGCGATTACACAGCTTACTCCACTGGCCTTAATGGCAATGGGAGCATGCTCTCTGGAAGAACCGCATCCAAAGTTTTTGGTAGCCACAATAATGTCTCCCTTTTGTACCTTGTTTACAAAGTCTTTATCAATATCTTCCATACAATGGGTAGCGAGCTCCGCAGGGTCGGAAGAATTTAAATATCTGGCAGGAATAATAACGTCGGTATCCACGTTATCTCCATATTTATATACTTTACCTTTTGCGTTTTCCATTTTGTCCTCCTTCTACCTTAAACCTTAGCAGGATCTGTAATGTATCCGGTAATGGCACTGGCTGCCGCTACTGCAGGAGAAGCCAAGTATACCTCGGAATCCACATGGCCCATACGTCCCACAAAGTTACGGTTGGTTGTGGAAACACATTTTTCTCCGGCTGCCATAACACCCATATGTCCACCTAAGCAAGGTCCACATGTGGGAGCCGAAACAATAGCACCGCTTTCCACGAAGGTACGCAGATATCCGGCATCCAAAGCATCCATATAAATCTGTTGTGTTGCAGGAATCACAATAACGCGAATTCCCTTTGCTACCTTCTTTCCTTTTAAAATCTCAGCAGCAATTCTTAAATCGGAAATTCTACCGTTGGTGCAGGAACCGATTACAACCTGATCGATTTTAATCTTTTCCACTTCATCAATGGTCTTGGTGTTTTCCGGCAAATGAGGAAAGGCTACTGTGGGACGAAGGGTAGACAAATCAATGGTATATTCTTCATCATAGACTGCGTCTTCATCCGTTTCAAATACCTTATACTCTCTGTCAGAATGTTCTTTCATATATTCAATGGTAAGATCATCTACAGGGAAAATACCATTTTTGCCGCCGGCTTCGATTGCCATATTTGCAATGGTAAATCTGTCGTCCATGGTTAAATACTTTAATCCTTCACCCATAAACTCCATAGAACGATACAAAGCACCGTCCACACCAATCATACCGATAATATGTAAAATCACATCTTTACCGCTGATAAACTCTGCAGGTTTTCCAACAATATTAAACTTAATGGCAGAAGGAACTTTAAACCAAGCCTTTCCAGTGGCCATACCCGCAGCCATATCCGTAGAACCAACACCGGTGGAAAATGCCCCAAGCGCTCCATAAGTACAGGTATGCGAATCTGCACCGATTACCACATCACCTGCCACAGTCAAACCTTTTTCCGGCAATAGTGCATGCTCAATTCCCACTTCTCCCACATCAAAGAAGTTGGTCACATTATGAGCACAGGCGAAGTCACGAACTTCCTTACAATGCTCTGCTGACTTAATATCCTTATTGGGCGTGAAGTGATCCATAACCATGGCAATCTTATCCTTATGGAAAACGCCCTCTGTTTTCATCTTTTTTAATTCATGTATCGCTACCGGAGTGGTAACGTCGTTTCCCAAAACAAGATCTAAATCAGCTTCAATTAACTGTCCGGCTTTTACTTCATCTAATCCGGCATGTGCTGCTAAGATCTTTTGTGTCATTGTCATTCCCATGACGCCATCCTCCCTTTCCTGAAAATACATTTAACCGACTATATAATCGGGTGGCTGAAGTTTAACCTTTGCAACGTGGATGCCGACAAATTTTCCTCGGCACCGTCTCCACTTTCTGCATCTAGTCTGGCATCCGTAGTGCTCACTCCTAAAGTCGTGAGCTTAACGGCTGCGCGACGGATATTCCGAAAGTTCCGCGGTGTCTCTCGAAAAATCAGCGGCATTCCACGTTGCATAGCTTCTAAAATTATCCACCCGAATCAAGATGTCATTAAATTGGTATGCAGATGGCAGCCCACCTGCCGCTTATCAATGATACGTGTTTACGGCGTGTTGTAATTTCACATGTGTTCCAAGCGATTGAGTGGAGCTCTTAGCAAGACGGAGCCGAATAGCTCAGGCGAGCACGCAGCGCAGGACGTTATGTCCGAGCAGACGCGCGGAGCGAGCGTTATGAGGCGAACGTCGAGCTTAGAAGCGGAACTATTAAGCTGGAACAGATGTGAAATTACAAAGGCCGTATATACGGTTAAATTGTATTTTGATGTAATAAAGGCGTGGCGAATAGCCACGCCCGAATCTACTATGTTATCGAGAATATGAAGATTAGTTGTTGATCAACTTAGAATCTTCATTGTTCCAGCTGTAAAGCTTACGGATTTCTTTTCCTACCTGTTCAGCGGGATGTTCAGCAGCAAGCTTACGCATAGCCTTGAAGTGAACCTGCTTTCCTGCAGGAGACATATCCAATAAGAAGTCCTTTGCGAATGTTCCGTCCTGAATGTCGGTAAGAACCTGCTTCATAGCCTTCTTTGTCTCTTCTGTAATAATCTTAGGTCCGGTAATGTAATCACCGTATTCAGCAGTATTGGAAATAGAGTAACGCATTCCTTCGAATCCTGACTGATAAATCAAGTCAACGATTAACTTCATTTCGTGGATACATTCAAAGTATGCATTTCTAGGATCGTATCCTGCTTCTGTAAGAGTTTCGAAACCAGCCTGCATCAATGCACAAACACCACCGCAAAGTACTGCCTGCTCACCGAAAAGGTCTGTCTCTGTTTCTGTTCTGTATGTGGTCTCCAATAATCCGGCTCTAGCTCCGCCGATTCCAAGACCATAAGCTTTAGCAATATCCCAAGCCTTTCCTGTAGCATCCTGCTCTACAGCGATCAAACAAGGAGTTCCTTTTCCTTCCTGATACTCGCTACGAACAGTATGTCCGGGAGCCTTAGGTGCAATCATAGTAACGTCAACATCTGCCGGAGGCTTAATGCATCCAAAATGAATGTTGAAGCCGTGAGCGAACATTAACATGTTGCCAGCTTCCAAGTTGGGCTCAATGTCGTTTTTGTACAAATCAGCCTGCAACTCGTCATTAATCAAAATCATAATAATGTCAGCCTGCTTTGCAGCTTCAGCTGATGTATATACCTTAAATCCCTGAGCTTCTGCCTTTGCCCAAGACTTAGAACCTTCATACAAACCAATAATTACGTTGCATCCTGATTCCTTTAAGTTAAGAGCATGAGCATGACCCTGAGAACCATAACCGATAATTGCAATGGTCTTTCCATCTAAAAATGAAAGGTCACAGTCTTCCTGATAAAAAATTCTTGCTTCATTTGCCATAATCTTCTTCCTCCTTAATGGCTTTACTACCATACTTTTTTATAAATAACCAAGTGCAAAACAAATGGTATTTAACTTAATCAAAACAGCGAACGTCTTTTGTTCCTCTGGACAATCCGGTAATACCGGTACGGGCCAATTCCAAAATCTCGTATCCGGCAGCCTGTAAGTCTGCCAAATAAGCATCCAACTTGTCGTGGTTTCCTGTCATTTCAACAACGACCACTCCGTTGGGCAAATCCACGTCAACGGATTTTCCGTGATACTGTTCCAAATGTTCCGCAAAGCTGAAAAATACGTTATCGGATTCTTCTGTGGCTTTAATCTTTACCAACATTAATTCTCTGGTAACTGACTGGGTAGGTTCTAAAACCTTGATATCTACCACGTCCTCCAACTTTGCCAACTGTTTTTCAATCTGCTCTAAAATGAGTTCATCTCCACTGGCAACTATGGTCATGCGGGTAAATCTTGGATCGGCGGTTACTCCTGCCGAAAAACTGTCAATGTTGTATCCGCGACGGGAAAACAAACCTGAAACATGACTTAAAACACCAGATGTATTCTCTACCAAAATAGAAAAGACTTTTTTCTTCACTTGAATTTTCCTCACTTTAAAGTTTAATAATTTCGACCTTTACATTCTATCATTTATGAATATAATGTCAACCTCTCATCCGTCGAAATAGTACACAAACTCTACTGTTGTAAAGCTTCCATTATTGGTGGAATTAATTGTTTCTTTCTTGAAACGACCCCGGGCAAAATGGCGGTATCCCTTCCTGAAAGGGTCTCTGTGCCAAATGCATTTGTCACCACACTATCGGAATCTTTTCCACTGAACAAAAGCTCCGTGCTCTGGTCAATGATATTCGTAAGCATTACATATACCATATCCAAGTTCTTATCTACCAAAACGGTATTCATATAATCACAAAGCTCGTCAAAGATACTATCTAACTGTGCTTTGGAAACTGCAGAAATCTGAGCCACAGCAAAGTTTTTGTCTGCAGCGTGGAACACTTTGAAATCCTGGTAAAAGATTTCATCTATGGTCTTTGAGGCAAAATCACTACCTGCTTCAAACATGTGAAGTGCCAACTCTTCATAATCCACACCTGCAATTTTTGCAAGCTGCGCTCCCACCTTTTTGTCCACTTCCGTACAGGTCGGAGAACGGAACATCAAGGTATCGGAAAGAATAGCAGAAAGTAAAAGTCCTGCAATCTGAGGTGTTACTTCCACTCCTTTTTCTTCGTACATTTGATAAATAATGGTAGAAGAACATCCCAAAGGCTGGTTTCTGAAATAAATCGGCTGAATGGTTTCCAATGAACCAATCTTATGGTGATCAATGATTTCCAGAATTTCTGCCTGATCGATACCATCTACCGCTTGGGTCTTTTCGTTGTGATCTACCAGAATGATTTTTTTCTTCTGCATGTTTAACAAATTTCGTCTGGAAAACATTCCCACATATTTACGGTTTTCGTCCAATACCGGGAAATCTCGATGACGAACGCCGGACATTGCCTCACGAACGTCATCCACATAATCATCCAAGTCAAAGGAAATAATGTTTTTCTTTGTCATAAAATGCTTAATAGGCATACTTTGATTGATGAGACGGGCTGCGGTAAAGCAGTCAAACTCTGTAGTAATCAAAACACATTCGATGGCATCGCATTTTTCGATAATTTCCGGGTCCACAATGGTGGTTCCGGTTACTATGATACAACTTGGCTTATTTTCAATGGCAATGAGCTGACGCTCCTTGATATTTCCCATAATAACCAAGTCATCCATATCAATATCATTACCAAGGGTTTCCCTACTTCCGGAAGCAACCACTACTTTTCCTCTGATAAAATATCCGTGGTCATTTCCACAAAGCATATGTCCCTGCAAGGTTTCAATTATATTTTTATACTGGGTTCTTGCACGACCCAACTCACGGTTATCGTAAACATCCATATAAGAATAAGCGATATCACCATTGACAATGACACCCTGAAGCATGTCGTTTGCTCCTACGATGGGTAGGGTAACAACATCCTCGGTACGCATCAATTCCCAAGCTTTCTTCAAAGAATAATGATCGCTTACTCCCTTTGTATGGCGCAATTCAATGTCCTTAATCTGGGTTCCCACGTCGGTAACGGTTTCCGGTTCTTCCATTCCAAAACGTTTCAAAACATAGGCGGTCTCACTATTAATATCTCCCGCCTTCATAGGAATGTAATGTCCATGATCCGTTTTATTTTTTAAATATGCATAGGAAATTGCGGCACAAACAGAATCCGTATCCGGATTTTTATGTCCCACTACCCAAACTTCCTTATTTTGCTCCATGTAATACTCCTTTTTTATCAAAAATCCGGTTGTAGGAAAATCTACAACCGGAAACTTACATTACTTAAATAATCTCTAAAAGTGATAAGAGAATGGCAACAACCACACCTAAGTTTAACACACCTAGAACGGTAGCAAAGGTAACCTTACCACCAACTTTTTTAAACTGACTGTTGGTTTCATCCATGGATGTATCCTGTTCGTCACGTTCTTTCAGCAAATCCTGAATATTTCGATATACCTTAACGTTCTCATTGTGAACCTTGTCGTATAAATCTGTTTTAATTCCCTCAACCGATTCAGATACAGAAGCAAGCGTATCCTGAATTTCCTTTGTTTGAGCGGCATCCTCCAGCTTATCCTGTAATCCGGACATCTCTACCCGTAATTCCTGTAACACTCGGTCAACCTGTGTCTCTACGGTAGTCACCAGTCCATCTGCTTCCTGGTGTTTCTTTTCCAATTCCTGTTCCAAAAGTTCGAGCTTATTTTGCATCTCTACATTTTGGATTTCTTTATCTCGAAGGAGTTGTTCCAACTCACCGACTTTCGCTTCTTTTTCTTTAATCAACGTCTGGATGGTCTGTGCTTTTTCACGAAACGCATCAATCTGTTGTAACAATAAATCTTCAGATGCCTCAACCTTATTATTCAATTCCACTGCTTCCTCTTCCTTTTTTTCGTATGCATTGGAAACCTCAATCCCCGCAGCATTTAATTTTTCCTCAATCTCTTCCCGGTTTACTTCAACAGGCTCTTCCCTTTGATCCATCTTTCCCTCTTTGATAATAAAGTCGGAATCAGGACCCTCCGGAGTCAGATTGATCTCATTCAAATCCTCTGTAATCATATCTGCTCTCTTTCACACACCATATTACTTATAATCCAATGTTTATAATATCATTTTCAAAATCTCTTGTAAACAAAAAACCGCTCTCCCGAAGGAGAGCGATTTTATAAATCGTATATCTATGTAGATTAGTCTGCCTTATAGAGGTCAACCAACTTGGTAAGGTGAGTATAACGATCTTTGTACTGCTGTTCAGATTCAGCAAAGAGCTTAGCAGCCTTTGTAGGATTGAATTTAGCAAGTGCAGCGTAACGGCTTTCACCCTTCAAGAATTCCTGGAAGTCTCCTGTAGGAGCCTTAGAATCTAAGATGAATGCATCCTTACCTTCTGCAGCAAGTGCAGGGTTGTATCTAAAGTCGAACCAGTAACCTGCTTCAACAGCCAACTTCTCTTCTGTCTGAGCCTTAGCCATACCCTTACGGATACCATGGTTAATACAAGGAGCGTAAGCGATGATGATGGAAGGTCCCGGATAAGCTTCAGCTTCAGCTAATGCCTTAACACACTGTGCAGGATCTGCACCCATGTTAATCTGGGCAACATATACATAACCATAGCTCATTGCAATACCAGCTAAGTCTTTCTTCTTAGTCTCTTTACCACCTGCTGCGAACTGAGCGATAGCACCAAGAGGTGTAGACTTAGAAGACTGTCCACCTGTATTAGAGTAAACTTCTGTATCGAAGATCATGATGTTGATGTCTTTTCCGGAAGCGATAACGTGATCCAAACCACCGAATCCGATATCGTATGCCCATCCGTCACCACCGAAGATCCACTGTGACTTCTTAGCAAGATAATCTTTTTCAGCCAAAACAGACTTAGCTGTTTCAGATCCTTCAGCTTCCAATGCAGCTACTAACTTATCTGTAGCAACACCATTTGTAACACCTGAAGCAAATGTATCGTTCCACTCTGCTACTGCAGACTTAACATCAGCAGATGAAGTAGACTCTACTAACTCATCCAATGTGTTCTTTAAACGATCACGGATTGCACGCTGAGCAAGTAACATACCGTAACCAAATTCAGCAGCATCTTCGAACAATGAGTTAGACCATGCAGGACCCTGTCCCTTCTGGTTTACAGTGTAAGGTGTAGAAGGTGAAGAGTTACCCCAAATTGAAGAACATCCTGTTGCGTTTGCAATGTACATTCTATCACCGAACAACTGAGTGATTAACTTAGCATAAGGTGTTTCACCACAACCACCACAAGCTCCGGAGAACTCTAAGAGAGGCTGCTTAAACTGAGATCCCTTAACGCTGTTGATCTTAAACTTCTCAACAACTTCTTCTTTTTCAGGAAGTGTAACTGCATAATCGAAGTATGCCTGTTCATCTTCGTTTTCTTCGAAGGACTGCATTGAGATAGCCTGTACCTTGTCAGGACATGTGTTAACACATGATCCACATCCTGTACAGTCATATGCAGAAATAACGATAGAGAACTTGTATCCGGGCATTCCGGTCATATCCTTCATTGTCATTCCTTCAGGAGCCTTAGCAGCTTCTTCTTCTGTCATAGCAACAGGACGGATTGCTGCGTGAGGACAAACATATGAACACTGGTTACACTGAATACACTTTGTGAAATCCCATACAGGTACGTCAGTTGCAACACCACGTTTTTCGAATGCTGCTGTACCTGAAGGTGTATGTCCATCAACATATTTCTTAGTAACAGAAACAGGAATGGTGTTACCCTGCTGAGCGTTAACCTTCTGCTGAATATCCTTAACGAATTCAGCTGCAGCGCCTGTTCCCTTAACTTCTGCAGAGAAGTCATCATCTTTGCAGTTCTTCCATGACTCAGGTACGTTAACCTTAACGTATGCAGTAGCACCTGCATCGATAGCGTCATGGTTCATCTTTACAATGTCATCACCCTTCTTAGCGTATGACTTTGTAGCAGCATCTTTCATAAGTCCGATAACCTGCTCTTCAGGGATCAACTTAGTAAGTGAGAAGAATGCTGACTGAAGTACAGTATTAATTCTCTTTCCAAGACCGATTTCCTTACCGATCTTAACACCGTCGATAATGTAGAACTGAATGTTGTTTTCAGCGATGTATCTCTTAACCTGTCCAGGTAATTTTTCATCTAATTCATCCTCAGTCCACTGAGTGTTGAACAAGAATGTACCGCCGGGTACCAAATCCTGAACCATGTTGTACTTATAAATGTAAGCTGTACAATGGCAAGCTACGAAGTTTGCCTGGCTGATAAGGTATGTAGAACGGATAGGTGTATGACCAAAACGTAAGTGAGAAATGGTAACACCACCGGACTTCTTTGAATCATAGTCAAAGTAAGCCTGAGCGTACATATCTGTGTTATCACCAATGATCTTGATAGAGTTCTTGTTAGCACCTACAGTACCATCGGCACCAAGACCCCAGAACTTACAGTTTGTAGTTCCTTCAGGTGTAGTAACAGGATTCTCTGTACGATCAAGTGAAAGATGTGTAACGTCATCGTTAATAGAAAGAGTAAATCTTTCTTTGTCTTCGTTGTGATATACAGCAATGATATCAGCAGGGATGGTATCTTTTGAACCAAGACCATAACGTCCGCCGAATACTTCAACAGAGTCAAACTTAGTACCCTTTAATGCTGCAACAACATCTAAGAATAAAGGCTCACCAAGAGATCCAGGCTCTTTGGTACGATCCAATACGTAGATTCTCTTAACTGAATCAGGGATTGCTTCGATTAAAGCTTCCTGAACGAAAGGACGATACAAACGAACCTTAACAACACCGACTTTTTCGCCGCGAGCCATTAAGAAATCAATTGTCTCATCGATAGTTTCGCAAACAGAACCCATAGCAACGATTACACGTTCAGCATCAGCTGCACCGTAGTAGTTGAATAACTTGTAGTCTGTTCCGATCATATCGTTGATCTTGTCCATATACTTCTGAACGATTGCAGGCAATTCATCATAGTAAGTATTGCATGCTTCACGTGACTGGAAGAAGATATCAGGGTTCTGAGCTGAACCCATCTCACGGGGATCGTTGGGGTTGAGAGCATTCTTTTTGAACTCGTCAACTGCATCCCA
>JAEEGL016371342.1_pt1 | contig 12018 bp, 10 predicted proteins | sample 9134231 | NCBI WGS metagenome assembly JAEEGL01 (sample SAMN16246548, study PRJNA631951) | gut metagenome | biome: gut microbiome; feature: rumen; material: fiber-attached | host: Bos | place: Iran: Karaj | collected 2018-10
CGTAGCGGCCGACAAGAAGCATCCGGAGATCCTGCTGAGCGCCCCGGTCAGCGGCACCGTGTGCGACATCGTCCGGGGAGAAAAGCGCAGGCTGCTGGCCATACGCATCGCGGTCGACCCGGCTGCGGAAGGGGTGGATTTCGGCATCCGGGACGTCTCCACGCTGGATGAAGCCCAGGTCCGTGAAGCCCTCCTGCAGAGCGGCCTCTGGCCTGCGCTGGTCCAGCGCCCCTATGGCATCCTCGCCGATCCGCAGATCCGCCCGCGCGATATCTTCGTCTCCACCTTCAGTTCCGCCCCGCTCGCCCCCGACCCCCTCTTCTGCTTCGGCGGTGAACTGCCGGCGGTCCAGGCCGGCATATGGGCCCTGGCCAAGCTGACTTCCGGCAAGGTGCACGTCGGCCTGGACGATAACGGCGGCGTCTCCCCCTTCGCGGCGCTGCAAGGCTGCGAACTGCACCGTTTCCGCGGCCCGCACCCCGCCGGCAACGTGGGCGTTCAGATCAGCCACGTCGCCCCCATCGCCAAGGGGGACGTCGTCTGGACGGTCTCCCTCCCGGGTTTGGTCGCGATCGGCAAACTCTTCACCACCGGCCGTCTCGACCTGCGCCGCAAGGTGGCCGTGACCGGACCGATGAGCGCCTATCCCGCCTACGCCGAGGCCCTGCCCGGCACGCCGGTACGCGCCTTCGCCAGCTTCTTCCGCGAGTCCTCTGCCGGCCTGCGCATCGTCAGCGGCGACGCCCTCGGCGGACGCGACATCGGGGAAGACGGCTGCCTGGGCTGGTACGACAACCAGCTCACCCTGCTGCGCGAAGGGACCGCCCGGGAATGGTTCGGCTGGATCAATCCCCTGCGTCCCAAGCTGTTCAGTGCCGACCGCAGCTATTTCTCCTGGCTCATGCCCAAGAAAAAAAGATACGCCCTGGACACCAACCTCCACGGCGGCCGCCGGGCTTTCCTGATGGACAACGGGTACTACGCCCGTGTCCTGCCGATGGACATCTACCCCGTCTATCTCACCAAGGCCTGCCTGGCCGGAGACATCGAGAAGATGGAACGCTACGGCATCTACGAAGTGCTCCCCGAGGACCTCGCCACCTGCGAGTTCGTCGATCCGAGCAAGAACGACATCCAGCAAATCATCGCGCAGGGCATCGAGCTGATGCGCAAGGAAATGGTATAGAAGCATGAATCCGATTTTCGAAAAAGGCGGCAAACTCTATTGGCTGCATTCCACGGTCGATGCCTTCGATACTTTCCTGCGCGTCCCCGGGACCGTCACCCGCAAGGGCTCCCACGTGCGCGACGCCATCGACCTCAAGCGCCTGCTCATCATCGTCGTGATCGCCGCCGTCCCCGCCGCCCTCTTCGGCATGTGGAACATCGGCTATCAGCACGGCCTCGCGGTGGGCGACCTCCGGCTCAACCTGCTGGGCAATTTCTGGTACGGCCTGCTCCGGGTCGTGCCCCTTTTCCTGGTCTCCTACATCGTCGGACTCGGCATTGAATTCGCCTTCAGCCAGGTCCGTGGCGAGGAGGTGAGCGAAGGCTACCTCGTATCCGGTTTCTTCATCCCCCTGATCGTCCCCGTGGACATCCCCCTGTGGATGCTGGCGGTCGCCGTCGCGTTCGCGGTCGTCTTCGGCAAGGAAGTCTTCGGGGGCACGGGCATGAACATCGTCAATCCGGCCATCCTGACCCGCGCCTTCCTCTTCTTCTCCTACCCCAACTACATGTCCGGTTCGGACTGCTGGATCCACTACAAGGCCTCCGAGCGGCTCGTGGACGGCTTCACCGGCGCCACCCCGCTCGCCCTGGACGGCCCTGCCCAGTACGGGACCGGCTTTTGGGACCTGTTCATCGGGACGGTCCCCGGTTCCGTCGGCGAAACTTCCGTGATCGCCATCCTGATCGGCGCCGCCATCCTGCTCTGGACCGGCGTCGCCAGCTGGAAGATCATGTGCGGCGGCGTACTGGGCGCCCTGCTGGTGGGCGGAATCGGCGACCTGGCCGGCATCAGCACCGTCTCCTGCTGGATGCAGCTGCTCTACGGCGGCTTCGCCTTCGGCATCGTGTTCATGGCCACCGACCCTGTGACCTCCGCCCAGACCGAGACAGGCAAATGGATTTACGGATTCCTGATCGGCGCCCTTTGCATCCTGGTACGCCTGTTCAACCCCGGCTATGCCGAGGGCATGATGCTCGCCATCCTGCTCTGCAACATTTTCGCCCCGCTGATCGACCACTGCGTGATCGGCGTCCACCTGTCCCGCAAGGACAAGAAATTCAAAACCGCCTAGCCGTATGAATACCAACAGCAACAGTTATACGATCCTGTATACCGTCCTCGTGGTGGTGGTCGTGGCGGCCATCCTGGCCTTTACCGCGATGAAACTCGGCCCGGCGCAGAACGCCAACGCCAAGGCGGAGACCCTCCGCCAGATGATGTCCGCAGCCGGGGTCCTGCCGACGGAACAGCTCTACGCCACCAAGAACGCCGACATACTCCGGCTCTACGCCGAACACATCGAGCGCGCTTTCACCGTGGGGCTCGACGGGGTGCAGAACGGCAGCCTCTCCACCGCCCCCGACAAGATCGAACTGGTGGACCGGCTCAAGCCGCAGGACAAGGCCATCAAAGAAAAAGGCCAGCCCACCCTTCCCGTCTATGTCTTCCGCGGCGGGATCAGCGTCATCCCGGTTTATGGAGCCGGGCTCTGGGGCCCGGTCTGGGGCTATATCGCCCTCCAGGACGACGGGCGGACCATCGCCGGCGCCTATTTCGACCATGAGTCCGAGACGCCGGGACTCGGCGCCAAGATCAAGGACGAGGCCTGGTTCCGCGAGAAATTCACCGGTCGTACGGTCGAGTTCGACGCCGTCCCGCACTTCCGCCTCTACCGCAACGCCGAGGCCGGGGGCGAGACCAACGCCGTGGACGCCATCACCGGCTCCACCATGACTTCCAAAGGCCTGAACGAAGCGCTCAACCAGTGGTTCAGCGCCTATGCAAACTATTTCCTGAACCGATGAAACTCCCGAATACCATCCTGAACCCCATCCTGAAGGGCAACCCGATCACGGTCCTCGTGCTCGGCATCTGCTCCGCGCTGGCGGTGACCGTCCAACTCAAGGGCGCCCTCGTCATGGCCCTCTCCGTGACCGTCGTCACGGGTCTGTCCAGCCTCGTGGTTTCGTTGCTGCGCAACACCATCCCGATGCGCGTACGCATCATCGTGCAGCTCGTCGTCGTGGCCATGATGGTCATCCTCGTGGACCAGATCCTCAAGGCCGGGGAAGGCACCTACGCCATCGACAAGCAGCTTTCCGTCTATATCGGACTGATCATCACCAACTGCATCGTGATGGGCCGCATCGAGGCCTTCGCCCTCGGCAACAAGCCCATCCCCTCGCTGCTGGACGGCCTGAGCAACGGCGTGGGCTACGGCCTCATCCTCGTCATCGTGGCCTTCTTCCGGGAGCTCCTCGGGAGCGGCACCCTTTTCGGCGTGCAGGTCCTGCCCGCCGCTTATGTCCCCAACAACCTCGTGATCCTGCCGCCCTTCGCGCTGATCCTGCTCGGATGCATCATCTGGGCGCAGCGTGCCTGGGACAAGGACCTTCAGGAGAAATAAACACGAAGCCCTATGGAATACGTCAGCCTGTTTGTCAAGTCGGTCTTCGTGGACAACATGATCTTCGCCTACTTCCTGGGTATGTGCTCCTACCTGGCGGTGTCGAAGACGGTCAAGACGGCCCACGGTCTCGGCCTCGCCGTCATCTTCGTACTCTTCTGCACGCTCCCCATCAACTGGGTGCTCAACACCTGGGTCCTGCAGCCGGGCGCCCTGCGCTGGCTCGGTTCCCAGTTCGCGGACGTGGACCTGAGTTTCCTCAGCTTCATCATCTTCATCGCGGTGATCGCCGCCTTCGTGCAGATCGTCGAGATGGTGGTGGAGAAATACCTCCCCTCGCTGTATGCCTCGCTGGGCATCTTCCTGCCGCTGATCGCCGTCAACTGCTCCATCCTGGGCGGTTCGCTCTTCATGCAGCAGCGCGACTTTACCGGCCTCGGCGAATCGGCCGTCTACGCGCTCGGCTCCGGCGTCGGCTGGTACCTCGCCATCGTCTGCCTGGCCGCAATCCGCGAGAAGCTCTCCTACAGCAAGGTGCCCGCCCCCCTCAGGGGCGTGGGCATCGCCTGTATCACCGTGGGCCTGATGGGCATGGCCTTCATGATCTTCATGGGAATCCAATTATAGGAGGGGCACAGGCATGAGTACAACCATTCTCGCTTCCATCGCAGTCATCGTCCTCGTGACGCTGCTGCTGGTCATCCTCCTGCTTTTCATCAAGGCCCGCGTGACCCCGCAGGGCACGGTCAGCATCGACATCAACGCCGGCAAGAAGGTCCTCGAAGCCGGGCCGGGCGACAACCTGATGAACACGCTCGCCGCACAGCAGATTTTCCTCCCCTCCGCCTGCGGCGGCAAGGCCAACTGCGGCCAGTGCAAGGTCCAGGTGCTCGAAGGCGGCGGTGAGATCCTCCCCACAGAGACGGGCTTCTTCAACCGCAGGCAGATCAAGGAAGGCTGGCGCCTGGGCTGCCAGGTCAAGGTCAAGGATAATCTCCGCATCCAGGTGGCCGAATCCGCCCTCTCCGTCAAGAAACTCAGCTGCGAAGTCATCTCCAACGACAACGTCGCCACCTACATCAAGGAGTTCACCGTCCGCCTCCCCGAGGGGGAGGAACTCGAATTCAAGAGCGGCGAATACATCCAGATCGACATCCCCGCCTACCACCTTTCCTTCAAGGACATCGACGTGGCTCCGGAATACCGCGCGGACTGGGAGAAATACGGTTTCTTCGACCTGGAATCCGTCAACCCCGAACCGACCGTCCGCGCCTACTCCATGGCCTCCTATCCGGGCGAAAAGGGCATCATCAAGCTCAACGTGCGCATCGCCACGCCGCCTTTCGACCGCAGCGTGCCCAAGGAGCAGGGGCCGAAACTCCTGCCCGTCAACCCGGGCATCGCATCGTCCTACGTTTTCACCCGCAAACCGGGCGACCAGGTGACGATCAGCGGCCCTTACGGCGAATTCCTGCTCCCGCAGGACGACCCGGAGGACCAGGAATACATCTTCGTGGGCGGAGGCGCCGGCATGGCCCCGCTCCGCAGCCACATCATGCAGCTCTTCAAGACCCTGAAGACCGGCCGCAAGGTCAGCTTCTTCTATGGCGCCCGCGCCCTCGTGGAGGCTTTCTACCTGGAGGACTTCGCAGAGATCGAACGGGAATTCCCGAACTTCCGCTTCTACCTGGCCCTCGACCGGAGCGATCCGGCCGCGGACGCCGCGGGCGTGAAGTACACCCCGGGCTTCGTGCACAACGTCATGTACGAGACCTACCTCAAGGACCACGAGGCACCCGAAGACATCAAGTACTTCATGTGCGGTCCGCCGATGATGGTCTCTTCCGTCAACACGCTCCTGGATTCGCTCGGCGTGGCCCCGGAAAACATCCTCTACGACAACTTCGGAGGATAAAAAACAGCAAAATCGATAAAAAAGCGCAGATACCCCCGCCACTTTTTTATCATTCCTTGGGACTGTCCGCCCGCTCCCCTAGTTTTGTCGCCGTATGATTGTTATACGGAAATCCGGGAGTCGGCGGCATCCCCTGTACTACCTGCCCGACCTGTTTCAGCGCTCCGGCACTCTGCGGAGTGCGGGGTCATTTCTTTCATTGTGTTTTCTGCCTTTTATCATCTTGCTGCCGACTCTCCCGGTTTCCTGCCGGAAGGCCCTCCCGGAGGCGCCGCCGGAGCCCCCGGAGCCGGAGGACGTGCCGACGGCGGTTGTGGACTCCGTCCTTACGCGACTGCGCCTGGAGGCGGCCGGGGCCGCCGTCCGTTCGCTGGACCTTTTTATTTATGATGCGGCCGGAACCCTTCCGCTGGAGCGGCACTTCCACCTGGACAGTCTCCCCGAAGAAATCTCCCTGCTTACGACCGAAGGGCCGAAACTCGTCGCCGCCGTAGCCAACTGTACGAAACGCTTCAACCTGGCCGCCCTGTCCCGCTACTAGGCGATGCGCCAGCTGAGCTACCGTTTCGAGGACGAGGACCCGGACTGGCCCGTCCTGAGCGCCACCTGCACCACGGAGGAGCGGACGGGTCGGCTGACCCTGGGTCCCCTTCTCTGCCGCATCCGGCTTGCTTCCGTGGCCAACACCCTGGACGATTACGAATTGCTGGAGTCGCCCCGGGTGCGCCTGTGCGACCTGCCGGACGCGACGGAGCTCTTCCGCGAAGAAGAATTCCGGCCGGCGGAGCTCATCGAAGAAGGAACCTGGACCGATCTTCCCTGCGACGTCGGCTTCTTCCCGCAGGAGCCCGGCATCCTCCTGTGGACTTATCCCAATGACACTCCCGAGCACATCCTGGGCGTACCGCGGCCCGGCCTGGAGCTGGAATGCCGCATCCGCGGGCAATTGTGCTCTTTCACCGTCCCGCTCCCCCCGCTGGGCCGGGGCTGCAGCAAGGAGGTGGAGCTGATCATCGACGGTCCGGACGATTACCGGTATCGCGTATGGGACAGCCCTTCCTTATAATTCGTAATCGGAGCGCTGCGGGAAATGACGCTCCAGGGCGGTGCGCAGACGGGAACGGCAGTGCCGGTAGCGCTTTTCCGACATCTGGACATCGTTGATGCAGACGAGGCTGCGGTCGGGTTTTTCCAGGAATCGGCAGATACGGTTCAGGCTGGAAACGGCCAGCGAAAAATGACGCTTCGACTGCGGACGGTCCAGGGCGACGCCGGACAGGAGCGCAAAATCCGTGTAGAAATACTGACAGAGGCTGTTTCGCTTCCGTACGGGAGCAAGAGTGGCGCGTATTTCCTGTTCCACGGCCCGGAAGGCCTGCTCACAGACGCTGCGGAGCATGGGGCCCGGTCCGTGCTGGGGACGCAGGAAGCGGAATTCCGCCTTCACCCCGGCCGCCTTGCGGGCCAGATGGTCGCAGTTGCGGCAAATCCGCTTGAAAAGCCCCTGAGCCGCCAGATGGCGGGAAAAGCCGATGGCCGGACGCCCCTCCGGGAAGAAATCCTCTTCCGGACAGGGCCGGACGGGAATGATGTCGTCATTGAAATAGACGAAACGTTCGTCCAGATCCGGGATCCGGTGCAGGAACATCTCGATCGTGCAGCTGCAGAAAGTGGGCAGATACTCCGCAGGGATGAAATCCTCATGCAGGACGACCCGGATGCGCTTGCGGTCCACCCAGGCCGGGACCTGGCTGTCGCGGGAGACGACGAGGAAGACCTGGCGGACATAGGGCAGGTAGCGCTCGATTCCCCGGAATAGGAAGCGGAGCATGTCCCAGTCGCGGTAGCGTTTGGCCAGCTCCGGCTCGCCGCCGAGGGTCTGCCGGTAATCTGCGCACCACTGCGGGTCGCTTCCGTCCACGAAAGTAATGACTACATCCATCATCCTACAGGTAGTGTGCCGTCGTCGTGTTTCCCGCCGCCGCGAGTGCTTCGGGGGTGCCCGCAAAAACGACTTCCCCGCCCCGGTCACCGGCATCCGGCCCCAGGTCGATCACCCAGTCCGCCGCCCGGATCACGTCCAGGTTATGCTCCACCACTACCAGCGAATGCCCGGCAGCCAGCAGGGCGTCGAAGGAACGGAGGAGTTTCTCCACGTCGAAGAAATGCAGGCCCGTCGTGGGCTCGTCGAAGACGAAGAGGATTCTCTCGGACTTCGACTTGCCCCGGCTCAGGGAGAGGAACGAGGCCAGCTTGATGCGCTGGCTCTCCCCGCCCGAGAGGGTCGAGCTGCTCTGTCCGAGCTTGATATAGCCCAGTCCGACATCCTGCAGGGGCCGGAGGAGATCCGCCACGCCCTTCGCCTCGTCTTCGCTTCCGGCGGCGAAAAACGCCACCGCCTCATCCACGCTCATGTCCAGGATGTCGTCGATGTTCTTGTCGCGGTAGCGTATCTCCAGCACTTCGGGCTTGAAACGCTTGCCGCCGCAGGCTTCGCAGACCATCTCCACGTCAGCCATGAACTGCATGCCGATGCGCACCACGCCCTCGCCCTGGCACTCCGGGCAGCGGCCGCCCTCGGTGTTGAAGGAGAAGTGGTTGGCCGTCAGGCCGGCGATTTTGGCGCCCTGCTGCGCCGCCATGAGCTTGCGTATGCCGTCGTATGCCTTGAGATAGGTGACGGCGTTGGAGCGGGAACTCCGGCCGATGGGATTCTGGTCCACATACTCCACGCGTGTGATGCGGTCGAGGTTGCCGGACAGGCCGCGATGCGTACCCGGAAGGTCGCCGGATTCGTGGATGCGCCGGTACAGGGCCGGGTAGAGGATATCCCCCACCAGGGAGGACTTGCCTGAACCGGAGACGCCGGTCACGACGGTCAGCACCCCCAGGGGAAAGGTGACATTGATATCCTTGAGGTTGTGCTCCAGGGCCCCTTCGACCGTAATCTGGTACTGCCAGGGACGCTTCTCGCGCCGGAAACGCTCCTCCTCCCCGTTCAAGTAACGGAGCGTCAGGGAGCGGGCGATGTCAGCGGCTTTCGCCCGGGAGGCCTTGCCGTTGTAGATGACTTCCCCGCCGTGTACGCCGGCCAGCGGGCCCATGTCGATGAGCAGGTCGGCGGCACGGATTATCTCCTCGTCATGCTCCACGACAAGGACCGTATTGCCGATGTCGCGCAGGCGGCGGAGCACCCCGATCAGCCGCTCGGTGTCGCGCGGGTGCAGGCCGATGCTCGGTTCGTCCAGCACATACATCGATCCGACCAGGCTCGAACCCAGGGCCGTGACCAGGTTGATTCGCTGGCTTTCGCCGCCGGACAGGGTGTTGCAGGCGCGGTCCAGGGTCAGGTAGCCGAGGCCGACGTCCAGGATGCACTGCAGGCGGGAGAGGATTTCCGAAAGCGGTTCTTCTACGATGCTGCGTTCGTTGTCCGTCAGCTCCAGGTTGCGGAAGAAATCGAGCGCCGCTTCCGCATTCATCCGGAGGATGTCGTGGATCGTATGGCCGCAGACCTTGACCCAGAGGGCCTCGCGGCGCCGGCGGCTGCCCCCGCAGGCCGAACAGGTGGCCCGGCCGCTGAAGCGGCTGAGCATGAATTTGTACTGGATCTTGTAGCGCTGGGTTTCCACCCAGGAGAAGAATTCGTTGACGCCTACGAAAGAATCGGGGTCTCCCTCGATGTAACGGTTGTTCCAGATGATGTCCCGCGCTTCGCGGGAGAGGTTGCAATACGGCTCGAAGATGGGGATGCCGAAATGCCCGGCGGCCTGGACCAGCTGGTCCTTGAACCAGCCCATTTTTTCTCCGCGCCAGCAGGCGATGGCCCCGTCATACAGGCTCTTGGTCTTGTCGGGCACCACCAGGTCCTCGCTGATACCGATTATCTTGCCCAAGCCCCCGCAGGTCGGACAGGCCCCGAGGGGCGAATTGAAGCTGAACAGGTACTCGTCCGGCTCGCGGAACACGATACCGTCCAGCTCGAAACGACTGCTGTAGCGGCGCAGGCTGCCGTCTTCCGCCGCCACGGCCATGCGCCCGTCCCCGCGGCTGAAGGCGTCGCCCAGCGAAGCGAGCAGGCGCGTGCGGGCATCCCCCGAGGGAGCTCCGTCCAGGCGCACGCGGTCCACGAGCAGCCAGGCGTCGGGAAGGTTGTCCGCACCCTGCTGCAGGACATCGTCAATCCGGCAGGGCATGCCGCCGGCATAGAGGCGGTTGTAGCCGTCCTCCTTGAGCGAGAGCAGGAGTTCCACCCGGTCCGTACGCGCCGCCCAGCCCAGGTCGGCAAGGATGTAGTAGGTCCTTGCCTGTGAGGCCGAAAGCGCCTTCAGTACGTCCGCGACGGAGTCCCGGCGCACCTCCTGCCCCGATACGGGCGAGAAAGTCCGTCCGATGCGCGCGAAAAGCAGGCGCAGGAAGTCGTAGATTTCCGTGGTAGTCGCTACGGTCGAACGCGGATTGCGTATGCTGACCTTCTGCTCGATGGCGATGGCCGGCGGGATGCCGTCGATACTGTCCACATCGGGCTTGGTCATGCGGCCCAGGAACTGGCGCGCATAGGAAGAAAGGCTCTCCGAGAAACGGCGCTGTCCTTCCGCATAGAGGGTATCGAAGGCGAGCGAGGATTTCCCCGAACCGGAAATACCCGTGATCACCACGAACTTTCCGCGGGGAATCCGCAGGGTCAGATTCTTGAGGTTGTTGACCCGTGCACCTTTGATCTCTATGTATTCCTCCACGCGGGTTATTCCTCTTCCTTCTTCAGGCCTGCGAGCATGTCGCGTCCCCAGAGGATCCACACGGCGGCGATCACGGCTCCCAGGAAGATGCTCGCGATCAGGATCGTCAGCTTGGAGGTATTGCTGCGCGACAGGGGGACCTGCGGCGGATTGATCACGGTAAACACCGGCGTTTCCTGCTGGACCTGGGCCTTGGCGGACTGGAGCTGCTGGGCACAGGCGTTGTAGAGCTGGTAATTGAGGTTCATCTCATTCTGGAGGCGTTCCTGCTCGGTGCGGACACGCTGCAGGACGACGCCCTGGTTGCGGTCCACGTAACTGGCATAGGCCTGCTGGGACTTGAAGTACTCCTGCTTGGCCTCGTCATAGAGGGTCTGGTAGTATTCCAGGTCCTGACGGGATTTCTCGGTCCGGTAGCCGGTCACATAGTCCTGCAGGCGGCGGATCACCTCCTCGGAAACGATGGTGGCGACGTTGGGATCCTGGGCCGTCACGGAGAGGGAGATGATCGACGTCTTCTTGTCCACGCCCAAGGCAATACTAGCACGTATAGCGCTCGCAATTGTATATTGCTCTTTGGTAAGAGCGGAAACATTCAAACCGGAATAACCTTCCGTCACATCTGAATCCTCCTTATTGCGGAACAGATCCAGGAACCAGCCCAGGGCTTTGAAGGGTAAGCGGGTCACTTTGCTCCACCAGGGGACGCGGGTATATTCCTTGAGATAGGTGTAGTAGTCGGTGCGCATGGATTCCTTCTTATATTTGAAGTCCACCTGCACCGGGAAGAGTTCGACCACGAAAGGCGTGGAGGAGAGGATGTCGGGATAGATGTCGGGGGAAACGGCGTCCGCAGAACTCATCGAGCCGAGGTTGATGCCGGCCATGCTGGCCAGTGAACTGAGGCGTCCGCCCGAAGATGAGGAGACGCTCTCGGGCGTCATCTTGGAATGGACGGTGAATTCCCGGGGGATGCTGAAACCGATGATCAGGCCCGCCACGGCGGCACCGACACACCATTTCAGGATCAACTTCCAGTCTTTCAGGAGCTTGCGGAGCAACTCCATGATGTCGATCTCGTCATAATCTTCCTCGTAGTAGGCGGGATGCGGATTGGCTTTGTATTCTTCCATGGCGTCAGGGGTTAGAAGAGTCTGACCAGGGTGGCCACCATCGTGGCCAGCGAAGCGGCGGAAGAGCTGATGGCCAGGACCTCAGCGGTACTCATACCGGCCCGGGAGCCCTTCTCAGGGACGATGATCTCACAGCCCGGCTCGATCTTGGCCGTATAATCGAAAGTGCCGCCCCGGGCGGGCCGGGCCATGCCGTTCATGTAGATGATGTAAGCGCTGCGCTTACGGGCCAGGCCCGAGAAGCCGCCGGCCGCATCGACGTAGTAGCGATAGCTCTTGCCGGGGACGTAGGCCACGGTATTGGGATACAGCACGGCGCCGCTGATGCGGACCGTGGACGGCTGGCCGGGGATGAAGATGCGGTCACCCTCCTGCATGATGGGGTCGTAGGTGGTGCCGGGACGTGCCAGGGCCTTGTCCAGTTCGAAGGAGATAGCGTAATTATCGTCTATTCTGATGGACTCGACATCCAGGGTATCGCGGCCGCTGACGGAGTTCAGGAGTCTCAATTTGGACCTCTGCTGGGCCCGCTCCTCCGCAGTTAGTCTGCGGGTCAGGGTGGCGCCGCGCAGGAAGGCGAGGCCGGTCGGTCC
>JAEEGL016942122.1_pt1 | contig 12018 bp, 9 predicted proteins | sample 9134231 | NCBI WGS metagenome assembly JAEEGL01 (sample SAMN16246548, study PRJNA631951) | gut metagenome | biome: gut microbiome; feature: rumen; material: fiber-attached | host: Bos | place: Iran: Karaj | collected 2018-10
CGGTTGATCCCGCGGGTGGCGGTGTAGAGGTTGATCTCGTTCCAGCGCGAAAGGATCTCCTCCTCCCACGCCTCCAGACCCCACTCCCGGACCATGCAGGGGCCGAAGCAGCGGATATGCTTGATGTTCATGGTGTCCATCGCGCAGCCGTCCGAGTCGACAAGGACGGCGTAGTCCTTCTTCTTTTCAAAACTTTCGAGTGCAGTCATCATACCTCCTCGCTGAGGCAAAATCCGCGAATGCGTTTTGCCGGATGCGGCCTCACAGCCTGGTGTCCCACCTGCCGCAGAAGACAAGGTCATTCGAACGGCCCCGGAATTCTGATTTTCCGGTCAGCTTCTCCACCAGCGCATGGATGTATTCCCTCGTGGAGCCGAAGGCGTTGATGTAGGTCTTCATCATCGGGAGGTCGATCAGGTGGTTCGTGTAGTTGAGCGAGACCGCGACCGTAGGGACCTCGTGCGTGTACCAGGGGATCTCACCGGAGTGGGAGACCGAGTAGGAGAGCCTTGTATTGTTCTCCTTCGCGTAGCCCTTCATGCTTACGGCAACAAGAACCAGATCGCAGTTCCTGCGGAATTCCCCGGTATTCTCGTGGGTCATCGCGCGGAAGCGGTTGAAGCGGGAGGAGTTTTTCATCTCCATCTCGTAGTAGTCGTCGGGCGCGGTCACCTCGAAACCGGCCGCCTCCAGCTCGTCAATCAGGATCTGTTTTGCCGGATCCGGGCCGTCCGCTAGGGAGACCGGCGCACTCTGAAGGAAGTAAAGGCGGACGCGCTTTCTCTCTTCGGGCGAAACGGGAAGGAGATTCTGGGTGTCCTTTACCAGGGCGATGCTGCTGTCGGCTGCCTCCGCGGCAAGACGGTGATGCTCCGCGGAACCCACGGCGGCAAGTCCGCTCTTGTCCGGGAACACGAGGGAGTCCAGGCCGAGATGGGCTTTAAGGCCGAGAATGCGGTGCAGGGCGTCCGAGAGACGCTCTTCGGTGATGATGCCGCTTTCCAGGCCCTCCCGGACGAAGGAGAGGTCCTCCGCGGGGTCGTTGAAGAAGAGGATCATGTCACAGCCTGCGGCGATGACGCCCTGGATCACGTCTCTCCTCGAGGCGGCGGCGGTGAGGCCGGCCATGTGGGAGGCATCCGTGACGATCAGGCCGTTGAAGCCTAGCTGTCCGCGGAGCAGATCACCGAGGAGCTCGGGGGAGAGCGTCGCGGGCTTAATCTCGCTGTCCTTCATCCCGGGGCGGAAGCGGCGGCTGTATGCGGGCTGGCAGATGTGGCCGACCATGATGCTGGGCAGGCCGGCATCGATCAGCGCCTTGTACACCCTGCCGAAACTCGCGTCCCACTCCTCGCAGCTTAAGTCGTTGCAGCCCATGACCAGATGCTGGTCGCGCTCCTCGCTGCCGTCGCCGGGGAAGTGTTTTGCCGCGCAGGCGATGCCGAGCTTCCCCATCTCCTCCATGTACGCTTTGGAGAGCTCAATGATCCGGTCCGGATCGTCGCCGAAGGCGCGGGTGTTGACGATGGTGTTCCTCCAGTTGGAGACCACGTCGCAGACCGGAGCGAAGGTCCAGTTGCAGCCCACGGCAGCCGCCTCGGTGCCGCCGACCATCGCCATGTCCCGGACAGTCCGGTCTGTGGGGGAAGCCCCGCAGGCCGCGCCGGTGGCGATCATCGTTCCTTCGCCGACTGCGCCGTTGCCGCCGGCCTCGCAGTTGGCAGCGATCAGAACGGGAATCCGGCTCTTCTCCTGGAACATGCGGTTCTGCTCGTACACCTCCTCCAGGGAGCCTCCCTGCCAGCGCACGCCGCCGATGTGGTACTCATTGCAGAGCCGGTCGATGGTTTCCGGCCTCCGGTCCAGGGTCAGGTTGATGAACAGCTGCCCGATTTTCTCCTCCGGGGTCATGGAGCGGATGGTTTCCTCCACCCATTCGATTTTGCGGTCGTCAAGGAAGAACGGTTTCTCTTTCAGGTTTACCATGGTAAATCTCCCAATGCAAAGGCCCCGCTCATCCGCGGCTTTCGGGGATGAGCGGGCCGGATAAATGATTATTCCTTATATCCGAAATCCGGAATCGCGTTCCAACGGCTCTTAAAATAATGGGCTGCCAGCTTGGGCTTCCGGTCCCTGGTGAAGAGGCCCTTCTTGTTGCCCTGGACGCGCAGCAGGCTCTGGCTCGTGGCGAAGTCCGCGAAGTTCCAGACATGCTCCCCGACGACGAAGTCGAACTCGTCGAAGACGCGGTTGTTCATGATATAGTAGTCCACCTGGTACTCCTCGGTGTACATCACCGGGGTGGTGTCGTGCATGCCCATGACCGTGTCCGCGCCGTACTCGGTGAACATCAGCGGCTTGCCGATGCGCTGCCAGTCCTCAAGTTCTGCCCTTAAGAGCTTCTCCGGCCCTTCGAGGTCCGGTCCGCCCGCGTACCAGCCGTAATAGCGGTTGAGGCAGATGACGTCCGAGAGCTTCGAGGAGATGTCCCTGTCGGGACCTCCGGCCATTGCGACGCTGGTCAGCGTGCAGGGGCGCTTCTCGGGATCGAGTTCCTTCGCGAGGTCGTAGAGCGGCTTGAAGTATTCATAGGCACCCTCGGAGTAGGAGTCGGGCTCGTTCGCGATGTTCCACATCACGACGCAGGCGTGGTTCTTGTCGCGGGCGATCAGGTCGCGGATCACGTCCATGTGATGGTCAAAAGTTTTGATCCCGTGCTCCTTGTCGAAGGTGCTGACCTTCTGGCCGTTGAAATTGGCGCCGCCGCCGAAGTCGAAATTGATTCCGACCGCCGTGGTCTCGTCGATGACGACGATGCCCTCCTCGTCGGCCAGGCGCATCATCTCCTCACTGTAAGGGTAGTGGCTGCAGCGGAAGCTGTTGGCGCCCTGCCACTTCATGAGGGACATGTCCTTGACGTACATCGCCATGTTCATTCCGCGGCCGTTCGGGAAGGTATCCTCGTGCTTGCCATAGCCCTTGAAATAGAAGGGCCTGCCGTTGATTAAGAAGCGGATGCCGTCCACCCTGACGGTGCGGACGCCGTAGGGAAGCTCGTACACGTCGTCCCCGGCGGTGACCTTTACGGTGTAAAGGTACGCCTTGCCCGGCTGCCAGAGGGTGACCGGGTTCACGGTCAAAACTCCCTCGCTGCCGTCCGCTTCCGCGACCTTCCGGCCCTCCGTGTCGAAAAGCTCTGCCTTTACCGGGACGGTATCCTTCTCCGGGCCGGCCGTGTCAATCTTGTAGGAGATTTCCGCGACGGGGGCGTCCAGGCAGGGATCATCCACGGAGGACACGAGCGTCACATCCGCGATGTAGGTCTTCGGGGTCGTATAGATCCGGACCGGGCGGGTAATGCCGCAGTAGTTGAAGAAGTCAAAGTTCGGGTTGTTCTGTTTCTTTCCGGCGGGCATGGCGCCGCCTAAGGACATGACGCTCATTATGCCGGTTTCGCCGCCCACGGGAAGGGTGGTGTAGTCGATCACATTGTCCACGGCGATGGTGAGAAGGTTGTCCCCGTCATGAAGCTTGTCCCCGATCTCCGCCTCGAAAGGGAGGAATCCGCCGAAGTGCTCGCAGATCTTCTCTCCGTTCAGGTAAATAACTGCGTGATGGGTAACCGCGTCGCAGCGCAGTACTACGCGCTCCTTTTCGCGGACGAAGGCCGGGACGGAGATGCTTCTCTGGTAGAAGACCCAGCCGTAGTGGTCGCGGAAGGATATTCCCTCCTTGATGTCGTTGTAGGACGCCGGGACCGGCATGGTCATCGCGCCGTCCAGGGGCTTTTCGTACCACTTCGCGTCAAAACCCGTTCCGTCGTCTGTTTTGAACGCCCAGATCCCGGAGAGGTCGCTCACGAGACGGGCGGAGGTCATTACTGGGTAGAGCATGGATTTGTCCTCCGTTTCCGGAAACGGCGCAGGGCACCGGTCCGGTGATTAAGTCATTACATCAGGATCATGCCGTTGTCGTCCGGCTTCTTCGGGACGGCGATCATCCAGTCGATGAAGCCCATCGCGATGGAAATCCCGGTCCAGGACAGCGCAAGGTAGATCAGGCCCTTAACCCAATGCCTTGCGTAGAACTGGTTTACTCCGGCCACCGAGAGCAGGCAGAGCCAGAGATAGGTTTTCCTCTTTACCGGATTCAGAGTGGTGTGGCTCTCCTTAAAGTCGTACCAGGCCTGGATCAGGCGCTGCCAGAGCGGCCCCTTCTCCTGAATGCCGTGCTGCTCCTTTAAGTCCTTCAGCTCGCCCTCCAGGGCGACCAGTTCCTTCACCTGTTCCGTGTTCAGGGGTGTCTCGGTCTTCTTTGCCTTTTCGGGCCTTTTGCCTGTTCCTGTTGCCATAGGAGTCCTCCCTGCCGCCGGGAGACCGGCAGCGCTGAGAAAAGATCCGGGTGTGCCGCCGCCGGGCGGCGGAGCGGATAAAGATAAGCGCAGTCCGCCGCCCGGAAGCAGGGGTAACTATACCTGCAGTTTACTCCGCCTTGGAGTATTCCGCCTTGATGGAAGCGATCTTTTCGCGGACCTCATCCATCTTCTCGGCGGTCAGCGGGTAGAACTTCATCGCGATGACGTTGAAGATCAGGCCGATGGTCACGAGACCGTACATCAAGAAGATTCCGACGGTCTTAAGCTGAGGCGAGTAGGGGGTGTCCAGGTCGGGCATCTTCTCCTTGAAGCCGATGGCGGCGAGGCAGAGGCTCGCGATGAACGGCGCAAGGGAGGAGACCAGCTTGTCGATGAAGCTGAACAGCGTGCCCATGAGACCCGGAACGTACCTGCCGGAGCGGTAGGTCTCGAAGTCGGCGCAGTCCGCGGTCATCGGAATGACGATGTTGGAGGCGACCTGCTGGAAGCCGCCGGTGACCACGGTCAGGACGAACAGTGCGATGGTGAAGAAGGTGAAGCCGTGGAAGCCTTCATAGCCGGGAAGGTTGAGGCTGGTGGGATCACCGAAGGCCCAGAGCAGCATCAGCAGCACGTTGCCGGCGAGGGCGATCCAGCTGGAGAGGACCATGGCCTTCCTCTGGCCGAAGCGGGTCGCAATGACGCCGATGCCCAGGATGATGAAGATGACGTTGCCGATGGTGGTGTAGATCTGGAAGCCGCCGGAGAGCGCATAGTTGCCGACAACAATGGCGTACATGATCAGGGTGACGGTGGAGGTCCTTGCGGCGCTTCCGAGTTTGTCGGTGGAAGCGGAGACCACCAGCATCTGGATGGCCTTGTTGTTCTTGATGACCTCGAAGTAGTCCTTGAAGGTGACCATCTGGGGCTTGCCGGTGCCGTAGTACTTCGTCTGGTCCTTGGGCCAGATGGAGATGACGGCGATGGCCGTGAAGATGGCGGAGGTAACGGCGCAGATCACCCAGAACTCATGATAGAGGCCGAGGCTCGTAGTGAAGCCCTGATATTTCGGGGCGAGGTAGCTGGAGACCAGGACCTGGCCGCCGGTGAAGAGGATCATGTTGTTGATCGCGTCAAAAACAGCGAACAGCGGGCGCTGCTTGGGATCGTTGGTGACGCAGCTCTGTGCGGACTTGGTGACGACGCACTGGAAGGTGTAGCCGATGTAGTAGAGCGCGTTGATCAGGACGAAGGCGATGATTCTGCCCGGGCCTTCCGGCATCTTCGGGACGACGAAGAACATCAGCGCGCTGCAGCCCATGAGGATCAGGTTTCCGATCACCATGAACGGGCGGTTCTTGCCGAATTTGCCGTCGGTCTTGTCGACGATGTAGCCGATGAAGGGATCGGTCACGCCGTCCCAGATACGCATGATCATGGAGAAGCTTCCCGCCAGCACGACGCCCAGGCCGACCCAGCCGGTGATGAAGTAGGCGATGAAGTTCATCATGAAGAGATAAAGGTTGGTTGCGGTGTTGTTCAGCACGTAGCCATAGATGCGCCACAGCGGAACGCGGTGGATGCCGTTGCCGACATCGTACTTGTTGTCGCTCATAACTGCCCCTTTCTGAAAAATGCTTTCCCGGCCCCGGAACAGGTGTCCGGCCGGGCCCCTCTGGAAAAAAACTGATGACAGGAGCGCATTGACATATCCATGGATACCTCCGCAGACACCTGTCTTGATACTGAGTTCATAGTAGCGGTGATACGGGGAGATGACCACAACAATATTTGGGAATTATCGTAGAAAATTTACAAACAGAAGAGTAACATTAAATTTGTACGAGTACTAATAAAAATAATACTGATCCTGGACAGCCCCGCACAGGGATCCGGCCCTGGATCTCAAGGATCTCAAGGATCGCACGAAGGGGAACGGACGGATGGATAACCCTTTTCTCTCGCTTGCTTCGGACTTTTTCAGCAGGATCAATATCAACAACAGGATTATCGGATACGGCCAGCCGCTGGACGACCGGTTTGACCTTGGACTAAGGAACATGCTTAATGACCGGGTGTCGGAGAGCGTATCGCAGTTTAAGGGAATGGACCCGGGATTCTTTGCGAAGAACTTCATCTATTTCACGGTGGACAAATATGACTGCCACTACATGCTTTTCCCGGTTCCCGGCACCGGGGAGAAGGAGATATTCTTCGCGGGGCCCTACCTCACCGTGCCGCCGAGCACTGCGGGAATACAGGAGATGATAAGCCGCCTTTCCATCCCGCAGATGTTTTTTACCGCGCTCAGCCAGTATTACTCCACGCTCCCTGTGGTCATCCAGGATACCGTGCTGGAGCCCTTCGCCGCGAGCATCGGCGACGCGCTGTACGGGGCGGGGAAGTTTTCCCTGCGCTACCTGGCCCTGAGAAAGGAGGAGGGAACCAATTACAGCTCCGCGGCCTCGGTGGAGGTGACCAACAATACCATCCGGGAGCTGGAGAAGAGATATGAGATTGAAGAACAGATGATGGACTGCATCTCCAGGGGCGACATCGACGGCGCGCTCCACTTAAGCAGCGACAGGGTTTTTGCTGCGCTGGACAGCCGCGCGGCCTCGGCCTTAAGGAGCAGGAAGAATTACATGATCATTCTTGGGACACTCTGCAGGAAGGCGGCGCAGCGCGGGGGCGTCCACCCGGTCTACCTGGACGAACTGTCCAGAAGAATGGCGCAGAGGATCGAGAGCATCACCTCTCCCGGGGAGGACCGGGAGGTCGCCAGGGAGATGGTCCGGAAATACTGCATGCTTGTGCGCTCCAACAGCACGGGAAACTACTCCCCGGTGATCTCCGATGTCATCAACTTCATCACCCAGCACCTCTCCGAGCCCGAGCTGTCCTTAAGCGTCATCGCGGAGGAGCTGAAGCTGAACAAAACTTATCTTTCGGCGCTTTTCAGCAGGGAGGCGGGCATGACGCTGACCTCGTTCATCACCTCCAGGAGGATAGAGCAGGCGATCTTCCTGCTCAATACGCAGAACCTCCAGATCCAGGCGGTCGCGGCTGCCTGCGGGATTCCGGACCTGACCTACTTCACGCGCCTCTTCCGCAAGGAGAAGGGCATCACGCCGAGCCAGTACAAGAAAATGATCCGGGGGAAACCCGGATCATTTTAACAGGTCCATGATCTCCGCCGGGGTGGAGACGATGGGATCCGCGCCCAGCGATTCGATGTACTCCCGGCTGCGGAAGCCCCAGTCCACGGCGATGCAGGGGAGGGAGGAGTTCGCCGCCGTCTCGAGATCCACCTCCGAGTCGCCGACATAGACCGCCTCCGAGGGATCGGTGCCGAGGAGCCTTAATGCCTCCAGGACCATGTCCGGCGCCGGCTTCCTCCGGATTCCCTCCTTTTCTCCGATGGCCAGGTCGAAAAGACCGGGGAAATACTTCTCCGCGAGAGGCTTCACTGCGGCGTCGGGCTTGTTGGAGACGACTGCGGTCTTATACCCGGCGTCCTTCAGGCCGCGAAGGAGCTCCGGGATCCCCTCGTAGGGAAACGAACCGTCGACGCAGCAGGTCTCGTAGATCGGCATGTAGATATTCTTAATGCGCAGTATTTCTTCCTCTGAAGCTTCGCCGTCATGAAATCCGGAACCGCGTACCGCAGCGGAAACGCCGTCCGTTCCGGCAGGGGACTGCCCGGCCGCGGCGAGGGCGAGGGCACGCCGGATGGCGGCGTTTACCCCGCTCCCGAAAAGGCCCTTCGTCTGTTCGTCCGTGAACTCCACTCTGTATCCTGCCCTCCGCAGGGCCTCGGTCATTGCGTACTTCAGGCCCGGAATAGTGTCCAGGATCGTCCCGTCCATATCGAAAACTACCGTATTGATCATTCTATACCTCTGTTTCTGTTCTGCGCGGCCGGCCCGGTGCGAAGCGCCCGGCCCCGGCCTCTTCATAGATGCGGCAGTATACGTTTGTGCCCTGCTCGAAGAGATGGGGCTTCTATGATATACTGACAGCGATACCGTGGCAGGAATTATGGTAATTTGCCGGAGCACCACAATGGACCAGAGAAATTCCCGAACCGTCAACCGCATCGATTACTGGCGGGTTGTCTTTACCCTTCTGATCATGCTCTTCCATTTCGATGACACCTATCACCTGTTTCCGCAGGTGACCGGGTGGTACATCGCCGTGGAGTTCTTTTTCCTCGTCTCCGGCTATTTCCTCTATGACCGTTTCCTGAGGAAGGGAGCAAGGGAGAGCGCCCTCTCCTACACCGTCCGCAGGCTCTGCGGAATCTATCCCGCCTACGTCATCATGTTCGTCCTCTATTATCTCATCCTGATTCCGGTGATGCGCCCGACAGTTGAGGACTTTGCCTACCATGTCCTGGATTCCGTGCCGGAGCTTCTCCTGATGCAGGGCTTCGGGCTCGGGCGCGGATGGAATTATGTCAATAATACCACCTGGTACCTCTCGGTGATGCTGGCCGCGGGATATTTCATCTACGCGATGCTCCGGTACCGGAAGGAGCTCTTCCTCAAGGTGATCGGACCCTTCCTTGTCATCGCCTGCTACGCCTACCTGTACAGGCATAACGGCTCTCTGGACGCGGTGATTCCGGTCGAGGATTTCTTCCGCAGCTATATGCTGATGCGCGGATTCGCGGGGATGATGCTGGGTGTTTACATTCATCTTCTGCGGGAGCGCTTCGGCGGGGAGACCTTCGGGCTTAACTCCGGAGAGGCGGGAGGCGTCCCGGCGGATTCCGCTTACGGCGGGGTGCTGCCGGAACGGGGACTTAAGGTGCTCCCGGTGCTCGGAAGTTTTTCCTTTATTCTTGTTATCGTCCTTGCGACCCAGTGCAGGTACACCGTGGTGGATTACACCTATCTTCTCATGATTGCCTTCGGCGTATTTACGGCGATGCTTACACTTCCCGCGGCGGCGGAGGACGGGAGCATCCTCCCGGCGCTTACGGAGGGATGGAGACGCGGCAAACCCGCATCACCCGGCGGAGGCGCACCGGCAGAGGCACCGCGCCTTGCGTCCGCGGCAGCGAAGCTCTCGGCGATCTCCCTGGAGATGTATCTTCTCCATGACATGTTCCGCGCGGTCATCCTACCTCATCTCCTGCCGTGGCCGGAGACGGCGGGGGGTAAACTGATTCTTCTTGCGCTCTATATTCCCGCGGTCACCGCATCGGCCGCCGGGCTGCATATAGCCGCGGCGCGCGCTGTCCGCGCGGTTAAGGAAAGGAGGGCGGCCTGAGCCATGGTTGAGGAAAGGGAAAAACTGCTCCTAAGGCTCCTTGTGTCCGGCCGGGACTACACCCGGGAGGAGATGGAGACGATGGCAGGGGACATGGATATCGACAGGGAGAGGATCGAGTACCTGCTGATGCTGGGTCTCCTCGGGGAGAGGAAGGGTTTCCTCTATATTCCGGACAAGGTCCGGCCGAGGATCACGGGGATTTACAGATCCTACAGGGTGAGGAACCTCCTTTTCCAGCCGTTTCTGGAAGCGAAACTGAAGGTGCTCGTCAGGGCCGGGATCCCGGTAATGCTCTTAAAAGGGGCGGCGATGAGGGCATATTATGCGCCGGGCGTCGTCAGGGAGATGTCGGACATCGACCTCGCGGTCCCGGAAGAACGCTTTAAGGAGGCCTTATCCGTGCTGGAGGCCTCGGGAATGAAGGTGCAGGACGGCCCCGCGCCGCACGCCTGGACCCTCATGGAAGGCGGCAGGCACATCGACCTTCACCGTTGGATCTTCAAGACCGGAGGAGATAAGGCCGCGGGGGACTTCTGGGAAAAGGCCGTTCCCGTCGAGGTCGGAGGGGTGCAGGTTCTTGTGCCTGCTCCGGAGGATATGTTCATCCACATCCTGGACAACCGCGCCCGCGACCTTATTCTGGATTACCAGGTAAACCGCACGATGAAATGGCTTTATGACGGCGCAATGATCATCAGTAAAGCCGGAACGCCGGACTGGAAGCACATCGCAGGGAGGGCGGAGGAGCTCCTTGCCCTTTCCTCGCTGAAGATGGTTCTTCCGGATTTCGCGGAGCTGTTTCCGGAGCTCATAAGCGGGGAGCAGTGCCGTGAGTTTTTCCCGAGAGATGAGTCGTATCTCCGGTGGAAGCAGAAGGCGGAAAGCTTCGTCGAGGAACTGAAGGATTTCAACACCATTGCGGACAAGTGGCCCCCCGGCTCGCTTGGGCTTCCGAAGCTTATGCGGGTCGTCCGCCATTACCGGACTCAGTACCGGTGCTTCTTTAAGGATGATCTGAAGAGGGCGGGAATACGCATGAGTTTTCCGGACTTCTTCCTTTTCTATTTCCAGGCGGAGAGCGCCGGGGAGCTGATCCGGCGTTATCTTGGCAAAAAGAAGGCGTAAGGGGCAGCTAAGAGAGGAGACGGAATGTACATCATCAATGAACAGAAGGTTTATGCGGACTACGCCGAAGGGCAGTATATCGTGCTTAACCACGTGACGGGGGAGTATTACTCCTTCGACAGAGCGTCTTCGGCCGTCCTCGGCGCCGTTTTGTCCGGTGCGGACGAAAGCAGCGTGACAGAGGCATTTCTGGAGAAATACGGGCCGGACTGCGGAGCGGCCCCAAAGGTGGCGAAGTTCGTGCGGGAGCTTCTCGAGGCGGGGATTATCGCGGAAGCGGAGTCCCCGGCTGCCGGTGCCGGCGCGGCGCTCATCGGGGAAATCGCAGACAAGACCATGCCGGAGCTTGGCTTCGAGGCCTTCTCCGATGTTGCGGACCTGCTGCTGATGGACCCGATCCACGAGGTGGACGAGGAGATGGGCTGGCCGGTGCCGAAGCAGGAAGGATAAGGCCGGAACCGGGAAAGAAGCGGCAGGCGCCGCCGGGACAGAGACATGAACATACTGATCAGTTCAAACGACAACTACAAGGTTCCGACGATGGTCATGCTGACATCGTTTTTTGACTGCAATCCAAAAAAACACACGGTTTACATGCTGGAATCGGCGCTGTCGGACAGCGCAGATGCTAAGATCCGTGAACTTGCCGTGAACTATGGCGCTGACTATGTCCGGATCCATCTCGCGGAGGATCTCTTCGCGGACGCGAATACCAGGTCCTATATCAGCAGGGAGACTTATTACCGCCTTCTCGCGGCAAAACTTCTCCCGGCCGGAACGGACAGGGTGCTCTGGCTGGATTCCGACATCCTGGTGCGGGGAGATCTGAGCGGTTTCTACGGAAGGGATCTTGGGGAGTACATGGCTGCGGCGTGCGGTTACGGGCCGGCGATGCGGGAGATTATCGGGAAGAACGCCGCAGGTCTGGGGCTTGAACACCCGGAGACCTATTTCAATGCGGGTGTCATGCTGATGAACCTTCCGGTTATCAGAGAGTGTGTCGACGAGGATTTTCTGCGCCGGCTGGTGACGGCAGAGTCTACGGCGAAGTTCATGTTTCCGGGACAGGACGTGGTGAACCTTGTTTTCGACGGCAGGATACAGCTTGCGGACTATCGCGTCTACAACTGCATGACGCACAGCATCGAAGGTAAGGAAGACCTGGAGGACGCCCGCAGGAATGCGGTGATCATTCACTTTGCGGGAGAAGCGAAGCCCTGGAAGTTTAATGACATTCATTTTGCCGATGAGTGGATGGA
>JAEEGL010630738.1_pt1 | contig 12017 bp, 7 predicted proteins | sample 9134231 | NCBI WGS metagenome assembly JAEEGL01 (sample SAMN16246548, study PRJNA631951) | gut metagenome | biome: gut microbiome; feature: rumen; material: fiber-attached | host: Bos | place: Iran: Karaj | collected 2018-10
CGTCAACGAGTTCCATGACGGCAGGGAGGGGGTAAGTTCGTTCGTCATAGACGGGAATTCCATCTCTCCCCTCAACAGCACCCGAATGCCCAATGAGAAAGTTGACGGAAGGGATCCGTGCAACATCCTCTGTACGGGCAAGGCCCTGGTGACTTCAAATTACACCGGAGGAACGTTCTCGGCATTTTCCATTTCCAACGAAGGACTGGTTGGAGACCTGACGCAGTCATTCGTCCCCCCACAAGGGAAAATGGCCGTCCATATGCACTGTGCGGTGATTTCCCCCGACGGGAAGTACATCTTCGGGACCAACCTCGGAAACGACTGTATCCACCGGTTTGACCTGCTTGAAGGCTACCGTCCCCTGGGAGATGTAAAGACGGCCTGGCAGCACCGCGGACTGGAGAAATTCGGCCCCAGGCACATGGTTTTCAGCGCCGACGGAAGATTTGCCTACCTCCTTTGCGAACTCGGGGACAGGCTGGTCGTCTTCTCCTATGACAACGGGGAACTGACTCCCGTCCAGACACTTAAGGCCTATAAGGGGAAAGGCCGTGGCAGTGCCGATATCCACCTGTCCCCCAATGGCCGCTTCCTCTACACCAGTCACCGCCTTAAAGAGGACGGCATCGCCATCTTTTCAGTGAACCCGCAGACCGGCAAGGTCAAGAGGGCAGGCTACCAAAAAACGGGCATCCACCCGAGGAACTTTGCCATTTCACCGGACGGGCACTGGCTGCTCTGCGCCTGCCGCGACAGCAACCGTATAGAAGTATATTCCGTCAACACCAAGACCGGAGCACTCACCCTCATGGACAATGCCATAGAGGTGGGCGCACCGGTCTGCATCCAGTTCCTGCCATGAAACAACCCTTCGGAACCTGCTTCTTCGAGCAATATGCCCAGATCACGCTGTCGGCCATACTCGGCAGCGAATACGACTGTCTGGTGAACATGGACCGGCCGGACCTCCAGTCCAAAGGCAGCAGGGCCATAGGCATAGAGGTAACGAGGGCGATGGAAGAAAGCCGGAAGGCCGAGCAGGAACTGCTGAAGGACATTGCCGGAATCACTCCCGAGCCAAGGGACAGGAATTGGGAGCAGATCATGGAAAGCGGCTACTCCTACGGCCTGAAAAAGGGGAGGTACATAGGAGTGAAGGAACTGTCCTACTGGTCGATGGCCCTTCCGCTCCGGCGGATCCTCCAGAGCAAGGTCGCCAAGGTGGGAAACGGTTTCTACGGCCGCTTCCAGGACATGGGCCTGTACGTCTTCTGCCGCGACAATCTCCTGGAGGCCGGTGCAATCAAGGCCATGAACTATACCATCTTACTTCAGAAAGACCTGGAAATCAAGTATAACCACCTATACCTTGCCGATATCGACGACCTCTTTGTTTGCAATCTCGACGACGGTTTCAAAGAAAGTTCCCGCATGGAAAGGTACCACATAACCCAGCAGCAGCGGACAACATTCTATACCGAGGCCGTCAGCCGTCAATGATACCATAATTTTTGTTATCTTTGTCCTGAACACCTTCAAATCCCTGACTGATATGAGAAAGCTTGTTTCATTCCTGGCGGTTGCCCTTACCGCTGTCATGGTGAGCGGATGCGCATCCCTCCTCGCCTCAATCGCAACCAATCCTTCATTCGTCGTTCCCGATGGAACCGTCTACAACGGTCAGACCGTAAGGATCACAAAATCCGGAACCTGCTCTTACGCCTGGGCCACATCCGACCCCACCCACCTTCCGCTGGTGGAGAAGGACGGAACCGCCTACATCACAGGCCACCTCGACAAGGACAAATACGGAAGATACGAGAGCTCGAGGGTAGCCACCGTCACTGCCTCCAACAGCGGGGATGCAACAGTCAAGCCCATTGAGCAGCAAGTTAACATCTATTCCTGGCAGCTGGCCATCTACGATTCCGCCGACAAACGGATCGAGGATCCCCTGCGCCTTGCCCGGAACACCCAGTACACGGCCAAGATGGTCCGCGTTGGCGGCACCAGCAGCTCTCCCAACTACGTTGTCATTCCCAAGCTTTACCGCAGCATGACGATAGGTGGGGAAGAACTCATTTCACTGAATTTCAGCATGGGATCCTCATCCTTTGCAAAGGTCGAGCAGAGCCAGCTCACCTACACCTTCAAGACCCCTTCGTCCGCCAGCAGCACCGTGACCCTCAACGCCACCCTGGGCGACGTGACCATGGGCATCAAGATTGCCACAAAGTAGTTCCGCCGGGCATGTCTTACAGCCAGCTCGGCTGCCAAATACCTGTAACACAAATCTATAGCCAATTCCACCTTTTTTGCCTGAATAGGGTGGAAGTGGTTAAACAAATCAACCATTTTAGTCCTGCCATAATATGAGCAGAATAGTCATATCCATTCTGATAATGCATTTATCAATCACTTCTTTCTGTCAAACAGTGACTTACAAACATGGTAAACTATGGTCAGATGGAGTATCCTTGAACTATGAGTCGATAAGCCAGTTGTTAGGGAATGAAGTACTGGACCTCTACAAACCAGCCCGTTCAGAATACGTGAGGGGCATTGTCCTTACCAGTGTAGGATCCGCTATTATCGCATGTTCTGGTCTGCTTGTAATTCAAAGTTATCGAGCTAATCCATATGTCTTTGATTTGATGACAGGAAAACGCCAGTTTGAAGAAGAGTGGATGAACAGACATGCCGTTGGAGGAATCGTCATAGCGGCAGGGTTTGCAGCTTCTGGCTTGATTATCAGTGGCTTTGGCGTTTTCCATATGATTCGCGGCAGTAATAGAATCAAGATGTCCCTTGCCCCGGCCGGGATTTCTTTGGCGATGAATTTTTAATCATAACGGCCGTGGCACTTTCGATAAGCTCTTTAGCTCCGTTTGCTCGCAGGGATTTCAGGGGGAATGGTAGGTTTCGTGCACGGAGACCGAAGAAAGGAGCTATATATGCGACTCCGTGCAGGAGTGCCTCAAAGAGATGCCCGGCCGGGACGTTATTTCTGGAGCAACGGTTATGCCTATGGCATATGTGAAGTCTCCAAAACCTCTGTCAGGCTTGAAGTCATAAAAGGGTCGTTGGATCTGCGATACCTCAGTTTGGACTCTCGTGTGAAGCCTGTGGCAAAGGGCGTCTCTATCCCGGAGGGCGGAACGGCTGACTTTGAGATATAGTCCCCCCCCTTAGGTCACCATGTAGCCGTCGGCGACGTCACCATGGGCATCAAGATCGCCACAAAGTAACGCTCCGGGAGTAGTTTCCCGGCGCTGTCTGTCAACGCAGCAGGTAAACACCTGTATTTCAACCACTTAGCCCTTTCCGCCCTATTGCCGTAGCCAGGGCAGAAAGGGCTGAATCTCTACATATCAAGCACTTAAGTGCTGCCGCCGCCGCGAGCGGGACGGGGCCCGCGTGCTCACTGAGATATGGAAGCAGCCGCGTGGCGGTCAAAGGCTCCGGCCGGGACCAGGCATGACGTTGGAGCACACTGCTACCGTGTTTCCCGTCCCTGCCTGATGGACGGGAAGCACGAAAAGCCCGCCAAAACGTGTTCCCCGTCCCTGTTTTTGGGACGGAAAACACGGTGGCGAAAATAACAGCCCGAGTCAGAGCCGGAGGTGACGGGGACGATGGGGGTGCCGGCCAGGGGGCTGTCATGCAGCCGTATGCACCCGCGCATGTAGCGGGAGGGGCCCGCGGCGAAGCCGTGGGAGGGTCCGAGGGCGAAGCCCGAGAGCGGAAGGACAGCCCCGCTGGCCGGAATCACAGCAACGCTGGAGGGAAGGACAGCCCCGCTGGCCGGAAAGGAATCACCGGCTGGAGCCTTCGGCTACAGAAAAGCGGACTGCAGCGGTGTTGCCCTTGTCGTCCACGGCAACGAGGGTATGCGCCCCGGGATCGGGGGCGAATCCCATTTCATGAACCAGACGTGTCTCCCCACAATACTCCCCGTCGAGGTGCCACCAGACCGTGGCCCCGGGGTCCCTGTGGGCAATCCGGAAGACCGCCTCGCCGGCGGACCCGTCCAACTGGCGGGGAAGATAGATCACGCTGCCGCTTTCCGGATAGATGAATTCCAGAAGCGGGACCTCCGACACGGAGACGGGAGGGGCATATTCCGGATGATATGGCTTGTAATACCATTCCATGGCGGGTGGGAGAACGAAGGAACCGCCTTTGTGATAGGGACATACCGCAGTTTCCATGGCCTTGGCAGGGAGCAGGACGCTCTTGTAAGTGGGGCATTCAAGGCTCTTGAGCATACCGGAATCGGTACACACATCCGCATAAATACCCCCTGAAGGTTCAGGGAACCACTTTTCTCCCTCGGGCAGCAGGTTCAGCAGTGCAAACAGCACCGGGCCGGCGGCCTTGGCCCCGGTAAGGGCCGGGACGCCGTGACCGTCGGCATTCCCGCACCACACGCCTATGGCATAATCGGGAGTCACCCCTACCGCCCAGGCATCGCGGAATCCATAGCTCGTCCCGGTTTTCCACGCAGCCTTCCTGACCGACGGAACAAGTTTCCAGTCGATCTCGTCGGGACGGTTCACCCTGCCCAGGGCCTCGTAAGTATACCACAGGGCCACCGGGTCGTCAAGCGGGAATCCCCGGGGTTGCATCACCATGCCGGCATAGGCCCTTGTAATGTCCAGGAGGGTTCCTTCTGCACCGCCGAGGATAAGGGAGAGTCCGTAATGCGAGGCATCCATGGTCAGGGTGGTAAGTCCGCAATCCTTCAGCAACTGATGGAACCGGGGAACTCCGTACATCCTCAGGAGATGCACCGCCGGAACGTTCAACGACCGCGAAAGGGCCTCGGCGGCAGGAACGGCCCCGTGGAACTGCATGTCGAAGTTCTGCGGAGTAAAGCCGCCAAGGTTGACAGGGACATCCGGAAGAAGGGTCTCCGGAAGTATCTTCCCGTCCTGGAGGGCTGCACAGTACAGGAATGGCTTGAGTATGCTTCCCGTGGAGCGCGGCGAGCGGGCTATGTCAACCTCGCTTCCGGTACGCTCGCGTCCCGGAGAGGTATTCCCGACGTATGCCACCACTCCCCCGCCGGACAGTTCCATGACCACTGCGGCCATGTCCGCCGCTCCGGACAGGGCGAGGTCATCAGAAAAGCGGTCCGTCACCGCCTCAACCCTTTTCTGAAGGGCCAGGTCTATGTCAAGGACCGTCCTTACACCCTTTTTCTGGGTTTCAACCAGGTGGCGGGCATGGGAAGGAAGGGGCACAGGCGCTTCGGGCAGTGGCTCGGTGATTGCCTCCTCATATACGGAAGGGCTTATTTCACCGTGCCTCAACAAATTCTCCAGCAGGCGGTTACGCTTTGACAGCAGTTCCTCCCTGCCACGTCCGGGATGTATGGACGAGGGGGCGTTTGGCAGAACTGCGAGGGTGGCGGATTCCGCCCAGGACAGTTCACCGGGCGGACGGCCGAAATACCTCCATGAAGCGGCCTCCAGCCCCACTACGTTTCCGCCGAAAGGAGCATGGGAGGCATACAGGGCAAGGATTTTCCGTTTTGAATACCGGAGTTCCAGGCGGGTGGCGAGAACGGCCTCCACGGCTTTCTGCCACAGCGTTCTCTCCCTTTGGCGGGAAAGCCTTATCACCTGCATGGTGATGGTGGAACCTCCGCTGGTCACCCTCCCTTCCCGCAGATTGTCCCTGACCGCCCTGCCGATGGAAAGCAGGTCCACCCCTGGGTGATAACGGAAACGCTTGTCCTCAAAGCGGACAAGGGCCTTGGCATACTTTTCCGGAACCGTATCGGAAGGGGGAAACCGCCACTGTCCGTCATCGGCTATCCGGGCACCCAGCAGCTGGCCGCCCCGGTCGACTACAACAGTAGAATACGGAACGCCCCGGAACAGGTTCCGCGGCATACACAGAAGGTAGCCGAGAAGGACCGTTCCGAGGGCAATCCTTAAAACCAGGCGGCCGCGAGGGCTCATCTGGTGACCCGGGTGGTTCCGGATGCGGTATTGGCTGCCACGTGCGGATCGTACATGGCATTCACCGTAATGGCAGGAAGCACGTAGGCGCCTTCATAGGCGGCACGCAGCTTGAGCTGGAAGGTACGCGACTTCCCGGCTGCAAGGTCGAAGAACCAGTTGCACCTGTCGTCGCGGATATCCTGATGGTCGTAGGTTACGGCGCCGCCTGTACGGAGCCTCTCATTGATAATCTCCCAACCGGAAGGAATCACTTCCGAAAGTGCGAGCGACGAATAGTCGTTGACCGTGGGGTTCTTAACCGTTACCGTGGCGGTGAATTCGGTACCCTGGGCCACACTCTCGGGCCTGATGGCCTTTCCGCCTGCGGCATAGGATGCGGAAATCTCTATGCCTGAAGACTTTGCGGAGACAGGCGTACCGGGTTCAGGACGTGAGACGTTGACCACGGTGGCGTAGATGAGGCCCTCACCGTTGTTCTTCACGTCAATCTTCCCTTCAACCGGCATGGAATATACATTCCGGGCCGACGCCACCCTGGTACCGGAAACGTCGGCGAGGATGTTTCCGTCACCCATCCTGGCCCACAGACGGTCCATGGCAACCGCTGCAAAGGCAGCTTCCTGGGTGCTGTACCATCCGGAATTGATATCGGAGGCCACCTCCTGGGCAAGGGCGATTGCCGACGCCATGTCACCGCAGAGGGCGGATACCTCGAGTGCCACAGAGTTGTCGCGGGTGGAGGAACCGTACATCACCTGCACGGGGGTCTCACCCTCGGCCGGAGTAATCATGGTGAGTTCCTTGGCAGTCTGCTGCTTGCCGCTGACGGCATAGGCATCGGCCAGCATCATGCGGGCACGGCCGTCGGTAAGGCCGGACTCCTTGAGCCTGTTCATGGCCCCTGGCTGGGCGTTTCCGGAAACCGCAAGGGTGTAGAGGCGGTAACTCTCGTCGATTTCAGAGAATGCCGAAGCTCCGGCAAGGCGGAATGCCTGGCTAAGGTTCTTCTGGTACTTGAGCCAGGAGTTAAGGACGCTCCTCTGCACCTGGAATCCGGCCGAGGATGCCTCGGACAGGAACATACCGGCCATGGAACTGATCCAGGTCCCGGAATTGCGCGATGACGGCCACAGTATGAAGCCGCCGTCGGAATTCTGGCGGGAGTACAGCTCCTTGATGGTGGATTTGACCATCTCGGACGCCTCGGCCTGCTTGTCCTCGGGCAGCATCTTCATAAGGTGCAGGGCCACGAGACCGCGGGCGGAAAGCTGCTCGGTGCAGTTGTACGGGTAATTCTTCATGGTATTCAGCATGGCAGTGGCATCCACCGCAGGGAAGCCGGCGAGCTCGAGGGTAGAGCCCTTTCCGGCGTTGAAGGAGGCCGATGCCCCGTTCTTTATCACCTTGGAAACCACGCTGACGGTCTCGGGATTAGGGTTCCGGACCTCGAGGAAAACGGTCTCATAGGCCTTGTGGCCTGAGCCGTTGGCGGTTACCGTAATACGGGCAGTTCCCTCCTCACCAGCCTTGAGGGCGAAGCGGACCATCTTGTCGCCGGCTTTCTCAAAGGTCACATCCTGGGATGCATTGCCCTCTACGGCGGCATTTCCTTCAACCTTCACCGAAACGGTCGCCTTGTTGATCCCGTCCTCCATGGCAAATACGTTGACCGGCAGGACAACGTCCTCTCCGGCCGATATCACCCTCGGCAGCGAGGTCAGGAGCATCAGGGGAGCCTTGACCGTGACGGTCTTGTCGGTGGAGCCGTAAGCACCGTCGTGCCCGGCTACAACCATTACCCTGACGCTGCCCACGTACATCGGGAGCCGGATTTCATGGCTCATGCTTCCCTTCTTGACGGTGAACGGGCCTATGAACTTGACCACGGGATTGAAGCGGTTGTCCTTGCGGGCGGCACGGATGTTCTCCTGGTCACCGCCGATCGACAGCATGGGCGAGAAGCGTCCGCTGTATGCGCCGATAACCTGGTCGTAGAGGTCCCATGTACGGACTCCGAGCGCCTCGGTACGGTACATGGCATCCCAAGGTGCAGGCGTCTTGAATGCGGTGAGGTCCAGAAGGCCCTCGTCCACTATAGCAAGGGTATAGGTCATGGTGCGGCCCTTCTTCTCGGAGACCTTGACCGTGAACGGTTCCTCGGGAGCAACCGTGTCGGCCATCTTTATCTCGGGCTCCAGGTGCGATGCGGGATTCTCCACCGATGCCCTCTGTACGCCGTACAGGCGGATGGGAAGGTCATTTGTGGCATTTCCGTACGGCTGGAGCAGGGTGATGTGCACATAGAAGTTGGGAGCCATGTCCTCGGAAACGGTGAAGGAGTAAGGGGTATCCTTCTCGGCGTCGGTCTGCACCCATTCGCGGGAAATGACCTTCGAACCGTTCTCCAGCGAGACCAGAGCCCTGCCGTCCTTGGCGGAGGGGACGTAGACCGTGGCCTTGTCGCCCACCATGTAGGAATCCTTGTCGATGGCGAAGGAAAGCATGGTCAGCGCGTCAGGATCCCTGCGGTCAGCCCTGCCGCGGTATGAAGGCCAGTCGATGGTTATGACCTTTCCGGAGACGTGGCCTCCGGTCATGTCGCGGGCGATCACCAGGTAACGGCCCCAGTCGGGATAGTCCACCCTGATGTTGAACGTGCCGTCCTGGCTGCCCGAAGTGAGGACTCCGGACACGATAGGCTGGGCGGAACGGCCGTTCACGTAGGAATCCAGTTCGCTGGAACGGCTCTCCCACCACCAGCTCCATTTGAGCTTGAATACCTTGTACTCGATCCTGCGGCCGGAAACCCTCTTGCCGTCGGGTCCCACAAGGGCCACCCTGATGGTCTGGTCCTTGTCGGTCTCGAGGTAGGAACCGCCTTCGGGGAACTTAAGGCCCACGTATGCGTCAAACGGGGAATACGGGACGCTCATGGTGGTGAAGCTCTCGTCGCCGCCGTTCTCCTCCACGCTGGTCACTATGAAGGCATTGAGCATGCCGGGGGCTCCGGAAGCCTTGGGAAGGCTGATCTGGACTGCGCCGCGGCCGTTTTCGTCGAGCTTGGTCTCAAAGAGGGAATGCTCGCTGCTGGTGAAGTTCGATGCGGGATTCCGGAAGATGTAGCCCTCGAATCCGGGCAGCGAAGAGGAGCCGGGAGTAAGGGTCATTTCGGCCTTGGCCTTGAGGCCTGCAGCGGGAGGTCCGGTGAGCCATGACGAAGATACCATGGCTGACATCTGGGTTCCGCCACGGAGTGCCCCGTTACCAAGGTCGAGGTTGACTTTCAGGCGGTTGGGTTTAACCGTCTCTATGCTGAGCCCCTTGTGGAAGGCGGTGCCGCCAACCTTTACGTAGGCATTCCACATTCCGGTGGGATCGGCCACCGAGGTGGCGATCGTAAAGGCGTGGAAGCCGTCCACGCCGGGAGCGACCTCGCGGGTATAGAACTGGCCTTCAGGAGTATAGAGTTCAAGGGTTGCGGGATGTCCCTCCGGCAGGAGGTGTCCGCGGTCGCCCAGGAGAAGGGTCACATGGAGTGTGTCGCCGGGACGCCACACTCCCCTTTCCCCGTATATGAAGCCCTTGAGGCCCCTTTCCAGTTTCTGGCCTCCGACGTCAAAGCGGCTGAGGGACTTTTCAAAACCGTCGGCCATGCGGAGATATCCGCAGGTTGAACCGCTGCGTGCGATCACGGCAAACGGCTTCCGGGATATCTGGATCTCTGCCATGCCTTTTCCGTCGGTGCTGCCGGAACCAATCCTTTGCAGCTGGAAATCATATACTTCCAACTTGACACCGGAACGGGGCTTGGCTGTCTTTATATCCGACACGCTGAGCCACAGGGTCTTTCCGTCGGCATATTTTCCGATGATGCCGAGGTCGGACGAAAGCAGGTTGACCACCGGGAAGCGTTCCGAAACCATATAATATGAGGGCTTGGAGGGATCTTCCCTCTCGTCCCACTCATATTCGTCCCAATCCATGTAGCTGTCCCAGTAATAGGATTCCTGCTCGTCCCACACGGCCTCTTCCTCCTCGGAAGGTGCGCCGTCGGAAAGCGGGATCAGACCGGAAACGGCCTTCTTGCCATAGAGGGAGTAATCCTTGTTGAAGGTGACCCTGATACGGTAGATCGCCCCGGGCTCGCGGCGGAACAGTCCTCCGATATCCACCGAGAAGTCGTTCCACTTGTGGAGGTCGATGGACGGGTCGGAGTCCAGACGGAGCTGGCGGCTGTAGACCAGGCGGCCGGAACGGCGAAGGTCACTGCCCCCGCCGAGGTCGTTGTCCTGAAGGAATGTCAGGATATTGTTCTCGTAAATCTTTATGACCTTGATATCCACCGCGCTGAGGTTGACTGCACGGAGAGGAAGTATCAGGGATGCCTTGTCGGGAAGGATGTTGCCCTGGAGGGGTATCTCCACGGCCGGCTTGGGTTCATCGGCCGCGAATTCGGCGGAGAAGTCCGCATACAGGGATTCGCCGGCCACGCTGCTCACGCCCCTGTTGACACGGAGCGTCATGGGACCGTCGCTGCGGTTCTCGAAATAGACCAGGGCGGTATTGTCCTTCACGTCAACATACTGGCGTACGGCCCCGGATATCTCTATGAGCCCCGCCCTGGACGCCGCCGGAGCAAGCGGTTCGCTGAAGATAACCGCCACGTGGGGGTTGGAGCCTTCCTCTATCCTGGCGTCCACCACCTTGAACCGGCCCCTTGCAGGAATCATCACGGAGCTCTCGGCCTTGTCAAATCCGGGAACCTGTACCGAAATGTTCAGGGTACGGTCGGACGAACTCCTCTGGAGACCGCTGACCTGGAAACGGACACCGTCGTCGGCAACGGTCAAAGCGGGACTTCCGCCGGGATAGGTGCAGGAAAGGCCCTTCTTCAACGCATCCTTAGAAACCTCGCCGCTGAATTTGACGGAACCGGTGACTACGGCATCGTCGGCACCTTCCGAAATCTTCATGCCGTCAATGACGAGTTCCACTGTCCTCTCCGGAACCTTGAAGCGGAACTTGAAGGTTTTCAAGTCTTTACGCTGAACGTCGGCCACATCGCCAAGACGGAAGGCGCCCTCGTAGGAAGTACCCGGATGAAGGGCTCCCTCATCGGGGACGAATACTGCCTCGGACGGGCTCAGCCAGCGGGTTTCACCCTTGATGGCGGGAGAGAACGAGAACAGACCCGTTTTCTGGGCATCGAGTGAAACCGGCCTGGCGAGTTCCACCCTGACGGGTGCGTTCTCGGCCACCATTCCTCCGGAATAGGCCTTGATATAGGCCGCAAAAGCGGCATCGGGATCGGACGGGGTCCTGCCGCAGGCGGCGAGGGCCAGTGCTAGGATTGCCAAGCATCCAGAACGAAAAAGTTTCATAACCGGTCAGATTTAAGTCTAATCGCTCAAATATAATGAACTTTTTTCAGTGAATCAATACCAAATATCAATTATGACAAATTGTCAGTGAGGAATCGCTTGGAACGCATTTTGACCATTACATGCATCGTAAAACGAAAACTAAAGCATTTTAATATCATGTCAAAGAACACGGCAAAAGGCCAGATTGGCGTAACCACCGAGAATATCTTCCCGGTAATCAAACAGTTCCTTTACAGCGACCACGAGATTTTCCTCCGCGAACTGGTTGCAAACGCAGTGGATGCGACCCAGAAGATGAAGGCCCTCGGCTCCCTCGGCGAATTCAAGGGCGAGCTGGGCGACCTCAAAGTCCGGATAGAACTGGATCCGAAGAAAAAAATATTGAAGGTGACGGACCGGGGAATCGGCATGACCGCCGACGAAGTTGACAGGTTCATCAACCAGATTGCGTTCTCCTCGGCCGGGGAGTTCCTGGAGAAGTACAAGGACAAGGCCGGCAGCATCATCGGCCACTTCGGCCTCGGATTCTACAGCGCCTTCATGGTTTCAAAGAAAGTCTCGATCGACTCCCTGTCATGGAAAGAGGGCGCCGAGGCCGTGAAATGGACCTGCGACGGCTCTCCGGAATACGAGATGGGACCTTCCGACCACAAGGACA